>Ga0196971_1000157_pt1 | contig 66435 bp, 54 predicted proteins | sample S1v_1013CmetaG_FD_148660 | JGI IMG/M metagenome (GOLD analysis project Ga0196971, IMG submission 148660) | Soil microbial communities from Anza Borrego desert, Southern California, United States - S1+v_10-13C | ecosystem: Environmental > Terrestrial > Soil > Desert | place: USA: California... | reverse complement strand
GATGATGATCGGGCCGGCGCCAATGATCAGGATGCTTTTGATGTCTGTGCGCTTAGGCATTTTTGTGTTTCTCCATCATCGCCACGAAGCGATCGAACAGGGGGGCGATGTCGGTCGGGCCGGGCGAGGCTTCCGGGTGCCCCTGGAAGCAGAACGCCGGCTTGTCGGTACGTTCGAAACCTTGCAGCGAACCATCGAACAGCGACACATGCGTGACGCGGCAGTTCGACGGCAGGGTATCCACGTCGACGGCGAAGCCGTGGTTTTGCGAGGTGATCATTACCTGTTTGGTATCGAGGTCCTGCACCGGATGGTTCGCGCCGTGGTGGCCGAATTTCATTTTCAGCGTCTTCGCGCCGGAAGCCAGCGCCATGATCTGGTGGCCGAGGCAGATGCCGAAGGTCGGGATGCCGCGCTCGATCAGCTCGCGTGTGGCGGCGATCGCGTAATCGCACGGCTCCGGGTCGCCGGGGCCGTTGGACAGGAAGACGCCGTCCGGGTTCAGTGCGAGCGCATCCGCGGCGCTTGCCTGTGCCGGCAGCACGGTCACCTTGCAGCCGCGCTCGGCAAGCATGCGCAGGATGTTGTACTTGACGCCATAGTCGAAGGCAACGACGTGGAATTTGGGATTGTCCTGCTTGCCGCAACCGCTGCCGAGCTTCCACTCGGTTTCAGTCCAGACATAGGACTTGGTGGTCGACACCACTTTCGCGAGGTCCATGCCCGCCAGGCCGGGGAAGGACTTGGCCAGCGCCAGTGCTTCTTCCGAGTTGGCGGACTCGCCGGCGACGATGGCGCCGTTCTGCGCGCCCTTTTCGCGCAGGATGCGGGTCAGCTTGCGGGTATCGATCCCGGCGATGCCGACGACGTTTTCCGCCTTCAGGTAATCGGACAGGCTGCGCTTGGCGCGGAAGTTCGATACCAGCAGCGGCAGGTCCTTGATGATCAGGCCGGCGGCGTGGATCTTGCTGGCTTCGACGTCTTCTTCGTTGACGCCGACGTTGCCGATGTGCGGGTAAGTGAGGGTGACGATCTGGCGGCTGTAGCTGGGATCAGTCAGGATTTCCTGGTAGCCGGTCATGGCCGTGTTGAACACGACTTCACCGATCGTATGACCGGGGGCACCGATGGAAAAACCCTGAAAGATTGACCCGTCTGCGAGCGCAAGGATGGCCGGAACTGATTGGCCAGAAAAAAATGGCAGCAAGGGTAACTCCTGAGATGTTTACCGCCGCTGCGCCGCGCCAGATCGACCGTCGACCAAACGGCTGTGCGCTGGCTGTCGCGGGTCTTTTTGGGACGGAAATGGAAGGGGTATGCGCTACGGCGGGTGAATTTAGTTAAACCCCAAGATTATAGCCGAGAAGGCCCTGCTCTGCAAACGTGTAAGTTTGCAGCAAGGCGCCCCACGGCACGGGGTCGGCCGCCGTGCGCGGCAGGGTTCAGATCTTCAATGCGGCAATGCCGGCGCGGGCAATCTGCACGTCTTCGGAGGACTTCACACCAGATACGCCGACCGCCCCGGCGCACTGCCCGTTGACCATCACCGGAACGCCGCCCTCGAGCATCCCTTCCAGCTCGGGTGCGCTCAGAAAGGAGGCGCGACCGTTGTTGATCATGTCTTCGTAACCCTTGGACTCGCGGCGGCCGAGCGCGGCGGTACGCGCTTTCGCCGGTGCAATATAGGCGGATACGGGCGCAGCATTGTCGAGACGCTGCAGCCAGAGCAAGTGTCCGCCGTCATCGACGACGGCGATCGTCACCGCCCAATTGTTGGCACGCGCTTCCGCTTCCGCCGCTGTGGCGATGGCGCGGGCGTCGTCGAGGGAAAGTACTTGTTTGGTTTGCATTGCGCCTCCTTCAGTGAAGGCTGGATTGTACGACAGGCACTACCCCGCCGCTTCCGTAATACTACCGGCCCTGCTTGAGGAGCAGGTCGACCAGCGGCTGCAATTCCTTGGACAGCTTGCCGATATGCGGTAGCACTTCCTCGCGCCGCCCTTCCTTGATCCATTTCAGCAGGGTTGCAAGGTCAGGCACCTGCGCGCCGCCTCCCTTCGCCGGGGCAAGATCGAACACCGGCTCGCCGCGCTCGAACGCATCGCTCTCTTCACGGCCGACAACTCCGGTAAGGGCGTGGTTCAGGCCGAGCACCGCCCGGCGCGCGGCGAGTTCCCGCAACTGAGCGAGGCCGGCCGCCTCATGCCCTCCCTCGTACAGTGAAACGAGTCCGCAGCTTGCGATGAACGACATGCGGTCGTCCTTGACGAGGTGAGCACTGCTGATTGCCCGGCAAATGCGCTGCGCGAAGATGCGTGCGGCTTCGGCATTGATGCCGCTGGTGACCAGCGTGTATTCCGCCTCCCCCGTCTGCGAGACAACGTCGGTCTCGCGTACGGTCCTGAGCAGCAGTTGCCCGATTGCATTGACGACGCTCGCCGGAGGCACTGCCGCCACGCCTTCCAGCGCAACATGCCGGATGCCGATACGAACGTTGAGCACAACAAAATTCTTTCTCGCGCTGACCGCTTGCGCCAACAGCTTTTCCAGATGACCGGAGAGTGCTTCAGGGGCAAGCAGGGGAAGTTGCGGGCCCGAGGCCATGTTGCGCACCAGGGTCTCAAGGCTGTGCTCGAATTCGCGCTGGGTGCCGACCAACTTCGACAGGATATCGAGCCGCGACAGCAGCTGGGCCGTGCCTATCCCCTTGGTGATCAGGTCGGTCGCCCCCGCGGCTTTCACACGCTCCCGTTCTTCGCGTTCGTCGCTGCCGGACACCACCACCACGGGAAGGTCGCGGATCCGGCTGATCTTCGACTCCCGGATGCGCTTGAGCAGCCCGTAGCCGTCCAGCTTGGGCATGGTGAGGTCGGTGATGACAACCCGGATGCTGGGATCGACCAACAGGGATTCCCAGGCCTGCTCGCCGTCGAGCGCTTCCCGGAACTCGAACATGCCTTCGATGTGCTTGATCAGCGTCGCCCGGACGATGCGGGAATCGTCGGCAATCAGTACCCGAGGCTTGACGGGCAGGTCTACCGGTGTCTGTGTCGTCATGCGCGTGTCGAAAAAGCTGCTTTCAGACAAGCATACCCCTGCGCAATAAATTTTGACAGCGCCCGTCCGCATACCGTACATTGAGCTGATCGGTTTAGGAACAAATTACAACAATGACAATGCCAGGCAGCCTCGTTCAGCGCCTCATTTGCGCCGGTGCGTGCGCACTGTCCCTCTGCCTGCCCGCCGCGGCAGCGGAGCCGCCCGCGCCCGAGCAAGGCGCGGCATTTACAAAGTTGCAAGATCTGACCTCACGCGCTTCCGAAATGGCCTTGCGCGCGATGGGCTTGATCGGGATCCGTTACAAGTACGGCGGCACGGCGCCGGAGAATGGCCTCGATTGCAGCGGCCTCGTGCGCTACCTGTTCAAGGAAGTTTGGGGGAAAGAATTGCCGCGCACCTCGGAAGAAATCAGCCGCGTCGGCGAGAAGATCGACACGCATGAACTCCAGCCCGGCGACCTCGTCTTCTACAACACCTTGCGCCGCGGCTTCTCGCACGTGGGCGTCTACCTCGGCGACAACAAGTTCATCCACGCCCCGTCCGCTGGAGGCCAGGTGCGCATCGAGAGCATGGACCTGAGCTATTGGAAGAACCGCTTCAACGGGGCGCGCCGCATAGCGGCACCGGGCACCGAGTAAGACCTACTGCTCGCGCCTCGCCGCGAGCCTGCGCTTGATCTCGGGCATGAGGACAGTCGCCGCCTGCTCTCCCGCAAGAATCGCGTTGTTCCGGCCCGGGAAATCATTTCCTTTCATCGTTCCCAGCTTTGGCTGGATCACGACGTCCGCATCTTTCAGCTCATAGGCGTTGATGCTCTGCCCCATGATCGCGAAGGTCTGGAGCAGCACGTCGAGCGTACTCGCGGACGGCTGGGCGTCCGGCTGCGAGGAAATGTTCACCGCGATCACAAAATCCGCACCCATTTCGCGCGCAAAGCGCACCGGCACCGGCGACACCAGCCCGCCGTCCACGTAAGAGCGCTCGCCGATGCGCACCGGCTGGAACAGTCCGGGCACGGCGGACGACGCCCGCACCGCTGTTCCGGTGTTCCCGCGACGGAACAGGATCGGCTCGCCGCTCTTGAGGTCGGTTGCCACCGCGCCGAAGGGAATCTTCAATTTCTCCATGGTCATATTGCCGACCGCCTTGTTGACATAGTTCTGCAAGGCCTCGCCCTTGATGACGCCGGTCGCCTTGGCAAACAGCGGCACGGACCAATCGGAGATGGCCGCCTCGTCCATGTCGAGCGCGAGCGTGTGCAGCGCAAATCCGTTATTGCCCGCGGCGTACAAGGCGCCGACAAGGCTGCCTGCGCTCGTGCCGACCACGACATCCGGCACGATTCCCTGTGCCTCCAACGCCTTGATGACCCCGATATGCGCGAAGCCGCGCGCGGCGCCTCCGCCGAGCGCGAGGCCCACCTTGACCGGACGCGGCGCCTTGGGCGCGCCGGCGGCGGGGACGGCAGGAGCCGTGACGGGGGTGGAGGTGCAACCGGCCATGAAGACAGCCGACAAGAGCAGGACAAGCGAAAAACGATTCATGAAGCAAGGTGATGCATGACGGAATGCGCATTGTATAGGACGCCGCAGTCGATCCCCATCAATAATGAGAATGATTACGATTTACACAAAAAACGGCTATACTCGGCGCTACCAAAAAATAATTCTCGTGAAGGAAAAACAATGAAACCTGTCCTCCGAATGAAAATTGCCGCCGCGGCTGTCGCGATCGCCGCCACCGGTTTCTCCCACGCACAGGAAAACGTGCTGAACCTCTATTCCGCCCGCCACTACCAGACGGACGAGCAGCTCTATGCCAACTTCACGAAGCAGACCGGCATCAAGATCAACCGCATCGAAGCCGACGACAACGCCTTGCTGGAACGCTTGAAGAATGAAGGCAAGAACAGCCCGGCTGACGTCATCCTGATGGTCGACGCCGCCCGCCTCTGGCGCGCGCAGATCGACGGGCTGTTCCAGCCGGTCAAGTCGAAGGTGCTGGACTCGCGGGTTCCGGCCAACCTGCGCGGCAAGGATGATGGCAAGGGCTCCGAATGGTATGGCTTTTCGACGCGCGGCCGCATCATCGTCTACAACAAGGCCAACGTGAAACCGGAAGATGTGGCCACCTACGAATCGCTGGCCGACCCGAAGAACAAGGGCAAGGTCTGCACCCGTTCCGGATCGCACCCCTACATGCTGTCGATGATCGGCTCGATGATCGAGCGCAACGGCGAAGCGGCCACCGAGAAATGGGCGCAAGGCGTGGTGAGCAATTTTGCACGTCCGCCGCGCGGTGGCGATACCGACCAGATCAAGGGTGTGGCATCCGGTGAATGCGGTGTAGCGGTGGCGAATACCTACTATTACGTCCGCCTGCTCCGTTCGACCAAGCCGGAAGACAAGGACATGATGAGCAAGATCAGCTTCGTCTGGCCGAACCAGAAGACGTCCGGCACGCACCTGAACATTTCCGGCGGCGGCGTTGCAAAGAATGCCCCGCATCGCGAAGCCGCCGTCAAGTTCCTCGAGTACCTGGCAAGCGACGAGGCACAAGCCTATTTCGCCAACGGCAACAACGAGTGGCCGGTCGTCCCGACCGCGGTCGCGAAGAACCCGACGCTGGAAGAAATGGGCAAGTTCAAGGCCGAGAACATTTCGATTGCCACCATCGGCAAGAACCAGATCGCCGCGCAGCGCATCCTCGACCGCGTCGGTTACAAGTAATCCCTCCGCTCAAGGGGACCCGGGAACGAGTCCCCTTTCTCCTGCCCCTGGGCGAGATCGATCTCTCACAAGAATTACCCGTCATTCCCGCAAGGCGGGAATGACGCAGCTAGTCCCCGGCAATCAGCTTCTTCGGAAACTTCACCGTGAAGGTACTGCCCTTCTCCGGCTCCGATTCGATCACCAGCGTCGCGTCGTGACGCAGCAAGACATGCTTGACGATCGCCAGGCCAAGACCGGTGCCTTGCGTCTCGCGCGAACGGCTCTTGTCGACACGGTAGAAGCGTTCGGTCAGGCGCAAGATATGCTCCGGCCGAATGCCGATGCCGGTGTCGCGCACCGTGAACTGCGGACCGTTTTCCTTCACTTCCCAGCGGATATCGATTTCTCCCCCTGCGGGCGTGTAGCGGATCGCGTTCGAAACGAGATTGCCGAACGCGCTGCGCAATTCTTCCGTGCTGCCCTTCAGGTCCGGACCGTCGATATGCAATGAAATCGTGTGACGCCCGGCGGACAGTGCAATGCCTTCACGCTCGATCTGCTGCAGCAGCGTCCGCACATTCACGCGTTCCGGACGCAGCGGATATTCCACCGATTCCAGCCGTGTCAGCGTCAGCATGTCCTCGACCAGGTTCTGCATCCGCTGCCCCTGTTCGCTCATCAGCTTGAGGTGTGACATGCGCGTCTGCGGCTCCAAGTCGGGCTGCGCGATGGCGATTTCAAGAAAGCCGTTGATGACCGTGAGCGGCGTGCGCAATTCGTGCGAGGCATTGGCGATGAAATCGCGGCGCATCATCTCGATCCGCTCCGACTCCGTCGCGTCGTGGGTCACGAGGATCTGGCGGCGGCTCTCGAACGGAATGATCTGCACCACCAGCTTGCGGTCCTTGAAGCTGAGGGTGAGCGGCTGGTCATAGCGCCCGAGGATGATGTAATCCATGAACTCCGGGCTGCGCACGAGGTTGGTCACGCGCATGCCCTTGTCGCGGTCAAGCTGCAGGCCGAGATGCTTCTCGGCCGCGGGATTGCACCACTCCAGGAAGAGTACGTCGTCCATGATGACCACGCCATCCGGCAGCAGGCTCATCGCCTGGCGAAAGCGGGTCAGCCATTCGGTGAGCTCGGCCTGGTTTTTCTCGTGGCCGCGGCGCATGCGGTACAGGCGCGCGAAGATGTCCGTCCATGCGCCCCAGCCATCCGGGAGCTTGGCGCTGCCCGGATCGTCGAGCCAGGTGGAAAGCTGGTAGAGATAATGCAGTTGCAGCACCAGCAGGATCAGCAGGCCTGCAATGGCGGCGACAAGACCGGCGACATGGCCGAACATGTACCAGAGAACGCCGGCGCCGGCGAGGATGATCGACACGCGCAGGCCCGCCGGGATCCAGAAAAGCAGGCGAGGATTCATACGAGGGAATTATTTTTCGGAGAGCATGTATCCTACACTGCGCACCGTCCGGATGAGCGTTTCCGCTTCCTTGAGCGCCTTGCGCAGGCGCAGCACATGGACATCGACCGTACGCTCTTCGATCACGACGTGATCGCCCCATACCTTGTCCAGCAGCTGGCTGCGCGAGAACACGCGCTCCGGGTGGGCGAGGAAGAACTTCAGCAGCTTGTACTCGGCATGGCCGATGTCGATCTTCTGGCCGTTCAGCATGACCGTGCAGCTGACCGGATCGAGCGTCACGGGGCCCGCAGTCATCAGACTTTGCGCATGTTCCGGCGCCTTGCGGCGCAGCAGCGCCTTGATGCGCGCGGTCAGTTCGCGCGGTGAAAACGGCTTGGTGATGTAATCGTCCGCACCGGTATCCAGCCCGGCGATCTTGTCCTCTTCCATGCTCTTTGCGGTCAGCATGATGACGGGAAGCTCGCTGAACTGCCGGTCGCTGCGGATGCGCGACAACAGGCGCAGGCCGGACTGGTCGGGCAGCATCCAGTCCAGCAAGACCATTTGCGGCGTGCGTTGCTGCAGGAAGTCCCAGGCTTCGGACACGCTGCCCACCGCGACCGGGCTCCAGCCCGCCTCCTTCAGGGTGAAGGAAACGAGCGCGACAATGGAAGGTTCGTCTTCGACGACAAGGATGCTGGTTTTGTCCAAGGCCATGTTCAGAGTTTGCTGTCGAGCTTGGTGTACACGTAATCCGTGTGGCGGATATCCTTCCCTTCGACGACGTAGATCACGTATTCCGCGATGTTCTTCGCATGGTCGCCGATGCGCTCGATGGCCTTGGCCACCCACAGCGTATCGAGGGCGGAGGAAATGGTCCGCGGATCTTCCATCATGAAGGTGACCATCGCGCGCGTGGTGGAACGGAACTCGTGGTCGATGGTTTCGTCCTGGGTAATGATGCGCGCCGCCTGCTTTTCGTCCAGGCGCGCAAATGCGTCCAGCGCATCGTGGAGCGAATTGGCCGCGCTGGCGGCGAGCACCCGCACCGACTCGTAGTGGTTGAGTACGCCCACCGTGCCGCGCTCGTGCAGGTGCTTGGCCGTGCGCGCGATCTTGGTCGCCTCGTCGCCGATGCGCTCCAGGTCGGTAATGACCTTCAGCGTCGCCATCACGGTGCGCAGGTCGTTCGCGGCAGGCTGGCGCTTGACGATCAGGTGGCTGCAGGCATCGTCGAGCGTCACTTCAAGGCGGTTGACGTTCTCGTCCGACTTGATCACTTGTTCGGCCTTGACGATATCGCCGCTGCGGAAGCACTCCATCGCATCGTTGAACTGGCTCTCCACGAGCCCGCCCATGGTCAGCACCTTGGAGCGGATCGTTTCGAGATCCATGTCGTACGCCTTGGAAGAATGGTCGCCTGGCATCAGGTTCTCCTCATCGAATCGGTTATCGTGTATCAGCCGAAGCGGCCGGTAATGTAATCCTGCGTTTCCTTCTTCGCCGGATTCATGAAAATCTGGTCAGTCTCGCCGAACTCCACCAGTTCGCCCAGGTACATGTAGGCAGTGTAATCCGAACAGCGCGCGGCCTGCTGCATGTTGTGCGTGACGATGGTGATCGTGTAGTCCTCTTTCAACTCGGCGATCAATTCCTCGATCTTCGCGGTGGAAATCGGGTCGAGCGCGGACGTGGGCTCATCGAGCAGCAGAACGTCAGGCTTGACGGCGACGCTGCGCGCGATGCACAGGCGCTGCTGCTGGCCGCCGGACAGGGACAGCCCGCTCTTGTTGAGCTTGTCCTTGACCTCGGTCCACAGCGCCGCCTTCTTCAGCGCCCACTCGACGCGCTCATCCATCTCGCCCCTGGACAGGTTCTCGTACAGGCGCACACCGAAGGCGATGTTTTCATACACCGACATCGGGAACGGCGTCGGCTTCTGGAACACCATCCCGACCTTGGCGCGCAGCATGTTCACGTCCTGCCCGGGTTCGAGGATATTGCGTCCGTTGTAGACGATCTTGCCTTCCGCGCGCTGGCCGGGGTACAGGTCGTACATGCGGTTGAGGGTGCGCAGCAGCGTCGACTTGCCGCAGCCTGACGGTCCGATGAAGGCGGTGACCTTTTTCTCGTACACATTCAGGTTGATGTTTTTCAGTCCCTGGAATGCGCCATAGAAGAAGTTCAGGCCGGAGATTTCGAGCGTCGGCTTCAGGGCTGCCTGGAAGTTTGCGTTATTCATGTCAATTCGGGGTTTTCTGTCTGAACAAGGTGCGCGAGAGGATATTCAGGCCAAGCACGCTGAAGGTGATCAGCAGTGCGCCGCCCCATGCCAGCGAGCGCCAGTTGTCATAGGGGCTCATCGCGAACTGGAAGATGACGACGGGCAGGTTTGCCATCGGTGCATTCATGTTGGCGCTGAAGAACTGGTTGTTCAGCGCGGTGAACAGCAGCGGCGCGGTCTCGCCGGAGATGCGGGCAACCGCCAGCAGCACGCCGGTGATCACGCCGGCCTTGACGGCGCGCAGGCGCACCATCATGGCCACCTTCCAGCGCGGCGCGCCGAGTGCGAAGGCCGCTTCGCGCAGGCTGCTCGGCACCAGCTTGAGCATGTTGTCCGTGGTGCGCACGACGACCGGTACGGCAATCAGCGAGATCGCGAAAGTCCCTGCCCAGCCGGAAAAATGCTTCACGTTGGCCACGTAGATCGCATACACGAACAGGCCGATCACGATGGACGGCGCGGACAACATGATGTCGGTCACGAAGCGCGTCAGCTGCGCCAACCAGCTTTCCTCGCCGTACTCGGCGAGGTAGATGCCGGCAAGGATGCCGACCGGCGTGCTGATGAGCGTGGCGAATCCGACCATCAGCAGGCTGCCGATAATCGCGTTCATCAAGCCGCCGCCCTCGTTGCCCGGGGCCGGGGTCGTTTCGGTAAACATGGCAAAGCTGATGGCGCCGAATCCCTTGATCAGCAGCGTGAACAGGATCCACGCCAGGAAAAACAGGCCGACAGCCATGGCGGCGATGGAGAGCGCGATGCCGATACGATGCACCCAAAGGCGCTTGCGATAGACGGGGTTCATGTTTTCGCTCCTTCCCTGCGCGACAGGCCCATGAGCATGAGTTTCGCCGCGGTGAGCACGATGAAGGTAATGACGAACAGGATCAGGCCGAGCGCGAACAGCGAAGACACATGGAGCTTCGACTCGGCCTCGGCGAATTCATTGGCGAGCGTGGAGGCAATGCTATTGCCCGGCGCGAACAGCGACCAGGACAGCTTGTGCGCATTGCCGATCACGAAGGTCACGGCCATCGTCTCGCCCAGTGCGCGGCCGAGTCCCAGCATCACGCCGCCGACCACGCCCGATTTCGTGTACGGCAGGACAATCTTGCGCACCACTTCCCACCGGGTGCAGCCCAGGCCGTAAGCCGATTCCTTCAGCACGGCGGGGACGATCTCGAAGACGTCGCGCATCACCGAGGCAATGAAGGGGATGATCATCACCGCCAGGATCAAACCGGCGGTCAGGATGCCGATGCCCATCATCGGGCCCTGGAAGAGCTGGCCGATCACCGGCAGCTGGCCCAGCGTCTTCTTCAGGATCGGCTGGATGTGATCGCCGAACAGCGGCGCGAAGATGAACAGGCCCCACATGCCGTAAATGATGCTGGGCACGCCGGCCAGCAGTTCGACTGCCGTTCCCAGCGGGCGCCGCAAGGCCGTGGGACAGATTTCGGTCAGGAAGAGCGCGATGCCGAAGCTGATCGGAAACGCGATCAGCAACGCGATCAATGAGGTGGCCACGGTACCGACGATGGCGATCAGCGCGCCGTACTGGTCGTTCACCGGATCCCATTCGACGGTGGTGATGAAAGCCGGACCGAATTCCTTGATCGCCGGCCAGGCGCCGATGACCAGCGAGACGATGATCCCGGCAAGCACGAGGAGCACGCTCAACGCAAACAGGAGCGTGATCTTGTGGAACAGAAAATCCTGAAGCCGCTGCTTGCGCATGGTCGAACCCAGCGCCTTGGCAGCGGCTTGCTGCGCATCGGTTTGCTGTCCGGGTGGAGCAACCTGCGCGGCGACCGAAGATGGATGTGCATTCATAAGCAAAAGCCCTTGCGGGCGGTTGGAACGGCGCGGAGCTCCTGTGCTCCGCGCCGCAGGCATTCCGCAGCGGAATGCGTGACGATTACCGGATTACCAGACAGCCTTGCCGGAACCATCCTTCAGTTGGGCTTTCCAGGCATCCTGGACCAGCTTCACGACCGGTGCGGGCATGGCCACGTACTCGAGCTCGGTTGCCATCGCGCCGCCATTCTTGTAGGCCCAATCGAAGAACTTCAGCACTTCCTTGCTCTTGGCGGCATCGGCCTGTGCCTTGTGCATCAGGATGAAGGACGCACCGGTGATCGGCCAGCTGGTCTTGCCCGGCTGGTCGGTCAGCACCACGGCGAAGCCCGGGGTCTTGGCCCAGTCGGCGCTGGCGGCTGCGCTCTTGAAGGTCTCGTCGTCCGGCTGCACGAACTGGCCGTCGCGGTTCTTCAGCTGGGTATGCGACATCTTGTTGCGCTTGGCATAGGCGTACTCGACGTAGCCGATGGAATTCTTGATGCGCTGGACGTTGGCTGCAACGCCTTCATTACCCTTGCCGCCCACGCCGGTCGGCCACTTCACGGCGGTACCTGCGCCCACCTTGGACTTGAACTCGGGGTTGACCTTGGAGAGGTATTCGGTGAACAGGAAGGACGTACCGGAACCATCAGCGCGGTGGACGACGGTAATGTCTTCCGCGGGCAGCTTGACGCCCGCGTTCAGGGTCGCGATTTCGGGCGCATTCCACTTGGTGACCTTGCCCATATAGATGTCGCCCAGCACCTGGCCGGTCAACTTGAGCTGGCCGGGCGCCACGCCGTCGAGGTTCACCACGGGCACCACGCCGCCCATGATCGCGGGGAACTGCATCAAGCCTTCGGATTCCAGGTCTTCCGCCTTCAGCGGCATGTCGGACGCGCCGAAGTCGACCGTCTTGGCCTTGATCTGCTTGATGCCGCCGCCGGAGCCGATGGACTGGTAGTTCAGGCCGGTGCCGCTGGCCTTCTTGTACTCTTCGGCCCATTTTGCGTAGATCGGGTACGGGAAGGTTGCGCCGGCGCCGGTGATGTCGGCCGCCACGGCCGGTGAAAACGCGATTGCAGCACCTGCAGCGATAACAGCGGATGCCAGGAATTTGTTCAGTCGCATATCTGCTCCATGAGGTTGTCAAAGTAAGACGGTGCGAACTTTAGCGGAGGATTGTGACGGCTTTATGACACCGACAAAGCGGCTTGTCATAAAGTGCCGGAGCGATAACTGCCTGTCATCGAGTTGTCATATTGCTTTTCTACACTGCTTCGATCCCACGAGAGGCAATTGATAATGAATAAAAAGACAACTTCCCTGCCGCACGCTGCGGCGGGTCCGGAGCAGGCAGGCATTTACCTGAACCGGGAATTGTCCCAGCTCGCCTTCAACCGCCGCGTGCTGGCACAGGCCGAGGACCCGTCCATCCCGCTCCTGGAGCGGCTGCGCTATCTGTGTATAGTCAGCAGCAACCTCGACGAGTTCTTTGAAGTCCGGATCGCCAGCCTGCTCGCCCATAACCGGATGGAAGGCGCCAAGACCGAGCCGCCCGCGCTCGCCGCCGCGCTGGAACGCACCGGTGCCGAATGCCATCAGATCGTCGAACGGCAGTACGGCCTGCTGAACACCGAAATCCTGCCGCAGCTTTCCGCCAAGGGCATCCACCTGCTGCGCCATCAGGACCGTAACGAAGCGCAACGTGCCTGGGTGAAGGAGTACTTCGACCGCGAGGTACGCCCTTTGCTGACTCCAATCGGCCTCGATCCCGCCCATCCGTTCCCGCAGGTCGTCAACAAGAGCCTGAATTTCATTGTCGAGCTGTCCGGCAAGGACGCATTCGGACGCGGCACGGCCATTGCGATTCTGAAAGCGCCGCGCGTGTTGCCGCGTGTGATCCGCCTGCCCGATGGCTTGTCGAAAAAGGGCGTGTCGTTCTGCCTGCTCTCGTCGGTGATCCATGCCCATATCGGCGACTTGTTTACTGGCCGGGAAGTCCTTGCGTATTCGCAATTCCGCGTCACGCGCAACAGCGATCTGTGGGTGGACGAAGAAGAGGTCAAGAATCTCCGCCAGGCATTGCAGAGCGAATTGCAGAGCCGTCACTTCGGATTTGCCGTGCGGCTGGAGGTGGCCCGCAACTGCCCGCCGCATCTCGCCGACTTTCTCCTCGACCAGTTCTCGATCGACAGGAGCAGGCTCTATGCCGTGGACGGCCCGGTGAATATGGTGCGGCTGCAGGAACTCGTCAATAATGTCCGGCAGCCTGCCCTGCACTTTTCGCCGTTCATGCCCGGCCTGCCGCGCCAGCTCGCCGATGGCGGCATGTTCTCCCTGCTGCGCACGCAGGACGTATTGCTACATCACCCGTTCCAGTCTTTCCAGCCGGTCGTGGAGTTCATCCGCTCCGCTTCCGAAGACCCCGACGTGCTGGCGATCAAGCAGACGATTTATCGCACCGGCATGAACTCCGACCTGATGGAAGCGCTGATCGCCGCTGCCCGGCGCGGAAAGGAAGTGACGGTCATCGTGGAGCTGATGGCGCGTTTCGACGAGGAGGCCAATATCAACTGGGCCGAACGGCTCGAGCGGGTCGGCGCGCAGGTCGTGTATGGCATCGTCGGACTGAAGACGCACGCCAAGCTGGCGCTGGTTCTGCGGCGCGAAGGCGGCGAACTGCGCCGCTATGCGCATCTCGGGACCGGGAACTATCACCCGACAACCACCAAGCATTACACGGATTTCGGCCTGCTCACCGCCCATCCCGGCCTGACATCGGAAGTCAATGAAGTGTTCATTCACATGACCAGCCTGACCAAGCCGAAAAAGCTTCAGCACCTGTGGCTCGCCCCGTTCACGCTGCAAAAGGAGCTGATCAAGGCCATCCGCAACGAAGCCGCGATCGCACGCGAGGGACGACAGGCCCGCATCATCGCGAAAATGAATGCACTCGTGGACGAATCGGTCATCCGTGCACTCTACGCCGCCTCGTCGGAGGGCGTGAAGATCGACCTGATCGTGCGCGGCGCCTGCGCGCTGCGGCCCGGCGTTCCCGGCCTCTCTGAAAACATCAGGGTGAGATCCATCGTCGGCCGCTTCCTCGAGCACAGCCGCATCTACTATTTCCGCAACGACCTCGCGCATGACGTCTACCTCGCCAGCGCCGACTGGATGAACCGCAACCTGTTCCGGCGCATCGAAGTCGCATTCCCTGTCCTCGACAGCCTTCTCAAGAAGCGCGTGATTTCCGAGGGCCTGAATCCGTATTTGAAAGACAACGCCAATGCGTGGGAACTGGACGCTTCCGGCGCGTATCAGCGGAAGAAGGCGCGCGGCAAGCAGGCGCGGTTTTGTGCCCAGGAGCATCTTGCCGTCACCCTGGGCTCCACGGGCCACATCGAATAGGTGCAACGATGGAACTGATTCTATGGCGCCATGCCGAAGCCGAACCCGGCAGCCTCGACAGGCCCGACGAAGACCGGAAACTGACGGACAAAGGACGAAAGCAGGCGCGGAAGATGGCCGAGTGGCTGAATCGGCATCTGCCCGAGGATTGCCGCATCCTCAGCAGCCCTGCGGTTCGCACCGTGCAGACCGTCGATGCCCTCGGCCGCAAGTACAAGACGGACCGGGCGCTGGCCCCTGACGTATCCGCCGAAAGCGTCCTTGCCGCAGCGGGATGGCCGGACGCCGGCGGCACGGTGCTCGTGGTAGGGCATCAGCCGACGCTGGGACATGTTGTCTCGCTCCTGATCGCCGGCCGGCGGCAGGAATGGCACTTGCGCAAGGCCAGCATCTGCTGGATCGCGAGCAAGGCCGAGGATGAAGGCGAACGGCCTTACCTGAAGGCCGTACTGGGCACCGATCTGGCCGCCGGTTAGGCGAAAGACCCTTACTTGGTTCCGAACAGGCGGTCGCCCGCGTCGCCGAGGCCGGGGATGATGTAGGCGTCTTCGTTCAGGTGGGAGTCGAGCGACGCGACGTAGACCTTGACGTTCGGATGCGATGCCTGGAACACCGACACGCCTTCCGGCGCCGCCACCAGGGCCAGGAAGACGATGCGGTCTTCCGGTACGCCGCGCTTGCGCAGCACGTCGACGGCGTGCACGGCGGAATTGCCGGTGGCAAGCATCGGATCGCACAGGATGAAGGTGCGTTCCTGCACGTCCGGCAGGCGTACGAGGTATTCCACCGGCTGGTGCGTCTCGTGGTCGCGATACACGCCGATGTGGCCGACGCGCGCCGACGGCACGAGGTCGAGCAGGCCGTCGCTCATGCCGATGCCGGCGCGCAGCACCGGCACCACGGCCAGCTTGCGCCCGGCGATCACCGGGGCGTCGATGGTCTGCATCGGCGTATCCATGCGCTTGGTCGTCATCGGCAGGTCGCGCGTGACTTCGTAGCCCATCAGCAGCGTCAGCTCGCGCAGCAGCTGGCGGAAGGTACGGGTCGAGGTGTCCTTGTCGCGCATGTAGCTCAGCTTGTGCTGGATCAGCGGGTGGTCAAGGATGAACAGATTCGGGAAGCGGGGATCCTGTTTCATGGTCTGGTTCTGTGGCTCTCTGGAATCGCGCAAGTGTACCTCTTTCTCCCGCGCGAAGGTCAAAGGAAACGTGAAATCGTGTGCAGCACCAGCCCGACAAGGCCGCCGACCAGGGTGCCGTTGATGCGGATGTACTGCAAATCCTTGCCGACATGCAGTTCCAGCTTGCGGGACATGGTGTCGGCGTCCCAATTCCGGATCACGCGGGAAACGAGATCGGCGATCATCTCCCGGCGGGCGACAATGGTCTCGGTGGCGAAGACGCGGATCCACTGATTGAGCTTGCGCTGCACGCGCGCGTCGCCCAGCAGTTCGTTGCCGATGGAACGGAAGCCCTGATCGAGCTTCGCGGCGAGGTGCGACTCCGGCGAGGCAATGTCCGCCTCCAGCCTGGCCTTGACGTCGTGCCAGATCTGAAGCATGTAGTCGCGCGCCAGCGGATGCCCGAGCACTTCGCTGAGGATGGCATCCAGCTTTTCCTCGTACTCCGGCGAGGTCCGCAACTGATGGATAAAGTCGTCGACCATTTTCTGAAAGCGCATGCGCCATTCGCTGTCCTCTTCCCGCATCTCGTCCAGCGTGCTCTGCAACGCGTCGAGCAGCCGGTGGTACAACTTTTCATCGATCGCCTTCGGCAGCCAGCGCGGGCTGTTTTCATGGATCTTCCAGCGGATGTAATCCTTGTTGTGTTCAAGCGCCCGGGCCGCCACTTCGATCAGGTGATTGAAGAACGCCTGGTGGCGGTTGCTGGCCACCAATACCGACAGTATCTCGGCGGCGACCGGCGCGAACTTGGTGTGCTGCATCGCTGCAGCCAGCCGGTTCTGCATGAACAGGCGCACATCTTCGTCCTCGATCACGCGCAACAGGGTCGGCACGCTGCGTACGACCTGCCGCGAGATCGCCTTGCTGTTCTGCGGCTGCGCCAGCCATGCCGCCGCAGCGCCGGCAAAATCGATGGGCCGCAGTTCGGCGCGAATGATTTCCTGCGTGATGAAGTTGTGCTCGAGGAAGTCGGACAGGCTGTCGCCGATGCGGTTCTTGTTGCGTGGAATGATGGCCGTATGGGGAATCGGCAGGCCGAGCGGATGGCGGAACAAGGCCGTCACTGCGAACCAGTCGGCCAGCGCGCCGACCATCGCGGCTTCGGCGAAAGCCGCGACAAAGGACAAATAGGGATAGCGCGGCATCAGGGACCGCGAGATGACGAACAGAACCGCCATTGCCACCAGCAAGCCCGTGGCGAGGCTGCGCGTTTTCCTGAGTTGAACCGCCTGCTCTTGTTCGTGCATTGACCGGTCGATCCGCCTGAGATTCAGATACCCGGTTCGAGCCCGGAAGGTTGCGATTAGTTCACAAATGACAACTGGCGCGGTCGGGCCGTTTTCCGCATCCGGGCATGAGGGGAATGCCGGTCACGCGTATTACTTCGACGAAACGGCACCGGTGTTTTCGTTTGGTGACAGGTCGATTCCCCGGCTTCATCTCGACGAAAGTCGGAATCGAGCGGCTTAGATGCGTCGTTTAACGCCGCTGGATTCCTGCTTTCCAGGAACGGCGTCCTTTCGCAATTACTTGCTCTTTTTCGGACGGCCGGCCTTCAACGCGGGCAATCCTGCCAGGATTTCCTTGAGCCTGGCGGTATCGAGCTGACGGATGAGCGCCACGCCGACGCGCAGGAGCTCGCTCTTCTTCACCTCGATGCCGGCCTTCAGGCATGCCTTCTTTACCTCGCCGAGGACTGCATACTCGGCCTCCGGCATGGTGAAACTGTCACGCACCAGCTTCGGCTTCTTGGGCTTTTCCTTCGGCTCGGCCACCGGCTTCACGACCGGCTTTTCCGCCGCCTTCGGCGCCTTGGCGGCAATGGCCTTCACCGCCGCATCGGGCTTCGTGGCCGGCGCGGTCTTCCCTGCCGCAGCCTTGGTCGCGGGTTTCGCCGCGGGAGCCGGCGCTGTCTTTGCCGGTGATTTCGCGGCGGTCTGTTTCGAACTTGCCTTTGCCATTCCATTCTCCAGGTAAAAAATAGTATAAATAATATATATTGTTTATCTTATTTTTACAACAGGAAACACATTCATCATCCGGTCACAATCGCCGTTCAAAATTGTCAAAAATCAACAAAATGAACGAGGAATGAACGTGAAAATCCTGCTTGTCCCGGCAGTCACCCTGATGCAGCGCCTGCGCCTGCTCCCCAAGTTCGCCCTGGTGACGATGGTCTTCATGGTGCCGCTCCTTCTGGCACTGGCCCTGCTTTATTCCGAACTGCACAAGGCGGTGACGACCGCGGAGCGGGAACGCGTGGGCGTGCGCTACGTGGTTGCGCTGGAAGACATGCTGCGCCTGGTCCAGCAGCACCGGGCACTGCGACATATGCAGCTGGCGGGCAATGCCGGTGTACAGGATCAGGTGGAACAGGCCAGGAACGGCATCCGCGAGCAGCTTGCGGTCCTGGATGGGATCGACCGCTCGTCGCAGGTGCTTGAACTGGGCACTGCGTGGCAAGATATCCGTCGCGCCTGGGACGCCATCGAGAAAGACATTCCGGGCGCCAAGCCCAAGGACAGTTATGCCGGCCACACCGGCATCATCGAACAGATCACCAAGCTGAATGCATTGGTCGCGGACCGCTCCGGCCTGACGCTCGACCCGGAGCTGGACAGCTACCACCTTACCGCCATGCTGATCAACAGCTTTCCGCCGGTCGCCGACATGCTGTCGACCATCGCTGGTCGCGGCGCGGCGTATATCGATACCGGCCTGCTGGAGCCGAATGAAGACATGCTTCTCAACTCGGCGGTGATGGTCGCCCGCCGAGACCTGGCCCGGATCCCCGTGCAGTTCGAATCGGTGTTCCGCGAAAATCCCGGATTGAAGCCTGCGCTGGAGGGCCGGCTCGGCGCCGTCGCAAGCGCTATCGCCTTCCTCGAACGGGCCCAGGACGAAGTCCTGAAATCCTACAACCAGACCTCCGGCAAGCAATTCCTCGAGGCAGGGATGCAAAGCATCGGCCAGGTGTATGCAGCGGCGCAGGCCTCGGCACTGGAGCTGGACGGACTGCTTTCGCAACGCATCGAGATCCTGCGGGCACGCCTTTACCTGATCGTCGCCGCCGCACTCGGCGGTCTGGCGATCACGGCTTACCTCCTGACCGGTTTCTATGTATCGTTCTCGCGCGAAGTGCGGGAGCTGGAACATGCGGTGGCGCGCGCCGCCGCCGGTGACCTGACGGCTGTCATTGCCTCTGACGCGAAAGACGAGATCGGCGGCCTGGTCAATGCCTTCGGCAAGATGAACGGCGAACTGGCGCAGCTGGTTGCGCAGGTGCGCCAGGCAAGCGAAACGATCACCTCGACGTCGCACGACATCGCCGCCGACAGCAGCGACCTCTCCGCCCGCACCGAATCCCAGGCCAGCTCGCTTCAGCAGACGGCAAGCTCCATGGAGGAGCTGACTGCTACCGTGCGCCAGAACGACAGGCATGCAAACGAAGCCAACCAGCTTGTGCTGTCCGCCGCTGAAGTCGCGGCGAAGGGCGGCCGTGCGGTCGGCCAGGTCATCGAGACCATGGGTGCCATCAAGCAGAGTTCGGACCGCATCATGGACATCATCCAGGTCATCGACGGCATTGCATTCCAGACCAATCTTCTGGCCTTGAACGCCGCCGTCGAGGCGGCACGCGCCGGCGAACAGGGCCGCGGCTTCGCCGTCGTTGCCGCCGAGGTGCGCGGACTGGCGCAACGTTCCGCCGGTGCGGCCAGGGAGATCAAGGCGCTCATCGAGAACTCGGTGAGCCAGGTTGAACATGGCAACGAGCTGGTCGCTGGCGCCGGCGGCACCATGCAGGAAATCGTCGCCTCGGTGCAGCGGGTGGCCCGCCTCATGAATGACATGACGGCCGCGAGCCAGGAGCAGACCGCGGGCATCGAGCAGGTGAACAAGGCCTTGAGCCAGATGGATGAGGTTACGCAGCGCAACGCCGTGCTGGTGGAACATGCGGCGGAGGCGGCGGCCTCGCTGCAAGGCCAGGCAGCAGGACTGGCCGCGGCGGTCGAGGTCTTCAAGCTCGGGGACGATAACCCTGTCGCCCCCCTGGCTACCGTGACGCCGCTTGCCGCCGGCAGGCAGCGCGCGCTGCGCCGCAACGTCGTGCCCGCCTTCAACGAACCGCTATTGATCGAAAAGCGGGCATAAGGGATAGAGGACCGTAAGGTGGGTAGAGCGCAGCGAAACCCACCATGCGCTTCCTAACTCGTCACATTCATCTCGGTCCCAACCTCCCCCCACCAGCCCCGCTCCTTCTCGACCCAGTAGGAAAGCGTCGGATGGTTTTCGAGCCAGTCGGGCTTGAGTTCGATCTCGATACGATTCTTCATCTTCAAACGCATGCCGCGCACATCCTCGTCGATGCGGGAATGCAGGAAGATGGCAGCCAGCCGCAGCGCCAGCACGGCCTTGGCGAAATCGGGATCGCTCAGCGTATCGCCAAGCTTGCGCAGGTTGCCCTTCTGCGCCAAGACGAGCGTGCTCATCACGCGCTGCTCGCGTGCGGTAAATCCGGGAAGGTCCGCGTTCTCGATCACATAGGCGCCATGCTTGTGATAGCCGGTGTGGGAAATGGCCACACCGACTTCATGCAGCATGCCGCTCCAGTAAAGATACTGACCGAGCCCATTGGAAGCGGGCTTGAGCTGGTCGTAGAGCGCCCTCGCCGTCCTGGCCACCTGCAGCGCGCGGCTCTCCGGCGCATGGAAGCGGCGCATGAACTCCTGCACCGAGAGTTCGCGCCGGTCGAGCTTGCTGGCGCGCAGCTGCAGATCCCACAGCACGCCCATGCGCAGGCCGGCATCGACGGCAGTCATGGCGGCCACGCGCAGTTCCTGCATGATGCCGATCAGGATGGCCAGGCCTCCCGCCATCACGATCACGCGTTCCGGCTTGATTCCCGCCAGCTGTACACGGTCGACGTGGCCGCAGGCGATGAGATGGTCTTTCAATGCGTCGAGGCTGCCGATGGACATTGTGCCGTCGCCGATGCCGTTCTTCGCAATCGCGTCCGAGATGGCGCGGATTGTCCCGGAGGAGCCGTATGCGCCGGTCCAATGCCGCCGGTCGTAAAGCGGGGCCGCATCCTCGAACAGCGAGCGCGCCGACATGATGGCGTCGGCGAACGCGGCGGCGTCGATCGCTCCGCCGGGGAAGAAGGCCTGGCTCTGCTGAACCGTTCCGATGCTGAACGACTCGACATGCCGGATCTCCTGCCCCTGTCCGAGGATCAGTTCGGTCGATCCGCCGCCGATATCGATCACAAGGCGTGCTTCATTGGGCAGCGCAAGCGTGCTGGCCACGCCCATGTAGATCAGGCGCCCCTCTTCCTCGCCTGAAATGATTTCGATCGGGTAGGCGATGGCCTGTTCCGCCTCGGGAAGGAAGTCGGCCGCGTTGCGCGCGATGCGCAAGGTATTGGTGGCGACCACACGCACGGCGTCGAGCGGGTAGCCTTCGAGGATGGTGCGGAAGTTCTTGAGGCAATTGAGCGCAGCCTGCCTGGCCTGCTCGGTCAGGTTGCCCTCGCTGTCGAGCCCGGCGCCGAGCCGGATCGGATCGCGCGCCGTCTTGACGATGCGGAATGCGCCTCCCTCGAGCTTGCCTATGTGCAGGCGGAAACTGTTTGAACCCAGGTCAACAGCTGCAAACATCTTGTTCCTTCTTTTCCGGTGCGTCGGTTGAATATCCGAATGTATCACCAACGGGAGCGCGCGCAAGCGGGCCGCCCGGGCAAAACTTCAGGAAGATACCGGAGGATGATGACCGCAGGATGACGCCGGCGGTTCAGCGATAGCGGGCAACGATGGCGCTGAACCGCCCCTTCGCCTTGACCTGCTCCAGCGCGGACTGCAGCTTCTCGACGATCCTGTCGTCGGTGTCCTTGTTGACCGCGAAGTAATAGTGCTGCGATTCCGTCAGGGTCAGGACTTCCTCGTACGCATCCGTCGGATAGCCCAGTTCCTTCAGGTTCCACATGATGACCGGCGCGCCGTAGGCCCACATGTCGACGCGGTCGGCGTGCAGCATCTTGGCCACGCTGACGCCGGAATTGGCCGGCACGGTACGCTCCTTGCCGACGCCCATGTTGGCCAGCAGCTGGCCGCCGATGTCTTCGCGCACGACGCCGATCTTGAAAGGAGATTGCTTGAGTTCTTCCACCGACTTGAGGCGGATATCGCGCTGCTTCTTCGCCACCAGCACGATGCGCGAGGGCATGATCGGCCCGACCCATTTGAACAGATGTTCGCGCGCGTCGGTACGCGTGGTGGAGAACAGGACGGTATTTTTTTCCTTCAGGGCCGTCTCGTAGCCCCTCGCCCAGGGCCAGACCTTGATGTCCGCGCGCGTCTTTTTTGCGCCTGCCTGGGCCAGCATTTCCTCCAGCACGTCGACGGCGATGCCCGACTTCCTGCCTTCGCGCTCGAAGTTGTACGGCGGGTATTCCTCGGTAATGAAGACCAGGTCGTCGACGGATTGAGCCCGCGCAGGAAAGCAGGCGGCGGCGACAAGCCCCGCGAGGAACAGGCATATCCGCGCACCGGCGGCAAAAGATGGGGAGTGGGAGGTTCGCATCGGGATCCTGCCTTCCGCATTGATCGATGGAACTATTTTACTACTGGTTACCGTCAGGCCAGCGAAACATCGCCCTCGATGGCCAGGGAAGCGGTGTCGAGCGAGCGCCCTGCCTTCAGCATCGCCAGAAAGGCATCGGGATCGACCGGCGGACTGAAGTAGTAGCCCTGCATCTCGTCGCAGCCATACCCGGCCAGCTGCCGCACCTGGGCCGGCGTTTCCACGCCTTCCGCCACGACGGTGAGATCCAGGCTGTGCGCCATGCCGATGATGGCGTGGGCGAGCGCCGAATCGTCCGGGTTGCCGGTGATGTCGGAGACGAAGGAGCGGTCGAGCTTGAGCCGGTCGACCGGGAAACGCTTCAGGTAAGACAGGTTGGAATAGCCGGTGCCGAAATCGTCGATGGCGATGCTGATGCCCATCGCCTTCAGTTTCAGGAGCAGCAGCACCGTATTCTCGGGGCTGCGCATGGAGGCACTTTCGGTGATTTCCAGTTCCAGGCAATGCGGGGGCAGGCCCGACGCCGCCAGGGCGGCGGCCACTTCAGCCTCGAACTGCGGACGCACCAGTTGCTGGGCCGAGAGGTTGACGGCTACCTGCACATCGGAATGACCGGCGTCGTGCCATGCCTTGGCCTGGATGCACGCCTTGCGCATGACCCACTCGCCGATACCGGCGATCAGCCCGATTTCCTCGGCCAACGGGATGAAACGTGCCGGCGCGACGAGCCCGAGTTCCGGATGGCGCCAGCGGACCAGCGCTTCCGCGCCGATGATCCTGCCGCTGCCCAGATCCACCAGGGGCTGGTACTGCAGCAGGAATTCGTCGCGCTCCAGCGCGCGGCGCAAATGGGACTCCATCACCAGGTGTTCGTTGACGCGGCTGTGCATTTCCGCCGAATAGCGCTCGACGCCGTTGCGCCCCTTCTCCTTGGCGTGGTACATGGCCGTGTCCGCGTACTTCAGGAGCGTGTAGGTGTCGGAGGCGTCGTGGGGATACACGCTGATGCCGATGCTGCAGGTGACCGACACCTCCTGCTCGCCCAGCACCACGGGCTCGCCGACGCGTTGCATGATGCGGTCGAGAAGCGGCGCGATCACCTGTTCGTCGTCGATCTCCTCGAGCATCAGCACGAACTCGTCGCCGCCCAGGCGGGCAAGGGTGTCGCCCTTGCGCGCGCACTCGGCCATGCGGGCCGTGATCGTCTTGAGCAGCTCGTCGCCCGCATCATGTCCCAGTGTATCGTTGACGTACTTGAAGCGGTCGAGGTCGAAGAACAGCACGTAGAACGACGATCCGTTGCGGTTGGCATTGACGATCGCCTGCTGCATCCTGTCCATCAGCAGCAAGCGGTTCGGCAGTCCGGTCAGCGCATCGTGCAATGCTTGCCGGCGCAGCTGCTCTTCGTAGTCCTTGTGGCGGGTGATGTCGTGGATGACGGTCTGGATGGCCGGCTCGCCGCCGTACTGGAAGGTCGCGCGCCGGATCTCGACATCGATGACCGTGCCGTCGAAGCGCATCATCTTCCCCTCGAAGGAACGCGACTCCTTGTGCGGCCCCAGCAACTCTTCCATCTTTTCCTGCATGCGCTCGCGCCAGCCCACGGGAACCAGCTGCAGGAAGGGCATGGCCTTGACCTGTTCGGCGTTCGGCGCCCCCAGCAGCGTCAGCGTGCCCTGATTGACGAAGAGGATCCTTTCGCCGCGCTCGATCATGATGGCATCCGGCGACATTTCCACCACCTGGCGATAACGCTCCTCGTTCTCGCGCGCCGCCTGCTCGGCGAGCTTGCGCTCCGCCATCTCCTGGTGCAGGCGGCGGATCGCCTCCTCCTTTTCCGCGACTTTCTGCGCCAGCTCCTCGGTCCTTGCCGCCACCAGCGCCTCCAGCCCCTCGCGGTATCTGGCGAGCTCCTCGACGTCGCGCCGGATCGAGCTGGTCATGTCGTTGAAGGCCGACACCACCACATCAAGTTCGTCGGGCACGGTCCGCCTGCGGCGGCGCAGGCGCAAGGCTTCCCCGAGCTTGGAGAGGTCGAGACGGCGGGCGTAATCGGCGATGGCGGAAAGATGGCGGCTCACCAGCCGCCGGAAGATATAGAGCGTAAACAGCACGACGATCGCCGTCTTTGCCGACTGCGCAATCAGGATCAGGAGCACCTTGTCCTGCAGGTCGCTGTAGACGTTCTCGAGGCTGGCCGTCACCTCCAGGGTGCCGAGCGGCATGCGTCCTTCTTCGGTGCCCGACTCCGAAAACTTGATCGCGATCGTGCGGCGCACCGCATCCTTGCCCGGACCCGCCGGTTCGCCGGCATGCATGAGCGGCTTGCCCGCCGGATCGCGCAGTTCCACGCCCGCGATGCCGGGGAGCTTGGCGATGCCCGCCAACTGCTTGCCGGTCTGCTGCTCATCCATCGTCCACAACGAGGCACCGATGCTTTCGGCGTAACCCTGCTCGATCTCGTCCAGCCGCAACTCGATGCCCGACACGCCGTGCCGGTAGTCGAGGAGAAGCTGCAACCCGGTGGAAAGAAAGGCGAGGAAGGTGCTGCAGACGAGGATATAGGCGAGCACTCGGCGACCGAGCGGATCAGACTGCCACCAGGTGTCCATCAGCTTCCCCATGTTCCCCGAGCGCGAAAGTTGCTATAAAGCAAGCATAGCATCTTGCGGAATCTCCGGGGAAGATGCTTGCCGGCGTGATCCGGAAGAGATCCCGCGCGTGGCGCCCGGGATACAAAGAGCAAGGCTCCGGTCAGACCTGACGACCGCCTCCCAACACGAAGCATGCACGCAAGTTCCAGATGAGCAGCCTGTTAGCCGATTATCCCGCCTTCCGCAATTTCCTCTTCAGCCGCGTGGCGACCACCATGGCCAGCCAGATGATGATGGTGGTGGTCGCCTGGCAGATGTACGACCTCACCCACAGCGCCTATGACCTCGGCCTGGTCGGCCTCGCGCAATTCCTGCCTGCGCTTGCCCTGGTCCTGGTCACCGGCCAGGTCGCCGACCGCTTCGACCGGCGCCGCATCCTCGCCTGCTGCCTCGGCGGGCAGTTGCTGGTCAGCGCGCTGCTCATTGCCGGCACCGCAGGCGGCTGGCTGAACCGGGAATACATCCTGCTGGCCTCGGTGGTGCTGGGCGCGGCCAAGGCCTTCCAGATGCCGACGCAGCAGGCCCTGGGTCCGCTGCTGGTGCCGCCGTTCGTGCTGCCGCGGGCGCTGGCGCTCAATTCCGCCGGCACCCAGTTCGCCATCATCATCGGACCGGCGGTCGGCGGTTTTCTGTACGTCGCTGGTGCGTCCGCGGTGTATGGGGTGTGCGCGCTGCTGTTCCTGCTAGCCATCGCCGCCGTGATGCTGATCCGCATCGACCGCGCGCCCGCCCCGCGCGAGAAGGTGAGCCTGCAGACACTGTTTGCCGGCATCGGCTTCATCTGGCAGCGCAAGGAAGTCCTCGGCGCGATCTCGCTCGACCTGTTTGCCGTCCTGCTTGGCGGCGCCACCGCGCTGCTGCCGATCTTCGCCCGCGACATCCTGCATGTCGGGCCGTGGGGACTGGGGGTGCTGCGCTCGGCGCCGGCGCTCGGCGCGCTGCTGGTATCGCTCTACCTCGCGCGCCATCCGATACAGCGCAAGGCAGGCAAGGCCATGTTCGCCTCGGTGGCGCTGTACGGCATCGCGACCGTGGTGTTCGGACTGTCGACGTCGTTCTGGTTGTCGCTGGCGGCGCTGGCGCTGACCGGGGCGTTCGACATGGTCAGCGTGGTGATCCGGCAATCGCTGGTGCAGCTCGACACGCCGGATGAAATGCGCGGCCGGGTCAGCGCCGTCAACTCGATCTTCATCGGCGCCTCCAACCAGCTTGGGGAGTTCGAGTCGGGCGTCACCGCCGCCTGGTTCGGCGCGGTGGCGTCGGTGCTGGTTGGGGGTGCCGGCACGCTGCTGATCGTCGCCGTATGGATGAGGCTCTTTCCAACGCTCGCGGCGCGCGAACAGCTTGTGCGGGACAAATAAAAAACCCGCGCGATCTTGGGGATGCACGCGGGTTTTCGGATTTCTATTGTTCTTGGCGGAAAGGGAGGGATTCGAACCCTCGATACGGGAGAACCGTATACTGGATTTCGAGTCCAGCGCATTCGACCACTCTGCCACCTTTCCTGGTCGTCTTGCAGCGGGTAAAGCCGCAAAGCACGAAAGTATAGCAGGCTTCTTCCCAAATCGGAATAGCCCTCTGTTTCTCTTCATCATCATCCTGTCATAAATCTTGTCTACCATTCACGGGAACGCTCAATATCCGATAAGCAATAAAAGAAGGCTGTCTTGAACTCGCTTCCCCTCTCAACCGCGCCGGCCACCCCGGCGCAGGAGTACGCCGTCATGACCCCAACTACGGCAGATTTCACGAAGGCCGCCCCGCCCGGCGGCCTCGGGCGCGTCAGGCTGTGGAGTCCTGCGGCCAACGACAGGAACGACGGAGAAGAAAAGCAGCCGGAGAACAGGGATGCCATGCTCTTGTCTCGCCTCAAGGAAATCCTGGAACAGCGCCAGCTGAATGCACTCTTCCAGCCCATCATCAACATGCAGCGCGGCGAGATCGTCGGCTACGAAGGCTTGATCCGCGGTCCGTCGGACAGCCCGCTGCATTCCCCGATGAATCTGTTCAAGGTCGCCCTCGCCCACGGCTTGGGCGTCGATGTCGAACATCTTTGCCGGCAGGTTGTCATCGAACGCTTCGCCGAACTCGGCCTGCAAGGCAAGCTGTTCCTGAATGTCAGTCCGGAGATGCTGTTGCAACCGCAGGCGCGGCACGGCGAAACCCTGGCCTATCTGCAGGAAGTCGGGCTGAATCCGGACCGCGTGATCATCGAGCTGACCGAAAACCAGCCGACCTACGATTACGATCTGCTGCGGGAAGCCGCCATGCATTACCGCGGCATGGGCTTCGAGATCGCGATCGATGATCTCGGCGAAGGCTTCTCCAGCCTGCGCCTGTGGTCGGAACTGCGGCCGGAGTATGTGAAGATCGACATGCACTTCGTCCAGGGGATCAACCAGGATCCGGTAAAGCTGCAGTTCGTGCGTTCCATCCAGGAGATCGCCGAGGAATCCGGCACGGTGGTGATTGCCGAAGGCATCGAAACGCAGACCGAGCTGATGATGATCCGCGACCTCGGCATCGCCTATGGACAGGGCTATCACATCGCCCGTCCGCACGCGTCGCCGGCGACGGCGCTGCCGGCGGAGGTGGCCAAGACGCTCAACCGAAACAACGTGGCGGTTTATCCGTACAAGAACGCATTCGAGAATAGCGCCGTGACCGCGGCGCGCCTGCTGCGCATGGTGCCGGCGGCGACGCCGGACATGAACAACACTCAGGTGTGCGAGATGTTCAACGGCGACCCGGAACTGGAAGTGATCCCGGTGGTGGAGAACGGCATTCCCATCGGCCTGATTTCGCGCCGCGACCTGATCGACCGCTTCGCGCGCCTCTATTCGCGCGACCTCTACGGCAGGAAGCCCTGCACGACTTTCATGGATGCCCGTCCGCTCATCACGGACCGGAACACGAGCTTGCAGGAACTGAGCCAGATCATCGTGGCGGCCGACCGCCACCATCTGTCGAACGGCTTCATCATCACCGACCAGGGGCGCTACCTCGGCATGGGCACCGGCCAGGACTTGATGCGCGAGATCACGCAGATGCAGATCAATGCCGCGCGCTACGCCAATCCGCTGACACTGTTGCCGGGCAACGTGCCTATCAACGAACACATCGACCGCCTGATTCACAACCGCGTGCGCTTCGCGGCCTGCTATGCGGACCTCGACCATTTCAAGCCGTTCAATGACGTGTACGGCTACCGCAGGGGCGACGATGTCATCCAGCTGACCGGCAAGATGCTCGGCGCGCATTGCGACCCGGACCGGGATTTCATCGGACACATCGGCGGCGACGATTTCATCCTGCTGTTCCAGAGCGAGGATTGGGAAGCACGCTGCAACGCGGTGCTTGCGGAATTCGCAAGCGTGATCCCACACTATTTTTCAGAGGAAGATCGCGAACGCGGCGGCTACCTGAGCGACGACCGCCGCGGCCAGAAGGTATTCCATCCGCTGATCAGCCTGTCGCTCGGTGCGGTGCGGGTGGAGCCGGGCCAGTACGCATCGCATCATCAGATCGCGACGGCGGCCTCGGATGCCAAGAAACAGGCGAAAAAAATCCCTGGCAACTGCTTGTTCATCGAACGCCGCCAGGGATCTTCTTCGACAGGCCAGTCCGGCTGACCGGCCGGACTGCGCTTATGCTGCTTACGCTGCGCGCGCCAGGCGCTTCATGCCGCCCATGTAAGGCTGCAGCGCTTCAGGGATGTCCACGCTGCCGTCTGCCTGCTGGTAGTTCTCCAGGATGGCGACCAGCGTGCGGCCGACCGCGAGGCCGGAACCGTTGAGCGTGTGCACCAGTTCCGGCTTGCCCTGCGCATTGCGGAAGCGGGCCTGCATGCGGCGCGCCTGGAAGGCTTCGCAGTTGGAGACCGAGGAAATCTCGCGGTAGGTGTTCTGCGCCGGGAGCCACACTTCCAGGTCGTAGGTCTTGGCAGCGCCAAAGCCCATGTCGCCGGTGCACAGCGTGATCACGCGGTACGGCAGCCCCAGCTTCTTCAGGATGTTTTCAGCGTGGCCGACCATTTCCTCGAGCGCTTCGTAGGATTTCTCCGGATGCACGACCTGCACCATCTCGACCTTGTCGAACTGGTGCTGGCGGATCATGCCGCGGGTGTCACGGCCATAGCTGCCGGCCTCGGAGCGGAAGCACGGGGTGTGCGCTGTCATCCGGAGCGGCAGGGCATCGGCGGCCACGATCTCGTCGCGCACCATGTTGGTCAGCGGGACTTCGGAGGTCGGAATCAGGTACAGCGACTCGCCCTCGCCTTCCTGGCCGCCCTTCTTGGCGGCGAACAGATCGGCCTCGAACTTCGGCAGCTGGCCGGTGCCGCGCAGCGAATCGCCGTTGACGATATAGGGCGTGTAGCACTCGGTGTAGCCATGCTCGTTGATGTGCGTGTCCAGCATGAACTGGGCGAGCGCGCGGTGCAGGCGGGCGATGCCGCCCTTCATCACGGCAAAGCGCGAGCCGGTCAGCTTGGCGGCGACATCGAAATCAAGGCCGAGCGCGGCGCCGACGTCCACATGGTCCTTCACCTCGAAATCGAAACTGCGCGGCGTGCCGACCTTGCGCACTTCCACGTTCGCAGTCTCGTCCTGTCCGGCGGGCACGGATTCGTGCGGCAGGTTGGGGATGGCAAGCATGAACTCGCCCATCTTTGCCTGGATCACGTCGAGACGCTCGGCGGAGGCCTTGAGCTCATCGCCGATGCCGGCCACTTCCGCCATTACCGCGGTCGTATCTTCACCCTTGCCCTTGAGCATGCCGATCTGCTTGGACAGCGTATTGCGTTTGCCCTGCAGTTCTTCGGTGCGGGTCTGGATCTGCTTGCGCTCGGCTTCGAGCGCGTTGAACGCGGCGACGTCGAGCTGGAACTTGCGCGCGGCCAGGCGGGCGGCGACGGTGTCGATGTCTTTGCGGAGAAGTTGAATGTCGATCATGGAAATGCCGGGTTGAGAAGACTAAACCGCCATTGTACCAAGCGGCGGGCCACTTCCCGACCCGTACGGAAGGGTAAAAGCTTGATCGCCGCCAAAGCCGGTTCCGGCCGGCTATTTCTTCTCGTTCTTGCGCGCCTCGCGGTCGAGCGAGCGCAGGTAGGCCAGTTTCTCCCCGATCTTGCCTTCCAGCCCGCGCGGCGTCGGCTGGTACCAGCCGGGCTCCCGCATGCCGTCGGGCAGATAGGTTTCACCGGCGGCGTAGGCATCGGGCTCGTCATGCGCGTAGCGGTACAGCTTGCCGTAGCCGAGCTCCTTCATCAGCTTGGTCGGCGCGTTGCGCAGATGCTCCGGCACCGGGCGCGACTTGTCCTTGGCGACGAAGGCGCGGGCGGCATTGTAGGCGTTGTAGACCGCATTCGATTTTGCCGCGCAGGAGAGGAAGACCACCGCCTCGGCCAGGGCGAGTTCGCCCTCGGGCGAGCCAAGGCGTTCGTACACCTCTGCCGCATCCAGTGAAATGCGCAATGCGCGCGGGTCGGCGAGGCCGATGTCTTCCACCGCCATGCGGACGATGCGGCGCGCGAGGTAGCGCGGGTCCGCCCCGCCATCCAGCATGCGCACCAGCCAATACAGCGCGCCGTCCGGGTTGGAGCCGCGCACTGACTTGTGCAAGGCGGAGATCTGGTCGTAGAAGGCGTCGCCGCCCTTGTCGAAACGGCGCAGGTTTTCCGCGAGCGCGGTGCCGAGCAAAGCTTCATCCACTTCCTGCGATTCGTTCGCCGCCGCGGCGCGGGCGACGATTTCGAGGTTATTCAGCAGCTTGCGGCCGTCGCCGTCGGCGCTGGCGATCAGCGTGGCCTTCGCCTCGGGGGTGAAATCGAGGCCATCCAGTTCCTGTATGCAGGCGCGGTCGACCAGTTCGTCAAGGTCTTCGTCCGACAGCGATTTCAGCACGTAGACGGCGGCGCGCGACAGCAGCGCACTGTTGACTTCGAAGGACGGGTTCTCCGTGGTCGCGCCGATGAAGGTGAACAGCCCGCTCTCCACGTGCGGCAGGAAGGCATCCTGCTGGCTCTTGTTGAAGCGGTGCACCTCGTCGACGAACAGGATGGTGCGCCGGCCGGAATTGGCGCGCACGATCTGCGCGTGCTCCACCGCTTCGCGGATATCCTTCACGCCCGACAGCACGGCGGACAAGGCAATGAATTCCGCATTGAAGCTGTCCGCCATCAGGCGTGCCAACGTCGTCTTGCCCACGCCCGGCGGGCCCCAGAGGATCATCGAATGCGGCTCACCCGATTCGAAGGCGACGCGCAGCGGCTTGCCCGGGCCGAGCAGGTGCTGCTGGCCGATCACTTCGTCCAGCGATTGGGGCCGAAGGCGCTCGGCGAGTGGGATGGTTGCCATGTCGGTATTCTTGTAGCGGATCCGTAGGGTGGGTAGAGCGAAGCGAAACCCACCATGTGCCGGGATGCGGTGATTGTCCTACTGCTGGAAAACGTCCGCCCCCTTGGGCACCTCGAAACGGAACTGGTCCGCGGAAATGGCCGGATTCTTCTCGAACTTGCTGAAGGTGAGCACCGACACCTGGCCGAAGGAATCGCGCAATTCCATCGCGCGCGGCACGCCGTCCTTCAAGCCGATGCCGATGCGGTCGAAGGTGGTGTCCTTGGTTTTCGGCGTCGCTTCCAGCCATTCCAGGCCGTCCCTGGCGCCGGCTTCCTTCAACGCGAAGTTCTTTTCGAGATCGTTGCTGCCGAACAGGATCGCCGCCGGCGAGGAGCCGAGCGCGTCGCCCAGCTGCCTGACCGTGACCTGGTTCAGGTCCTTGTCGTAGATGTAGAGTTTCTGGCCGTCGGCCTGCAGCAACTGCTCGTAGGGCTTCTGGTAGGTCCAGATGAACTTGCCGGGGCGTGCGAACAGGAAGGTGCCGGTGGACGTGTTGGCCACCGTTTCACCCTTCCCCACCGACTTCACCTGCTTCTGCACGAACTCGCCCTTCGCCGCCTTGGTACTGCCAACGAAGGACTTGAACTGGTCGAGCGCGGAGGCGCTGGCCAGAGCCGGCAGCGCAAGCGCACACGCGGCGACGAGGCGCGCGGCATGCCGGATAAATGTAAAACCAGGACTTGCTGTCTGTTTCAAAGCCGCTTTCCTATTCGGGGTTGTTCGATGCCGGTACCAGGATTTCCCGGTTGCCGTTCGATTGCATCGAAGAAACGAGGCCGCTCTGCTCCATCTGTTCGAGCAGGCGGGCTGCGCGATTGTAGCCGATGCGCAAGTGACGCTGCACGAGCGAGATCGACGCACGACGGTTCTTCAGCACCACGGCCACCGCCTGGTCGTACATCGCGTCGGATTCGCCGTCGCCGCCGCCCGCACCGGCTGCGCCGGGCGCGCCGTCACCTCCTTCTTCGAGGACGCCTCCTTCTAGGATGCCTTCGATGTAATTGGGTTCCCCTTGCGCCTTGAGGTGCTCCACCACGCGGTGCACTTCGTCATCGGACACGAAGGCGCCATGCACGCGGATCGGCAAACCGGTCCCGGGCGGCATGTAGAGCATGTCGCCCATGCCGAGCAGGGTCTCCGCGCCCATCTGGTCGAGGATGGTGCGCGAGTCGATCTTGCTGCTGACCTGGAAGGCGATGCGCGTCGGGATGTTGGCCTTGATCAGGCCGGTGATGACGTCGACCGACGGCCGCTGGGTGGCGAGGATCAGGTGGATGCCGGCGGCGCGCGCCTTCTGCGCGATGCGGGCGATCAGTTCCTCGACCTTCTTGCCGACCACCATCATGAGGTCGGCCAGCTCGTCGATGATGATCACGATGGTCGGCAGTTTTTCCAGCGGCTCCGGCGCATCCGGCGTCAGGCTGAACGGATTGGGGATCTTTTCCTCTTTCTTGTCCGCCTCGGCGATCTTGTTGTTGTAGCCGGCGAGGTTGCGCACGCCCAGCTTGGACATCAGCTTGTAGCGGCGCTCCATCTCGGCCACCGCCCAGTTCAGCGCATTGCCCGCCTGGCGCATGTCGGTCACCACCGGCGCCAGCAGGTGCGGAATGCCTTCGTACACCGACATTTCCAGCATCTTCGGGTCGATCAGGATCATGCGCACATTGTTCGGGTCGGACTTGTAGAGCAGCGACAGGATGGTGGCATTGATGCCCACTGATTTGCCTGAGCCGGTGGTGCCGGCCACCAGCAGGTGCGGCATCTTCGCCAGGTCGGCGACCACCGGATTGCCGGCGATGTCCTTGCCCAGCGCAACCGTCAGGTTTGCGTGGCTGTCGTTGTACACCTTGGAACCGAGGATTTCGGTCAGGCGCACGATCTGGCGCTTCGGATTGGGAAGCTCCAGGCCCATGTAATTCTTGCCGGGGATGGTTTCCACCACGCGGATCGAGGTCAGCGACAGCGAACGCGCAAGGTCGCGCGCGAGGTTGACGATCTGGCTGCCCTTGACGCCGGTCGCGGGTTCGATCTCGTAGCGGGTGATGACCGGGCCGGGATAGGCAGCCACCACTTTTGCCTCGACGCCGAAGTCCGACAGCTTCTTCTCGATCAGGCGGCTGGTGAATTCCAGCGTTTCGACGCTGACGGTTTCCTGCGCCGGCGGAGGTTCGTCCAGCAGCGAGAGCGGCGGCAGGTTGGTGTCGGGAAGATCGGCAAACAGCGATACCTGCTTTTCCTTCTCCACGCGTTCCGACTTCGGCACGGTGACGACCTGCGGTTCGATGCGGATCGGCGGCGCCTCCACGATCTTGGCGCGTTCCTGCACGACTGCTTCTTCGCGCTTGACCGCCGCGACCTGGCCGACCTTGCGGTCCTCGCGCGCCGAGTACAGGTTGCGCACGCCCCGGATGCCGTCCTCGATCACGCCACCCACGCGCTCGGCGACGTTCAGCCATGACACATGGAAGAACAGGCTGAAGCCGACGCCGAAGATCAGCAGCAGGAACAGCGTCGCGCCGGTGAAGCCGAAAGCGCTGTGCGCGGCGCCGCCGAGGAGTTCGCCCAGCACGCCGCCGGGGGCGCGCGGAAGCTGCGCCTTGAGCGTGTACATGCGCAGGTATTCGATGGCGACGCTGCCGAGCAGCATGAGCACGAAACCGATCGCGCGGATCCAGACTTCATGGTGGTGCTCGGGTTCCGGCTCCTGCTGCAGCAGGAAACGCTGCGACAGCCGCCGGTAGCCGGCCCACACCGAGCGCAGCAGGAACACGCAAAACCACCAGGCAGAAAAACCGAAGATGAACAGCGTCAGGTCGGCAATCCAGGCGCCGATGCGGCCGCCCCAGTTTTCGATCTGAGGCACGACATTGGCCTGCGACCAGCCCGGGTCGCTCTTGGCATATGTCAGAAAGACAAGAATGAGGTAAACGGTAACGATGGTCAGCACGAACCAGCGCGCCTCGGACAGGAGGCGCACCAGCCGGTTCGGCAGGGGATGCGCGTCAGGCGGATTGGTGTTGCGGGTATAAGCTTGTGTTGTTTTGGTCATGATGCCTGCGGATTCGGTGAAACGCCGGTGCGCACAGGGGGCGAAATGGTCTCGCCGCTCGGCTGCGGGGTGCGGGTTCGACTATAATCTTAACCAGTTTTTCAGGAGCAATCCCGAATAAGTACTCGGGAAGCGCTTGAATATTGGCCTTTTGGCGACATATGAAAGGCCAGCACGAACGAATTTCTTCACTCCCGCACCTATTCCTATGGCAACCACCAAACACGCCCACGTACTGATTATCGGTTCCGGCCCGGCCGGCTACAGCGCCGCCGTCTACGCCGCACGCGCCAACCTGAAACCCGTACTCATCACCGGCGTCGAACAGGGCGGTCAGCTGATGACCACCACCGATGTCGAAAACTGGCCTGGCGACCCGATGGGTGTGCAGGGACCGGAACTGATGCAGCGCCTGCTGCAGCATGCCGAACGCTTCAATACCGAAATCGTGTTCGATTACATCCACACCGCGAAGCTGACGGAAAAGCCGATGCGCCTGATCGGCGATTCCGGCGAGTACACCTGCGACGCGCTGATCATCGCCACCGGCGCCTCGGCGCAGTATCTCGGCCTGCCCTCCGAAGAAGCCTTCATGGGCAAGGGCGTGTCGGCCTGCGCCACCTGCGACGGTTTCTTCTACAAGGGCCAGGAAGTGGCGGTCGTCGGCGGCGGCAATACCGCGGTCGAAGAAGCGCTGTACCTGTCCAACATCGCCAGCAAGGTGACCCTGGTCCATCGCCGCAACAAGTTCCGCGCCGAGCCCATCCTTGTCGACCGCCTGATGTCCAAGGTCGAGGAAGGCAAGATCGAACTGAAGCTGGACCATACGCTGGACGAAGTCCTCGGCGACCAGAGCGGCGTGACCGGCATCAGCATCAAGTCGACCAAGGACGGCAGCACCAGCAAGCTCGCGCTGCAAGGCGTGTTCATCGCCATCGGGCACAAGCCGAACACCAGCATTTTCGAAGGCCAGCTGGAGATGCATAACGGTTACATCAAGACCCGCACCGGCACCGAAGGCTTCGCCACCGCGACCAACATCGCCGGCGTGTTCGCCGCGGGCGACGTGCAGGACCACGTCTACCGCCAGGCCGTGACCAGCGCCGGCACCGGCTGCATGGCCGCACTCGATGCGCAACGTTATCTGGAAGGCCAGGAAGGCTGATCCACCCGCAGTACCCCGTCCGCAGCGTGCCTCGTTGCGGACGGCATCAGGAAAACATCATGTCTGGCTCCATCAAAGACTTCGCCGCCCTGAAATCCTTGCGGGCGTCAATCAAGGCACAGGAAGAGGCGCGCAAGGCGGCCGAGGAAGAACGCCAGCGGCGCGAGAAAGAAAGCCGGCGCGACGCCGAGCTCTTCCGCCGCAGCGTCGGCAACGTGCAACCGCTCTCCCCCAACGGCAAGGCCGAAACACCGGTTCAGCATCCGCTGCCCATCGCGCGCCAGCGCATGGCCGACGAACAGGCGGCGCTGGAAGAATCGCTCTCGGATGAATTCAACGTCGACACTCTCCTCGACACCGACCATGAACTGAGCTACGCCCGTCCCGGCATCAGCGGCGATATCCTGCGCAAGCTGCGCCGCGGGAACTGGGTGATACAGGCTCAGCTCGACCTGCACGGCATGCGCCGCGAAGAGGCGCGCGAAGCGCTCGCGGAATTCCTGCGCAATGCCGTCAAGCGCGGCCTGCGCTGCGTGCGCGTCATCCATGGTAAAGGACTCGGCTCGGTGAACAAGGAACCGGTCCTGAAGAGCAAGGTGCGCAGCTGGCTGGTGCAGAAGGAGGAAGTGATCGCCTTTTGCCAGGCGCGCGCGGCCGATGGCGGCGCGGGGGCGCTGGTGGTGCTGCTGAAGGCGTAACGTAGCCCTGCACACGGGCACTTGCGCTGCGCTAGACGCCCCACTCTCCCCGTCATCCCGGCGAAGGCCGGGATCCAGCGGCGTTGAAGGTGTGCGAAAGACACTGAGTCCCGGCGTGCGCCGGGACGGCACACCCGCTTGCTTTCCTCCCCACCCCAAGTATCATGCAGGACAAACAACTCCCCGCCTGTCCGCATGACCATCATAAAGATCCTCGAAATCCTTGCGATTCTGGTGGGCGCCTTTTCCGGCTTCATCGAGGCGCGCACCAAGAGGATGGATGTGGTCGGCATCTTCACCGTCGCCTTCATCACCGCCTTCGGCGGCGGCACGCTGCGCGACATCCTGCTCGACAAGCGGCCGCTGTTCTGGGTCACTCACCAGGAATACGCGATCCTGATCTTCCTCCTCGCGCTGGTCGCCGTGCCGGCGATCCGCACCTTGCGCAAGATCGTTTCGGAACGCCTGCTTGTGACGGCCGATGCTCTCGGCCTGGGATTATTTTCGATCGTCGGGGTGTCGGAGGCGCTGGCGGCGGGCATGCCGATTTTCATCGCTTCCATGATGGGCGTCATCACCGGCATCTTCGGCGGCGTGCTGCGCGATATCGTGTGCAACGAGATCCCGATGGTCCTGCGCGACGGCAAGCCTTACGCCATCTGTTCCTTCGCCGGCTGCTGGATGTACCTGCTGATGCAGAAGAGCGGCGTGCCCCTGGATTTTGCGCTGTGGACGAGCGCCCTGGCGATTACGGTCTTCCGCATGGTGACCTGGGCCAAGGGCGTCAAGCTCGATCCTTAGATAGTTCAGATAGCGGACTGTAGGGTGGGTAGCGAAGCGAAACCCACCGAATGCCCCTTGCGGATCACTTGGTGGGTTTCGCTTCGCTCTACCCACCCTACGATCCTTTAAATCTCAGACTGCGTCGGCGCCGGTTTCGCCGGTGCGGATGCGGATCACCTGTTCGACTTCGCGCACGAAGATCTTGCCGTCGCCGATCTTGCCGGTGCGCGCTGCCTTGATGATGGCGTCGACCGCCTGGTCAACCACCTTGTCGTCGATGACGGCCTCGATCTTCACCTTCGGCAGAAAGTCGACGACGTATTCCGCGCCGCGGTACAGCTCGGTGTGCCCCTTCTGGCGGCCGAAACCCTTCACTTCGGTCACGGTCAGGCCGGTGACGCCGATTTCGCCCAGCGCTTCTCGCACTTCGTCCAGCTTGAAAGGTTTGATGATTGCAGTAACCAGCTTCATGACAGCTCCTTAGTTTGTATCACTCACGAAATCGGGAAGTAATCGGATAGCGCCAGTCGCGCCCGAAGGCGCGGTGCGTGACTCGGATGCCGATCGGCGCCTGGCGGCGCTTGTATTCGTTTATTTTAATCAATCGGGTGACGCGCTCTACATCCTCGCTACGATACCCTGCGGCAATGATCTCGGCAATGCTGCGGTCTTCTTCCATGTACATCTGCATGATCGCGTCCAGCGCCTCGTAGGGCGGCAGCGAATCCTGGTCGGTCTGGTCGGGGCGCAGTTCGGCCGAGGGCGCGCGGGTCAGGATGCGGGTCGGGATGACGTCGGACACCGAGTTCCGGTAGTCGCACAGCCGGTAGACCAGCGTCTTGGCGATATCCTTGATCACCGCGAAGCCGCCAGCCATGTCGCCGTACAGCGTGCAGTAGCCGACCGCCATCTCGCTCTTGTTGCCGGTGGTGAGCACGATGGAGCCGTACTTGTTCGACAGCGCCATGAGCATGGTGCCGCGAATGCGCGCCTGGATGTTTTCCTCGGTCGTGTCTTCCTTGAGCCCCTTGAACTCCTCGGCCAGCGTCTTGCGGAAGGCATCGAAGCAATCGACGATGGGGATCTCGTCATAGCGCACGCCGATACGCTTGGCCATGTCCCGCGAGTCGAGCCAGGAAATCTCCGCCGTGTAGGGCGACGGCATCATTACCGCACGCACGCGATCGGCGCCGAGCGCATCCACCGCGATGGCGAGCGTCAGCGCCGAATCGACCCCGCCCGACAGGCCGATGATCGCACCCGGGAAACCGTTCTTGCCGAGGTAGTCGCGCACGCCGAGGACCAGCACCTTGTACACCTGCTCCTCAACCGACAGCTCGGGTGGCAGTTGTGCTGCCTTCGGCTGGGCGCCGTCGAACTCGACGATCTGCAGGTCTTCCTCGCAATGCTTGAGCTGGGCGCAGACGGTGCCCACGCCATCCATCGCAAAGGAGTTGCCGTCGAAGACCAGCTCGTCCTGGCCGCCGACAAGGTTTGCATACACCAGCGGCAGCCCTGCCGAGGAGACGTTGTTGCGCATCACCTCGTAGCGGCGATGCTGCTTGCGCATGTGGAAGGGGGAGCCGTTCGGCACGAGCAAGACCTGCGCCCCCGCTTCCTTGGCGCGCAAGGGCGCGTGCCTGGACCAGGTGTCCTCACAGATATTGATGCCGAAGCGTACGCCTTTCACCTCGAACACGAAGGGTTCGTCGGCCGACGTGAAATAACGCTTCTCGTCGAACACGGTATCGTTCGGCAGGTCGTGCTTGTGGTAGGTGCCGAGGCGCTTGCCGTTCGCGATCACCGACGCGGCGTTATAGCGCTTGCCGGATTGCAGGTCGAGATGGCCGACGACCACGTGTACGTCCCTGAGGTCGGCGATGTCCGCAGCCAGCGCATCGAACTGCTCCGCCGATTTTGCGTAGAATGACTGACGCAGCAACAAGTCTTCCGGCGGATAGCCCGCCAACGACAATTCCGGGGTCAGCACCACATCGGCGCCCATGGCTGCCGCACGGCGTGCAAACTCCGCGATCTTCGCGCGGTTGCCGGCGAAATCGCCGACGGTGCTGTTGATTTGAGCAATGGCAACTTTGACTGTCATGGTAAGTAGGCAAGTTGGGCAAGCGTGAGCGGCACGCGCCGCGCTGAATGGTCTGATATCAATAGTGAATTATCGCACGCGAATCGTTTCCTCCCTTGACGAGATCGGACAGGCAACCTGGGACGGCCTGCTCGGTGCGCAACAGGAGCGCAACCCTTTCCTGTCGTTTGCATTCCTGCATGCATTGCATGCCTCCGGCTGCGCGTCTCCCGACAGCGGCTGGCAGCCCCAGTACCTGACGCTGTGGCAGGGACAGTCGCTGGAGGCCGCGTTGCCGCTCTACGTCAAGTCGCATTCCTATGGAGAATATGTGTTCGACTGGGCCTGGGCGGATGCCTATCGCCGCAACGGCCTCGACTACTATCCGAAGCTCCTGTCCTCGATCCCGTTCACCCCGGTTGCCGGCGCACGCCTGCTGGCGCGAAGCACGAACGCTTCCGATGCGCTGGTTGACGCACTCTGCGCGCTGCAGGAAGGAAACAGACTGTCGTCCACCCACATCCTCTTCCCGCCGGAGGCCCAGGCGCGGAAGCTGCGGGAAGCGGGCTTCATGCTGCGAACGGGCATCCAGTTCCACTGGATCAACCAGGGTTTCCGCGATTTCGAGGATTTCCTGTCATCGCTCGACCGCAAGAAGCGGAAAAACATCCGCGCCGAGCGGCGCAAGGTGCAGGAAGCCGGGGTGAGCTTCCGGCATATCCCCGGAGATGCAGCGAGTGAAGCCGACTGGCGCTTCTTCAAGCGCTGCTATGACCGCACCTATGCCGCCCATTACTCGACGCCCTACCTGAACCTCGATTTCTTCCAACGTCTGGGACGGACCATGCCGCAGCACCTGCGCCTGATCGTGGCCGAGCGCAAGGGCAAGTCCCTTGCCAGCTCCTTCGTGGTCCATGACGACAGCACGCTGTACGGCCGCTATTGGGGGGCGATCGAGGACATTCCCTGCCTGCACTTCGAGACGGCGTATTACCAGCCGCTGGAATTCTGTATCGAACGGCAGATCGGCTGCTTCGAAGGCGGCGCGCAGGGCGAACACAAGATGGCGCGCGGTTTCCTGCCGCACCGGACCTGGTCCGCGCACTGGCTGGCGCATCCGGCCTTTGCCGACGCGGTCGAGCGCTTCCTGCAGCAGGAACGCGGCGGCATCGACGCCTACCTCGACGAGCTCAACGATCACCACCCCTATCGCGTAACTGCGGGTTAATTCCGATCAAATACCGAGAGACAATTGCTCGATCTGATGGAAATCCTCCAGATTCATCCTTGCCAAAGTTAGCGCTTCACGGCATCCTCTGGCCAACATGAACGCGCCTTTGTCCACACCGCCCGCTTCGGCCACTCCGGCCACTCCCGCCCTCAGCCGCATCGGCCGCTTCTACATCACGCGCGAGCTGGGACGCGGAACGGTGGGATGCGTCTACCTCGGCCACGACCCGGTGCTCGGCCGCGATCTCGCAATCAAGACCTACAATCCGCGCCTCACACCGGTCGAGCGTAACCGCTACGAGCATCAGTTCATCAACGAAGCGCGTGCATCCGGCCTGTTGTCGCATCCGCATATCGTCACGATTTACGACGCGTCGGTCGAAAACGGCGAGACCTATATCGCCATGGAGTACCTGCGGGGGCGCGAGCTCAACAAGCTGCTCGACAGCGGGTACCGCTTCCCGCCGGACGAAGTGGCGTCCGTCGTGTGGAAACTGGCCGATGCACTCAACCACGCGCACCAGCGCGGGGTGATCCACCGCGACGTGAAGCCGGCCAACATCTTCATGGTGGGCGACGACCAGCCCAAGCTGGTCGATTTCGGCATCGCACGGTCCCCGAACCGGGTCGCGGACAAGAACGCCAACCCGGACGATCCGGTCACGCTACTGATTGGCAACCGCTTGCTGGGCACGCCCAACTACATGTCGCCCGAACAGGCGACCGGCAAGCCGGTGGACGAGCGCACCGATATCTATTCGCTGGGCGCCGTCATGTACGAGATGCTGGTCGGCCGCAAGCCCTTCCATTCCGAGAGCGCGGAGAAACTGCTGCAGCTGATCGCCTACAAGGCGCCTCCCGCGCCGCACGAGCTCGATGCGCGCATTCCCGAGGCGCTGTCGGGCATCGTGATGAAGGCAATGAGCAAGCGGCCGGAGAAGCGTTACGAGACAGCGGAGAAAATGGCGCTGGACCTCAAGCGCTATCTGGTGCGCCAGCGGCGCGCGCGGCGCAGGATGAAGATCCCGGTCGAGGCGCTGTCGACGGGCGGGCGTGGAATGCCGGCGCAGCGGCACGGGCTGTTGTACTGGGCCGGCTGGGCGTCGCTGGCCGGCGCAGCGGCCATTGCCGCGCGCCTGCTCTTGCGCTAGCGGGTCTGCAGGGCGGTCAGTACCTGCCCCTTCAAGGTCTTGATCAGGGAAGTCTCATCCGGCGGAACGCCTTCCGGCGCCGCCTGCGCCCGGTCCGCATAGAACAGGCCAAGATGCTTGTTCTGCACCACCAGCGGCAACACGATGAAACTGCGTGCGTCCGGCAGCAGCGCGCGGTGCCATGCGGGCAGCAGCTCGCGGATCTTCGGTGCGGTGGCGTCGGAGATCATGAGATCGGCATTGTTTTCCAGCGCCAGATGAAACAGGTCCCGCGCCTTGTGGACGGGGAAGGCAAAGCCGGCCTGGCGCTCGGCGCTCTTCTCTCCCATCGCGATGCGCGCGCGGAACTGGTGGCTGTGCAGGTCTTTCAGGCACACCGTCGCGAAACGGAAGCCCATGCTGCCGTAAAGCGTTTCGAGGACCAGCAGCATCAGGTCGTTCACCTTGCACCGGCCGGACGCCATCATCTGCGTCACATCCTGCATGCCAGCCAGCAGCAGGTCGCGCGCATTCACCGGCTTGCCGCTCGGATGGCGCTCTTTCACCTGCAGGGCCAGCGGCTCTTCCGACAGGTTGAGCAGCAGTTCGCTCGGCAGTCCCGATTCGGTTTCCGAAGCCGGCGGCTGCGCTGGCGCAGCCTGCCTGGGTTCCGCCGCGGCCGGAGCATCCTGGGGCGACGTAGCGTGTCCGTGCTGGTGCTCGTGCTCGTCGCTGTGCAAGGCCAGTTCGGTACTGCTGGCGATGACGCGCGTCTCCTGCGCCACGCCTTCAAACAGCTGGTTGAGCCTGGCATGGTCCAGTCCGAGCGCCGCGCCGAAACGCGTCAGCAGGGCCTTGCACGCCGCTTCCTGGCCTGCCGACCCGGCGGAAGGAATCAGGCGCGCCGCCGCGGAGCTGAAGGCCGCGACCTGCTGCAGCCATTCCTGCCTTCCCTTCGGCGGCTTGAGCACGCCCGGCTGCGGCGGGGTCAATGCCTGCACGATGCTCTCGGGGATATTCCACTCACGCAGCACGGATTCCGCCAGCAGCTCGAAGCTGCAGCCGAGGACGTGCTGCGAAGCCAGTGCCGGCGTGTGCGTGCCGGCTTCCACCAGCCCAGCGATCCTGTCGTACTGTTCGTGGTCGTGCGCGGCAACCAGCACCCGCCCGATGTTCTTGAACAGCGCAGCCACGGCCGCCTCTTCGGCATCCTTGAAATGGCTGCGCCGGGCGATTTCGCGGCCGACGATGCTGGCGCACAGCGCATGGCTGAGTTCGGTGCGCACGCTCTTGGCGTTCTTGCCGGACATGCCGTCGACCAGCAGCATGGCCAGCGCCGCGGTTTTCACCGTGTCGAAACCGAGCAGGAAAATCGCCTTGGACACCGTGGTGACCGGCGTGCCCGAGGCGGTGCGGTAGCAGACGGTATTGGAAATGCGGAGGATCTTTTGCGTCAGTGCGACATCGGACAGGATGAAATGGGCAAGATTCCTGACTGCCTCATCGTCGGAGGATGTCATTTGCACCACGCGCGATACCGAGCTGCCGAGCGCCGGAAGATCTTCTTCCGCGCTGATTTTCCGCAGTAGTTTTTCGAGCGCGCTGTTGGCGGGCTTGCTGTCGTCTCCGGCCCAGAATTCGACTTCGGGCTTTGCCAGCCCTGTATTTTTCGAGACCACGTTCAAAGATTCCTGGATGTGCGCGCTGGGAAAGCAAATGATGACGCATTCGCGCAGCCTTGTCATTGTGCGGCGGAGGGCGTCTGCCTAGAGTTGTATCGGCACAACCTCGCCGATATTGAGGGACTAGCGCAGGCCTTCTTCGACCGCATCGAGGAACAGACGGACTTTCGATGCCAGGTAGCGGTTGGGAAGGTAGATGCCGTACAGCCATTTCTGCGGCTGGGCGACATGGTCGGGCAATAGCTTCACGAGGCGCTTTTCGGCGAGGTCGGCGGCGATCATGAAGTCGGGCAGCAGCGCAATGCCCATGCCGCGCAGCGCGCACTGCCGCAGCCACTCGCTGTTGCCGCAGCGGACGCGCGGCTCGATGCGGACTTCCTTGCGCTTGCCGCCGTGCTCGAAGACCCAGGTTTCGCGCGGTGAGATCTTGGTATCGCTCAAGCAGTCCAGCGCCGCGAGGTCCGCCGCTACGGACGGCATGCGGCGCCGCGCGAAATATGCCGGGCTGGCGGCCAGGCTCCAGCCGATGCGGCAGATGCGGCGCGCATAGACATTCATCGGCGCTTCGTCGACCACGCGCAGCGCCACGTCCAGCGACTCTTCCGCGAGGTCGACAAACCGGTCCGACAAAGTGAGGTCGAGCTGAATGTCGGGATACGCCGCCATGAAACGCTGGACGATATCCGCCAGCCGCGCATTGGCGAGATTGGCCGGGGCAGTCACGCGCAAGATCCCCTGCGGCGCATCCTGCCGCCGCAACACTTCCTGCTCGGCCGCCGCCACATCGGACAGGATGGCCTTGCAGCGCTGATAAAAGATTTCTCCCGCCTCGGTCAGGCTGATGCTGCGCGTGGTGCGATGCAGGAGCCGCGCATGCAGTTCTTTCTCCAGCGCGCTCACCTGCTTGCTGACATGGGAGGTGGACACGCCCAGGCGCGCCGCCGCGAGCGAAAAGCTGAGGGTGTCGGCGACGGCGCTGAACACGCCCAGGCGCTGTAGATCGATCATTTTATCCAGGCAGAAATAATCATTTTCCAAAATCTACTTTAATCATCATTTGGAAACAATACAATTTGCACATCGCCCCGCCTGCGGACTGCATCATGAAGCCCTCCGATATCCTGCTTGCCCTCATCGTCGTCCTCATCTGGGGATTCAACTTCGTCGTGATCAAGCTTGGGCTGCAGGGCCTGCCGCCCATCCTGTTCACCGCGCTGCGCTTCGCCTGCGCCGCGCTGCCGATGGTGTTCTTCGTGCGCAGGCCGGCGGTTCCTTTCCGGCTGCTGGCGGGCTATGCCGCTTTCCAGTTTGCCCTGCAGTTCACCCTGCTGTTTTCAGGCATGCAGGCCGGCTTTCCGCCGGGGCTGGCCTCGCTCGTGGTCCAGCTGCAGGCATTCTTCACCATCGGCCTCGCCGTCGTCGTGCTGGGCGAGCGGCCGCAGTGGTCGCAGATCGCCGGGGCGCTGATCGCGTTCGGCGGCATGGGCCTGGTTGCCATGCACTTGGAGGCGCGTGCCACCGTCCTTGGATTCCTGATGGTGATCGCCGCCGGTTTTTCCTGGGGCGTGGGGAACATTTTCACCAAACGCATCGGCAAGGTCGATGCGCTGGCGCTGGTGGTGTGGGGTTCCTTGCTGGCCGCACCGCCGCTGCTGCTGGCATCGCTGGCGATCGAAGGCCCCGCCGCCATCGTCGCGGCCTTGCAGGGGATGAGCTGGCTCTCAGCAGGCGCGATCCTGTTCCAGGCCTACCCGACCACCATCCTCGGTTTCGGCATTTGGGCGATCCTGCTGCGGAAGTACCCGACCGCCACGGTCGCACCCTTCACCCTGCTCGTCCCGGTCGCCGGGATGGTGAGTGCGGCATGGGTGCTCGGCGAGCCGCTGCAGTGGTGGAAGGTCGGGGCTGGCGCGCTGGTCCTGTCCGGGCTGGCGCTCAACCAGTTCGGCCCGCGCGTGATGGGCGCACTGGCGGCCCAGAAATAAAAAAGCGCACCGCTTCCGGTGCGCTTTGGTGCACTTTCGTCCGTGCTTGCCCGCGGCTTACTTGCTGTGCTCGCGGTTGTAGCTGGCGACGCCGTTCAGGATTTCCTGCTTGGCCTCTTCCGGACCGAACCAACCTTCGACCTTGACCCACTTGCCCGGCTCCAGATCCTTGTAGTGCTCGAAGAAGTGCTGGATCTGCTGCAGGCGCAGTTCGTTCAGGTCGTCCGGCGACTGCCAGTGCTTGTAAATCGGCAGCACCTTGTCGACCGGTACGGCGAGCAGCTTCGCGTCGCCGCCCGCTTCGTCCTTCATCTTCAGCACGCCCAGCGGACGGCAGCGCACGACGACGCCGGGAATCAGCGGGAACGGGGTGATCACGAGCACATCGACCGGGTCGCCGTCGTCAGAGATGGTCTGCGGGATGTAACCGTAGTTGCACGGATAGTGCATGGCCGTGCCCATGAAGCGGTCAACGAAAATCGCGCCGGTTTCCTTGTCGACCTCGTACTTGATCGGATCGGCATTCATCGGGATTTCGATGATGACGTTGAAATCCTCCGGAACATTGCGGCCGGCAGGAACATTGCTCAAACTCATGATGCTCTCTCAGTGGGAATGAAAATTCGGAAATGGCGAGATTATAACGGCATTCCGCAGGGGCTTGTGCGACGCAGCACCCTATCCCGGAGCTTTGTCAACGCCACGGATACACGTCAGGCGTGCGTCAGGATTTCGTGTTAAAAGCAGCGCAGGCTGTGGCGAGCAGCCGTCAGAGCATCGTGGACAGCGCGCATTGGCGATAGTGGGCCGCTGCCTGGTCGGGCTGGTTGAGCGCTTCGTGCATCTGCGCCAGCTTGAGGTGCGCCTCGCGCACCGTCTCGGATTCGCCCGCATCGGACAGCGCCTGTTCCAGGTGGCGCTGCGCCTTGCCCCACAGCTTCTGGCGCAGGCACAGGGTACCGAGGGTCAGCTCAAGTTCGGCATCGCCGGGATGCGATTTCGCCCACTCTTCGCAACGCTCGATCTGGGCCAGCAGCTCGGCCGAACCTTCGGCGCCGGCGGAGTTGCCGTAGGCGCGCACCAGCCGCTCGTCCCATTCCACGGCCAGCGCCTTTTCAACGATGCTGCGCGCCTCGCCATGCAAGCCCTTGGCGCTGAGCGCGCGGGCGGCGCGGATGGCGACGAAGGGCCGCGTCTTGTCTTCCGCCGGGATCGTCGACAGCACGCGCAGCAGCGACTCGGCATCATGTGCCTGGTGCGTCAGCAAGTCTTCATACGCCATTTCCTTCAGGCGGCGCGACAGCGCTGGATGCAGCGCATTGCGCTTGTCCAGCATGCGCACCAGCCGCAATACCTCCGGCCAGTTCTTGGCGCGCTGGTTCGCCTTGAGGGCCAGCCGCAGCGCGTGGATATGGCGCGTGCCGCTGGCATTCAGTTCGTTCATCGCGTCGAGCGCGGCGTCCGGCTCGTGCCCGTCGATCGACAGCTCGATGGCCGTCATCAGGCGCGCGGTCTTGAGGGACGGGTCTTCCTGCACCTTGCCCAGCCAGACGTCGCGGCGTTCCGGGCGCCCGATACGGTGCGCGGCGCGGGCGGCGATCAGGGCCGACAGGCCGGCATTCTCGGGCGACTCGGCGGCACGCGTGGCGGCCTTCTCGGCGTGGCCGAAGCGTCCTTCGAACAGGGCCTTGAGCGCATCGCGCAGGGCACGGTTGCCCTCGCGGTCGCGCTTTTCACGACGATAGGCGGCGACGCGTTGCGGCATCTGCTGCGTGGTGCGGATGGCGTTGAAGATCGCGAACAGGATCGCGAACAGCAGCGCGATCAGCACGATGAAGAGATTGAGCGACATGTCCACCCGGTACGGCGGGTAGAAGAAGACCACGTTGCCCGGATTGAAGCGGGCGCCGACCGCGAGCCCGATCGCGGCGGCAAACAGGATGACGAGCGAAAGGAAAATGCGCATGGCTTATGGCTTCGCCTTGTAGTTGCGGACGGCGTTCAGGCTCTCTGCCAGGGTTGGCATCTCGATGGAGAGGTTGCTGGCCTGGACCTGGCGCAGCAGGGCCTGCGTCGTCTGCGTCTGCCGGGCGCGGGTGTCGAAATACTTGGCAATGGCGTCCTGCGCGGCGACCAGATCGTTGCGGAAAGCGGACTCGTTGCGGGTCAGCAGGGCAAGGCGTGCATTGAGCAGGCGCAGCTTGAGGTTCTCGCGCGCGTAATAGGCTTGCGTCGGCGAGAGCAGCAAGGCGTCCGAGGTTTCGACATTGCGCACGCGCACCAGCTGGCGGATCTCGCTCCACATCTCGCTGGTCCAGCTGTGCCACAGCTCTTCGAGCTCACCCAGCCAGTCCGAACCGCCGGCCTCGGGGGCGGCCCTGGTTTCCGCAGCCTTGGGCACGCGGCGCGCGGTGCGAGGCTGTGCGGCCGTGGCAGCCGGCTTTTCATCGGCCAGCAGCGGCATGGAATCGATCTGGCCGATGATACTGTCCAGGCGCAGCGCGATGCCGGTCAGGTCGACCGTCGGCAGCGCCTTCAGACGCTCCAGGTCCTTGGCGATCGCGCGGCGGATGATGATGAATTGCAGCTTGTCCGAACGGGAGAGCCGGTTGTCGGCATTCTGCAAGGCGATCACCGCCCCCTGCACGTTGCCGGCGAGCTGCAGCTGCTGACTCGCCGTGGACAGGACCTGCTCTATTTCGGCCAGTGCCCAGTCATCCCGGTTGCGGGACAATTCCTGGTACAGGTGTTCGAGCGCGAGCTGCTGGCTTTGCGCCTCCACCTGCTTGCCTTCGAGGACATTGACCTTGGCCTGCAACTCCTTCATCCCCTCCTGCACGGAGCGGGCGATCACCTTGGTTTCGGACGTCAGCGTTTCGCCGGTCTTCAGGCGCTGCGCCATTTCCTCGCGCAGGCGGTCGAGCTCGCGATCGGAGTTCCACCACTGGGCGGCCAGCAGGATGGCCAGCGCCCCGAGCGCGCCGTACACGAGACGGCCCGACAGCGGCCGGCGGGCGGCGGAGGCCATGGGGTCCGTGCGTTGTGAAGCTGGATTCTGCGGCGGCTGGTTCGGGCCGGAAGACGATGGGGATGGCAGTTCGTTCATGCTCGAAATTGTAACGCGGCAATCAAGGGTTCGTCCCCCGATCCGGTCTGGATGACATCGGTGAATCCGAGTGCGCGCGCGGTTTCGGCGATACGCACATGCGGGACGATAAGCGGTTGCTGTTGCATTTTAACCACGCCGGCTTCGCCCGCCACATCGCGGACCATCTGCAAGAGGTAGCGCAGGGCTTCCGAGCTTGTGATGATCCAGTCCGCCTCCGTATCGAGGAGATGGCGAAGCTGCGCCGTTTTCTCGCCGTCGAGGACGGGCGCGGTCCTGCGATACGCGGCGACCTGTTCGACCTGCACGCCGGCACCGCGCAGTGCATCGGTGAGCAGTTCGCGCCCGGTCTCGCCGCGCACGATCAACACGCGCTTGCCGCGCAGGGCGGCAAGGTCGAGCACCTCGAGCAGTGTCTGCGAATCGGTGCGATGCGGATCGACCGGGCTGAAAATGGTTGTGTTGTCCTGGGTCAGGCCGTGGTTGGCGAGAGCAGCCTTGCTCCCTTCGCCGACGACCGCGAGCGCGACCTCGGAAGGCCAAGAGTCGATATGCGCAAACGCCGCATCGATCGCATTCGGGCTGACGAAAGCCGCCATCGCAAAATTGCCGAGATCCCCGAGCGTGGCCTTGAGCGCAGTCTGGTCCGGCAAGGGAAGAATTTCCAGCAACGGAAACACGACCGCCTCCCGTCCGGCGGCGGCAAGCTTCTGCGCCAGCGGCGCGGCCTGCGCGATCGGACGGGTGATGACCACCGGACGCTTGCGTGGCTCTGGTGACTCTGTCATCGTGCACTTCTCCTGTCGCTGCGTCAGCGCAAGGGCGCGGCGTTCACGTCAGCCGGCATCCATTGCCTTGCATGCGGCGAGGATATCGTCCGCACCCTGGCCTTGCAGGGCCGTTGCGATCTGCCTGCCCAGTGCTTCCGGGGCGTCGGCCTGTCCTGAGGCATCGCCCGCGGCAATGCGTTTGCCGTCCGGCGTCGCCACCATCGCGCGCAGGCGCATCGCGCCGCCGTCCACGGTGGCGAAAGCCGCCAGCGGAATCTGGCAGCTGCCGCCGAAGACGCGCGAGACGGTGCGTTCCGCCGTGACGGCTTGCGCCGTCGCCGTGTGGTTCAGCGGCGCGAGCAGTTCCATCAGATCGTCGCGGCCGTCGAGGATTTCGATGGCCATCGCACCCTGACCCGGTGCGGGCAGGCTCTGCTCCGGCTCGATCAAGGCGCGGATGCGCTGCGGCATGCCGAGGCGCTTCAGGCCCGCGGCAGCCAGGATGATCGCCGCGTATTCGCCGCGATCCAGTTTTCCAAGGCGTGTATCAAGGTTGCCGCGCAGCGGACGGATCACGAGATGCGGATAGCGCGCCGAGATCAATGCCTGGCGGCGCAGGCTGCTGGTACCGACGATTGCGCCTTCCGGCAGTTCGTCGAGCGAAGCGTAGTCGTTGGAGACGAAGGCGTCGCGCGGATCTTCGCGCTCGAGCACCGCGGCGAGACGGAACCCTTCGGGAAGCTCCATCGGGACGTCCTTCAGCGAGTGCACCGCGAGATCGGCGCGGCGCTCCTCCATCGCGACTTCGAGTTCCTTGACGAACAGCCCCTTGCCGCCGACCTTCGACAGCGTGCGGTCGAGGATCTGGTCGCCCTTGGTGGTCATGCCGAGAATCTCGATACTGCACTGCGGATATAATGCAGCCAGCCTGGAGCGGACGTGCTCCGCCTGCCACATGGCAAGGCGGCTCTCGCGGGAAGCGATCACGAGTTTTGCTGGTGGGGTTGCTTTCACGACGGGCACTTTCGATGTTCGTTGATGCGGGACCGGTACAGAGCGTACCGATCGCAGAGGCGCAGATTTTATCATGCGAGCACAAGGCAACCGTGCCCGCAAGCCACAATTTCCCGAACGATTGCAGACACACAATATGGCTAATCCGGCAAGCTCCCCTGCCCACAAAACGTCCGCCGACAAGGACGCGCCGCTGAAAGAAGATATCCGCCTGCTCGGGCGCCTGCTCGGCAACGTGCTGCGCGAGCAGGAAGGCGAAGCGGTCTTCCAAGTCGTCGAGACCATCCGCCAGACCGCGGTGCGCTTCCGCCGCGAGTCCGACCCGCAATCGGGCACCGACCTGAACAAGATGCTCAGGAAGCTGACGCGCGACCAGACGATCACCGTCGTGCGTGCGTTCTCGTATTTTTCGCATCTGGCCAACATCGCCGAAGACCAGCACCACAACCGGCGCCGCCGCGCGCACCTGCTGGCCGGCTCCGCCCCGCAGCAGGGCAGCATCGCCTACGCCTTGTCGCGCCTGGACGATGCCGGCGTGTCCGGTGCCGCTGTGCGCGGCTTCTTCAGGGAGGCGCTGGTCTCCCCGGTGCTCACCGCGCACCCGACGGAAGTGCAGCGCAAGAGCATCCTCGACGCCGAGCGCGAGATCGCCCGCCTGCTCGCCGAGCGCGACCATCCGCTCACGCCGAAGGAACTGGCGCGCAATACGCAGCTCCTGCATGCCTGCGTCGCCACGCTGTGGCAGACACGCATGCTGCGCTACACGAAGCTGACCGTGGCCGACGAGATCGAGAACGCCCTCTCCTACTACCGGATCACCTTCCTGCGCGAACTGCCCGGCCTGTACGAAGACATCGAAGGCGAGATCGCCGCGCAGTTCCCGCAGCGGCACGCGGCCTCCGACAAGGAGCTGCCGCCCTTCCTGCAGATGGGCAGTTGGATCGGCGGCGACCGCGACGGCAACCCCAACGTCAATGCGGATACGATGAAGCACGCGCTGATGCGCCAGTCGACCGCGATCTTCGATTTCTATCTCGATGAAGTGCACGCGCTCGGTGCGGAGCTGTCGATTTCAACCTTGCTGGTCGGCGTGAGCCCCGCGCTGCAGGCACTGGCCGATGCCTCGCCCGACCAGTCGGCTCACCGCTCCGACGAGCCCTACCGGCGTGCCCTGATCGGCCTCTATGCCCGTCTCGCGGCCACCGCCCGCACGCTGGGCGCGGCGCATGTATTGCGCCAGGAAGTCGGGCCGGCCGCCCCCTATGACACCCCGGAGGCGTTCACCGCCGACCTGCAGGTGATTGCCGACTCCCTGCAGTCGCACCATGGCGGCGGACTGGTCAGGCCACGCCTTGCCGTACTCAAGCGCGCCTCCGAGATCTTCGGCTTCCACCTGGCCACGCTGGACATGCGCCAGAGCTCCGATGTGCATGAGCGCGTACTCGCCGAACTGTTCCTGCGCGCCAGCATGGAAAAGGATTACGCTGCGCTGCCGGAAGAAGAAAAGGTCGCGCTCCTGCTCGACGAGCTCGCCCGGCCGCGGCTGCTGTACTCGCCGTACCTCGCCTATTCCGCCGAGACCGAGTCCGAGCTGACCATCCTGCGCACAGCGCGCGAGATCCGCCGGCGCTACGGCGGGCGGGCGATCCGCAATTACATCATTTCGCACACGGAAACCGTGTCCGACCTGCTGGAAGTGCTGCTCCTGCAAAAGGAAACCGGCCTGCTGCACCTCGAGTGGGACGAGGAATCCGGCCAGGTGACGAATGCGCGCAACGAACTGATGGTGATCCCGCTGTTCGAAACCATTCCAGACCTGCGCTGCGCGCCCGACATCATGGAACGCTTCATGTCCCTGCCGCAGGTGCGCCATCTCGTCGCCAACCAGGGCGACCTGCAGGAAGTGATGCTCGGCTATTCCGACTCCAACAAGGACGGCGGCTTCCTCACGTCGAACTGGGAGCTGTACAAGGCGGAAGTCCGGCTGGTGGAATTGTTCGACCGCGCCGGTGTCCGGCTGCGGCTGTTCCACGGCCGCGGCGGCACGGTCGGGCGCGGCGGCGGCCCGAGCTACGACGCGATCCTGGCGCAACCCGCGGGCACCGTCAACGGCCAGATCCGCCTGACCGAACAGGGCGAAATCATCGCCTCGAAATTCTCCAACCCGGAGATCGGGCGCCGCAACCTGGAACTGCTCGTCGCCGCCACGCTGGAAGCCAGCCTCATGCCGCACGCCGCCGAAGGCAGGCGCGCCAAGAAGCTGGCCGCCTACGAGAGCGTGATGGAGGCATTGTCGGAGCATGCCTACCGCAGCTACCGCAGCCTCGTGTACGACACGCCCGGATTCACCGATTACTTCTTCTCCGCCACCCCGATCGCCGAGATCGCCGAGCTCAACATCGGCTCGCGTCCCGCCTCGCGCAAGTCCACGCGCCGCATCGAAGACCTGCGCGCCATTCCCTGGGGCTTTTCCTGGGGCCAGTGCCGCCTGCTGCTGCCCGGCTGGTACGGATTCGGCAGCGCCGTGTCCTCCTGGCTGCACGACATCGACGATGCGAAGGAATACAAGAAGCGCGCCGCCATCCTGCGCGACATGTTCAAGGAGTGGCCGTTCTTCGCCACCCTGCTCTCGAACATGGACATGGTGCTGGCCAAGACCGATCTCGCGGTCGCCTCGCGCTATGCGGAGCTGGTGGCGGACAAGAAGCTGCGCAACAGCATCTTCAAGCGCATCGTGGAGGAACACGAGCGCACCACGACCTGTCTGGCGGTGATTACCGGCGCCCGCGAGCGGCTGTCGGGCAATCCGTTGCTGGCCCGCTCGATCAAGAACCGCTTTGCCTACCTCGATCCGCTGAACCACCTCCAGGTGGAACTGATCAAGCGCCACCGCAGCACCAGCGCGGAAGGACGCACGCTGGACGAGCGCGTGCGGCGGGGCATCCACCTCTCGATCAACGGCATCGCCGCGGGACTGCGCAATACCGGCTGAATGACCTACTTGACGAGCGCCTTCACCACCGGCCACTGGCGCCGAGAAATCGGCAGGCGCTCGTCGAGGTCGCGCAGGATCACTTGCCAGGACTCCTGCGCGCGATCCGCATCTCCCTCGCCATCGACCGCCACCGTGCCACGTTCAACCCCGACAATGGCCCCGCGGGCCACCAGCGCCTTGCGATGCACGCGCACAAACAGCTCCCCCAGCTCGTCCTCGATCGAGGTCAGCGACTCTTCGATCAGGTACTCGCGGCCGCGCGTGCGCAGCGTGACGTATTTCAGTTCGGCCTTCAGGTAAATCACTTCGCCCACCGGCACGAGCAGCACGCGTCCGCGCTCCTGCACAGAGAAATTGCGGCGCGCCTCCGGCGCCGATTTCGCCGCCGCTGCAATGGCCGGCCGCTGCGTCGCGCGCAGCGCAGCGGCACGCTGCAGCGCCTCGGCCAGCCGGGATGCCCGCACCGGCTTGAGCAGGTAGTCAAGCGCATGCACCTCGAAAGCCTTGAGCGCATATTCGTCGTAGGCAGTCACGAAGATGACGGCCGGTGGCGACGGCGTCTTCATGAAGCAGGCCGCCAGTTCGAGGCCGGTCATGCCGGGCATCTGCACATCGAGCAGCACGATGTCCGGGGCGGCGAGGGCGACCGTGTCCAGCGCCTGCTGCGCGCCCGCGGCTTCACCCACCAGCTGGTGCGGGCACTCGCCGGCGATATCCGACAACAGCGTCTTCATGCGCGCGCGCGCCGGCGCCTCGTCGTCAACAATCAGCAGGCGGAGTGTCATGCGGCACCTTTGACATAGGGGAAACGAAGCCGGGCCTCGAACACATCGGCCGCGACCGCTGTCGTGAGCTGCGCCTCGACGTCATAGAGCAGCTTCAGGCGTTCGCGGATATTCTCCAGCGCCATGTGGTTCCCGGGCCCGCCGGGCGCATTGGCGTGGAAAGGATTGGTCACGATGATCTCGATCTTGTCCAGCGAACGTGCGACGACGATCCTCACCGGTACCGGCGCCAGCGCCGGCTCGACACCGTAGTGCACCGCGTTTTCCACCAGCGGCTGCAGCAGCAGGACCGGCACCTGGGCGCGCCGCAACACCTCGTCGTCTACGCCGGCCATGTCCCAAGTGAGCTGCATGCGCGCCCCCAGGCGGATCTTTTCGATCGACAGGTACTGGCGGCAGAGGCGGATCTCGTTGTCCAGCGAAGTCATGCTGCGCGGATCGCTCATCAGCACGCGGAACAGGTCGGCCAGGTCTTCCAGCGTGTTCTCCGCCTGGCGCGGCTCGGTGCGCACCAGCGACAAGGCGGCATTCAGGCTGTTGAACAGGAAATGCGGCCGGATGCGCGCCTGCAACGCCTGCAGCCGCGCCTCCACCAGCGCCGGCGAGAAGGCGCGCTTGCGCAGCTCGAAATAGTGCTGGAACAGGATACCCGCGGCGCCGCCCACCACGATCCCCTTCTCCATCTCGCCGGCCACGCCGCTGCCGAGGCTGAACAAATGGACAACGAGGCCGGTCACCGCGGCCGGCACGAGGATGGTGACGGCGCGCTGCGCCCATGCCGGCGCGTCCCTGCCGCCGGAACGGCGCTGCGCCACCTGCCGCAACCCGCACAGGATGAACAGGGACCACAGGCATGCCATTTCGACCACGACGGAGGCTTCGACGAACTCGAACACCGCGCTCTTCCAGCCGCCCGCCTGCACCAGGACCGCGACGAAGGCCGCCGCATTCACGCCGATCAGCGTGCGCAGGACGACGCCGATGTTGCAGCAGTCGGGAATGATGATGTCGGCAGGTGTGGCGGCCGTTTCGGGAGCGGCGGAGCGTGGCATGGGAGTTATAATCACGTATTCACCGGGATTCAATTATGACAGCACAACTTTCCAAAAAAGGCGAGGCCTGGTCGGCCCGCTTTTCCGAACCAGTCTCCGACCTCGTCAAACGTTACACCGCCTCGGTCTTCTTCGACAAGCGCATGTGGGAAGCCGACATCCAGGGCTCGCTCGCGCACGCCGAGATGCTGGCCCACCAGGGCATCATCAGCCAGCAGGACCATGCAGACATCCGCCGCGGGATGGAGCAGATCCGCTCCGAGATCGCGTCCGGCAAGTTCGAGTGGCTGCTCGACCTCGAAGACGTCCACCTCAACATCGAAAAGCGTCTGACCGAGCTGGTCGGCGATGCCGGCAAGCGCCTGCACACCGGCCGTTCGCGCAACGACCAGGTCGCCACCGACATCCGCCTCTACCTTCGCGGCGCCATCGACGATATCACCGGCCTGCTGCGCGACCTGCGCCTGGCCCTGGTCGACCTCGCCGAGCAGCACGCCGATACCATCCTGCCGGGCTTCACCCACATGCAGGTGGCGCAGCCGATCACCTTCGGCCACCACATGCTCGCCTACGTCGAGATGTTCGGCCGCGACGCCGAGCGCATGGCCGACTGCCGCAAGCGCGTCAATCGCCTGCCCCTGGGCGCCGCCGCGCTGGCCGGCACGACATTCCCGATCGACCGCCTGCGCGTGGCGAAGACGCTCGGCTTCGACGACGTCTGCCACAACTCGCTCGACGCCGTCTCCGACCGCGACTTCGCGATCGAATTCTGCGCCGCCGCCGCGCTGATCATGACGCACGTCTCCCGCATGTCGGAAGAACTCGTGATCTGGATGAGCCCGCGCGTAGGCTTCATCGACATCGCCGATCGCTTCTGCACCGGCTCGTCGATCATGCCGCAAAAGAAAAACCCGGACGTCCCCGAACTGGCGCGCGGCAAGACCGGCCGCGTCAACGGCCATCTGATCGGCCTGCTCACGCTGATGAAAGGCCAGCCGCTGGCTTACAACAAGGACAACCAGGAAGACAAGGAGCCGCTGTTCGATACCGTCGATACGGTCACCGATACGCTGCGCATCTTTGCCGACATGGCACGCGGCATCACGGTCAAGCCGGAAGCCATGCGGGCCGCGGCGCTGCAGGGCTACGCCACCGCGACCGACCTGGCCGACTACCTCGTCAAGAAAGGCCTGCCCTTCCGCGACGCGCACGAGGCGGTTGCCCATGCGGTGCGCACCTGCGAACAGCGCGGCTGCGACCTGACCGACCTGACGCTGGACGAGATGCGGGCCTACTCGACGCTGATCGAGGCCGATGTCTTCGACGTCCTCACGCTCGAAGGCTCTGTCGCCGCGCGCAACCACGTCGGCGGCACTGCTCCCCAACAGGTTCGCGCCGCCATCGCCCGCCTCCGCACCCAGCTCGCGTAAATTCACATAAGCGCAGCTTCCTCCCGATACTGCCGGCGCACACGCCGGCAGTCTCCCCGCCTTGCACCCGCATTTACGTGTTTTTACGTAAGAACTTCCGCGTAAAAAATGCGCTTGAAGCATGAAAAAAACAGGGGCTTTTGCATCGCAGCATGAAAAGAATATTGCGGGTACTGTGCGGTTGTTCGCTTGCACATTGAAATGTCATATACTTCCGCGAACTCACGACAGAGACACCACCATTTTTCCGATCGCACAGAACAAAATTCCGCGGTCCGGCACGAATGACTTTTCATTAATGGAGACGAAACCATGTCTTTTTTGCTCTCGTTATCGAGATTCATTGACGCGCTCAATGAAAAAATAGGAAGCGGCGTCAGCTGGGCCCTGTTCATCTCGGTGCTGATCTGTACCGGCAATGCCCTCGTCCGGTACATCTTCCACACCAGCTCCAACGCCTGGCTTGAGATCCAGTGGTATCTCTTCTCCGCCATCTTCCTGCTCGGTACCTCCTACACCTTGCGCCGCAACGAGCACGTCCGCATCGACGTCGTCGCCGGCCGCTTCTCCAAGCGCACGCAAGTGTGGATCGACATCTTCGGTTTCGTCGCCTTCCTGCTGCCGATGACGCTGCTCGTCCTCTACTACGCCGTGCCCTATGCCTGGGAGTCCATCCAGAACCAGGAAGTCTCCAGCAACGCAGGCGGCCTGATCGTGTGGCCGGCGAAGATCCTGATCCCGATTGGCTTCCTCCTGCTGACGCTGCAAGGCATTTCGGAACTGATCAAGCGTATCGGCTTCCTGCAGGGCAAGGTGGAAGCGCGCGAATTCGAGAAGCATGCCGCCACCCCCGAAGAAGAAATCGAGGCGATCAAAGCCGCGAACAATCTCAACTGATCGTCTGGAGACAGAGTAAAAATGGAGCAATTCCTGATTGCGAATATGGCGCCGATCATGTTCGGCGCCCTTGTGGTGTTCCTGCTATCGGGTTTCCCGGTAGCGTTCGCCCTGGCGGCCAACGGCCTGTTCTTCGGCCTGCTCGGCATCGAGCTCGGCCTGCTACAGCCCGCGCTGCTGCAGGCACTGCCGAACCGCATTTTCGGCATCATGGCCAACGATACGCTGCTGGCGATTCCGTTCTTCACCTTCATGGGCCTCATCCTTGAGCGCTCGGGCATGGCGGAAGACTTGCTTGACACCATCGGCCAGCTCTTCGGCCCGGTGCGCGGCGGTGTTGCCTACGCCGTGATTTTCGTGGGCGCCCTGCTGGCCGCAACAACGGGCGTGGTGGCCGCATCGGTGATTTCGATGGGCCTGATCTCGCTGCCGGTGATGCTGCGTTACGGCTATGACAAGCGCATCGCCTCCGGCGTCATCGCCGCATCCGGCACGCTGGCGCAAATCATCCCGCCCTCGCTGGTGCTGATCGTGATGGCCGACCAGCTCGGCCGTTCCGTCGGCGACATGTACAAGGCGGCATTCGTTCCCGGCCTGCTGCTGACCGCGATGTACGCGGGTTACGTGCTGTCCATGTCCATCTTCAAGCCGCATTCGGTACCGGCCCTGCCGCCCGAAGCACGCAACCTGAAGGAGCCGAACGGCAAGAGTGGCATCGTTTCCCTGATCGCACTGATCGCGCTCGCCGTCGGCGCCTCCTACGCCTTCGCGGCCTACTACAGCTCCACGCATCCGAACGCTCCCGGCGACGAAGTCGGGATCTATTCCGCATCGGTAGGCATCGTCGGCGCCTTCATCCTGGCCGTCATCAACCGCCAGCTCAAGCTGGGCATGCTCTCCCGCATGGCCGAGAAAGTCGTGTTCGTGCTGATCCCGCCGCTCGCGCTGATCTTCCTGGTGCTGGGCACGATCTTCGTCGGTATCGCAACCCCGACCGAAGGCGGCGGCATGGGCGCGTTCGGCGCGCTGATCCTGGCAATGATGAACCGCCGCCTGTCCTGGTCGCTGATGAAGCAGGCGATGGACTCGACCACCCGCCTGTCCTGCTTCGTGGTGTTCATCCTGATCGGTTCTTCCGTGTTCGGCCTGACCTTCCGCGCAGTCAACGGCGACCTGTGGGTGGAACACCTGCTGACTTCGCTGCCCGGCGGCACGATGGGCTTCCTGATCGTCGTGAACATCCTGTTCTTCGGCCTGGCCTTCTTCCTGGACTTCTTCGAACTGGCATTCATCCTGGTGCCGCTGGTCGGCCCGGTGGCAGAAAAGCTCGGTATTGACCTGATCTGGTTCGGCGTGCTGCTCGGCGTGAACATGCAGACCTCGTTCATGCATCCGCCGTTCGGCTTCGCGCTGTTCTACCTGCGGTCGGTGGCGCCAAAGGAAGTGACAACATCCGATATTTACTGGGGGGCGGTGCCATTCGTGCTGATCCAGGTGATCATGGTGAGCCTGATCATTGCCTTCCCGAATATCGTCTCGATCGCTGAAAAGACCGACATGAAGGAACAGATCGAGCTGAAGATCGACATCCCCACCCCCGACCAGGGCAGCGATGTGCCGCAACTGAACTTCTCGACGGAAGGCGAGAACAAGGGCGACAGCGCTCCGCAGCTCAACTTCTCCACCGATACGGAAGAGAAGAAGTAACCCGGTCGCCGGAAACATCAAACCCCGCTTGGTTCGTCCAGCGGGGTTTTTTGTTGCCTGCCTGCTTACAGGCGCAGGCAGTAAAAAACCCGCAGGGCTTGCGCGCTGCGGGTGGAATGCGGGGGAATAGGAGTGACCAGGATCAGCGGCGCGTGATCATGTAGTTCTGGAGCGGAGCCTCTGCCACGGAGGCCCACTGGTTCTGGTCCTGGCGGAAGCGCTTCCAGGGCTCGTACACCTTCTTGAACTTGGCGTTCTTGCTAGCCTCTTCTTCCATGACTTCGGTCGCCGCCTTGTAGCAGGCGTCCATGATCTCGCGGGAGAAATTGTGCAGTTTCACGCCGTTCTTCAGCAGGCGGGCCAGTGCCGCCGGGTTCTTCGCGTCGTATTCCGCCTGCATCACGATATGGGCTTCCGCGGAGGCGGCTTCGACAGCAGCCTGGTAATCCTTCGGCAGCTTTTCCCATTCCTTGATGCCGACATAGAACGACAGCTGCGGACCGGCCTCCCACCAGCCCGGCGCATAGTAGTGCGGCGCGACCTTGAAGAAGCCGAGCTTCTCGTCGTCGTACGGACCGACCCATTCCGCGGCGTCGATCGTGCCCTTTTCCAGGGCCGGATAAATGTCGCCGCCGGCAATCTGCTGCGGGACCAGTCCGAGGCGCTGCATCACGCGGCCGGCGAAGCCGCCGATGCGCATCTTCAGGCCGTTCAGGTCCTGCACGCTCTTGACTTCCTTGCGGAACCAGCCGCCCATCTGGCAACCCGTGTTCCCGCCCAGGAAGTTCACGATGCCATAGTCCTTGAAGAACTCGCGCATCAGCTGCATGCCGCCGCCCTGGTTGATCCATGCGGTCTGCTGGCGGGAGTTCAGGCCGAACGGCACCGCGCAGTCGAATGCGAAGGTCGGATCCTTGCCGAAATAGTAATAGGAAGCGGTATGCCCCATCTCGACCGTGCCTGCCTGCACGGCATCCATCACCTGCAGCGCCGGGACGATTTCGCCGCCCGCGAACACACGCACGTTGAACTTGCCGTTAGTGAGTTGGGACACGCGTTGCGAGAAGGTTTCGGCTGCACCGAAAATCGTGTCGAGCGACTTCGGGAAGCTGGATGCCAGGCGCCAGTTCAGCGTGGGCTGCGACTGCGCCAGCGCGGGTGCTGCGATTGTGCCTGCTGCGGCACCAACAGATGCCTTTTTGATAAAGGAACGGCGTTCCATTTTGTCTCCTCGTGGTTGCATCAAGTTTCGGTGTATCGGCCGAAGTGTCCGTTATCCATACAGTTTCTGTATGTTGCGATGATTGTATGGGGCGAATTTTTTGCTTGCAATACATACGCGTAGCGCGCAACAACATTTATCGTAAGTATTTTCACGTAGCTAAACCCATGCAGTCTGATCTTGCGATTCACGTCCGGTCTTGTGGCTGGAATCATTCATTCCTGCACGGAAATGCAGCATACGTTGCGCGACTGGAAGGAACTGTCAGCGTGACGACAATCTCTATAGGCGAAAAAAAACCCGCGCCGCTTGCGCGGGGCGGGTTCGAGGCCGTCGAGGAAGATTAACGGCGGGTCACCATGAAGTTCTGCATCGTCGCTTCGGCCACGGAGAACCACTGGTTCTGATCCTGGCGGAAACGCTTCCATTGTTCGTAGATCTTCTTGAACTTCGCATTCTTGGCTGCTTCTTCCTCGTTCACCTCGGTCGCGGCCTTGTAGCACGCTTCCATGATGTCCTTGGAGAAGTGGTGCAGCTTGACGCCGTTGCGCAGAAGGCGGGCGAGCGCCGCCGGGTTCTTGGCGTCGTACTCGGCCTGCATCGTGACGTGGGCTTCGTAGGATGCGACTTCGATCGCGTACTGGTATTCCTTGGGCAGCTTTTCCCATTCCTTGATGCCGACATAGAACGAGAACTGGGTGCTCGGCTCCCACCAGCCCGGGGCATAGTAGTGCGGCGCGACCTTGTACAGGCCCAGCTTTTCATCGTCGTACGGGCCGATCCATTCGGCGGCATCGATGGTGCCTTTTTCCAGCGACGGATAGATATCGCCGGCAGCAATCTGCTGCGGCACGAGGCCGAGGCGCTGCATCACGCGGCCGCCGTAGCCGCCGATGCGCATCTTCAGGCCCTGGAGGTCGGCCACCGACTTGATCTCCTTGCGGAACCAGCCGCCCATCTGCGAGCCGCTGTTGCCGCCCTGGAAGTTGACGATGCCGTAGTCCTTGAAGAATTCGCGCATCAGCGCCATGCCGCCGCCCTGGTCGAACCAGGCGGTCTGCTGGCGGGAGTTCAGGCCGAACGGGACGGCGCAGTCAAAGGCGAAAGCCGGATCCTTGCCGAAGTAGTAATAGGACGCGGTGTGGCCCATTTCGATGGTGCCGTTCTGGACGGCGTCCATCACCTGCAGCGCCGGCACGATCTCGCCGCCTGCGAACAGGCGGATGTTGAACTTGCCGCCGGTGAGCTGGGCGACGCGCTTGCAGAAGGTTTCGGATGCGCCGAATACGGTATCCAGCGTCTTGGGGAAGCTGGATGCCATGCGCCAGTTCAGCGACGGCAGCGATTGTGCGATTGCGGGAGCTGCCAGTGCGCCTGCGGCTGCGCCTACGGATGCTTTTTTCAGGAAGGAACGGCGTTCCATGTTGTCTCCTTGGATTGGACTTCGATAACCATACGGACCGGGTAAGGTACATAGGCGGTACATATAGACCCGCTATATGTCGCGGAGGATTGTATGGCGGGGAAAAAGATGCGTAGGTGAAAAAAATTCGCGGCCGCGGACGGAAAACGCCCGGGGATGATGCCGTGCAGCCGGCCTGCCAGAGGCGTAGCGGGGCAGGAAAGTTTGCTGAAAATATTTCAAGCGCTCCGCTCTGGCGAAGCAGGCAGGGACAAGCGGTGGTTGCGGCTTGCCCCCGGTCTGAAACCGGCCGCGAATGCGGCCGGCCGGGTGGTGCGTGGATTACTTGCGGCTGGACATGAAGTTGTGCATCTGCAGCTCGGCGACCGTGAACCACTGGTTCTGGTCGCGCTGGAAGCGCTTGTAGTGGTCGTAGATCTTCTTGAACTTGGCGTTCTTGGACGCTTCCTCATCCATCGTGGCCATGGCGGCCTTGTAGCTCGCCTCCATGATCTCCTTGGAGAAGAAGCGCAGCTTGGCGCCGTTCTTGATCAGGCGGGCCAGCGCCGCCGGATTCTTCGAGTCGTACTCGGCCTGCATGGTTACATGGGCTTCGAACGATGCCGCCTCGATGGCGTACTGGTATTCCTTGGGCAGCTTTTCCCATTCCTTCATGCCGATGTAGAACGAGAGCTGTGCGCCCGCCTCCCACCAGCCCGGCGCGTAGTAGTACGGCGCGACCTTGTAGAAGCCGAGTTTTTCATCGTCGTACGGCGTGGTCCATTCCACCGCATCCAGCGCACCCTTCTCGAGCGCGGGATAAATGTCGGCGCCGGCCAGCTGCTGCGGCACCAGGCCCAGCGGCTGCATGACCTTGCCGGCGAAGGCGCTGATGCGCATCTTCAGGCCCTTGATGTCGTTGAGGGTCTTGATCTCCTTGCGGAACCAGCCGCCCATCTGTGCGCCCGTATTCCCGCCGAGGAAATTGATGATGCCGTAATCCTTGTAGAACTCGCGCATGAGGTCGCGGCCGCCGCCCTGGTCGAACCAGGCGGTCTGCTGGCGCGAACTCATGCCGAACGGGACGGCGCAGTCGAATGCGAAGGTCGGATCCTTGCCGAAATAGTAATACGGCGCTGTATGACCCATCTCGACCGTGCCGTTCTGCACCGCATCCACCACCTGCAGCGGCGGAACGATTTCCCCGCCCGCAAAGACGCGGATGTTCAGCTTGCCGCCGGTCAGCTGGGCGACACGCTTGCTGAATACTTCGGCGGTGCCGTACAAGGTGTCGAGCGATTTCGGGAAGCTGGATGCAAGACGCCAGTTGATGGTCGGCTGGGTCTGCGCCAGCGCGGGCGCTGCGACTGCACCGACGGATGCGCCGACAGCCGCTTTCTTAAGGAAGGAACGACGTTCCATGTTGTCTCCTGGGGGTGAAAAATCGTGCAACGAGCAATACTCGCATGTTTTGGAAACATTCGCAGGACGCATGCCGATTTGACTAAAATTTAGGCAACGCGAAACCCGGCCGGTTCACCTCGCGCACGATGTTTTGCTGACGAAAAAAAACCCATCGCGCGTGCACGCGATGGGTTCGACTGGAAGCTTATTGCCTGGCCACGCTTACTTGCGGGTGACCATGTAGTTCTGCAGCGGCAACTCGGCGACCGAGGCCCACTGGTTCTGGTCCTGGCGGAAGCGCTTCCACGGTTCGTAGATCTTCTTGAACTTGGCGTTCTTCGAGGCTTCTTCTTCCATCACCTCGTTGGCTGCCTTGGAGCATGCATCCATGATCTCCTTGGAGAACTGGCGCAGCTTCACGCCATTCTTCAGCAGGCGTGCCAGGGAAGCGGGGTTCTTCGCGTCATACTCGGCCTGCATGACAACGTGCGATTCGTAGGAAGCGGCCTCGATGGCTGCCTGATATTCCTTCGGCAGCTTTTCCCATTCCTTGATGCCGATGTAGAACGACACCTGCAGGCCGGCTTCCCACCAGCCCGGAGTGTAGTAGTACGGTGCCACCTTGAAGAAGCCGAGCTTCTCGTCGTCGTACGGACCGATCCATTCCGCGGCATCGATCGTGCCCTTTTCCAGGGCCGGATAAATGTCGCCGCCGGCGATCTGCTGCGGCACCAGGCCGAGGCGCTGCATCACGCGGCCGGCGAAACCGCCGATACGCATCTTCAGGCCGTTCAGCTCCGCCACGGTCTTCACTTCCTTGCGGAACCAGCCGCCCATTTGCGCGCCGGTGTTGCCGCCCATGAAGTTGATGATGCCGTAGTCACGATAGAACTCGCGGGTCAGGTCGCGTCCGCCGCCCTGGTCCCACCATGCGGTCTGCTGGCGCGAATTCAGGCCGAACGGAACCACGCCGTCGAATGCGAACGTCGGATCCTTGCCGAAGTAGTAATAGGAAGCGGTGTGGCCCATCTCGACCGTACCTGCCTGCACGGCATCCATCACCTGCAGCGCCGGGACGATTTCACCGCCGGCGAACACGCGGATGTTGAACTTGCCGCCGGTGAGCGCCGAGACGCGCTTGGAGAAAGTTTCAGCTGCCCCGTAGATGGTGTCGAGCGACTTCGGGAAGCTCGACGCAAGGCGCCAGTTGATGGTGGGGAGGGATTGGGCGATGGCCGGCGCTGCGACAGCACCGACAGCGGCGCCCGCGGCCGCCTTCTTCATGAACGAACGACGTTCCATTTCGTCTCCTAGTTGGATTGAACGCTGAATTGTTGATAGCGCCTTGTCACCTGCGTATAAGGCGGGATAAAGAGCATCGACGATTCTAGGAGCGGAGGTACGCAAACCACAAATAAAATTGCACGCACCGGTGATAGTGCTTAGGTAGTACCACGTAGAGAATTTCATGCATCGGCGTCATCATCGCGCCGACATCTTTTGCAGCATGCCGAACTGATAAACGGATTCGGTGAATGACACAACAACCGGGATCAACGATTGGTGGGTTTTCTCATTTGACATGCGTGTGGATGTCCACAATTGTCCCTGCAGGTCTGCATCACGACAATGCGAACCTTCTGCGCAAAGCCAGGTGCGCATGCAGCCCACTCACACGGAGAAGCAACACATGCAACACACGGGAAAGAAACCCCTTTACCAATCGCTGTACGTGCAGGTCGTGACCGCGATCGTCATCGGCATCCTGCTCGGCCACTTCTATCCGTCGCTCGGCGCGGAGATGAAGCCGCTCGGCGATGCCTTCATCAAGCTGATCAAGATGATCATCGCGCCGATCATCTTCTGCACGGTGGTCGTCGGCATCGCGGGCATGGAAGACATGAAACAGGTCGGCAAGACCGGCGGCCTCGCACTGCTCTACTTTGAAATCGTCAGCACCATCGCCCTGGTGGTCGGCCTCGTGATCGTCAATCTGGTCCAGCCCGGCGCCGGCATGCATGTCGATCCGGCCTCGCTCGACACCAAGAGCATCGCGGCCTACACCGCACCGGGCAAGATGCAGAGCACCACCGAATTCCTGATGAACATCATCCCGACCAGCGTGTTCGACGCGTTTGCCAAGGGTGACATCCTGCAGGTCCTGCTGTTCTCCGTGATGTTCGGTTTCGCGCTGCACAAGTTCGGCGGCCGCGGCACGCTGGTGTTCGACTTCATCGAGAAGTCCTCGCACGTCCTGTTCAGCATCGTCGGCATCATCATGAAGGCGGCCCCGGTCGGCGCATTCGGCGCGATGGCCTTCACCATCGGCAAGTACGGCGTCGGCAGCCTGCTCTCGCTGGGCAAGCTGATGGGCACCTTCTACCTGACCTGCCTGGTGTTCATCTTCGCCGTCCTCGGCCTGATCGCGCTCATCCACGGTTTCTCGATCTGGAAGTTCATCAAGTACATCAAGGAAGAACTGCTCATCGTGCTCGGCACTTCCTCTTCCGAGTCGGTGCTCCCGCGCATGATGGCCAAGATGGAAAACCTGGGCGTGAAGAAGTCGGTCGTCGGCCTCGTCATCCCGACCGGTTACTCGTTCAACCTGGACGGCACCTCGATCTACCTGACCATGGCCGCCGTGTTCATCGCCCAGGCTACCGACACGCCGATGTCGCTGACCCAGCAGTTGACCCTGCTCGCCGTGCTGCTGCTGACGTCCAAGGGCGCGGCCGGCATCACCGGCAGCGGTTTCATCGTGCTGGCGGCCACCCTGTCGGCCGTGGGCGGCGTTCCCGTCGCCGGCCTGGCGCTGATCCTCGGCATCGACCGCTTCATGTCCGAAGCCCGAGCGCTGACCAACCTGATCGGCAATGGCGTGGCCACCGTGGTGGTCGGCAAGTGGACCGGCGACCTGGACGTCGAGAAGATGCACCAGCACCTGAATAATGAAACCGTCGAGGAAGCCGAGAACCCGGAAGAGGTGCTCGACCAGACGGAAGCGCACATGCCGATCAGCAGCAAGACGGCGTGATCGTCTGCCCCCCGGCATCCCTTTCTGAGCAGCCCCTTCGGGGGCTGTTCTTTTTTGGCGCGTGAGCTCTCCGGGCGTGTCAGTTGCCGGCGACGGTCATGCTCTCGATCAGGATCGAGCCGGTTTCCTTGGTGCCGCGGATCAGCGTATCGGCACCGATGGCGACGATCTGCTGGAACATGTCCTTCATGTTGCCCGCGATGGTGATCTCTTCCACCGGATACTGGATGACGCCCTTCTCCACCCAGTAGCCCGATGCGCCGCGCGAGTAGTCGCCGGTCACGT
>Ga0196971_1000156_pt1 | contig 66656 bp, 68 predicted proteins | sample S1v_1013CmetaG_FD_148660 | JGI IMG/M metagenome (GOLD analysis project Ga0196971, IMG submission 148660) | Soil microbial communities from Anza Borrego desert, Southern California, United States - S1+v_10-13C | ecosystem: Environmental > Terrestrial > Soil > Desert | place: USA: California... | reverse complement strand
ATTTCGCCACTCCGACCAGACAGGCGCCAAGGTTCGCACAGCCTGGTGAAAAAGGCCTTGAAAGATGGGTCGAACTGGAGCTTAAGCTTTTGGCAGATGTAGGGCTGGTAGGTTTTCCTAATGTGGGAAAGTCAACATTACTGTCCATTGTAACCTCTGCCAAACCCAAAATAGCAAATTACCATTTCACCACCCTTGTACCCAACCTGGGAGTAGTGGATCTGGGAAATGGCAGAAGCTTTGTGATTGCGGATATCCCGGGGCTCATAGAAGGAGCTCACAGTGGTGTTGGCCTGGGACATGATTTTTTGAGGCATGTTGAAAGAACAAAAGTGCTGATTCATCTGGTTGATACCTCAGGACTTGAGGGAAGGGATCCTTTGGAGGACTTTTACAAGATAAACGACGAGCTTAAGCTGTACAGTGAAAAGCTTGTGAATAAGCCCCAGGTGGTTGCGTGCAACAAAATGGATATCCCTGAATCGGAGGAGAATTTCAACAGAGTGAAGGAAGAGCTGGGCAAGAAGGGCTACGAGGTGTTTGCAATTTCGGCTGCGACAAGGGAAGGGATAGAGCCTCTTTTGAACAGAGTCTACAATTTGCTTGAAAAGGTAAAAGATGTTGAAGAACCAGTTGAAGAAATTGTAGATTTAGTGTATCATAGTAGTACGAGTGATAAGCCGTTTACCGTCAGGAAGGAAAACGGAGCATTCATTGTTGAGGGTAAGCTTGTGGAGCAGCTGCTTTCATCGGTAAACCTGGATGACAATGACTCAATAAAGTATTTTCAGAAGGTTCTTAGAAAGAGGGGTATCGTTGATGAGTTGAAGCAGTTAGGTGTTAAAGACGGTGACACAGTGAAAATGCAAGAATTGGAATTCGAATATTTTGAATGATGAACTGGAGGTCAATTGTAGGAAATGAACTGCATGCATTGCGAAAATTGTAAACAGAACACCGCTACGTATTTCTGCTTAGCAAAGAACGAAATAATAATCAATGAGAATTATATGACCAATACTGAAAAAAGCAGAAGCGGCTGGAAAAAAGGTGATCCTGGGTACGAAACTCATCGACGCAAGCTTAGAAAAGAAGTAGAGGTATAGAATGGCAGACGAAAGTCTGCCTTTTGAACATAATGGAGGAATGTGGATGTTAAACAGTAAACAGCGGGCATATCTTAGAGGGCTTGCAAACACACTGGAGCCGACTCTTCTAATCGGGAAGGGCGGCATTAATGAAAATATGATAAAGGATATAGACATGGCTTTGGAAGCTAGAGAATTAATAAAGATAAAAATATTGAACAACAGTATGGCTGATCCCAGGGAAGCAAGCGTCGAAATTGCTGAGAAGACAGGCGCCGATGTGGTACAGGTCATTGGAGGGAAATTCATATTATACAGGCGGTCCGAGGAGAATCCTCTAATAGTACTGCCTTAAGAACCATTAGAAACGGGGGGGGGATTTTGTGAAAAGAAAAGTGGCTGCAGTAATCAGCATACTGGTTATAATAGCCTTTCTGCTGACAATTATTGCTCCTTTATTTCAATAGTAATGTGCTTTATAAAAATATTGCCATGTATCCTTTAGGCGTACTGATAAAGCAGAATTATCACATACCGTACTTTACAGGGGTTTGAACCCTTTGCATGGGTACGGTTTTTTTATTGTTCATTATGGTATAATAATACAGGTAAACTTGTGAAACAATATGCTGAGCAGCAGTGCAGGAAGTTGAATTTTTGGTTTCCATTTGAAGGTTATCCCGGAAGTAAATGTCTGGTATAATATTATCCAGATAATATATGCAATTATAAATTGAAGGAGGATATACAAATGAATGACAGGAAAGTAATGTTCCTAAAAGACAAAAGCAGACACATACGAAGGTTGATAGTCGATGAGATCGGTAAGCTCGGAGTCGGTCATATCGGCGGTTGTCTGTCGCCTGTAGAGGCGTTGGTGGTACTGTATTACAGGCAAATGAAAATCGATCCCGCCAATCCGCGGATGGAGGGACGGGACAGGTTCATAATGTCAAAAGGCCATGCAGGTCCGGCCTTATATGCGGTGCTGGCCGATAAGGGATATTTTGATATTTGTGAGCTGGATACCCTGAACAAGCCTGAAACAAGTCTTCCAAGCCACTGCGACATGCTGAAGACCAGGGGGATAGACATGACGGCAGGTTCATTGGGACAGGGCATTTCCTGTGCGGTAGGAATGGCGAAGGCATCGAAGATAAAAAAGGATAATGCATTTATATATTGCATGGTCGGAGATGGAGAGAGCCAGGAAGGGGAAGTGTGGGAAGCTGCTATGTGCGCTTCACAGTTCAAGCTCAATAACCTGATAGCCTTCACTGATTACAACAGATTCCAGATAGATGGATCCGTTCAGGAAACAATGGGAATAGCACCTCTTGATAAAAAATGGGAAGCCTTTGGGTGGAATGTTATAAATGTTGCCGATGGGCATGATATTGCAGAAATAGATGAAGCAGTGGAAAAGGGGAAGAAATCAGCAGATAAGCCTACAATGATAATCCTGAATACCATAAAGGGAAAGGGTGTTTCCTTTGTGGAGGCTGCCGGAGTCAAGAACCACAATATGCCTGTAACTGAGGAACAAAGGCTCCAGGCATTGAAGGAATTGGAATAGGAGGGCGGAATAATGTACGAGAATATGGAAATGAGACAGGTACTGGCTGAAATACTTGGCGGTATGATGGAGAAGGATGAAAGGATAGTTGTTATAGATGCGGACCTGGCCAGGGCAAACGGGACAATAGCTTTGAGGGACAAATATCCGGAAAGGGCTTTTGATGTGGGTATAGCAGAGCAGAACATGGCGGCAGTGGCAGCCGGTATGGCGGCATATGGGCTTATCCCCTTCATTGGATCCTTCACACCTTTTGCTACGAGAAGGATATGCGATCAGATTGCAATATCCATAGTCTATGCAAAAAGAAACGTGAAGATAATCGGAACTGACCCTGGTATATCGGCAGAGCTTAATGGCGGAACCCACATGAGCATGGAGGATATCGGGGTAATCAGGAGTATTCCGGGAATAGTTATATTCGAGCCTGTTGATGCAGTGCAGCTTGCAAAGGCTCTGCCTGTGATAGCGGAATATGACGGGCCAGTATATATAAGGATGTTCAGAAAGGCGTTCCCGGTGATATTCAAGGATGACTATAAATTTGAACTGTTCAAGGCCGACCTGATAAGTGAAGGCAAGGATGTAACCTTGTTTGCATCGGGTATTATGGTCAATGAGGCCCTGAAGGCAGCAGAGCTGCTTAAGGCTTCCGGAATATCAGCTGAAATAATCAATATACATACCATAAAACCGATAGACAGGGAAGCTGTTGTGAAATCTGCAAAGAAGACCGGAGCGGCAGTAACCTGCGAAAATCATAATATAATCGGAGGCTTGAAGAGCGCTGTAGCCGAGGTGCTGGTAGATGAGTGCCCTGTGCCTGTAAAAGCAGTAGGTGTGCAGGATCACTTCGGTGAGGTTGCAAAGATGGATTACCTGAAGAAAAAGTATCATATGACGGCAGAGGACATAGTAAAAGCAGCAAAAGAAGCGATAGCTATGAAGAAGTAGTAAGGGCTGCGAGAAGTCAGGGTATTCCTATAAAGCACAGGAACGGAAACCACGGAACACACGGATGTTACCCATTCCTTGACTTATAAGGAATACCCCAAAACCTAGAGACTAGAGACTCGTGACTAGCGACTGAATGCATCTCCTGCTTAAGACATAGTATTATATGTAGCGTCCGTGCTCGGGGACGGCGATTTCTTTGAAGTTGTGCATCAGCAGGTCCAGGTGGCGGGAGAGTTCTTCGCCTCTCATGGGCTGTCCGTGACTTGGAATGATCAGGGAGGGCTTCAGATCATAGAGCTTTCTTACTGATTTCTCCGCGGCCTTCCAGTCTGTTGTCAGGTATTTTGGCGGTCCGCTTATCTGTTCCTTTTGGAACAGTACTGATATCAGGGACTCCTGCTTTACTGTGGAAAGAGCGTCTGCAGTAATGAGCACCCTGTCCTTTTCACGGAACAGACAGATATGTCCTTCCGTATGTCCGGGAGTATGCACCCATTTCCAGCCGGGAAGGCCGGGGACGCTTCCATCCCTGGGGAGCTCTGCTGCATGATGGCCCAGGTCTATACTGTGATGGGGAAAGGCCGGAGACAGCTTCGCTACCATGCCCTCATCCACTGTAGGATCTGCCGCAGGATAGTCTTTTTCACCTGTCAGGTACGGCAGCTCAAGCTTATGGGCATAAACAGGCACTTCCCACCGGGCAGCCAGTTCAATAACTGAGCCTACATGGTCAAAGTGCCCGTGGGTCAGGATAATTGCCAGGGGGCGGCTGGTTTTGCCAAAGTGTTCTTTTGCAGTTTTTTCAATAAACTCTGCTGAGTTAGGCAAGCCTGTATCTATAAGCACCCAGTTCTGAGCTGCTGAGCCAGTGCTGCCTATTATGCAGGCATTTACGATAGTGAATTGCAGCAGTATAGTATCCCTCGTCACCTGCTTTGATCGCATGGTGAGGCCGGACAGCATTTGAAGCATTTCATCAATTGTAGAAATAATAACACCTCCAATGTATTTGTTTCAGCTATTATTCTACTCAAATGCCATTCATATTATTTGAGTATCCAGAGGCTATTGGACAATCCCGGTGAATATTTTAGTATTTGATGGAGAAATGCCATGACAAGATTTTTAAAGCTTCTAATAGCAATTATCAATAAAATACATGATCTGATAGTAGACATTGCTCATGGGCTGGGATTGGGGCTGACAGACAAACAGCTGCACTTCTGGCTGCTCGGGGCATTTGGAGTAGCGATCTTCGTAGTATGCGACCTAGTATTCAGACGGCTTGCCAGATGGAGTATATCAGCTATCACATTTGTTTACACCTTCACTGTTCTGCTTGTTTTGGTCATGGCTATAGAGATCGAACAAAAGGTCACCCAGTCAGGAAGGATGGAGTTTGAAGATGTAGTAGCAGGATTAAGCGGTTTTATCGTGATTTCATTGGTGTATATGTTAGTAAGAGTTTTGGTAAAAGAGTTGAAAAAGTAATAGACTAAAGTGAATATTACACGATTTTTTAGTTTACAATAAATTAGTAACAAGTAAACAAAATAACAGTTGACATCTTTGGCCTATGTGTTATAATCGTTAGAAATACCACTAATACAGAATATTAATATGCGGAGATAGAGCAATGGATAATTTATTGAGAAAGGGAATAAGCGGAATATATTATTTTAACTTTAGCCTGGGCTATTATTTTAGCGCTGGTTATTTTGCTTGTAAAAAAGAATATATTCCTTTTCTTAATGAGTTAAATAAAACAGATACATAATATGTGGGAAACAACCATATATGAAAAAGCTCCGGTTACAAATAAGGCTCATTAGAGCCTTATTTTTTTTAGTTATTAAGCTATACAAACAAAATGAGGTAAAGGTTACATATCTATTAAAAGGAGGATTACCATGGTGATAGTAATGAGAGCAGACGCGACCGGTCAGGAAATCGAAAAGATAAGGGAGCAGGTGGAGACAGGAAACAGAAGGGTAAGTGTTATGGAGGGAAAGGATTATTGTGTGCTTGGCATAATAGGGGATACTACCGACATCGACATCAACGAACTGGAGGCAAACGAGCATGTGGAAAAGGTGATGAAGGTGCAGCAGAGCTATAAGCTTGCAAACAGGATGTTCCATATGGACAATTCAGTGATAAAGGTAAGGGATAAGGCAATCGGTGGACCGGATCTGGCTGTGATAGCAGGGCCTTGTTCTGTGGAGAGTGAGGATCAGATACTGGAGCTGGCGCGGAAAGTGAAGGAATGCGGCGCAAGCTTTTTAAGAGGAGGTGCATTCAAGCCAAGGACATCTCCATACAGCTTCCAGGGCATGAGGCTTGAAGGGCTTGAACTTCTGAAGCTCGCCAGGGAGGAAACCGGACTTCCAATTGTTACTGAAATAATGTCAACAGATATGATTGAGAGATTCGTGGAGGATGTAGATGTAATACAGGTTGGCGCAAGAAATATGCAAAATTTCGAGCTTCTTAAGGAGCTTGGGAAAACTGATAAGCCCATTCTTCTGAAACGGGGACTATCCGCAACAATAGAAGAGCTGCTTATGTCCGCAGAGTATGTCATGTCGGAGGGCAATACCAATGTGATACTTTGCGAAAGAGGCATCAGGACCTTTGAGACCTATACAAGAAATACCCTGGATATTAGTGCAGTATTGGCAATTAAAAAACTCAGCCATTTGCCCGTTATAGTTGATCCCAGTCATGCAGCCGGCTTGTGGTGGATGGTTGAACCTCTTGCAAAAGCTTCAATAGCTGTGGGAGCAGACGGAATAATGATCGAAGTTCACAATGACCCTGCCCATGCCAAGTGTGATGGACAGCAATCCATCAAACCTGAAAGGTTCAAGACCTTAATGGATGACATAACCCTTATGGCAGGCTCCATGAGGAGAATTGTGTAAGGAGGAATTGAATTGGAAGAAGGCAATTTTAGAAGGAATATCGCGGTGGTAGGCCTGGGATTGATAGGGGGCTCCTATGCTATGGCCCTGAGTTCACTTAAAGATGGAAAGGTATTTGGAATCGACATAGACGGGATAGTATTGGATAAAGCAGTCAGCTGTGGGGTCATAGATGAAGGCTCAACCAATGCCGGAGAAATACTATGCAAGTCTGATATAGTAATAATCGCCCTCTATCCTCAGGATGCAATTGAATTTATAGAGAATAATGCCGGACATTTCAAGCCTGGAGCAATAGTTACAGATACCTGCGGCATCAAACAGCCGATAATTGCTGCTGCAAATAGAAGCCTGCCGGATAATGTTGAGTTTGTGGGAGGACACCCAATGGCGGGCAATGAGTTCCAAGGCTTTGATGCTGCGTCCCGGGAGCTATTCTTCGATACGAATTATATTATAACACCCCACGAGAATAACAGTGACAAAGGACTGGGGGCTGTAGAAAAGCTGGCTGAAGCGATAGGCTGCAAGTGCGTGACCAGGGTAGGAGCAGATGCCCATGACCGTATAATATCCTTTACCAGCCAGCTTCCGCATATAGTTGCCATCTCATTTGCAAATCTTGTAATGGGGGAGAAGGATATGCATGCCTTTACCGGACGCAGCTTCACGGATGCCACCAGGGTGGCGGCATTGAACAAGGAACTTTGGACACAAATATTTAGGATGAATAATTTGAATATAATTGATAGAATAGAAGATATGGAAGAGATGCTTCGGAAATTGAAAAAAGCTATTAATTCACAGGACGATAGCAGCCTCCGGACGATATTCGACAATGCAATCAGAGGTAAAAGGGAGATTGGATAAATGAGAACGCTTGAGATTTCAATAAAAAACAAAAATACGAGATATAATATTGCCATCAGGAAGAATGCTCAAAATGAGCTTTATGAATATCTTGCAGAGAAGTATAGGGGCAAAAAGGCTGCAATAATTACCGATGATAATGTAAATAAGCTGTATGGAGCAGCATTATATAAGGGTATGACTGAGGCAGGGCTGAATTGCCGGCTTGTATCCGTCAGCCCGGGGGAAAAAAGCAAATCCCTGGAGGTTCTTGCAGGAATATATGAGACGCTTGCCGGATTCAACATAGACAGAGGAGACATCATAATTGCATTTGGAGGGGGCGTTGTGGGTGATTTGACAGGGTTTGCCGCAGCTACCTATTTGAGAGGCATACCTTATATTCAGATCCCGACAACATTATTGGCACAGGTAGACAGCAGCGTTGGAGGCAAAACTGCAATTGACCTGCCCTCAGGGAAAAACCTGGTAGGCAGTTTTTATCAGCCTGAATTTGTATTTATTGATACTGTATTCCTTAATACACTGGAGGACAGATATCTGAGAGACGGTATGGCTGAAGTCATTAAATACGGCTGCATAAAGGAGAGGATGCTCTTTGACAGGCTTTTGAACTACAACAATCTGCAGCAGTGCATGGATGACATGGATGAGCTGGTATATACCTGCTGCTCGATAAAGCGGGCGGTAGTGGAAGCGGATGAGCGGGACAGGGGAGAAAGAATGCTCCTGAATTTCGGTCATACTCTTGGACACGCAATTGAGCAGCATTACAACTATGAAAAACATACTCACGGAGAAGCTGTTGCAATGGGCATGGCGGAAATCACGAGACTAAGCGAAGGGTTGGGATTGACAGAAAAGGGTTCGGCGGCAGCCATAGAAAAAGTTCTGAAAAAATACGACCTGCCCTGTCAGATTCCTGTTGAAGATAAAAAAGAACTTGCCGGAGCAATAAAGCTGGATAAGAAATTCATTGGGGGAAGCATCGGCCTTATTCTGCTAAGTAAGCTGGGAGAAGCCTTTATAAAGGAAATAAGCGGTGAAGAATTGGAACGCTTCATTATATAGAAAAGTATAATTTCCAGTACAATAGGGATGCAAAGAAGGTGAGTGAATGAAAGAGGTTACTATATATCCGGGGAGCCTGGCAGGAGAGATTTTGATACCTCCGTCAAAAAGTATCTGTCACAGGGCAGTCATATGCGCGGGACTCTCGGATGGGGTAAGCATTATAAACAATATAGGAATGTCACAGGATATCAAGGCTACCTGTGAAGCTATGAGAAGTCTCGGTATGACAGTTGAGAAAGCAACCTCCGCCTTATGGATCAAGGGAAGTGCTGCATTGGAATTGAAGAGTAACCGGATAAACTGCCGTGAATCGGGTTCTACCCTGAGATTTGTCATACCGATCGCAGCTCTGACGGGAGAACCGGTTGATTTTTACGGAGAAGGAAAGCTGGTTGAGAGATCTTTGGCGCCCTACTTCAAAATATTCAGGGAGCAGGGGATAGAATACAGGACCGATGACGGAAGGCTGCCGCTTCATATAAAAGGCAGGCTGACTCCGGGAGAGTTCCAGCTGGAGGGAAATATCAGCTCTCAGTTTATCAGCGGTTTGATGTTTGCCCTGCCGCTTCTGGAGGGGGATTCCCGGATCACTGTGACTAATGATCTGGAATCAAAGCCGTACATAGATCTTACAATGAAGGTTCTGCAGGAATTTTCGATCCATATAGAAAATGATGCCTACAGGACTTTTATGATAAAAGGTAAGCAAAAGTATAAAGCAGCGAATTATTCAGTGGAGGGTGATTATTCCCAGGCCGCCTTCTGGCTCGCAGCAGGAGCTTTAGGATCAGAGGTGGCATGTAGGGGCCTTGATATGGGGTCAGCGCAGGGGGATAAGCTGGTGCTTGATATTATTTGCAGGATGGGAGGCAGAATAGCTTCAGAAGGTGATACAGTAAGTTCTCTTCCGGCAGATATCAGGGGAACGGTGATTGATGCCTCACAGTGTCCTGACCTGGTCCCTGTGCTGGCAGTACTTGGCGCATTGAGTGAAGGAAGGACGGAGATCATAAATGCAGGACGGCTGCGGCTGAAAGAATCCGACAGGCTGAAGGCCATAAGCAGCGAGCTTGGCAAGCTGGGAGCCGCTATAACGGAAGAGCAGGAGGGCCTGGTGATAGAGGGCAGGAAAAGCCTTCAGGGCGGAGGGGTTGACAGCTGGAACGATCACAGGATTGCAATGGCTTTGGCTATAGCAGCCACTAAGTGCGAAGCACCGGTTGTAATAAGTAATGCTTCTTGTGTGAAGAAGTCCTATCCAGATTTCTGGGAGCATTACAGAGCATTGGGAGGAAGAATAGATGAGCGGAACATGGGGTAACAGCATCAGAATATCAATATTCGGGGAATCCCACGGGAAGGCGATAGGCATAAATATCGACGGTCTGAAGGCAGGGATACCTCTGGATTTTGACCTCATAGACAGGGAAATGCAGAGGAGAGCTCCCGGGAATAATGAATTTTCCACACTCCGTAAGGAGGGGGATGAATATGAAATACTCAGCGGCTGCTTTGACGGCAGAACTACAGGTACTCCTTTATGCGCAGTGATATATAATTCAGATAAAAAATCCGGAGATTATTCAAAGCTCAGGAATATAATGAGACCTTCCCATGCTGACTACACAGGCTATGTGAAGTACAACGGCTTCAATGATTATAGAGGAGGAGGCCATTTTTCCGGCAGGCTTACAGCGCCGATGGTTTTTGCAGGGGCAATATGCAAACAGCTGCTTTCAGACAGAGGAATAACCATAGGCAGCCACATAAGGAGCATAGGAGAAGAGCAGGATGGGCTTTTCGATGCCGTCAATATTGATGCAGATACCTTGAAGGTATTGGGGATTAAGGCTTTTCCGGTATTGGATATGAAATGTGAAGCTGCCATGAAGTCTGTTATTACCCGGGCAAAGGAGAAAAGGGACTCAGTGGGAGGCATTGTAGAAACTGCAGTAGTGGGCATTGCTCCTGGAATAGGGGAGCCTTTCTTCGACTCTGTGGAAAGTACCCTGGCTCACCTTGTGTTTTCTATTCCGGGAGTAAAGGGGCTTGAATTCGGAGCCGGCTTTGACATATCAAGAATGACCGGTTCCAGGGCAAATGACGAATACTATATGGAGGGGACTGCTGTAAAAACATACAGTAATAATAATGGGGGGATACTTGGAGGAATAACCAGCGGGATGCCTTTGATATTCCGCACTGCCTTTAAGCCCACACCTTCAATTGGTACGCTGCAAAGAACAATAGACATAGAGAAAAAACAGGATACTGAAATAGAAGTACAGGGCAGGCATGATCCATGTATCGTTCTGAGGGCAGTACCTGTAATTGAGGCTGCTGCTGCTGTTGCGCTGCTTGATCTTATAATATGCTGTGAAGGAAGATGAGTTTAAGGAGAGGTGTTACTATTGGATGAACTTGGGGTCTTGAGACAGAAAATAAATGAAGCAAATGAAGAGCTCGTAGACTTGTTTATAAAGAGAATGGGGCTTGCATGCAGGATCGGAGAGTATAAAGCCGGGAGAAATCTGAAAATATATGATCCGGTAAGAGAAAGAGAAATAATTGAAAGGTTTGTAAGTGGGGCTAAAACAGATTTTGATATAAAATATGTTGAGCAGTTTCTTGAGAACCTTATGTATTTAAGCAAACGCGCCCAGGAGGATATTATATTCGGAAGGCAGGAACCTGCGAAATTTGAAGGGGCCAATACCTCCATAACAATAGGCTACCAGGGGGTGCCGGGCTGTTACAGCTATCAGACGGGACTTGAATACTTCGGAGAAGAGGTTGAGTCCTTGAACTGCCATAGCTTCAGGGATGTTTTTGAAGCCCTTGCAAAGGGGGAAATACAATACGGTGTACTGCCCATAGAAAATTCAACCTCCGGCAGTATAAATGAAGTCTATGATCTGCTCAGGGAGTATGAATTTCATATTGTAGGTGAAAAATGCCTTAAGGTGGAGCACAGCCTGCTGGCAATCGAAGGTGCGGAGCTTTCGGATATAGTGGAGGTATTCAGCCATCAGCAGGGATTGCTGCAGTGCAGCCGTTATCTTTCGGAGCATCCGGAATGGAAGCAGATGCCTTACTTTGATACTGCGGGAAGTGCAGAGTATGTTGCAAAGGAAGGCTTGAAGTCAAAGGCGTGTATTGCGGGCAGCAAGGCAGCTTCTGTATACGGCTTGAAAATAATAAGCCCGAATATACAGGACAGCAGGAACAACAGCACCAGATTCGTCATTATAGGCAAAGAAAAGCTTGAAAATGAGAAGTCGGATAAGATCAGCATGATACTGAGTGTTCCTCACAGGCCGGGAACTCTTTACGGAATACTGAAGTACTTCGCAGAGGGTAACTGCAATCTGATGAAGATTGAGTCCAGACCTCTGGAGGGAAAGCCCTGGGAATATTTCTTCTATATTGACTTAAGCGGAAATGTAAATGAACAGGGTACAAAGGATATCCTGGCTGTAGTAGAAAAGGAAAGCTCGTATTTCAGGCTGTTGGGCAATTACAGAAGTGAGGACGGCTGCAGATTATGAAGAATGTTTATGGCTTGATAGGAGAACGGCTGGGGCACAGCTTTTCTCCGTACATTCATGGAGAGATATTCAAAAAGCTTGGAATGGAAGGAGAATACAGGCTTTTTGAACTGAAGGAGCAGGAGCTGGAGTCAGCAGTTATGGAGTATAGGCTGCAGGGTATCAGGGGCTTGAATGTCACTGTGCCTTATAAGGTTAAGATCATGGCTTATCTTGATGTGCTATCGGCAGAGGCTGAAAAAATCGGCGCAGTGAATACAATAGCATTAGCTGATGGCATACTCACAGGCTACAATACCGATTATTACGGCTTTGGGATGTCTCTTGCAAGGAGCAGGGTAGAGGTAAAGGGTAAAAGTGCTGTCATATTGGGCACTGGCGGGGCTTCTAAGGCAGTTGTGCATTATCTCATGGATAATGGAGCAAAAAGTGCCACATATGTGAGCAGGAATCCCGGTCCTGGAGCTAAAGGCTATGATGAGCTTGAAAGCCTTAAAGGGGATATGATAATAAACTGCACCCCTTGCGGCATGTATCCGAAGATGGATGTATCCCCGGTTCCCTATGGAGTATTCAGGGGGTTTGAAACTGCGGTGGATCTGATATACAATCCGGAGAAAACAATGTTTTTGAAGCAGGCTGAAGAGAATGGACTGAAAGCGGTAAACGGGCTATACATGCTTGTCGGTCAGGCTGTTGCAGCCCAGGAGATATGGAATAGTGTAAAGCTTTCGGAAGCCCAGGTGGATGATATCTATCAATGTATAAAAGCTTTGCTTTATAATAAAACAGATAAAGGTGAAAGCAATGTATAACAGCAGTAAGAATATAGTATTGATTGGGATGCCGGGCTGCGGCAAGACGACGATTGGAAAGCTGCTTGCAAAAGAGCTTGGGAGAAAGTTTATTGACATTGATAATATAGTTGAGGAGCAAGTGGGATGTACAATAAATGAGCTGTTCCGGCTGGGGGAGGAGCACTTCCGCAATCTGGAGGCTGCGGCCGTACTTGTATTGGAAAAGGAAGAGTCTTCGGTAATCGCAGCAGGGGGCGGCATAGTTAAGAGAGCTTCAAATATGGAAAGCCTGAAGAAAAACGGGATGATAGTATTTATAGACAGGTCTGTAAAGGATATAGCCGCTGATATTGATGCCACTACAAGACCGCTGCTGGCGAACGGGACAGGCAGGCTGGCAGAGCTGTATGCCGAGAGATACGGATTATATAAGAAATATAGTGATTTCATAGTCGCAAATGAAGGAAAAATGATGGAAGTAGTAGAAAATATAAAAAAAATCATATAAGAGAGGTGATTACCATAAAAATCATGATCATAAACGGCCCTAATCTGAATATGCTGGGTGTAAGGGAAAAGGAAATATACGGACATAAGAACTATAAGGATATATGCGGCTTTATAAATAAGGAAGCTGCAAAGCTTGGTATCAGTGTAGAGATAGTCCAGAACAATATAGAGGGTGAGTTGATAAACTACATACACAGAGCCTATAGGGAGGACTTTGACGGTATCGTAATAAATCCTGCGGCTTATACCCACTACAGTATAGCAATTTACGACGCATTGAAGGCCGTGGCTTTACCTGCAGTTGAAGTACATCTAAGCAACATAAATTCAAGGGAGGATTACAGGAAAATATCTGTAACGGCACCCGCCTGTATAGGTGCAATCTGCGGTTTCGGGTATTACGGCTATAAGCTGGCTCTTGAAGCGCTTTTAGATTTTGTAGAAAAAGAATAATTATGCAGAGTTTTGATTTCCATCTATGATTCCTTGAACTATGATTCCTTGAAGGTTTTCGATTGCCTCCACAGGAATTTGTTTTTTGCAGCTTTTAATTATATATATCGTGGAAAAGATTTATCAATACAAAATCAGTTGAAGCGTCTAATTTTGCGCTTTCAAAACTGTACTTTTCACGATATATGAATCAAGGAAAATGTTTTGCACATCTGAATTCAATGTAAGATGTTTAGTGCAAAACATATAGAATTTTTTCTATAAGTCAGTTTAAAATATAAAAGATATTGTCATGACTTACAAGAAAAGACTAAAAAGGTTATCTTTTAGAAATTGATGGAAGAACTTTAAAAATTCTGCATATTATTGTATAATAGACGTAATTCATCAAAAATACAGAGGGATTTATATGAGCGAGTATAGCGATCTCAGTAAGTTAAACAGGATAGGAGTCATGGGCGGCACCTTTGACCCCATCCATTACGGTCATCTTGTTGCAGCCGAGGAGGCAAGAGCAGAGTTAGGCCTTGACAAGGTCATATTTATACCTGCAGGAAAGCCTCCGCATAAACAGTTGCAGAATATAACCGATCCGGAACAACGGTATCTTATGACAGTACTCGCGACTTCATCAAATCCATGCTTCGAGGTGTCCCGCATGGAAGTGGATAAGGATGGGCTTGCATATACTTTCGATACTGTGAGGAATTTACAGCAGATATATGGTGAAGATACCACAATATATTTTATTACAGGAGCAGATGCCGTACTGGAGCTGCTGACATGGTACAGAATCAAGGAACTGCTGGCTTTATGCAAATTTATCGCCGTCACAAGACCCGGGTTTGATAAAAAGGAACTGGAACAAAAGATAGGGGAGATTTCGTCAAAATATGATGGAGAAATAATATGCATTGAAGCCCCCTTGCTTGATATTTCCTCTACAGATATCAGAGAACGGGTCAGGAATGGCAGTTCTATAAAGTATCTGCTGCCTGAGACTGTAGAGAAGTATATCGTGGAAAACAGATTATATAAGTGAAATGGACTATGTTAGGAGTGAATTCTTTATTGGATAATAACTCAATAACGGAGTACCTTAAAAGCAGCCTATCATTAAAGAGATTCATTCACTCTATTAATGTGAGCAGCACTGCCGTAAAACTTGCAGAGTTTTATGGCTGTAATTCTGAGAAGGCTGGTATAGCAGGTCTTGTGCATGACTGTGCAAGGGAGCTTGACAGGCCGCTCCTGCTGGATTGCATCGCCAAAGAGGGTATTATTGTGGATGACCTGACGCTGAGCATTAAGGAACTGCTTCATGGTCCGGCTGCCGTACATATATGCAGAAAGGTTTTTGATATTAAGGATGAAGATATATTAAGTGCTGTAAGCTATCATACAACAGGAAAGGAAAATATGACACTGCTTGAAAAGATAATATACCTGTCGGACTTTATCGAGCCTTCCAGATGCTTTGAAGGCGTGGAAGAGCTGAGGGGGCTAGCCTTCAGGAATCTGGACGAAGCTCTTTTGCTGGCATTTAATCTGTCTATTGAATACATTATATCAAAAAATGCGCCTATACATGTGAATACAATATTGTCAAGAAACTATGTGCTGAAGGGGATACAGAAAATATAAGCAGTAGAAATAATTCAATTAGAAATGGGGTTTTTAAATTTTGAGAAAGTATATTGCTGTTTTTATCGCTTCGTTTTTGATATTCTTTATTATACTTGGTGGAGTTTATTATTTATATAAATCTAATATGACTGATGATCATTTTGAGAAGACAATAGAAGAAAACCCCGAGCTTAAGCCTGAAGAAACCAAGGAAGAAGTAATAATCAACACCCTGTTCATGGGTATTGATGAAGCAAGATCAGATACTATGATTGTGGCAAGCTATAGTAAGGAGAATCAGAAGATCACCCTGCTATCGATACCTAGAGATACCAGGGTGGAGATACCGGGTTACGGCTTCGACAAGATAAACTCAGCTGCTGCCAGAAAAGAAGGTACGGCTTTGGCAATGAAGACGGTGGGCAATATGCTGGGTATTCCGATACATCATTATGTCAAGGTGAATTTTAAGGGAGCGGAGAGGATAGTTGATATTCTGGGGGGCGTAGAGGTATATGTTCCTATGAATATGGACTATGAAGATCCTGTTCAGAATCTATCCATTCACCTGAAGAAAGGAACTCAGGTGCTCAATGGTAAAAATGCCGTGAAATTTGCGAGATTCAGATCGGGCTATACTGATGCGGACTTGGGCAGGATAAAAGCCCAGCAGGAACTTATTAAGGCTTTCATTGATAAGCTTACCAGCCCCAAAATGATACCAAAGGCACTCAGCGTGATTGATGCAATGTCCAAATGCATTAAGACCAATCTTGAAAACGGTGACATAGCACATTATGCTATGAACATTAAAGATATAAAGATGGAGAACATAAAGTTCTACACCCTGCCGGGAGAAGCAGGATACAAGAATAAAATTTCTTACTTCCTGCATGATGAAGCCAAGCTCAAGGAGATGATGGAACAGATCAGTGTGGATCTTGGAGTAGCTGTTCAGTCAGAAAAAGATGATCCTTCCCAGACAGACGATTCCGTAACCTCCGCTGCTGGTGAAAAGATTATTGTAAGAGACGACATAAGGGTTCAGATACTGAATGCAGCAAAGAAAAGCGGACTGGCCTCCCAGGTCAAAAAAGAGCTGGAGGCTAAAGGTTATTCAAATATAAAAATTGGTGACACTAAGGATATGACATATGAGTACTCAAGAGTTGTAGACAGGAGCGGGGATAAAGACAAGCTTCAGGTGGTGTCCAAGGATCTGAACATCAATATTGTTGAAAGTGATATTGACAATGCCTGTGGTTATGATATAACAGTTATTATAGGAAAAGACAGGGTAAATGGAGGGATGTAATTGTTCTCAATATCAACAGAAATGGCAAACAAGGCCGTCGAGCTTTTGAAAGACAAGAAAGCCAAGGATATTAGACTATTGGATATACATGAGCTTTCTACAATATCAGATTATTTTATTATTGCAACCGGTAATTCCACAACACAGGTGCAGGCAATGAGTGATGAACTGGAAGAAAAAATGGATTTGGCAGGTTATGAGATGCATCACAAGGAAGGCTTCAGGAATGGCAGATGGATACTGCTGGACTTTGGAAATGTTATAATTCATTTGTTCCACGATGAGGAGAGGAAGTTCTACAACCTGGAGAGGCTCTGGGTGGATGCGAAATCTATCCTGGTGGAGAATGAGTAAATATATATATTAAATATTGTTTAGGGGTGTTAAAATGAGTGATAGTGTGCATCCGATACTGAAAAGCATGATACCGCTTGTCGAAGGATTGGCAAGTACCTTTGGAAAAAATTGCGAGGTTATTCTGCATGATATCAGAAATCCACAGAGTTCAATAATCGCAATAGCAAACGGACATATAACAGGAAGGACCGTCGGCAGTCCTATGAGCGAATATGGTTTGGCTGATCTCCGCAAAGGGCAGTTTGATAAACCCAGAGTGAACTACAAAAAAAAGACAAAGGATGGTAAGCTGCTGAAATCCACATCGCTGTATATTAAGGATGAAAAAGGAAAGCTTATAGGCTTTCTATGCATCAACTATGATATTTCAGAGCTGACCATTGCGAAAAATATTATTAGTGATCTGACAAACATAATTGATGATGCAGACTTCTGTGAAGACAACGAAGAAAGCTATGGAAGCACAGTCAATGAAATGCTTAGTATGATAGTAAACAAGACCTTGGATTCTGTAGGAAAGCCTGTTGCTTTCATCTCCAAGGAAGAAAAGGTCAACATAGTTCAGCTTTTGGATGAAAAGGGAGTATTCCTTATTAAAGGTGCGATCGACTATGTTGCAAAGGTTTTATGTGTATCCAGGTATACGGTTTACAACTATCTGGATGAGACAAGAGTGAATGATTAAATGTAAGCGGAAGGTGCATATACACAGCCTGTGATATGCACCTTTTTCATTTTTTTTTGGAGGTATCAATAAAAAAAAGTAATGTTTATGATTTTTTTGCATATTGTATTTATTGTGTTAAGGTGTTAACCAATAAATATAATATGGAGGAATGTGTATGACTGTACTGAGAGAAAGACAGGGTCAGGCGCTTATCAGATATGATGAGCAGACAGCAGGTGGGAAAAAGCATGACATGAGGTTTGAATGGTGGTTCAATACCCAGAAGATGAAAGAGGGAGTCAAGCTGGAGGAGAAGGATGGGAAAACCCATATATACTGTTTTGAGTTCAAAGGCAGCTATAGGGAGCACTGGCTCATGGAAGAGTTTGACCGGAGGGTTCCGAGACATGTAGTTGTATAGTGGAATCATATATTATACAATAATAACAGAAGATGAAAATCTATGTATTAAATGTATGGGAGGAATAAATGTGACAAAAGAAACCATTAGGACAGAAAAGGCACCTGCCGCCATTGGTCCTTATTCCCAGGCTGTGAAGTATGGAAATATGCTGTTTACTTCAGGTACATTAGGAATCGATCCCGTCACCGGTTCATTTGCAGAAGGCGGAATCCAGGCACAAACAAAGCAGTGCCTTGAAAACCTGAAGGCTTTACTGGAGGCTTCAGGAAGCAGCCTTGAAAAAGTGCTTAAAACCACGGTTTTTATTAAGGAAATGAATGATTTTCCAAAAATCAATGAAATATATGGGCAATATTTTACAAAGGAACAGCCAGGCAGGTCCTGTGTGGAGGTTGCCAGACTGCCTAAGGATGCGCTTATAGAAATAGAGGCCATAGCCTTTATATAAAAAGATAACGCCATTTGGCGTTATCTTTTTATATAGGATACACTTCTGTATTTTTTCCGTTTTAGCCTGAACAACATGACTGCGGTCCTGTACAGCAGGAAAGTGGCAGCCACCCATAATAACCACCAGAAGCTCAACTTTTTGACAGGAGCTTCGATTTCAACCGAAGAGAGAAGGTCTACTTTTTTTACCTCTTTGCCATTGACATTAATGAGCATTGTTCCAAGCACTTCGCCTTTTTTGACAGTTTCCCTCATTGTATCATCTGTCTTAATCTCCATTTCCACTTTATCTCTTTCCTCCTGGGAAAGTACCAGGGAGAAATCTTCAGCAGCCAGAAGGTTGATTTTCTCCTCGCCCTCTTTTACTGAAACAGAGGTAACTATCTGATCCTTTTTCAGTATTTCTACATTCTGATAGTTTGCAAAACCATACTCGAAAAGAGCTACGGTGTCTTTGTAAACATTTTGACCATCGGCGCCCATTATTACAGATATAAGCTCCAGATCACCTTTTTTTGCACCGCCTACAAGGCACTGCTTCGATTTAGTGGTATAACCTGTTTTGATGCCTGTGGCATATTCATATCTGAAATTATCATAAGTCTCCCATATAAGCTTGTTACTGTTTGTAATATAATTTCTTTCTTCCTGCTTGTTTGTCTTTGGAATTGTATATTTGACCTCTTTTACTACACTCCTGAATTTCTCCAGTGTCATTGCGTACTTTGCAATCATTGCCAGATCTCTCGCTGTTGTGAAGTGATTGTCACTATGAAGGCCGTTAGGATTCACAAAGCTTGTATTTGTTGCGCCCAATTCCTTTGCCTTGCTGTTCATAAGCTCGGAAAACTCCTCCACAGAACCGGAGATATGCTCTGCTATGGCTACAGCTGCATCATTGGCTGATTCCAGCATCAATGCGTACAACAGCTGTTCCATGGTAAGCTGCTCACCGGTTATGAGGTAGATCTGGCTGCTTCCTCTTTCTATAAGCGGCGGATTCTTGCCAACTGTTATAACCTCGTCCATTTTCCCGTGCTCTACTGCCAGAAGGCCTGTCATTACTTTGGTCGTACTCGCAGGATAGCGTTTTTCATCTGCATTTTTTTCGTATAATACCTTTCCGGATCTTGCATCTATCAATATGGCTGATGGAGCGGTAATCTCCGGTACGTCTCCATGAACCGTTATAAAAGACATAAATATGCTCAATATCAAAAAATATAAAACAAGTTTTTTCATCAATTCCTCCTGCGAATATGTATAAGAATGTGTTTTAAATAAGAACTCGGTTTTTAGTCGCTAGTCACTGGTCGTTAGTCTCCAGATTCCCAGGTATTCCTTATAAGTATAGGCCTGGTACAGCCTTCGAAGGCCTGCTCTAATCTAGTGACTAGAGTCTGGCGGCTAGCGACTCATTGTGCCCGTGGTGGCGCAATAACATTAGTATACCAAAAAAAATTGCCAATGGCACCCCTTTGTTAGAAATTTGTTGATATAATTGCGTGGAAATATATGATATACATATTACAACGTGTAAAAGAAGGAAATATATTACAAATGTAGAAATATATATAAAAGATTAAACAGGCTTATGGAGGAGATACAAATGATATACATTACAAGAACACAAAAATCCTTGCTTGTAGCTGCTGTACTTGTATTGGTCATAATAAGCGGTACTATATATTTGAGGCAGGAAAAGGCCACGGAAATCAGTCTTGGTGAAGCTGTAGAGCTTAAAGAAGCTGCTGTTCCTTCTCCTGCCGAGGTGGAAGCTCATAAAGAACCTGAAGAAATATCGGTATATATATGTGGAAATGTGAAAAAACCTGGCGTTATAAAGGTCCCGGAGGGAACCCGCCTTGACGAAGCGGTCAGAATGGCGGGGGGAACTTGCGAAAATGCGGATTTGAATGCAGTGAATCTTGCTTACAGGCTGGTCGACGAGGATATGATATATATACCCAAAATTGGTGAAGAACCGAAAAGTACAGACAAGGCCATACCCGGGGTGAGTACTGTCAAAAGTATAAATATAAAGGAACCCGGCAAGGTAAATATAAATACAGCAGGAGCAAACGAGCTCGAGACTCTTGATGGGGTGGGGCCGGCGACTGCAAGGTCAATCATAGAATACAGGGAAGAGTCGGGGCCCTTTGAGTCCATTGAGGATATCAAACAGGTAAAGGGTATTGGTGACGGCAAATTCAACAGTATTAAGGATGATATAACAGTAGAATAAGGACAGTAAAAGGGATGGAGCACATAAGGATGCACAGCTGCTTATACTTATAAATGTTAGCTGATATGCATCCTTTTTGCTTTGTGATATAATAGTGGGGAAGTTGGGAATATCTAATGATAAAGCCCCTTAAAGTATATCTCTTCTTGAGTATGCGGGGCACTGAATCCCTTCTGGAAGGAGGCAGTATAATGAATAACAACGAGAGAGTCAGACTTACTCAAATGACTAAAAGCTCAGGGTGAGCCGCTAAAATAGGTCCTGATACCCTGGCACAGGTTCTGTGTCAGCTGCCTAAATTTCATGATGAGAATTTAATAGTAGGTATAGAAACATCCGACGATGCTGCCGTATACAAGATAGGTGAAGATAGAGCCTTGATCCTGACCATGGATTTTTTCACACCAATTGTAGACGATCCTTATACCTTTGGCCAGATAGCCGCCGCCAATTCTTTAAGCGATGTATATGCCATGGGCGGCAGACCTGTTACTGCAATGAATATAGCATGTTACCCCACCTGTCTGCCGATGAATATCCTGACGGAAATCCTTAAGGGTGGAGCGGATAAGGTTGCTGAGGCAGGTGCGATAGTTGTCGGAGGACATACTGTAGAAGATGATGAGCCCAAATTCGGCCTGTCTGTAATGGGAATGGTGCATCCTGAAAGGGTGACAGCGAATTCAGGAGCTGAGCCGGGAGACATGCTGGTGCTTACGAAGCCTTTGGGCGTAGGTATATTAAATACTGCAATAAAGGCTGATCTGGTTGACGGGATTGCATACAAAAAAGCAGTGGAGAGCATGTCATACCTCAATAAGGATGCCTGTGAAGCAATGATAAAGGTGGGAGTTAAGGCCTGCACCGATATAACAGGCTTCGGCCTGCTGGGCCATGCCTATGAGATGGCGGAGGCAAGCGGGGTTTCTCTGGAAATATGGTCTGATTATCTTCCTATAATAAAGGAGAGCATTAGCTTTGCAAAAATGGGGATAATTCCGGCCGGTGCATATAACAATGAAGGATATCTGGAAGGGCATATAAGTTTTTCTGACAGCATAAAACAGGAGATAAGGGATATAATGTATGACCCGCAGACATCAGGAGGGCTTCTTATAGCAGTACCGGAGAAGTCTTTGGAACTGCTGATGGAAGAGCTCAGGAAAAGAAACAAGACAGACTTCAATGTAATAGGTAAGGTGAAAGCTAAAAGTGAGTATGCGATAACGGTAATATAGGTGCGGGGTGCGAGGTACGAGGTGCGAGGTACGGGGAGAGGGAAATGACATTCCCCAGTATAAGCTTCGAAGAAACAGCTTAAACCTCGAATCTCGAATCTCGAATCTCGAATCTGGTTTTTGGAGGTAGAGCATGATGGATAAAAGGCAGATACTGAGCAGTATACCCTCTGTTGATGAGCTATTAAGGGAAAAGGATATAGAAAGACTTGAAGGTCTTTATCCCAGAACTGCAATAGTAGAAGGCATAAGAGAATACCTGCAGGAATACAGGAAGCTTGTTATGGCTTTGGATAAAGAGAAGGACCTTGCTTCAGTCAGTGAGTCCAATATGATAAGCGGTATAGTGGAAAAAGTTCATGAGCTCATGAGAAGCAATCTTATCAATGTTGTCAATGCAACGGGTGTAGTGCTTCATACAAACCTTGGAAGATCTCCCATGAGCAGCAGGCTTAAGGAAACTGTATGGGATATTGCCTCAAGGTATTCTAACCTGGAAATGAATCTGGAATCAGGGGAAAGAGGCTCCAGATATTCACACGTGGAGGAACTCCTCTGCAAGCTTACAGGAGCTGAGGCTGCAATGGTAGTGAATAATAACGCAGCCGCAGTTATGCTGGTCCTGAGTACTATGGCCAAAGGCCATGAGGTAGTGGTGTCCAGGGGACAGCTGGTTGAGATCGGAGGCTCCTTCAGGGTGCCTGATGTAATGGGGCAAAGCGGCGCTTCACTTGTCGAGGTCGGCACTACAAACAAGACACATATTTCCGACTACGAAGGAGCCGCCAATGAAAATACTGCAGCACTGATGAAGGTGCATACCAGCAACTACAGGATACTTGGCTTCACAAGCCAGGTGGAATCCGAGGATCTGGTCGCCCTGGGCAGGAAGCTTAAGCTGCCTGTAATAGAGGACCTGGGAAGCGGAATGCTTATGGAGCTGACTGAGTTTGGGCTGCCTTATGAGCCTACGGTACAGCAGGCTGTAAAGGCAGGTATGGACGTGGTGACCTTCAGCGGTGACAAAATGCTGGGCGGACCTCAGGCAGGTATAATAGTGGGCAGCAGAGAGTACATCGGTAAGATGAAAAAGAACCCTCTTACGAGAGCCATCAGGATTGACAAACTGACTTTGGCGGCCCTTGAAGGGACTTTAAGGCTTTATATGGATAAAACGCTTGCATTGAAGGAGATTCCGGTGCTCAGAATGCTTACCATGAGCAGTGAAGAGCTTGGTAAAAGGGCAAAACGCTTCGGCAGTCGGTTGAAAAAAAGTACAGGCATAATAGGAGAGGTCAGCATAGAGGAAGAGTTTTCCGAGGTGGGCGGAGGCTCCATGCCCCTGCATAAAATGCCAACCAGGGTTATAGCCATAAAGCCTGAAGGAGTATCACTGGAGGAGCTGACGGAAGGGCTTAGATCTTACAGGATCCCTGTAATAGCAAGGATAAGCAGGGATAGACTTATACTGGATGTCAGGACAATTATGGATGATGAATTTGAGACTGTTGAAAACGCTCTGGTTTGGGCTTATACAAAACATAAAAGGAACAGTTTGCGGGAAGGTGAGGGTCAGGCTTGAAAAACGTTATAATTGGAACGGCGGGACACATAGATCACGGTAAGACAACCCTTATAAAAGCCCTGACAGGAAGGGACACTGATAGGCTTAGGGAGGAGAAGGAAAGAGGGATATCTATTGAACTGGGCTTCACATATTTTGACCTTCCAAGCGGCAGAAGGGCTGGAATCATAGATGTTCCCGGGCATGAAAGATTTATTAAGAACATGCTTGCGGGAGCGGGAGGAATTGATGTAGTCGTACTTGTAATAGCTGCTGATGAAGGAGTAATGCCTCAGACCAGGGAGCATCTCAACATACTTTCGCTTCTCAGGGTAAAAAAGGGGATAATAGCTCTTTCTAAGAAGGATATGGTGGATCAGGAATGGCTTGATATGATAACCGAACAGATCAGAGATGAGGTTCAGGATTCATTTCTCAAGGAAGCAAAGATAATACCTGTGTCGTCTGTTACCGGTGAGGGGCTCAAGGAACTTGTCGCGGAGATAGATAGTGTGACCGGGGTGGTGGAGGAGAAGGATACCCACGAGGTATTCAGGCTTCCTGTGGACAGGGCTTTCACTATAACAGGCTTCGGAACTGTGGTGACAGGTACGCTTATTTCAGGCAGCATAAATGAAGGGGACAAGGTGGAGATATACCCCCACAGGACAGAAACAAGAGTGCGCTCGATACAGGTTCATGAAAAAAGTGTAAAGACTGCCTATGCAGGTCAGAGGGTGGCTGTCAATATAGCTAATGTTAAGCTGGATGAAATACAAAGGGGAGATGTGCTGGCACAGCCCGGGCGTATGGAGGTCACCATGATGCTGGACGCAAGGCTGGAGATGCTAAAAAGCGCTGATAAATCCATTGACAACAGGGACAGGTTGAGGCTTTATCATGGTACTTCAGAAATAATGTGCAGGGTGGTGCTTCTTGACAGGGAGGAACTGAAACCCGGGGAGAGCGCCTTTGTGCAGCTGAGGCTGGAGGAAGAGACAGCCTGTATGAAAGGGGACCGTTTTGTCATAAGGACATATTCCCCAATGCTGACTATAGGGGGCGGCACGGTGCTGGAGCCTAATCCGCCGAAAAGGAAGCGCTTTAAGGAAGATGTCATTGAGGAGCTTAAGATTAAAGAACAGGGTGATCCTGAAGAAGTGATCGAGGGATACCTTATACAGAACAGCGGTAAATATCCGGAGAGGAAGGCCATCATAAAAGCTGTCGGGAACATCGGAGCAGAGCTTTTCGACAAGATTACCGCCGGACTGCTGGAAAAGAAGCTTATTAATGAGTTCAGGCTCGGAGATGAGACTTATGTACTGCATATCAGATATTTGAAGGATGTTGAGAAAAAGCTTGAAGAGATACTTGAGACTTACCACAGGAAGAATCCGCTAAAGAGCGGGATTTCAAAAGAAGAGCTGCGGACAAGGATTTTCGAAGGAATGAAACCCAGACTGGCGGATCTGATTTTCGGATATTTTGAAGCTAGCGGTGTCATTAAGCTTGATAACCAGTATGTGGCAAAAAGTGGCTTTACAGTGCAGTTCAACAAGCTTCAGACACAGATAAGGGATACGATCAGAAGAAGCTACAGTGAGAACCGCTTCAATCCTCCAAAGGTTGTGGAGCTGGCTGAGGCAAACCGCCTGGATAAGGAGCAGTGTCTGCTGGTATATAACACTTTGATAGAAATGGGTGAGCTTGTAAAGCTGGGCGAGGATATTGCCGTCTCAAAAGACGCCTATGATGAAGCTGTGGGGCTTATAAGAAAGCAGATAAAAGAGAATGGTCCGATACAGCTTGGTCAGTTCAGGGATCTTCTGGGTACCAGCAGGAAATATGCAATGGCTCTTCTGGACTATTTTGATCAGAACAGGATCACAAGGCGTGTCGGAGATAACAGAATATTGTTTTAACAGAACCTGCAGAAGAGGAATATACTGTTATAAATCCACTGATCGGGAGGTTGTGATATGTACCAGTATATCTGTCCTTATTGGAAGAAAATGAAGTCTTTTTATGACCCTTATGAGGAATCTTATGGGATGAACAGGCAGAAGAAGTTTACCAAAGAGCAGGCTCTGGAAATCGGAAAAGCAATAGGTATAGATTTTGACAAGATCGACCTGGAGCAATTCAGGATGGGCCTTGAGGTGGAGCTGGAGCACGGCACCATGTTCCCACAGGCAAATGTAACATATGATGACCCGATACTTACAGGTAAAATCGCCTATGCACATCTCCTTGAGCTGCCGGATTATTATACAAGATTGGCTGAACTGGAAACAGAGAAAAGGTTTTATTGGGGAGTTGAGGACTGACCTTCAGTCCTCTTCTTCATGCAATCATATACCTCGCGGGTAATGCTTCTGAAGAGGGATTGTACATTGGAACCGCTGCCCTTGCTCATTATAACCATTATATAGGGATTGCCCTCAAGGAATATTATACCTGCATCGTTATATACTCCTTCCCCCGAGCTGGTGCCGGTCTTATGGGCAACAGGGGATCTGTAGTCTACTCCTGCCGGAAGCCTGTTTGAATATACATTATCAAGGAGGGATTCCATAAAAAGCTTGTCATTATCTACACCGAAGGTCTTTCCTGCATACAGCAGGTCAAGCACATAGCCCAGATCCCTGGGGGTAGTCCTTGGGGACCGGGATATTCCGTACCTTTTTATATTGTTCTTTACTGAGGTGCCCTGTGCCGGCATTATTTCGCTGTATACCAGACTATGCCTGGTACCAAGCTTCCTGAGAGTATCGTTTATCAGCTCCGAGCCAAGATGACGCAGGGTTATATTGAAGTAATCATTAACAGAGTGGCTTATCATCCTGGGCAGTATTTTTTTCAGATTGTATTGGCTTTTGGTGATCCTGTCAGTATAGGTTTTGTCCAGTTCAAGCTCACCGCAGTTGTTCATATGGTACATTACCGCTGCTGATAGAAGCTTGCAGGTGGAGGCTGTATTGAAGTAACCCTCCTCAGGGTTGTCGAGGTTTGTTTTTTCTGCGTTATAAGCATATTCAAAGCCTGTATTCAGTTCCTTTATATATATTCCCATAGTACCTTTTCCGCTGTTTTTATAGAAGCTGTCGATCCTGTTCATTACTATAGCCTCAATTTCCTTGCTGAAATCAGAAGCTGCCTGCAGTTGAACCTCATCGGGCTGGCTGGAAACCGGCTGCTCCGGGGTAGGTTCAACTGCAGGAGCAGCTGCCGGTACAGGCTCCGGAGCAGGGGTTACCTCCACAGGCAGTGGATTTGCTGTCTGAAGCACCGTGTCGTTTGGTTCAACACTGTATGTGATATAGGAGCACGTAAATAAAACAAGAGAGATCAAGGTGAATACCTTTAAGGTTTTATACATCTGATGCCCCCCAACTAAATATATTGCAGGATTACAATCAATAAAATATATGCGGCGCCTTATGTAAAATAAAGTTATCCATCAAAAAAATGTTGAATTTTCAATAGAAACTTCATTATGGTACTTTTGATCTGATATTTAGCACAGTTTACAGAATATTACATAAAATAGTGTTGACAACGTAAAATTGAAGTGTTATTCTGATTTCAAAGCGGAGATTTAACAAACAGAACCATTTTTCCTATTATTTGTTAGGTTAAAATGCCCGTTATTTGTTAAATCCCTAATAAATAATAGGAGGTAAAGAAATGGCAGACAAAAACCTTACATGCAAGGATTGCGGTAAGACTTTCGTGTTCACGGAAGGTGAGCAGGCTTTCTACAAGGAAAAGGGCTTTGAGAACGAACCGCAGAGATGCCCTGATTGCAGAAAGGCTAAGAAGGCGCAGAACAACAGGAACAGAGACTTCAGAAGGTAGTGGTATCACACTGTAAGAAGCGCTAAAGGATCTGAATGGACAGAAAGCTTAGACCATTGAATTTCAATGGTCTTTCTTTGTGTAAGTATAGAAGCATCGAAAGTGTATAAACTATTACGCTTTACAGACAATAACTAATAAAGCAATAATAAAGGAGATGTTCTATGCCTTGGGTAATCAGCTTTATCTCTTCTTGGATAGTGTTTTTTGCTTTAGTCGACTATAAGACTCTTAATAAAAATATATACGGAGGAATTCTGGCATTGACTCTTGCGAGCCTGGTGGACTATGGAGGGCAGCAATTGGAGCTGTACAAGTTTTATGATATTATCATATCATGGGCCGGGTGCTCTGCATTCTATAAGTTCGGTCCCATTTTCACCATGGGTATAATATTCTGCCAGTATGTCCCCCGGGATAAGCGGCTGCAGGCAGTAAACATATTCGTATCTTCAATATTATATATACTGCTTGAAATATCAATCATTAAATCAGGAGTGGCTGAATATATACACTGGAACACAGCAGCCAGTTTTGTGATAAACATATTGACCTTTGGATCCCTCACCTGGCTCACACTGGCGTTTCTGCGGGACGGTTAAATTTTTAAAATTTTAAAAATTTTGCATGATTTGTTGACATAGAGTGGCATAAGTGCTATACTTATCTGGAATATGAGATTTAACGATATTAAAACCATTTCCTACTATTATCTATTAGGACAATGCATAATGTTTGAAAGTTGTTAAATCCTAATAAATAATAGGAGGTATAAATAATGGCAGACAAGAATTTGACTTGCAAAGACTGCGGAGCAGAATTTGTATTTACAGAAGGCGAACAGGCTTTTTACAAAGAAAAGGGTTTTGAAAACGAACCGCAGAGATGCCCTGATTGCAGAAAAGCAAAGAAAGCACAGAGAAACAACAACAGAGACTTCAGAAGATAATATCGCTATGAAAGGTCATTGAATTATTCAATGGCCTTTTTTATTTGTTAGTGGTGCACTCTGACATTTGGGAATAGAAATTTCCGCTTTGCAGAAAATATTAATGCAAGCAAAAATACTATATTATCATACTATTTCAAAGTCACCCATAAGAGGAGGGAAAATATGCGTGAAGGTTTGATACCGACTCTGCTTGGAAGTACTGTCCTGGCTGCAGGAACAGTGATCAGAGGAATTGATATGAAAAAACACGGCATGCACAAGAGAGATGTAATTCCAATGATTGGCGCAGGCCTGGTAGGTTTTGGTTTGGCTCATGTAATACTGGGGACCATAGACCTTGCTGAGAAATAGATTTCAATATGAAGAAAACGGTAGGGATGTAATAGTCTCTGCCGTTTTGCTTTTATCCGGTAAATCAAAACACAGGATATACGGTTGTTTACCATAAGTATCCGGAAATGTTATACTAGTGTAAATCTTATATATAATGGAACATGGAGGAATGAATGTGAGGAGCATACTATTGATGGAAGATGATCTGAGCCTGATTGAAGGCCTGAAATTCTCCCTTTCCAGGCAAGGCTTCGATGTAACTGTTGCCAGAACTGTAAAGGAAGCAAAAGAGTGCTTTAACAGTAATAAATATGAGCTTGTAATACTGGACCTGATGCTGCCTGACGGCAGCGGCTTTGATATGTGCAGAGAAGTCAGGAAGAAATCAGATGTACCGCTTATCTTCCTCACAGCCTCCGACGAAGAAGTGAATATCGTAATGGGCTTGGATATAGGGGGAGATGACTATATCACAAAGCCCTTCAGATTGAATGAGCTGATATCGAGAATAAACGCCGCATTGAGGCGTTCCGGCCTGGTTAAGGAGCAGACCGCGGAACTGAGCTCGAATGTTATCACAGTTAACCTACTGGAAGGAAGGACTGTGAAGAACGGCAAGGATATAGAGCTCACTTCTGCGGAATACAGGTTGTTATGTCTGTTCATGCGCAATCCCAGAGTCATATTGTCCAGGGAGCATATAATACAGAAGCTTTGGGACTGTGATGAAAGCTTTGTCGATGACAATACACTTGCTGTCTATGTCAGCAGGCTGCGTGAAAAAATCGAAGACGATCCGAAACACCCGGCATTCCTGGTGACAGTAAGAGGAATGGGGTATAAGTGGAATATACGTTGAGAAGCACTAATGTGAGGGATATGTTATGAGTATATTGGAAAACAGAAGTGAAAAAAGGTTTATGGCTCTATTGGTCATTGCATTAATATCAGGGATCATTACGGCACAAATTTTCGCTTATGTGAATGCCGTCCATTTCAAGAAGCAGATGATCGCACATGATTATGAGGTGGCAGGATATCTCAGCAGTAAGCATCCGGAGCTGAATGCTGAAATCTGGGAGGCATTTACGGCGGAGAAATTCCCGGATGATCTGGAGACGGGAAAAAGCTTGCTGGAGAGGCCGGGATATAAGTATAGTATGCTTCTGGACCTGGTTGCCCGGGCGAGGGGATTTTATACGGCAAACAGGGCGGCGAGCCTTATACTCTCGATGCTGTTCAGTCTTGCAGTATTGTCAGTCACCTGGTCGTTTTTGCAGAACCGGTACAGGAAGATCAATCAGTATTATAAAGCTGTGAACAGGATAATGGAGGGTGAGATCACAACAAGGCTGGAGGATAATGAAGAGGGAAACCTGGCAAAGCTTGCTGCATCCATTAACATGATGACTACATCTCTGTACACTCATGTTGAAAAGGAGAAGCAGAGCAGGATATTCTTAAAGGATGTCCTGACAAATGTATCCCATCAGCTTAAGACTCCACTGTCTGCCCTTGCCATGTATGTGGATATCATGAAGGAAGAAGATCCTGATAACGATGTAATAGCAAAGTTTCTGGGCAAAAGCGGGAATGAGCTTGACCGCATGCAGGTATTGATAGCCAACCTTCTGAAGCTGGCAAAACTGGATGCGGGGATCATTGAACTCAATAAAAGCAGCAATTCCTTGAAGGATATCGTGGAAAAAGTGGCTGAAAGCTTTGAGACCAGGCTTATTAAGGAGCAGAAGATCTTTGAGCTGAAGTCGGACGGCAGTATCGGATATTTCTGTGACAGGGAATGGATGTATGAGGCTATAAGCAACCTGTTTAAAAATGCCGTGGAGCATACCGGGACAGGAGCTTACATAAAGGTTTCCATTGAGGAGACACCGCTGGTTGTAAGGATTTCTGTTGAGGATAATGGGGAAGGCATTCACCCCGAGGATATCAACTACATTTTCAAAAGGTTTTACAGGAGCAGGTTTTCGCAGGACAAGCAAGGGACCGGTATAGGACTGAACCTGGCAAAGGCTGTTGTGGAAATGCATGACGGGTTCATATCTGTGGAAAGCATAATGAAGGAAAGAACGAAATTTACTATACATCTGCCGGGCTTACAGAATTGTAAGATTTGATTCATATAGCAGTAAGGTTGATCTGTTATTCTGTATCTGTTCCTAAAGGAACAATCAGAATAATAACTGAGGTGGCAAAAGTGGAAATTTTGAAAACTGTAAATTTGTCAAAAACATACGGAAAGGGCGAGGCCAGGGTAGAGGCCTTGAAGGATGCGTCCTTTTCCGTTTCAAAGGGAGAATTCGTTTCTGTTGTAGGACCGTCAGGCTCGGGGAAAAGCACGCTTCTTAACCTGCTTGGAGCCTTGGATATGCCGACAGCCGGTAAAGTGTTTTTAGACGGCAGGGATATTTTTACCATGAAGGAGGAGGCGCTGGCGATCTTCAGGAGGCGCAGCATAGGATTCGTTTTTCAGGCATATAATCTGGTGCCTGAGCTTAATGTTATGGAGAATATAATATTGCCGCTGCTGTTGGATTATAAAAAGCCGGATGAGCAATACATCGGCGAGCTGCTCAATACACTGGGACTTGCAGATAGGAAGCACCACCTGCCCAGCCAGCTTTCGGGAGGACAGCAGCAGAGGGTGGCAATTGGGAGGGCCCTGGCAGCAAGGCCTGCGATCATCCTGGCTGACGAGCCTACAGGAAATCTTGACAGCAAAAACAGCAGGGATGTGATTGAGTTGTTGAAGCTGTCTGTGGACAAATACAATCAGACGTTGATCATGATCACTCATAATGAAAACTATGCTTCCTTTGCAGACCGGGTCTTCCAGGTTGAGGACGGAGTGGTGACGGAGCTTGGAGGTGGCAGGAAATGAAGCACTACCTGGCACTTGCCTCCAGATATCTGTCTGCACACCGCAAGAGGACCCGGCTTTCAATAATAAGCATAGCTGTATCCGTCGCCCTGATTACCGGAATATTCTCGATGGTGGATGTTTTTATGAGGTTTGAAAAGCTGCAGGTGATATATGAGTATGGGAATTATCATCTAGCGTTGAAAGATCCTTCCGACGAAGAGATTTCTGCTGTCCGGAACCGTATAGACGTTCAGAACTCAGGAAGCTGGAAGGATCTCGGAAAAGGAATGATCAATGGGGACGACTGCAGGCTTGGAGCCCTGGATGAAGCTTTTGCGGGGAATCTCAACATAAAAGTCATTGAAGGGAAATATCCTGTGGAAGAAAATGAGATAATGCTTGAAAAATGGGCTACTGAAAGCCTTTTTCTCAATGCAGGCATTGGAGACAGGGTCCGGATTTCATTTGAAGGCAGCACTGAAAGGGAATTTGTAATAAGCGGGATCTATAATGATCTGGGAGACCTGAAAGCGGCAGTGGTGCCCGGGGTATTCCTGTCTACTGCTGCCGTAAAAGATATGGCTCCCGAATTTTCCGATCTGTATCTAGTTGAGTTTAACGAAAAGGTGGATATCAACAAAGCGATAAAAGAGATCAAAACCGGACTTGATATTGCCGACGGCAGAATCGGACTCAATAACCATCTGATGGCAGTCATAGGGCAGAGTGAGCACAAGGCAGCCACCGGCTTGTATACCATAGGAGGCATTTTGTTCTTCATAGTGCTTGTGGCGGGTGTGGTCATGATATACAATACCTTTAACATATCTGTAATGGAAAGAGTAAGGCAGTTCGGGCTGCTAAGATGTGTCGGCGCATCACAGTCGCAGATAAGGAAGCTTGTAAGAAAAGAAGGGCTTATAATAACCTTCCGTGCAATTCCCCTGGGGGTACTTGCCGGGATGCTGATGACCTTTGCCTGTTCAGCCGTATTGAAGTTCTTCAACAACTCGCTTTTCGGGGAAATTCCCTTGTTCAGCATAAGCCTGACAGGTATAGCGGCAGGGGTAGTAATAGGTTTCCTAACAGTTTTCATGGCTTCCCTGCTGCCTGCTAAAAAGGCTGCGCGGGTTTCTCCCGTGAATGCTGTTACAGGAAGCAATGATATAAAGCTCACGAAAATGAAGAAGCGGGGTCTCTTAACAAAGCTTCTGCATGCTGAAACAGCAATGGGAATAAATAATGCTACCATGAAGAAGAAAACACTTTTTCTGATGACCTGTTCAATCGCAATAAGTATAATAATGTTACTAGGCTTCAATGTTTTTATTGATTTCCTGCATGCCTCTCTCAAAACAACAAAGCCTTATACTCCTGATATCTCTCTGGTATCGGAACAGGGAATAAGTAATGAACTGTATGAAAAGCTGTCAAGGATTGACGGAGTCAAAAAAGTATACGGGAGAATGTTTGACTATGTTGATGCGGCCTTTGATGCCTCAAGGCTGACCGCCTCATATAAAGAGAGCATGAAAGGGCTTGAGGTAAAGGATAACGGTTTGTTTGTGCCCCCAGAAAAATCCTGGTTGATTTCCTATGATAAAAACCAGTTGAATTGGGCGAAAAGGGATCTGATTGCAGGAGAGCTTTCAGAAGCTGCAATGAATGAAAAGAATGGAGTCATAGCAGTTGCGGGGCATTTGAGGAAAAATATCACAGTAAATACTGCCAGGCTTCAGCTGGGTGACAAGGTTTATATTGAAACTGAAAAAGGAACGAGAGAACTGACTGTTATGGGAATATTACGTACGGTGCCTTTCGGCAGTCCGAAGCTGACCCTGGCCACCTTCATTACAACAGAAGCATTATTTACTGAAATAACCGGCGAAGCTTCATTCAAAGTCGTCGAGCTCCAGCTCCGGCGCAGAAGCGATGAAAGAGCTGCAGATGAGATAAAAGGCATGGTGGATGCAGGCATATCCTTCATGGACAGGCGCCAGCAGAATACTGAGATGAACCAGCTCTACCTGACGATGGCGGTCTTCGTATATGGTTTTGTGGCAGTAATTGCCCTGATAAGCATTTTGAACATCATAAATACCATTAACACCAGTGTAGCTTCGAAAACCAGGTATCTTGGAGTCATACGGGCAATCGGAATGTCGGGCAGGCAGCTTAACAGAATGGTGCTTACGGAAGCGGCGACATACAGTGTGACAGGCTGCATCACCGGCTGTATACTTGGGGTGCTGCTGCAAAAGGCATTGATCACCAATTATCTTGCCAATTTTCATATAGTCTGGAAATTCCCTTTGTTAGAAATAATAATAATTTCAGTAATAGCCTTGCTGGTAACATTGTTTTCGGTTATCAGCCCGCTGAAAAGGATAAGGTCAAGGGGCATATCAGAGGTGATCAACTCCCTGTAAAATACGGCATTGAAGATGGACAATTGTTCCTGCGTAGATTAAAATAATAAATAACGGATAATTGGTCGATATTTTGAAACGAGGGATATGAAATGAGAAATATTGTTGATCTGAACAGCGATGTAGGGGAGAGCTTCGGAGCCTATAAGCTCGGACTGGATGAAGAGGTGCTCAGGCATGTTTCTTCAGTCAATGTTGCATGCGGCTGGCATGCGGGGGACCCGATGGTCATGGAAAGAACAGTTGCCATGGCAAGGGAGAACAAGCTGGGAATAGGCGCGCACCCCGGATATCCCGACCTGATGGGCTTTGGAAGAAGGAATATAGAGATTACTCCGAAGGAAGCCAGGAGCTATCTGATTTATCAGATCGGCGCCCTTGCTGCATTTGCCCGGGCTGCAGGTACATCCTTGCAGCACGTGAAGCTCCACGGGGCTTTTTATAATATGGTGTCGGCAGATGCCGCACTGGCAAAGGAGGCAGCCAGGGCGATCCATGATGTGGACAGACAGCTTATAGTCCTTGCTTTGGCCGGCAGCGAGCTGGTGAAGGCAGCCAGGAAGTATGACCTGAGGGTAGCGGAAGAAGTATTTGCCGACAGGGCATATAATCCGGACGGCTCCCTGGTTTCCAGGAAACTGGCAGGAGCGGTTATACATGATAAGGATACCGCCATTCTCAGGGTAAAAAGAATGGTCACGGAGAGAAAGGTCACTGCCATAGATGGGACGGATATAGCGATAAATGCAGATTCGATCTGTGTACACGGCGACAACCCTGAGGCCGTAGCCTTTGTAAGGCTGATCAGGGAAAGGCTGGAGGCTGACGGGATACAGATCGGACCCATGAAGGAATTTATATGACGATCAGGAATGAGGTGATCATATGTACGGAAAAGGACATTACCTGATATCCGGTGACAAAGGCCTGGTAGTTGAGTTCGGAAATGATATAAGTGAAGCAGTGAACAGGAAGGTAAGGAATATGTATCTGGCAGTCCGGAAGAATCGGATACAGGGTATATATGAGATGATCCCCACATACAGGTCGCTTTTGATACAGTATGATCCCCTGGAGCTGGAAATAGACAAGCTTATTGATACGCTAAAAGAAATTGAAAACACCCTGGACAGTATTGACCTGCCAAAACCGAGGATAATCGGGCTGCCTACAATATACGGCGGAGAATATGGGGAAGATTTGAGCTTTGTGGCGGAGCATAACGGGGTGAGTGAAGCTGAAGTGGTCAGAATACACTCTTCCGTTGATTACCTGATATATATGCTGGGCTTCACCCCCGGTTTTCCCTACCTGGGCGGAATGTCCGAAAAGCTGGAGACTCCCAGGCTGAATACCCCAAGGACAAGGATACCGGCAGGGTCTGTCGGCATAGCAGGTAAACAGACAGGCGTATACCCTATAGAAAGCCCCGGAGGCTGGCGGCTTATCGGAAGGACTCCGGTGAAGCTGTATGATCCCGGGCGCCGGATACCGATAATACTGCAGGCTGGAGATTATATAAGATTTGTTCCGGTTGAGAAAGAGGAATACGATAGTATCAGCAGATTAGCGGAAGAAAACCGGTATGAAATTGAAATCGCGGCGGAATAGGTGAGCAGAGATATGAAAGATATAGTGATTGTAAGTCCGGGATTATATACTACCATACAGGACAGAGGAAGACGGGGGTACCAGGAATATGGGATGCCGGTTGCCGGAGCAATGGATGATTTTTCCTTAAGGACAGCTAACATACTTGTTGGAAACGGTGAATATGAAGCGGTTCTGGAAGCAACCATGAACGGACCTGAAATAGCCTTCAATACTGATGCTGTTGCTGCAATCACCGGTGCAAACATGGTGCCTAAAGTAAACGGACGTATAGTACCCATGTGGAGGTCTATCCGGCTGTCCGGGGGAGATGTGCTATCCTTTGAAACGGCAAGGGAAGGGGCAAGAGCATATATAGCTTTTGCCGGAGGCCTGGATATACCGTTAGTCATGGGGAGCCGCTCAACCTTCGTCAGGGGCGGGATAGGAGGCTTTGAAGGCAGAAAGCTTATGAACGGAGATGAAATGAACCTTAGGGACAGGAATGTATCCATTCAGCAGCTTATCAACAGGGCTATACCATTGCAGTATATACCGGAATACAGGCAGGACTGCCTCATAAGAGCTGTCCCCGGTCCCCAGGATGATTATTTTACCAGAGGGAGCCTCGAGAGCTTCTTCAAATCCGAATACCAGATGTCCAATGAGGCGGACAGAATGGGCTACAGACTTTCAGGGCCAGCGCTTGAACACAAATACGGAGCGGATATAATCTCAGACGGCATAAGCCTAGGCTCCATCCAGATCCCCGGCCACGGCATGCCCATAGTCATGCTGGCCGACAGGCAGACTACCGGAGGATATCCCAAAATAGCAACGGTGATCTCGTCGGACATACCCCTCATGGCACAGCTGAAGCCCGGTGACAGGGTAAGCTTCGAAAGGGTCGATATCCGGGAAGCCCATAGGATACTGAAGGAGTATGAGTCCAGGATAGGAGCAATAAAAAACTATGTGAACAACAATCGGTTGAATATCAATCAGGTGAAACGCTATGACCTTAAGATCGAAGGGGTTGGATATGAGGTGATGGTGGAGGAGCTTGAGTGATTGGTGCCAAACTGGCACCTAAATTTTACAAAAGTATTGAAAAAATGGAATAAATTACATATAATGTAATTAAGCTATGCATAGTATTAAAAAATGGGAGGTCGTTCAAATGAGAAAGAAAATGAAAAGTACGCTCGGCTTAACGGTAGTATTATGCGTTGTTATGGCACTGATGTTCGGTATCGTATCAGCATCTCCAGGCTATTGCTATGATAGTCCGGGGGGAATCCACGATGGAGAACACGAACAAAATGTGTTGCTCTACAGAATAAATAGTAATGGTACGAAATCACTACTTGGCAGATATTACAAATTTACATGTACAAATTGCGGAGAGGGTGTATATACAGAAGGCAAGCCAGGGATACAGATAGGTTACTATGCTTATGATTATGCTGTAGAAATGACTTTTGGAGTCGGTGGTGAGTATGTTTATGAAGTACATGCAGCAGACCTTCTGCATTCTTACGCAAAATATCTTCCAGGTTGGAATTTACACTTTTAATTAAGCTAATTATTATTAGCTTTACAAAAAATAGAGGAGCAGCAATTTTGCTGCTCCTCTATTTTTTTCGGAGTGATAGGTGCCAGTTAACTAATTATGAAATAGGCTAACAAATTGACAGACTGGGAAGGCATAAATAAATTCCAAGAATAAAACTGTTATTGTAGCTTTTTTACTCCAATTTTCATTATCGCCAAGTTCTAATAAATTATTTAAACAAGTTTTAAACTTACTTAAATCGTAAAAATCAACAAAATAAAAAAGGACCCCGCTCTATGAGTGTCAGTCCTTTTTTCCTATCTAAATTTACGGAATTAGCAATGTGGCGGGAGTATGTGGGAATCGAACCCACCCATGAGGCTACCAACCCCAAACACTGGTTTTGAAGACCAGAGGGCACACCAGCACCCATCTACCCCCATAATATCAATATTATCGTCAGTTTTTAAGGGATTTATTTGCCTCACACATTTACAAATGATATCATACTCCTAATTAAAAATCAATGGAGAAGAAAAGCTGAAAATCCATTAAAAAAACCGAAACTATTTTGCTAAAGCAGATTGCCTCCTTTAGGCTGATTCCACCTAGCTTATGTTCCGGTTTGTTTTCTTTCACTGGCGAAACCTTTCGGGAGAATGGGTCATTTCATGTTTCATCTGTTCAATGATCCTCCTTACCATTTCTCCGCCTACCTTACCGCATTGCTTTGCTGACAGGTTGCCTTTATAATCGCTGTTGAAATCTATACCAAATTCAGAGGCGATGGATTTTTTCAGGTTATCCATTGCTCCTTCGGCTTCAGGTACGAGAATCTTTGAGCTTCGCCTGCCCAATCTTTTCCCTGTAATAGTCTTATATGTTGTTTCAGTATTTTTTGACACCATAAAACACCACCTTTCAGTATTAGTATTCTATGGATTCCGAATTTGCATGAGTTGAAAATATAGGATAATTAAAAAGAAAAATGAAAAAGCTACAGAATGAAATTAGTAAGCACATACACTGTGAGCGGAAGTGTAATAATGCTTAACAATGTGGTTATAAACACTCCTATTGATGCAAATAATGGTTCTGAGTCAAACTGCAGGGCAAAAATAGCATTTGTTGCTCCTGAAGGCATTGCAGCCATTAAGGTGCAGATTGAGATTACAATGGAATTAATGCCCATAAGCTTTAAAATGTAAGCGGTCGTTAAAGGGATAAGTACAAGCTTTATTGCAGAAACCAGATATGCTTTTTTATTTGAGACAAGCTTTGCAATATCTATTTCTGCAATTATCGCCCCTATAAGCAGCATTGAAAGGGGAGCTGTCATTTTTCCCGTCAGCTCAAGGGCTGAGAAAAGAGGATAAGGAAGTCTCAACTCAAATATGAACATTAAAATCGCAATAAAGGATGAAATGGAACCAAGATTCAGGAGCTTTTTCAGTTCTACTTTTTCCTGTCTGTTGAACAGCAGTATTCCATAGGTCCAAAGGAAGACTCCGAATACAAGATTCGCAACAGCAGTATAAAAGACTCCTATTTCTGCAAAAAATGCCCTGGCAACAGGATACCCCATGAATCCGACATTTGCGAACACAATAAGTGAAATGAACACATTGGCAATTTTTTTCTCATAGTGAAGAACTCTTACGATCAGCATGCATAAAAGGATAGTAAGTATATAAGAGACAACTGTGATCATCAGTATGCTGAGCATATTCGGAAGTACTTCCGCAGTTCTTTCAAAATTGGTGGAAGAGAGGACAAGTGCCGGAAGCGCCACGTCCATCAGCAATATGGAAATGGAATCCTGCACACTCTTATCAAGTATTCTTGATTTTTTTGCGGCTACTCCCATGAACATAATAATAAACAATATAAGAATCTGACTTATTGCAGTATTAAAATCCATAAACACACCCCGGAATATCCTGAAATAATTATGTGACAAAGTTGCATTATAAAGATAAATATATCATAGATTTAAATATATGTACAGAAAATGGATACTATGCAGCTATACGGCTGTCTGGGGGAGAAGAATATGACTGATAACAGCAGGGATGATTTTCTTCTAAGGGAAATATGCAAGCTGAATGAAATATTGACGCCACTTGTAAGCTCTTACAGGTTATCTGTCGGGGCTGCCGAGGAGTTTAACAAGATCGCCCTGGTGCACAGGAAGGATGTGGAGGATGCAATAGACAGGGCGGATGATCTGGGTCATTTGGTCGACGAGGTGAGGAAAAAGCTTAAAAAGTATATGAAAAGATATTTCAACGAGCTTGATTACAGGCTGGAATATATGGATGAACTTCTGGAGAAGGCGGCGATGCGTGAAAAACTGGAGTCTAAACTGAATAAGCTGTCGGATATGAAAAAAGAGGATGTCTGAATATGATTCAAATATCCTCCGAATTTATTTTTCCTGCCATATTTTATATCAGCGTGAATAATTATTTTTTAAAATGTTTTCAGCAGAGCTTAGGAAGTCTTCAAGTCCTTCAATCCTGCTGCCTCCGCCCTGAGCAGTCCTGGCATTTCCTCCGCCTTTTCCGTCGATAATAGGCAGTACCGCCTTGAATATTGCATTCATATCTATGTTAATGTCCTCCGAGCGGGTGAATATCGCCTGGAGGTTCTCATTCCGGCATACCAGGAAGACAACGGTATTTGGTGTTTGTGTAAGGTATTGTGCGAGCAGCTTTGCATCGTTCATGCTCCTGCCGTCAAATACTCTGCTTACCAGTCTTATTCCTGATACTTCGGGGCATTCCTTTATGATATTGTCAGCCTCATATTTTATGAGCTCCTGCGTAGCTGTTGAAAGCTGCTTTTCGGTGTTTTTCAGGTCACTCAATACCTTAGCAGCGGCTTCTAGTATTTCCGAATCCCTGACAGACAGCTTCTCTCCGAGAGCCCTTATTATGGAGTTCTGCAGGCTGTAGTCCTTCAATGCCCTGCCGCCGCATACGAATATGAATCTGTAGCCGCCTTTGCATTTCTCCCAGCTCTTTATTTTTATCATGCCGATTTCTCCCGTTGTATTAACATGGGTGCCGCCGCAGGGTGAATAGTCAATATCCCTTATTTCCACTATCCTTATGTTCTCAGTGACCTTTGGCATTTTTCTCAGAGGGATGCTCTGAAGCTCCTCTTTTGTCACTATCCTTGCAGTTACAGGAAGGTTACTGTATATGATATCATTTGCCATGTTCTCCAGCCGCTCTGCATCATCAGCGCTGAAGCTGTCAATATTTATTTCTATGCTTACAATATCCCTGCCGAGATGGAAGCTGTCGGTATTGCCGTTAAGCAGCCTGTCAAAGCATGCGGACAATATGTGTTGGCCGGTATGCTGCTGCATGAGATCAAAGCGTCTGGACCAGTTGAGAAGTCCTTTTACTTCCTTCAATTGGGGCTGCTTTTCAACTATATGCAGAAGCTCCCCGTCCTTTTCCATTACCTGAAGTACTTCTGCTTCATTCAGATATCCTGTGTCATAGGGCTGGCCTCCCCCTTCAGGATAAAAGGCGGTCCTGTCCAGTATTATTCCGTATTTACCTTCGAAAGGAAGGACATCAAGCACCCTGGCCTCAAACTCCTTCAAGTAGGGATCATCAATATACAAGCGTTCAGTTCTCATATGTACCTCCGAAAAGATAGATTCGAGATACGAGACTCGAGATTCGAGAAAATCAAGGTATTCCTTATGGGTATGATATGCTTTCTCTATGCTCATGAACCTCGCAGCCTCGTATCTAATATTTAATTCCAGTTTATCATTTCCATAAGTGCAGTTCAATAATACCGCATTGCATTATAGATGGATAGTGTCGGTTGAGTCATTTTTTTGTACAATGCATAGTATGTAATAGAAAAACCGGAAAGGGGGGCAGTTTATGGAAATAAATGAAACAGTGATAGTGCCAATAATAATGTCAATAGTAGAAATGGTGAAAGGACTTGGAATGCCTCGGAAATTCTCTGCAGTCGTAGCTGTGATAGTCGGGGCAGTTACCGGCACATTCTTTATAGAGCCGCAGAATTTCAGAATAGGGCTGTTCAAGGGTATAGTATACGGGCTCACAGCATCAGGGCTTTATTCAGGTACCAAGAATACTGTTGAACAAGTGAGAGATAACAGGAATAAGTCATGCAAATGAAGACTGCAGCATTTATAAATAAGGTGAAATTTTCCATGAGGTGAGTAAAAAACAGAGTTTTTGCGTAATAATAATATTATGAATGGAAGTTTTATAAATTGCTGTTGCCGGCTGTGCTCCGTATGGGCGCTTCTCACAACAGAGAACTTCCAGCTTCAAGCCATTCAGGGACAGGGAACGTATGAAATGAAAAGAAGAATAGCTTTTTTCGGAGGATTCTCCTTTGTGATGCTGCTGCTTCTTGCTGCGGCATCAGTGTATTTATCAGGATATCTTAGAAGCATATCACTAAAGCAGGCAACAGAAGCAATAAACAGCCTGGGATATATGGCGCCGGTGGTTTTCTTCGGTGTTTGTGTATTACGGGGATTGATATTGTTTCCCTGCGGAATAGCATCGATCTTAGGCGGTATGCTTTTTGGAGCGCTGTTTGGAACTATCCTCACGCTTACCGGACTTACTGCCGGGTCCGTCTGTACTTTCTATCTGGCAAGAGGCTATGGCAGGGTATGGGCCCAGCGTATACTAAAGCATAAATATGATAGGTATGAAGGCTATGTTTCGCGGAATTCCTTCTACAGTGTATTTTTAATGAGGGTAGTGCCGGTTCTGCCCTTTGATGTTGTGTCCTGCATTGCAGGGATGTCCAGAACCAAAGTGGATAAATTCATATTAGGCACCTTTACAGGATCTCTGCCGGGGGTGATGATCTATACATATTTTGGTAATTCTTTAAGGAGCCTGTCAACAAAGAGAGTGCTGATCTCTGCAGCAATTATTACGATCTTTGCTGTAGTACCCTTTACTTACAGGTACTTGACGGGCTTAAAGCAAAAAACAGTTTAATGGCAAAAAAAATCGCATATGTAAAATTGTAGAGGTATATATTTATTCTTCTGAGGTTAAATTAAACTCAGGAGGTGAACTGCATGGGTAATAATACATCCAATAACAGTCAGCAGAGGAGATCGACAGGTACCGGATTAATCGGTTTCATTATCAGATTCGCAGTTGCTACAATAGTACTTATGGTTACAGCTTATTTTGTCCCTGGTTTCAGAATGCGCGGGGGCTTTACTACAGCGCTTATTGGTGCACTTGTAATAGCAGCCGCTGATTTTCTCATTGAAAAATTGTTCAGGTTTGATGCATCTCCTTTGGGAAGAGGTATTTCAGGCTTTCTCGTATCAGCGGCAGTCATATATTTTACACAATATTTTGTACCTGGTATGGAGGTAAGCCTCTTAGGGGCTGTGATTGGAGCACTGGTAATAGGTCTGATCGATTCAATATTACCTACGAGGTTCATGTAGTACTTCAAATAGCTGCGTATGCAGCTATTTCTTTTTGGTGGAAAAAAGTATATATATGGTTTATAATCAATTTATATTTTTCATTATGTTGAACGCACAAAAGCATTAACATTGGGCAAAGTGCGGATTCAATAACAATCAAGGCAAGCATTTTGCGGATTTAGAAAAAATATTAAGCTGTATTCTGCAAAATGCCGAGGAGGGTGCAGCTTGAAACTAACGGTATTGGGAAATAACGGGCCTTATCCGAAAGCGGGCGGAGCTTGCTCGGGCTTTCTGCTGGACAGCGGTGAAAGCAAGGTGGTGCTGGACTTCGGCAGCGGCGTGCTGAGCAGGTTGCAGCAGTTCATAGATATTGAGGATATCACTGCCATAATCCTTTCTCATCTTCACGGTGATCATATAGGAGACATATCGGTACTCCGGTATGCGGCAGATATCAAATTAATGAAGGGCCGGATGGAAAAGCCTATAAAGATATATGCACCGTCAGAGCCTGCCGAAGAATTTGAGAGGCTTAAGTATAAGAAAGCCCTGGAGGTTATTGCCATCAATCCGGCAGAAATGCTTTTGATCGGTGATCTCAGGATAAGCTTCAGGGAAATGGTTCATAGCTATAAAAACTATGCAGTCTGTGTAGAAAAGAGCTTAAGGCGGTTTGTCTATTCCGGAGATACCTGTATGAACGATGGAATCATTGAATTTGCCAGGAATGCTGATCTGTTCCTTTGTGAAGCAGGTCTGCTGGAAAGGGATGATAAATGCATAAGAGCCATGCATCTGACAGCGAGGGAAGCTGCACAGATTGCAGAGGATGCGGGTGCGAAAAGGCTGCTTCTGACACATTTCCTTCCAGGTACAAATCCGGAGCATTATATCAACGAAGCCACTTCGGTATATAATGGGATTATGGAGCTGGCTGGAGAGAACAAAAGCTATTTCATATAACATGTATAAAAATGAAAAAAATGTAATTATATAGAAGGATAATGGAATTATTGGTAGAAACCATATATTACATAAAAAATATATGGATGTGAAAATATGGTAGAAACCAAACAAAGCATTGCAGTCTTCGCCCTATCCTTCTTCTGCGGCATACTGGCCGGAAGTGTTTTATTACCTGGTAGACTTATAATACTGGGTAGTTTTTTATTGTCTGCGCTCGTTATGTTTCTGAACAGAAAAAACAGGGCAAATTTCAAAGCTGCACTTATACTTGCCTTTTTTATAGGTGGAATGCTGGACTACCATCTATCCTCCGATGCGGTCAGCAAGCTTACTCCTTTTGATGGAAAAAGTGTAGCATATGAATGTCTGATAATAGATGAGCCTGCAGATAAAGGAGGCTATCTCCAGTATACCGCAAGAATACTGTCGGCAAGCCATGGAGGGAAGCATTTTAATTTTAATGAAAAGGTTTTCTTAAGAATAGAATCAGACACAATATACAAATTCGGAAACAAGATAACAGTTGAAGGCCAATGTTCAAGTATTACAGGAAATAGGAATCCCGGGGATTTTGATTATAGGCTTTACTATGAAAGCAAGGGGATCGGCAAGGTGATAAAAGCCGGCAGCGCAGCGCTGCTGAAGGAGGATAGCGCCGGACTTTTCAGTACCATGCTGTATTTGTCAGAGGAGAAGGTGAAGGCCACAATTAACGAGGCTTTACCAGAAGCTGAGGCAGCCATACTTGTCGGTATAATAACCGGGGATAAGGCCGATATTGATGAAGATACAAGGGATGCATATATGAGGACGGGTCTGTCCCATATACTCTCAGTTTCTGGCCTTCATGTAGGCTTTCTCATGCTGCTGCTTACATATGTGCTTGCTCCCTTCAAACTGGAGAAAAGACTTCAGGGTGTTATCATCATCTTAGTGATAACATATTATGTACTGCTGATAGGCGCTCCCCTGCCCTCTGTAAGGGCTCTTATAATGCTTGCTGTTCTGATGGGCGGCAAGGCTGCGGGAAGGGATTATAACCTGCTGGCTTCGATATCCTTTGCTGCTGTGGCAATACTGGTATTCAAACCTTTGGCGGTACACGATCCGGGTTTTATGATATCCTTCGGGGCGATGTATTCCATTGCATTTCTTTACCCTGTATTTTACAGTATCATGCGCTGTGTTCCATCCTTGATCAGGAGTACCGCGGCTCTGTCCTTATCGGTATCTCTTGGACTTGCACCTGTTTTAGCTTACTATTTCAACTATATTTCTATCATAAGCGTAATAATAAACATTTTTGCAGTACCGCTGTCCTTGGTCATAACAATTGCCGGTTTTGCAGGGGTGATCGTGGGAATAGCATCCGGAACTCTGGCAGTATACATATTCTCAGTAGACTATTATCTTATAAAACTGCTTACCCTCATGGTTCAAAAGGTTGCAGGGCTTCCCTTTGCAGGCTTTCACATTCCAACGCTTCCAATCAGTTTTTATGTCTTATACTATATTGGAATAGTCATATGGATTGCATTTTTCAGAACAGCTTTTTTCAGAATATATATTCGAAGACTTTCATTGGCCTATTTGCTTGCGGCTGTAGTGGCAATTTCGGTTTATAACCTGCCTTCCCAAGATCTGAGAATGTTTTTTTTCGATGTAGGCCAGGGAGACAGCTGCTGCATCATAACCCCCTTCAAAAAGGTCATACTGGTTGATGGAGGGGGTTCGTCAAGGAACGGAGACTATTATTATGACGTGGGTGGGAAGATAACTCTTCCGGCGCTGCTGCACCAGGGAGTATGGAGGATAGACACCGTTATAGTCTCCCATCTTCATGATGATCACATGGAAGGACTGCTTTCGGTAATAGAGGTCTATCCGGTAAAAAATATTATTATACCAAAGGTGTCAGGTGGTCCGGAAAATATTTCCGTGAACAGCGGTGAGTTTATGAAGCTGTGCAGGAGAAAAAGGGTAAATATTTATAGGTTGGGTAAAGGCGATCATATTGACATAGGAAAGGATGTAAGAATTGACTTTTTGCATCCTGAAGAAGAAGCTGAAGCGGATGAAAATGAAAATTCCCTGGTAGGTTTGATGACCTATGGGAGTTTTCGCGCTTTGCTGACAGGAGATATCGGAAAGGAGACGGAAAAGGAATTGCCTGCTGAAGCTATAGAGGCAAGTGTGCTTAAAGTACCGCACCATGGCAGCGGACGTTCTTCCTCAGAAGGATTTCTTGAGGAGGTTAAGCCGGAGATCAGCGTGATTTCCGTAGGCAGGAATAATTTCGGACATCCATCAGGCGACACTATAAAGAGGTTAAATGACAGCGGCAGCCTTGTATACAGGACTGATGAAACGGGTGCTGTGATAATAACTACAGACGGGAAAAAGATGAAGGTGAAGACGGTAAGGTAATTATATCCGGTTTCGCGTAACGCGTTTTGAGCAAGTTCTCCGAAGCTGAGCTTGAATCCGGTGAACAGGGACTAAAGTTCCTTGCCCATTGAGGTCGGTATATATTATAATCAAATAAAGGCTTAAGATTGGAACGGTGATGGATTATGAGCTACAGACAGCTTATGAATGATATAAAGAACAACAATATCAAATCTGTATACCTGATATACGGGTGTGAGACATACCTTATAGATAAAGGCTGGGAAGCATTGAAAAATGCAGTGGTAACTTCCTTTCCGGAGCTTAACTATACCCAATTGGAGGGGGAGAAGCTTGAAGCCACCGAGCTTTCGGCAGCATGTGAAACCTTTCCCTTCGGCTCAGAAAGAAGACTGGTGGCTGTCAGGGACCTGGGAGTATTGAAAAGCAAGGGTGAGGGGGAGGAGATGCCTGCCGGCCGTAATGACTCAAAGCCCTTTGCTGATGTTATTGGAAATATGAATGATACCACCTGTCTCCTGCTTGTTTCCTATGGAAGCATCGACAAAAGGAAAAAGCTTGTTAATGAATTGAAGAAGCATGGAGCGGTATATGAGTTTGACAGGATAGACAAGGATGAGCTTGCCCAGTGGATAAAGAAGGGACTGGGAAAGAGCGGCAAAAGCATCGGCCACAGAGAACTGGATTTTTTTATAAACAGCATGGGTTATATAGATAAAAATGGGAGCAAGACCATGTATGATGTGGAGAATGAAATAAAAAAGCTGGCAGGTTTTATGGGGGATTCGGAAGCTGTCCGGATGGAGCATATCGAGGCTGTTATACCGCGTAATATTGAAAATGACATTTTCAAGCTGATCAACGCCTGCGCAGAGAAAAATGTTGACCGGAGCCTAAGGATATACGGAGATTTACTCCTGGAAGGTGAGTCCAGCATGGGAATCCTGGCTCTGCTTACCAGGCAGATAAAGAACATGCTTGGAGTATCCGAGCTGTATGGCAAGAGATATGATGCAGGAAGCATATCGGAAAAGCTGAAGATCCACGAGTATACAGTAAAGCTTTGCATCAAATACAGCTCTTCAATAAAAAGGCAGGTTATGCAGTCTGCATTCGGAAAATGCCTGGACACTGAGTTCAGCATTAAGTCCGGAAGGATGGGAGAACGGTTGGCGATGGAAATGCTGTTGGTGGCTTTATTTGAATAAAAAGCAAAAAACCCTGAGTGATCAGGGTTTAATTCTTTAATCAGATTATTAAGCTATAGCCTTTATCTTTTTTGATAATCTGGATTTCTTCCTTGCTGCTGTATTCTTATGGAGAGTACCTTTAGCCACTGCTTTGTCTATAAGACTTGCCACCTTCTGGTACAATTCCTTAGCTTCATTCATATTTCCGGCTTTTACGGAATCTTCAAACCTTCTTATTGAAGTTTTCAAGGAGGAAACAATTATTTTATTTCTTCTTGTCTTGAATTTAGTCACCTTTATTCTTTTTAAAGCTGATTTGATATTTGCCAAAACCTTCACCTCCTTCAAATTTCAATTAACAAAAGGTATTCTATCATATTAACCAAAAAAATGCAAGCATATTGTATTTGATGTAATTTCTATTTAAGTTTACCCATTTTTAAATTAAGTATAAACATAAAATCCGATTTGCATAAAAACAATAGGTAAGGCGCAAACTTTCAATAGCTATATGTTTTGCAATAAACATCTTACATCGAAATTAAAATATTGCAGAACATTTACCTTGATTTCATAGGTTGCCTAATTCTTCCTTGAAGCTTCTTTAATGCAACCTATATAAAAGATAAACGTTTCGCAAAATGAATTATAAATATATTCTGCAGATTTTTGGAGGGAGTACCATGGCTGGAATAAGAACTGACTTAGCTATTGAAGCAAGGGAGTTTTACAACAAGCAGGAGAATAAAGGAGATATACCCGGAGTTGAAGTGAATGTCGACAAGCAGGAGGATGTCACAGTTACAAGGGTAAAGGTAATTGAGGATGTCGGAGCAAGGTTAATAGGAAAGCCCAAGGGAAACTACATCACTATAGAGGTGCCTAAACTCAGGGATAATGATAAGGATTTACATGACGAGGTGGTTAAAATACTTGCAAAGGAAATAGCAAGTATAGTGTACTTGAATGATCAATCGGTGATACTGGTCGTAGGCCTGGGGAACTGGAATGTCACACCTGACGCACTGGGGCCGAGGGTGGTGGAGCATTTGATGGTCACGCGGCATATCAAGGAATATATACCTGACCAAATTGATGAAGGAGTGCGATCGGTTTGTGCTGTAGCTCCCGGAGTGCTTGGAATTACAGGAATAGAGACCAGTGAAATAATCAAGGGTATTGTGGACAGGGTAAAGCCTGATATCGTGATAGCCATTGATGCTTTAGCCTCAAGGAAAATGGAAAGGATAAGCACAACAATTCAGCTTGCCGATACAGGAATAAACCCAGGCTCCGGAGTAGGCAACAACAGGAAGGAACTGAGCCGGGACAGCATGGGTGTGCCGGTAGTGGCCCTGGGAGTCCCTACAGTTGTGGACGCAGCTACAATGGCAAGTGATACAATAGATATGGTAGTTGATTCCCTAATCAAAGAATCCCCGCAGGATGGGGAATTTTACAACATGCTCAAGGACATGGACAAAACAGAGAAGTATAAGCTGATCAATGAGGTAATATATCCGTTTGTCGGAAACCTGATGGTCACTCCCAAGGAGATCGACAGGCTCATTGATGACATTGCAATTGTAATTGCCAACGGGCTCAATCTGGCACTGCATCCAAGCATAAGCGAGGATGATATAGACAGGTACATAAATTAGATACGAGATGCGAGATGCGTGATACGAGGATCAGGAAGGGCTTCGAAGAACTGACTAAACCGCGCGCAACTCGAAACGCGTAACGCGTAACCAGACCTATAGGAATACCCTAACCTATTACCCATTGCCCATTGCCTATAGCCAAAAACTCGGGAGTTCAAACTCCCGAGTTTTTATTCATATATCCAGCTAAAATCGCATATATGTGTATACAGGCAAACTAATTTGTTCCGTGACCATATTGCTGAGGAACGGAAGAAAAGAGGTGGATTGGTTGAACAAGAAATGGTTGCTTGCTTTTTTTGTGGTAATGACAATCGCTGTGTTATTTCTTTTTCTCAACTGGCTATATACGCCTGATACTTATACAAGTGCAGATATGAGCGATACGGAGCCCGCTGACAGCGATTCAACCGATGCCATCGAAGTGTTTAATTATGACATTGAAAAAAGGCTGAAGCTTGAAGAATACTCGGAGAATATTTCCATACAACTGCTGAACACAGTGATCACCACTGCCAAAGTAAATTATGAGATGGATTATGGCTGCAGTATGCCGGGGCTTATAGCATCAGCCGCAAGCAGAATGACCGGAGGGCTTCACACGGATATCAGCAATCCGATTACTTATATGAATATTGCCTTTACTGCATTCAGTCAGTATGACCCCACTGATTTTTCATATGCGGGAGTTAGCGGCGCTGAACCTGCCGGCAGTGTAACCGCTCCGAATGTAACCAATTTTGAGGATGCACCTGAAGGGGCAATCTATTTCAGCGAGGAAGATGAGTATAAAGCAGAGGGTCTGATGCCTTTACAACAGCCCCAGGTACCTGCAGGTACACAGGCAGCCCAGATCGCAGATGAAGCTGTCGGTATGCCGGGCAGGGTAGCAATAGACAACAAATCTCCGCTGATACTTATATATCATACTCATTCCACAGAAAGCTATATGCCTAATACAGCGGGTAATTACCATACCCTCAGTGAGAAATACAATGTCATATCGGTAGGAAATGTACTGGCAAAGGAACTGCAGGACAAATACAAATACCGGGTCGTTCATGACAAGACCAAGCATGATAAGGAATCCTATGCATACTCTTATGCAAATTCCCTTGTAACCGTAAAAAACAATATCAGCAAATACAAATCCCTGAAAATAGTACTGGATTTGCACAGGGATGCCTTCGATGTCAAGAATGAAGCAGCTAAAAAAGCCAAGAAGGCAGAATACACTGCAGCGATCAACAATAAAAACGCCGCTAGGATCATGCTGGTTATAGCCAAAGGAAACCCTAACTACGCTGAGCTTGAGAAATTTGCAGTATATATAAAGAAAAAAATGGATAGACTATACCCTGGGTTATTCTTAAAAATTGATGTAAAAAGCAGAGGAAAGTACAATCAGTATTTCAGCAACCACTCCATGCTGGTTGAGGTGGGGTGCATGCTCAATACCACTGAGGAAGCCCAATATTCCGGCGAGCTTTTTGCCAGGGTCCTGGGTGAAGTACTGAATGATCTTAAGGAATAAATGCATATGAATAACAGAAATGATCAAAAAAAACAGCGGCTTGAAGAATTCAGGAGCAGACTATGGAAGGTCCTGGCCATATTTTTCTGCATCGCTTTACTGATTTTCTCAATAAGCGTTACTGATATGTCAACAAGAAGAATGATCATGTGCAATGATGACAGGTATGCTGTAGCGGTGGCTTTGCAGCAGGACAACATGCTCAGGGTCGATATTGCAGGTGAGAAGCTTATGCTGAATGTTGAGCCTGTTATAAGAGCAACTGATTATGTTGTTTCCGGTACCAGAAGATACTGCGAAGGCTTTGTGGAAATCATCAGAGCCAAGCTGAAGAAATAAATGAATTATAGCGATAACATTGACTGCTTATTGGGAGTGTACTGCGTTCATGCATTATGCTCCTTATGTTTTAATAAATATATTTATTGTTAAAAATTTATATGCTATAATTTATAGGATTAAGTTATAATGATGAAAATTGATAATTCAGATACATTTTCATGCACAAAGGAGGTAAGTCATAATGTCAGGTGACAGACAGAAGCATATCAGAAATTTCTGTATAATAGCTCATATAGATCATGGCAAATCAACCCTTGCCGACAGGCTTATAGAAAAGACCGGTGTTATTTCAGCAAGGGAAATGGAAGAACAGGTGCTGGACAACATGGATCTCGAAAGAGAAAGAGGTATCACAATAAAGCTTCAATCCGTCAAGTTGATCTATAAAACACAGGATGGGGAGGAATATATACTAAACCTTATAGATACTCCCGGACATGTGGATTTTACGTATGAAGTATCAAGAAGTCTTGCCGCCTGTGAAGGAGCAATACTTGTGGTTGACGCTACCCAGGGAATTGAAGCCCAGACCCTTGCAAATGTATATCTTGCGCTGGATAACAATCTGGAGCTGTACCCCGTCATCAACAAAATCGATCTTCCAAGTGCGGACCCGGAGTTCGTTAAGAAGGAGATCGAGGATGTCATAGGCCTTGATGCCTCCAATGCTGCATTGGTGTCTGCCAAGGAGGGCCTGAATATTGAAGAGGTCCTTGAAGGTATAGTAAAATATATACCACATCCTACCGGAGATGAGGAGGCACCGCTAAAAGCATTGATCTTTGACTCCTTCTACGACAGCTACAGGGGAGTTATAGCATATATAAGAGTAATGGACGGGGTTTTGAAGCCGGGCATGAGGATGCGGATGATGTCAAACGGCAAGGAGTATGAGGTGGTTGAGGTAGGCACCCTGAAGCCTCAATTGAATCCCACCGGAATGCTTATGGCGGGTGAAGTCGGCTATGTGACCGGAAGTATTAAGAACGTAAAGGATGTACATGTCGGTGATACCATAACAAATGCGGACAATCCCTGCAAGGAGCCGCTTCATGGTTATAGAAAGGTTACCTCTATGGTATACTGCGGTATTTATCCTGCCGATGGTGCTGATTATGACAATCTGAGAGATGCACTCGACAAGCTGCAGCTCAATGATGCAGCGATGCTTTTTGAGCCGGAAACCTCGGTGGCGCTGGGCTTCGGCTTCAGATGCGGCTTCCTGGGACTTCTCCACATGGAAATAATACAGGAGCGGCTGGAAAGGGAGTATAACCTCAATCTTGTAACCACCGCACCCAGTGTAATATATCATATCACCAAGACCAATGGTGAGGTGCTTGAGGTATCCAACCCTACAAACTTACCGGCTCCTCAGGAAATAGAATATATGGAGGAGCCGATAGTAAAGGCAACGATTATGACTCCTACAGAGTATGTAGGGGCCATTATGGACCTTTGCCAGAACCGCAGAGGTACCTTCAGGGATATGCAGTATATGGAGGAAAAAAGGGCGATCCTGCACTATGATCTGCCATTAAATGAGATAATATATGACTTTTTTGACGCATTGAAGTCCAGGACAAAAGGCTATGCCTCCTTTGACTACGAGCTGAAGGGCTATGAGAAGTCAGAGCTGGTCAAGCTGGATATATTGCTTAACACTGAAATTGTTGATGCTCTTTCCTTTATAGTCCATAAAGATAAGGCGTATGCCCGGGGAAGGTCCATGGCCGAAAAGCTCAAAGAGGTCATTCCGAGACAGATGTTTGAGATCCCCATACAAGCAGCCATCGGAACCAAGATCATTGCAAGGGAAACAGTTAAGGCAATGCGCAAGGATGTACTTGCCAAGTGTTATGGTGGAGATATAACAAGAAAGAAAAAGCTTCTGGAAAAGCAGAAGGAAGGAAAGAAGAGAATGAGGCAGGTAGGAAGTGTGGAACTGCCGCAAGAAGCCTTCATGTCAGTTCTGAAGCTTGATGATTAAAAGTGGGTGTAGCAAATGAAGGAGCTTGGATTATATGTCCATATACCCTTCTGCAGGAGCAAGTGCCTGTATTGTGATTTCAACTCCTATGAACGCAGGGAAGGAGACGCGGCAGATTATACCGCGGCACTTCTCCGGGAGCTTGCAGCATACCAGAAGGAGTACAACTTCATATATAAAACAGTTTTTATCGGTGGGGGAACTCCCACCGTTATTAATTGTACTCTGATCGGCGACATAATGGAAAAGCTTACGCCTTATATAAAGACAGGAGCTGAAATCAGCATGGAAGCCAATCCGGGGACAGTAACCCCTGATAGTCTCAGGTACTATAAAGGCCTTGGCATAAACAGGCTCAGCATGGGTCTTCAGGCATGGCAGGAGGAACTACTCTGGGGGCTCGGAAGAATACACAGCCGGGAGGATTTCGTGCATTCATATGACTGGGCAAGGAAAGCAGGCTTTGACAACATCAATGTGGATCTGATGTTTGGCCTTCCGAAGCAGACACTGGAAATGTGGGAGGAAACCCTTGAGCAGGTATGCAGCCTGGGTGTGGAGCATGTTTCCTGCTACAGCCTTAAGCTGGAGGAGGGCACCAGGCTCTGTGAGCTGCATAAGCAGGGCAGGATACAGCTGCCCGATGAAGAGCTGGACAGGGAGATGTACAGACTGGCAGTTGATATATTACATACTCATGGCTGCAACAGGTATGAGATCTCCAATTTTGCAAGGAAGGGAAGGAAGTGCAGACATAACCTTATATACTGGAGGAATGAGGAATACCTTGGAATCGGTGCAGGAAGCCATTCCAGACTTGACGGCAGAAGGTTCTGGAATTATAAGGATATTGATCAGTACAACCACCTGACCGGACAGGGAAAACTGCCTGTAGAAGGATATGAGAAGCTGTCCGTGGATGAGGATATGTGGGAAACGATATTCCTGGCCTTGAGACTTGACGAAGGACTGGACCTGAAAGGTTTTGAAAAAAAATACAAGGTTGATTTCCAAACCAGGTACAAAAATGCCCTGAACAAGCTTACAGCCCAAGGCCTTGTTCTGATGGAGGCCGACAACCTGAAACTTACGGAAAAAGGAATAGATTTATCAAATTCTGTTTTTATTGAATTCCTGTGATACATAGGAATTTTTTTCAGAAAAGCTATTGACAAAAATATTTACCAGTGATATTTTAAAGACAGAATTAGCACTCAATGCAATAGAGTGCTAACAAGGGTGGTGAAATGGATGGACCTGGGAACTAGGAAAAGACTTATATTGCAAGCTATAATAGAAGATTATATAAACACCGCAGAGCCAGTCGGTTCAAGGACAATATCAAAAAAATACCTGACCGGAACAAGCCCTGCAACTATAAGAAATGAGATGGCTGATCTTGAAGAGATGGGATATATAGAGCAACCCCATACTTCAGCAGGAAGAGTTCCTTCAGACAAAGGCTACAGACTTTACGTAGATAAGATTATGAGACAGAATACTGTAAACGATGCTCAGAAGGAAATGATCAAAAAGGAATTCCTTGACACCCTGGGAGAAATTGATCGGCTGGTGAAGCATACTTCAAGACTGCTTTCCCAGATGACTCAATACACATCCATAGCTATGGCTCCGCAGCTCCGGCGGACCAGTATCAAGCAGATACAGCTGATCAAGATAGATCATGCTACAGTGCTGGCAGTGATAATAACTGACGCCGGAATAGTAAAGAACAGCGTCCTCAGACTGATGCAGGATGTGAAGCCTGATGCACTTGCCAGGATAACCAATATGCTTAATGACAAACTGGAGGATTTGGGCATTGAGGAAATAGAAAACCTTAATCTGGATTATATGAGGAATAACTCCTTTGGACATGGGGAAATCATTGAACAGATAGTTCCCGAGCTGATTCAGACGTTATTCTACTCCGACACCGCTGAGGTATACCATGACGGGGTGTCCAACTTGCTGAACCTGCCGGAATACAGTGATATCAACAAGGCAAGGAGCTTCCTGAATACAATGGAAGAAAGAGATCTGCTGTTCAGAGTGCTGAATGATGCAAAAGAGGATGTAAATGTAAGCATAGGCAGTGAGAACAAGCTCGAACAGTTCAGGGATTGCAGCTTGATTACCGCGACCTATAAAATAAACGGCAAGACTATTGGCTCGATCGGAATCATAGGTCCTACAAGAATGGAATATTCCAAAGCTATTTCTATTGTTGAGTGTATGACAAACAATCTCAGTGATATATTGACGAAAATTCTTAAAAGGTAAAAAATATTACAAGCTTAAAGGTGGTCAGATTAATGAAGCATAAGAAAAATACTTCAGAGGAAGCAGAACAGATCAATGAAATGGATGCGAATGCTTCCGGGGCAGTTGCCAACACTCCGGAGGCTGCAGGAAGACAGGAAAGCGGTGAAGCCTCAGGCGGACAGCCGATGGAGGATCTTGAGAAGGAGCTTCTGGAACTCAGGAAGCAGTCAGAGGACAACTATAACAGGCTTCTCAGGATGCAAGCGGATTTTGACAACTATAAAAAGAGGGTGGCAAAGGAAAGAGAAGACATGTACTGCAACGCTCTTGAGACCATAGTACAGCAGCTGCTGCCTGTAGTAGACAATATTGAAAGAGCGGTAGATGCTTTTAAAAAGGATGAGCTTGATGAGAAATACATCAGCGGGGTAGAAATGGTCTGCAAGCAGCTCATAGAAGTTCTTGGCAAGAATGGTGTCAAAGAAATAGAAGCCCTGGATAAGGACTTTGATCCTAACATACATCATGCAGTAATGCAGGCGCCTGGTGAGGACGAAGATGAAAACAAAGTGAAGGAAGTATTCCAGAAGGGATACATACTGGGGAACAAAGTAATCAGGCCAACACTTGTAAAAGTGTCGGTAAAGCAATAATTGACTAAATATTAAGGGAGGAAAATTTTAAATGGCAAAAGTAATAGGTATTGACCTGGGAACTACCAACTCTTGTGTAGCTGTTATGGAAGGCGGAGAGCCTGTAGTAATCCCAAATGCTGAAGGTGGGAGGACAACACCCTCGGTAGTAGGTTTCTCAAAAACGGGAGAGAGGCTTGTAGGTCAGGTTGCAAAAAGACAGGCGGTAACAAATCCGGATAGGACGGTCATTTCTATAAAGAGAGAAATGGGATCCAATCATAAGGTTACTATTGATGATAAGAATTATACACCGCAGGAAATATCCGCGATGATTCTGACAAAGCTCAAACAGGATGCTGAGGCTTATCTGGGAGAAAAGATCACGCAGGCAGTCATAACCGTACCTGCATACTTCAGCGACAGCCAGAGGCAGGCAACAAAGGATGCCGGCAAGATAGCAGGACTTGAAGTTCTGAGAATAATAAACGAACCGACAGCAGCTTCTCTGGCATACGGTCTTGACAAGGAAGAAAACCAGAAGATATTGGTATTTGACCTGGGAGGAGGCACCTTCGACGTCTCGATACTTGAGCTTGGAGACGGAGTATTCGAGGTGCTGGCAACAAACGGAAACAACAGACTTGGCGGCGATGACTTCGACCAGAGGGTAATAAACTATCTCGCAGACGAGTTTAAAAGAGAAAATGGTATAGACCTCAAAAATGACAGAATGGCAATGCAAAGACTTAAGGAAGCAGCTGAAAAGGCGAAGATAGAATTATCCGGTGTACTCCAGACAAACATAAATCTCCCCTTTATTACTGCTGATGCAAGTGGTCCGAAGCATCTTGACATAACTCTTGCAAGGGCTAAATTTGATGAGCTTACCCATGACCTGGTGGAGATGACAATGGATCCGGCAAGAAAGGCTCTTTCGGACGCAGGTCTCACAGCAGACAAACTGAGCAAGGTAATACTTGTAGGAGGTTCAACCAGGATACCGGCTGTTCAGGAGGCCGTTAAGAAGCTTACAAATAAAGAGCCCTACAAGGGAGTGAATCCGGATGAGTGTGTGGCGATAGGAGCTGCAATACAGGCTGCGGTTCTGACAGGAGAAGTGAAGGATGTCCTGCTCCTCGACGTTACACCGCTTTCACTGGGTATAGAGACTCTGGGTGGAGTTTTCACAAAACTTATAGACAGAAACACAACCATACCTACAAAGAAGAGCCAGATATTCTCTACGGCAGCAGACGGACAGAATAGTGTTGAAATCCATGTGCTCCAGGGAGAAAGGGAAATGGCAGCTTACAACAAGACCCTCGGAAGGTTCCAGCTCAGCGGGATACCTCCGGCTCCAAGGGGAGTGCCTCAGATAGAAGTAACCTTTGATATAGATGCAAACGGTATTGCGCATGTATCCGCAAAGGATCTGGGAACAGGAAACGAGCAAAAGGTTACAATCACAGCAAGCACCAACCTTTCTGACAGTGATATAAACGCGGCTGTCAAAGAAGCTGAGAAATATGCTGCTGAGGACAAGAAGAGAAAAGAAGAGGTAGAGACAAGAAATCATGCAGATAGTCTGGTATATCAGACCGAAAAGAACCTCAAAGACCTGGGAGATAAGCTCAGCAGTGAAGACAAGGCAAAGGTGGAAGCAGAACTGAACAATGTGAAGGAAGCATTAAAGGGCACCGATACAGAGGCAATAAGGGCTGCTGCAGAGGAACTCACAAAGGTATTCTATGACATATCATCGAAAATTTATCAGGCTAATGCGGGTCAGCAAGGACCTGCAGGAGCAGGACCACAGGATGATAATACTGTAAATGCCGAATATAAGGTTGAAGATGACAAGCAATAAGTGATACAATACTAAGCAGGATACCAAAAAAGGTCTCCTGCTTAGTTATGAAGGTTAGGTTCGAGGTGCGGGGTACGAGGGTACGGGCGATTCATGAATCGCCCGTACAGGCTTCGAAGGCATACTTAACCCATTGCCCATTGCCTATAGCCTATTGCCCGGCTCGTAGAACGAGCAAAAGACTGGTCATGTAAAGGTGGTGGAAGGATGGCAGCAAAAAGAGATTATTACGAAGTATTAGGTGTAAATAAAACAGCCTCTGAGGAAGAAATAAAAAAGGCGTACAGGCAGCTTGCAAAAAAATACCACCCGGATATGAACCAGGGTGACAAGAGTCTGGAAGCTAAATTCAAAGAAGTGAACGAAGCATATGAGGTATTGAGCGACAAGGATAAGAAGGCAAGGTACGACCAGTTCGGCCATGCAGGAGTCGATCCCAACGGCTTCGGCGGAGCAGGCGGAGGTTTTGGCGGCGCAGGAGGCTTTGAAGGCGGCTTTGGTGATTTCGGAGATATATTTGATATGTTTTTCGGTGGAGCCGGTTCGGGCTTTGGCGGCAGCTCCAGAAAGAAATCCGGCCCTCAGAAGGGTGCCGATCTTAAGTATGAACTGGAGATAGAATTTGAGGAAGCAGCCTTCGGGGTGAAAAAGGATATACATGTAACCAGGAATGAAACCTGTAATGATTGTAAGGGTACAGGAGCTAAGGCCGGAAGCAAGGTTGAGACCTGTAAGGCCTGCGGAGGCAGCGGTGAAATCAGGTATGCACAGAATACTGTATTCGGCAGGGTTGTAAATGTAAAACCCTGTGAAGAATGCCACGGAGAAGGTAAGGTCATAAAGGAGCCTTGTCCCCAGTGTATGGGCAGAGGTACAGTAAGAAGAAGCAGAAAAATTACTATTGATATACCGGCAGGCGTTGATAACGGATCAGTTATGCCGCTTAGAGGTGAAGGGGAGCCCGGCTTTAAGGGCGGACCTAACGGGGATTTATATATTTATATGAGAGTAAAACCCCATAAGCTGTTTAAGAGGGAAGGCATCAATTTGTACAGTGAAATGCCCATATCCTTTACCCAGGCGGCTTTGGGAGATGAAATAGACGTGCCTACCCTTGACGGCAAGATGAAGTATTCAATACCGGAAGGCACTCAGACAGGCACCACCTTCAGAATCAAGAATAAAGGCATACCAAGCCTGAGAAACAAGGTGAGGGGTGATCTTTACTTTACAGTCAAGGTAAGTGTGCCCAAGAAGCTTTCTGAGCAGCAGAAGGAGCTTTTAAGGCAGTTTGCTGCCGTAAGTAAGGATAATGCGGATGACCAGGGGAAATCTTTCTTCGATAAAGTCAAGGACGCATTCGGTAAGGCTTGATATAATCCGGATATAATAAAGGACTGCTGTAAAATTTATTATTTTACAGCAGTCCTTTATTTTTTATTTAATTCTCATTGACTTAGCTCTTCTCTTTATAAAGCTCTTATATTCCAGCTCTGCCTTTTTGTTGGTCTTTCTTTCAATGAACTCGGCTTCCCTTTTAAGCTTGATATAGTTATTGTATCTTTCCTCGCTCAGGGAGCCGCCGGCGATTGCCTCCCTCACCGCGCACTGAGGCTCGGTAGTATGTGTGCAGTCTGAGAATCTGCAGCTCTTCGCCAAGGCTTCAATATCTTCAAAGGTGGTATTTATACTTTCATCAACATCCAATATGTGAAACTCCCTCATTCCAGGAGTATCAATCACTATACCGCCCTCGGGAAGCAGTATCAGCTCTCTGTTAGTAGTGGTATGCCTTCCTCTGTCTCCCAGGCTGCTTATTTCCTGGGTGTCAAGTCTGGTCTCTCCCAGGAGCCTGTTTATGATGGTGGATTTGCCTACTCCGGAGGAACCCAGGAAAGCCACTGTATGACCAGGCCTGATGTATTCTCTTGCAGCTTCTGCTGCCGATTCATCCAGACAGCTTATACAATGAATGTCCACTCCCAGTGCAACTTCCTGAGTTTCCTCCAGCTTCTCTTCAATATCATCGCATAGATCTGATTTTGTAAGCAGGACCACGGGTGTGGAGCCGCTGTTCCAGGCCATGGTTATGAACCGTTCCAGCCGTCTGAGGTTGAAATTCTGATTTAGTGACATGCATATAAAAACTGTGTCAATATTCACGGCAATTATCTGTTCTTTGATAGTATTGCCGGCGCATTTCCTTGAGAATTTGCTTTTACGGCTCAGTATTCCCCGTATTATAGCCTTATCATTTAGCGAGGCGGGCTTATCCAGTACCACCCAGTCTCCTACGGCGGGGTAATCATCCCTCTGTGCAGCGGAGTACATCATTTTCCCTGATACTACCGCAAGAACCTCCTTGTTTTCACAATAAACCTTGTACAGTCCCTTATATTCGACAGCAACCCTGCCGGCTTCACAGGCATCCTTATAGCCTGCGAATTCTTTTTCCAAGTTCTCGTTCCAGCCTAAAGCCTTTAAATCAATATTAGTATTCAATATGTCGTTACCCTCCCATTAATTCAGGGCATAATAATAGCCCTGTGCAGTCAGTTGATAGCTCTGCTGCCCCAGGGCATGGTAAACATAAAGAAACAAATATACTAATATTCTTCCTTTTCAAATTCCCCAGGAGCAGTAATTATGAAATTCACAAAAAAAGCGCAAAAAACCACACTCTCGATTTTCATAAAACATCACTCCTTTCGATTTAATATAATCAGCATAACAGATAGCGGAGATTTTGTAAATAGTATCACCAGGAGCAATTAGTAATTTAACCTGCTCCAAAGCCTGGCATAACCATGTGCCGCGGGCCACGTGCCACGAGCCAATTTTTCCATCTGTCCATGCATATATTGTAAAAATTTATCTGATTATATATAATGATTAAAGTATGGATATTAGTAACCAGGGAACAAGCCTTGCATAATCATATTGTGAAAGGATGATATTTTGAAATACATAGAATTGCAGGTATTAACAACTACCGAGGCTTCCGATGCGGTTTCCGAGCTGCTTTATGACGAAGGAGCGGCCGGGGTGCTGATAGAGGATCCTAATGACTTTAACGAACTGAACAAGGACAAAAGAAGCTGGGATTACGTTGGGGAGGAATTGGTAAAACTATTGGGGGAGGACACCAAAGTGAAGGGCTACTTCCTTTCCGCTGAATTCAGTGAAGATAAGCTGAAATCAATAGAAAGCCGGGTCAATATGCTTGGAGAATTCGGCCTTGACAACGGGAAAGGGATAGTGACCACCCGGGAAGTAGATGATGAGGATTGGGCTAATGCATGGAAAAAGTATTACAAGCCTGTGAAGGTAGGGGAGAGAGTTGTTATAAAGCCTACCTGGGAGGATTACGTGGCCGGGGCTGATGAAGTCATAGTGGAGCTTGATCCGGGAATGGCTTTTGGTACCGGAACCCATGAGACGACAATTATGTGCGTGAAGCTTTTGGAAAAGTACGTAAAGAGCCACAGCACAGTATTTGATGTGGGCTGCGGTTCGGGAATACTTGGAATAACAGCAGCCAAGCTCAATGCAGGCAGGGTTGTCTGTGTGGATATTGATGAATTATCCTGCAAAGTCAGCAGAGAAAATGCGGAATTGAACAGGGTCCTTGATAAGCTGGACATCCGCTGCGGGAACCTTCTGGATGTGGTTGACAACAAGGCTGACATCATAATTGCAAACATAATTGCAGATATTATTATTTCCTTCAGTGAGGATGCAATGGGCTTCCTTAACAAGGGCGGAATCTTTATATCATCAGGAATAATAAGGGACAGAAGGGATGATGTACTGAAGAAGCTTGAAGCGACAGGTTTCAAGGTGCTGGAAGTGCTTTCTATGGGAGAATGGTGTGCCATAGCGGCAGAAGGGAAATAAAAATGCACAGGTTTTTTATAAAAAGGGAGAATATTAGAAAAGGCGGAATAACTCTCGAAGGAGAAGATGTGAAGCATATATCCAGGGTGCTGAGACTACAGCCGGGTGACAAGCTCGTGCTTTGTGACGGTGAGGGGACTGATTATATCACAGCTATCGAAAGTATAGATAAGTATTCCGTTAAAACCATGATCATTAATAAGGAAACATCAAAGGGTGAATCGGGTATTGACGTTATATTGTACCAGGGCATTCCCAAATCAACAAAGATGGATCTTATTATTCAGAAGTGTACTGAGATGGGAATCAGAAGAATTGTTCCTGTATATACAGCGAGGACGGTAGTCAGGCTTGAATCTGAGAAAGATGAGAAAAAGAAGGTCGAGAGATGGACCAAGATTGCTGAAGAAGCAGCAAAACAAAGCGGCAGGGGTGTTATCCCTACTGTCGATATGCCTGTGTCATTACAGGAAGCCTTTGAGGATGCAGCAGAACTGGATGCGGTTATTGTTCCCTATGAACAGGAAGAGAGCATCTCTGTAAAGGAAGCGCTCAGTAAGGATAAAGTTGGGAGTATAGGTTTTTTTATAGGACCTGAGGGAGGCTTTGAAGCTTCTGAAATGTTGGCAGCGAAAAAAATGGGCGCCTTGCCGGTTACCCTGGGAAGCAGGATACTGCGTACAGAGACAGCGGGTGTTGTTGTGCTGGCCTGTATAATGTATGAATATGACCAGTTGAAATAGATATGTCCCTTCCAGGCAAAGTATTGCCTGTCAGCGGCGGAATTTCATTCCGCCGAATGGACCGATGAATGTATGTTTTGCTAAAGCAAAGCGAGGAGGAAAGGTTTGAGAAAAGTGGCATTTTATACGCTGGGCTGTAAGGTCAACCAGTATGAAACGGAAGCAATGACAGAGAGCTTTGAAAATGCAGGCTATGAAACTGTAGATTATACAGAATATGCGGATGTGTATGTGATAAATACCTGCACTGTCACAAATATGGGTGACAGAAAATCAAGGCAGATAATAAGAAGGGCATTGGATATCAACCCTGATGCCTTTGTGGCTGTTGTGGGCTGTTATTCACAGATAGCACCAGGGGAAGTGCTGGAGATACCAGGGGTCAGTCTGGTGGTCGGCACTAATGAGAGAAGCAGGATAGTAGAACTGGTTGAATACGCCAGGTCAAAAGAGGAAAAGCTCAATCTGGTCAATGACATTATGGAGGTAAGGGAATTTGAGGAGATGTCCATAAAGAACTATAAGAGCAGGACAAGGGCATTTCTCAAGATACAGGAAGGCTGCGACCAGTATTGTACATACTGTATAATACCCTATGCCAGGGGACATATAAGGAGCCGCAGGCCGGACAGCATATTGGCCGAAGTAAAGGAGCTTGCAGAAGGCGGCTTCAGGGAAGTGGTACTTACAGGAATACACGTAGCTTCATACGGAAAGGATCTGGGGGATACTTCTCTCATTGAAATAATTGAAAGGGTTCACGATATAGAGGGAGTTGAAAGGATCCGCATGAGTTCTATTGACCCTAATGTAATGAGTTATGAGTTCATAGAAAGGCTCAGAAAGCTGCCTAAAATATGCAGGCATTTCCATCTTTCATTACAGAGCGGTTGTGATGAAACATTAAAAAGGATGAATAGGAAATACACAACTGAGGAATATAAAAGAGTGGTAGGAAAAATAAGGGAAGCCTTTGTAGATGTAGCGGTAACAACTGATTTGATAGTAGGTTTTCCCGGGGAGACAGAGGAAGAATTCTTAAAGACGGTTGATTTTGTAAAAGAGATATCCTTCAGTGCGATGCATGTCTTCAAATATTCACCAAGGGAGGGAACTCCGGCTTCCAGATATAAAAACCAGGTAAAGCCTCAGATAAAGGATTCAAGGAGCAAGCTCATTACTTCTATCGCCAAAGAAAATGAAGAAAAATTTAAAAAAAGCTTCATTGGACGCAGAATGAAAGTTCTGTATGAGCAGCCGATTGATGAAAGCAACCACCATTTCGAAGGTCTGACAGACAACTATATAAGAGTTGTCTCTGAATCACAGGAGGATATAAAGGGAAAAATAATTGAAACAGCCCTTTTAGAAATGAAAGAAGATTATCTGGAAGGGAAAATTTCTAAATAAAAATGAATGCACAATAAAAATGTTTTTTTAGAATGTATTATAGGCAGGAATTTAAGAGTTTTTTGTTGAATATTCTTTATTAGGCTTACTTAGGGTATAGCCATTGGAAGAGGGCTTCCAAAGACATAAAACCGGACTGGACTAAGGAGGTGAAGTAATGAGCGACTGTATTTTCTGCAGGATAGTCAGCGGAGAGATCCCTTGCAGCTTGGTTTATCAGGATGATAGGGTAATGGCCTTCAAAGATATCAACCCACTTGCTCCAGTTCATATATTGATTATATCGAAGCAGCATATTGAGTCTGCCCAGGGTGTTAATGAGAGTAATTCAAGAGATGTAGCACATATTTTTGAAAAGATTCCGGGTATTGCAAAAGAAGCAGGCATAGCAGACAGCGGTTACCGGGTAATTACCAATATTGGAAAGAACGGCGGACAAGTAGTGCCGCACCTGCACTTTCACATATTGGGAGGCCGTAAATTGGAGACTTCTCTGGGATAATGAAGGTAGTAAAAAAACCTGTTATTGACACTAAATAATCAATTAATGTATAATTAACTAAGTGTTTTATTAGTCCCACTTTGTAATACAGTATTATATATATACTGTAAGGATTGTTACCAGCGGAGGGAGGGAAATAAATGTCTGAAATCAGAGTTGGTGAAAATGAATCTCTTGAAAGCGCTCTTAGAAGGTTTAAAAAGAAATGTGCTAGAGCTGGGGTTTTGGCAGAGGTAAGAAAAAGAGAGCATTACGAGAGCCCAAGCGTAAAAAGAAGGAAGAAATCTGAAGCTGCAAGAAAAAGAAAAACAAAATAAAGAAGGTTGATGTGAATGTCCCTCAAGGAAGTATTACAGCAAGATCTTAAGACTGCAATGAAAGATAAGGATGTCATCAGGAAAAATGTTGTAACAATGATGAAAGCTGCTATATTGCAGATCGAAAAGGATAAGAAGATTGAATTGGATGATGAGGGTGTTATAGAGGTAATTGCCAAGGGAGTAAAACAAAGAAAGGATTCAATACCTGACTTTGAAAAAGGCAACAGACCCGACCTGGTTGAAAATATAGAAAAAGAAATTGGTATCCTGATGGGTTATTTGCCGCAGCAGCTTACCGAAGAAGAGCTCAACCAAATAGTTTCAGATACAGTATTTGAAGTAGGCGCTCAGAGCATGCAGGATTTGGGCAAGGTCATGAGCGCACTGATGCCCAGAGTAAAGGGCAGAGCTGACGGCAAATTGGTTAATACAATTGTAAGACAGCATTTACAAGGATAAAAAAACGGAAATCCATTATGGATTTCCGTTTTTTTCACTCAAATTGAAATGGAAATAAGAATACTGGTAAAAATATACCTCGTGTAGTATAATATTCAGAAGGCTGATAACGTTAAGAAGTAGGAATAGGAGGTAAAGGTTTCATGAGCGAAAACACAAATACAGGAATGGATATTCCCGGAGGCACTAATCAGGCTGATGACGAATCCAGGGTATATTCAAACTTTATACATGACTTTATTGATAAGGACCTGGAGGAAGGTGTATATAAAAAGGTACATACCCGTTTTCCGCCTGAACCTAACGGATATCTTCATATAGGACATTGTAAGGCCATGTACATCAATTTCAGCACTGCGGAAAAATACCGCGGATTATGCAATCTGAGGTTTGATGATACAAATCCCATCAAAGAAGATGTGGAATATGTTGAATCCATCATGGAAGACATCAAGTGGCTTGGATTCGACTGGGAGGACCGGCTTTTCTACGCTTCGGATTATTTTGAAAAGCTTTATGGATTTGCAGGGTTCCTTATCAAAAAGGGTAAGGCGTACGTATGTGATCTAAACCAGCAAGAGGTAAGGGAATATAGAGGTACACCCACTGAGCCGGGGAAGAACAGCCCCTTTAGAGACAGGACAGCTTCCGAAAGCCTTGACCTATTCAGAAGGATGCGGGCAGGAGAGTTCCCCGAAGGTTCCAGGACTCTTCGTGCCAAGATAGATATGGCTTCACCCAACCTGAATATGAGGGATCCCGTAATATATAGGATATTGAGGTCACACCACCACAGAACAGGAGACAAATGGTGCATTTACCCCATGTATGATTTCCAGCACCCGCTGTCCGATGCCCTGGAAGGTATTACTCATTCACTCTGTTCATTGGAATATGAGGATCACAGACCGCTGTACAACTGGGCCGTGAATGAATGTGAAACAGAGCATACGCCAAGACAGATAGAGTTTGCCAGGCTGAACCTTACTTATACCGTTATGAGCAAAAGATATCTGAGGGAGCTTGTAGAGACCGGCATCGTAAGCGGATGGGACGATCCCAGAATGCCTACCTTGTGCGGCTTGAGGAGAAGAGGGTACACCCCCGCCTCCATTAGAAGCTTCTGTGACAAGATTGGTGTGGCAAAGACGAACAGTACCGTTGATTATGCGCTTCTTGAACACTGCATAAGAGAGGACCTTAACAAGAAAGCGGACCGTGTGATGGCGGTGCTTAGACCTTTGAAGGTTATTATAGATAATTATCCGGAGAATCAGACAGAGGATTTTGAGGTTGAGGTCAATCCTGAAGATCCTAACAGCGGAACTCGCAAGGTATCCTTCTCCAGGGAGCTTTTCATTGAGCAGGAGGATTTTATGGAAAATCCGCCGAAGAAATACTTCAGACTGTATCCCGGCGGAGAAGTAAGGCTTAAAAGCGCCTATTTTGTAAAATGTGAAAGTGTCGTAAAAGACCCGCAGACAGGAGAGGTTACAGAAGTCCACTGTACTTATGATCCTGCTTCCAGAGGCGGAAACTCCCCCGACGGACGCAAGGTCAAAGGAACGATCCATTGGATATCTGCCGCCCATGCTCTGGACGCAGAGGTCCGTTTGTACGACCAGCTTTTTGCAGTACCCAATCCCGGAGAGGAAGGCAGGGAGTACAAGGAGGATCTGAATCCGAATTCTCTGGAGGTCCTG
>Ga0196971_1000155_pt1 | contig 66706 bp, 61 predicted proteins | sample S1v_1013CmetaG_FD_148660 | JGI IMG/M metagenome (GOLD analysis project Ga0196971, IMG submission 148660) | Soil microbial communities from Anza Borrego desert, Southern California, United States - S1+v_10-13C | ecosystem: Environmental > Terrestrial > Soil > Desert | place: USA: California... | reverse complement strand
CGATCTGGATAACGCGGGAGTCGATGGTGGCTTCGACACGGCCTTCGACAACCAGCGTGTCGCAGTCGGTGATCTCAACGCCCTTGAGCTTGATATTCGGTCCGACGATCAGCTTGCTGCCGCCTTCGTTGGTGCTGGCAGTGGTGTCGGTAGCGGGGGTGGTAATCGGCTTGGAGATACCCGAAGTACCGGTCGGGACGATGCCGCTGGCGGTGCTGAGGGGCGAATTTGGCGTGTTGGTATCGCGCTTGCCAAAGAGCGTTTCGGAACGAAGCATGTTATCTCCAAAAAATAGTGCGTAAGTTAAAAACGGTTTTCGATGTCATGAAAACGCCATCAGCATTCCCATCGCATCGAAAACGTGGCAACACTTGAACTGCGTTTGCGCTGCAGGAATCCGAGCCAAGACTCCGGCCTCCCCACTGTTAAGCCGCAGCAATGTTGCGGCTCCTCACTTGGTCAGCATGTCGTATGGAAAGTTCCGATGATTTGGGGAATGTTTGAAACTGTTACACTTTTGCAAAAAAGAACGACCGTTCAATTTCGTGTATGATGAATTGCCTAACCAATCCATGAAGGAGACATGATGACCGCAACTACCCTGACGAACCGGCAGTTCCGCCTGGCCGCGCGCCCCGTAGGCACACCCAAGCGCAGCGACTGGAATTTCACTTCAGAGCCGGTGCGCGATATCGCCGACGGCGAGATCCTCGTCAAGACGCTGTACCTCTCGCTCGACCCCGCCATGCGCGGCTGGATGAACGAGGGCAAGTCCTACATCCGCCCCGTGGGGATCGATGAAGTCATGCGCGCCGGCGGCATTGGCAAGGTGGTCGCATCGAAGTCGCCGAAATTCGCCGTGGGCGACTATGTCTCCGGCGGGATCGGCGTGCAGGAATACTGGGCCGGCCCGGCCGACGACAAGACCGCCGGGTTCTACAAGGTCGATCCGAAAGCGGCGCCGCTGCCCAAGTACCTGAATGCGCTGGGCATGCCCGGCATGACGGCCTACTTCGGCCTGCTCGAAGTCGGGCAGCCCAAGGCCGGCGAGACTGTCGTCGTATCGGGCGCCGCGGGCGCCGTCGGTCAGACGGTCGGCCAGGTCGCCAAGCACAAGGGCTGCCGCGTGGTCGGCATCGCCGGCGGCAAGGACAAGTGCGATTTCGTGGTCAACGAACTCGGCTTCGACGCGTGCATCGATTACAAGAACGAGTCCGTGCGCGAAGGCTTGAAGAAGCATTGCCCCAAGGGCGTGGACGTCTATTTCGACAACGTCGGCGGCGACATCCTCGACGATGTGCTGACCCGCATCACCATGAAGGCGCGCATCATCATTTGCGGCGCCATCTCGCAGTACAACAACACCACCCCGGTCAAGGGCCCGGCCAACTACCTCTCGCTGCTGGTGAACCGTGCGCGCATGGAAGGCATCGTGGTGTTCGACTATGCCGACCGCTACCACCTCGGCGTGGCCGAAATGGCAAAGTGGATGAAGGAAGGGAGCTTCAAGACACGTGAAGACATCGTCGCAGGCCTCGACCAGTTCCCGGAAGCGCTGCTCATGCTGTTCGAAGGGAAGAACTTCGGCAAGCTGATCCTCGAGGTAGCGAAAGACGCATAACAAGCCCTCGCATCGCTAGGAATGGCACAGGCGACTGTGCCATTTTTTTGCTCGATGGATTGACAATTTCTCAACAACAAGTCACTCTCCCGGGATTGCATGAAAGGCAATATTTCCAACAAGGAGAGGACGCATGATGAATCCCGACGAACTGCTCGCCGCAACCGAATTCCCCGCGGCACCGACACTCGCAACGCAACGCTTCAAATTCACCGGCAGCGGCAGCGAGTACTTCCGGATATGGATCGTCAACCTTTTCCTCACCGTGGTCACGCTGGGCATCTATTCGGCCTGGGCGAAGGTGCGCCGGACCCGCTACTTCTATGACAACACGGTCCTCGCGGGCAGCAGCTTCGACTATCACGGCACCCCGGCCTCCATCCTGCGTGGCCGAATCGTCGCGCTGCTGTTCTTCGGCGCCTACACCATCGCGGGCATGGTTTCGGAAGTCGCCGGCGGCATCGCGCTACTCGTGCTTGGCCTGCTGTTTCCCTGGCTGATCTGGAAAAGCCTGCAGTTCAAGCTCGGCAATTCGAGTTACCGCGGCATCCGCTTCGGCTTCGGCGGCACCGCACGCAAAGCTTATTTCGTCTACCTGCTGCTGCCCATCCTGTCGGGACTTACCCTCTATCTACTGGCGCCGCTCACGCACCAGCGCATCAAGAAATTCCAGCACGAACACAGCCGTTTCGGCGGCAACGCGTTTTCCTTCCACGCGGGCGCGGGCGGCTTTTACAAGATCTACCTGATTGTCTTTGTCCTCGCCTTTTGCGGGATGTTTGCCATTGGCATGGTATTCGGCGCGCCGCTCGCCGCCATCGCCAGGACTCGCGCTGCCTCGGTCAATCCCGCGACGCTCGGACTGATCGCAATCTTCGTGTTGACGCTGTACGCCTGGGTGTTCCTGCTGCTGCCCCTGCTCCACACAATGGTCCAGAATCTCGTCTGGAACAACACGCGCCTGGGCAAGCACCGTTTCGCATCCAACATCGGCATGCGCAGAATGGCCTGGATCACCGCGACCAACCTGCTTGGCATCGTGCTCACCCTGGGCCTGTTCATTCCGTTTGCGCAGGTCCGGGCGATGAAATACCGGATCGAATCGCTGACCCTGCTTCCCGGCGGCAGCCTGGACGATGTCATCGCTGCCGCACACGAAAACGCTTCCGCCACCGGAGAAGGCGTGGCCGATCTGCTCGACTTCGACCTGTCGCTGTGAAGAGGCGCCGGCATGAGCGTTCCCGCCTACTACTTCGACGGAAAGTCCTCGCGCCGTCATGCCGTCAGGCTTGCGGTGAACGGCCAGTTAGCCGTACTCACCGGCGACGCGGACCGCGAATGCCCGTTGGCCGAGCTCCGCGTCTCCGAGCGCCTGAGCCACGGACAAAGGAAGGTGAGCTTTCCCGACGGCGCCTACCTGGAAATCCTCGATGCCACGGCATTCGACGCGATGCTCCTGGACACGAGACACCGGGATTCACTGGTGGTCAGGCTGCAGCAAAGCTGGCGCGGCACGCTGGCGGCGCTTTGCGCGACTGCCGCAATCCTGATCGTCGGCTATGTCTATGTGCTGCCGGCCGCCGCCAATCTTGCAGCGAAGGCACTGCCGGTCAGCGCGGAACGATCGATCGGCCGTGAGGCACTGGCCTTCCTCGACAAGCGGATGCTGTCGGCGTCGTCGCTCCCGCCGGAGCGCCAGCAAGCGATCCGCGAGCGTTTCATGTCCCTGGTTCCGCCGCTGGACGGCGCGCCGCACCATGAACTTGTCTTCCGCAAGAGCCGCGTCGGTCCCAACGCATTTGCACTGCCCTCCGGACAGATCGTGCTGACGGACGAGATCGTGCATCTCGCTGGCGGCGATGAGGCGGTCGTCGCCATCCTTGCACATGAACTGGGACACCTGCACGAGCGCCACCTGACGCGGCGCGTGATCCAGGGATCGATCATCGGCATATTCGCGACGACCTTGTTCGGGGATGTATCGGCGCTGCTTGCCAATATTCCGACCGCGATGCTGGACCTGAAGTATTCCCGCGACGCCGAGCGCGAAGCGGACGATTATGCGATTGCAATGCTGAAGAAGAACGGCATCAGTCCAGCGGCGCTGGCGCGCGTTTTCGAAGCGCTGGAAAAAGCGGAAAAGGAAAAGGGCGGTTCCCCGCCCTATCTGTCCAGCCATCCGTCCGCCGCGGAGCGCATTGCGCGCATCCGGGAGGCGATGTGAGCTTTCCGGTCAGCGCATCGGCCGGCACTGGCGCAGCTCGCACTGCGCCATGAACGTCGTACCGTTGTCGCATTTCATCCGATAGACCTCGACCGGCCCCTTGTCGGTGATCAGCCCGGCACCCGTGGCCCCCGAGCAGCCGTGCCGCCTGGCGAGGCGCTCGACGGTGGCGGAAGATGTACCGGAGCGGAATTCGACGGTCTGGATGGTCACGTCTCCGCTACCATCGTTGACCGTGAGCTCGCCCGGCGCGGCGTTGTTGCGCACCTTGGCCTGCGGCTCGGGCGCAGGAGCGGATTGGGACGCGGTGAACGAGGGAACCCAGTCGGGAAGCTTGATTCCAGTGGACGAACAACCGGCGAGAACGCATACGGCCACTGCCAGGCCCAGCCTGCGGACATTCTTCATTCGACTTTCTCCCTGTCGGTACTAGACAAATCTGTTCATCGCCGGGCGCTCTGTTGGCCCCCCTCAGGCAACGCCGCCCAGTTTATACCGGCCGGCTCCGGCATGGCAAAGTCTGTCGCGCGCCAGACATAAAAAAAGCGCTGCGGGATGTCCGGCAGCGCTTCATTCCGAGTAAGAGGCCGATTACTTGCTGCGGCTCTTGTACTCGCCCGTGCGGGTGTCGATTTCGATCTTGTCGCCGATGTCCACGAACAGCGGCACCGGGATTTCGAAGCCGGTGGAGATCTTGGCGGGCTTCATGACCTTGCCCGAGGTGTCGCCCTTGACGGCCGGCTCGGTATAGGTCACTTCGCGCACGATGGTGGTCGGCAGTTCGACCGAGATCGGCTTGCCGTCGTAGAACACCACTTCGCAGGTCATGCCGTCTTCGAGGTAGTTCAGCGCCTCGCCCATGTTCTCGCCTTCGACTTCATACTGGTTGTAGTCGGTGTCCATGAACACATACAGCGGGTCGGCGAAATACGAATAGGTCGCTTCCTTCTTGTCCAGCACGACGACGTCGAACTTGTCGTCGCCGCGGAACACGCTTTCGAGCGGTGCGTTGGTCAGAAGATTCTTCATCTTCCACTTGTAGGTGAAGCCGGTACGGCTCGAACCGTTGACGTCGGAGCGCAGCACGATGAACGGCTTGCCATCAACCATGATGATGTTGCCAACACGAACTTCTTTTGCGAATTTCATAGGAATGGTCGTAAAAAAATAAGTTGCTTGAAAACTGTCTTCGTCTAGCGGCCAGCAGTGCCGCAAGCCCTCGCTTGATCCGGATCAAACGGTACAGATCTTGATTTAAGCGCGGATTGTACCCTGTTTTATGCCCTGCCTGAGCGGACAAACTCCTCAAACTTCAGCAAATTCGCTGCCAAATTGCCATTTGCGAGCATCTGGCACTCCCATTCGTACGCTCTCGCCGTCAGTTTTTGCATTTCGTCAGCGAAGCGCTTCCACAGCGGAGCCCAGCCGTCACCGGCTTCCACGGCTCCGTTCCAGCACAAGGACAGGCTGTTCAAACTTTCCAGATCAAATGCATAACGCGCCAGGAAGGCACGCAGCTTGACGTGGTGAAGGTCCTTGTCCTGGGGGTAGATATGCCAGATGAAGGGCCGGCGCGCCCATTGCGCGCGCACGAACGAATCCTCCCCGCGCACGAAATTGAGGTCGCATGCCCACAGCAGCCGGTCGTAGTCGGGCTGGGCGACAAAGGGCAGCACACGCACGGTCAGTGCGCCGCGCGTGCGCACGGCGCCCGGCTTTGCCGCCTCGCCCAGGAAGGCCTGCACCTGCTCGGGAGCCACGCCCTCGGGCACCAGGCAGGTGACCGGGGAATCGCCGCCTTGCCACGCTTCGAACAGTCCGGATACGGGTGCATGCGGATAGCAGAACAGGGACACTTTGAGCGCCGCCATTTCGCCCGCCGTCACGCCCAGTTGCGCCAGGAAGGATGCGACCTCCGCCGGGTCCGACTGGAAGCGCTCGCGCTCGACATCCAGCGCGGATTCGCGGAGCAGGCCTCCGGTCTTGCTCGTGAAACCGGGGAAGAAGAAATACTTCGTCAGCGGCAGGCGAGGATGCGGCGATGGCAAGGTATGGCAACCCTCGACCCACTCCTCGGCGCTCAAGCCTTCCAGGTTGAACCAGACAGGCTGGGGACGGCGCTCCGCCATGGCGGCGATGTACCCGGGCGGAATATCGACGCCGAAAAACTCGATCACGATGTCCGCGACTTCGTCCGCCGCGAACGCCCCTTCCTGGTCGCGCCAGTGGCGCACCGCCACGCCGGCAATCTGCTGCAGTTCGAGGTCGGTCCCGACTTCGGGACAAATACGGTGGAAGCTGCGCAGGTCGTCCACCCACAAGGTGACCGCGATGCCATGCTCGTGCTGCAGCTGCCTGGCGAGGCGCCAGCAGATGCCGATGTCGCCGAAGTTGTCGACGACCTTGCAGAACAGAGCCAGGGATGAAGGACGTGCCATGAGGTGCAAACCGCAAGAAAGCAAAAAGCTATTGTGCGACGAACCGGGAAAAAGAAAAACGCCACGCAAATTGCGTGGCGTCTTGAGTGGCGTCCCCACGGGGATTCGAACCCCGGTACTCACCGTGAAAGGGTGATGTCCTAGGCCTCTAGACGATGGGGACAGAAACCTGTCGGTACTACAGCCTATTTTTTCTTATATCGCACCTTGTCGCTGGTGGAGGTAAGCGGGATCGAACCGCTGACCTCTTGCATGCCATGCAAGCGCTCTCCCAGCTGAGCTATACCCCCGTGTGCGAAGAAACGAGAGTATAGCAAAATTTTTTCTGGCGTGTAAATGCTCTTCGAAAAAATTTATTGGATAAAGTTTTGCAAACGGCCCACGACGGTTTCGCGACCGAACAGTTCCAGCACGGCATCGATGGACGGTGTCTGCAACTGGCCGGTCACGATGAGGCGCAAGGGCATCGCCAGTTGCGGCATCTTCAGCTTGTGCGCTGCCAGCACTTCCTTGGTTGCGGCGGAAATCGCGGCCTTGTTCCATTCGATGGACTTGCAGGTTTCGGCAAACTGCGCCAGCGCAGGTTTCACTGCATCGGTCACGTGCTGGGCAACGAGCGCCGGATCGGGATTCGGTTCGCGGTAGAACAGCATGGCGGCGTCAGCCAGTTCGACCGTCGTGTTCGTGCGTTCCTTCATCAGCGCGATTACCGCCTGCAGCGCAGGCGCGCCGTCGAACTTCGCGCCCTCCCCTTCCATCACCGGACGGACCAGGCCTTCGAGCCGCGCGTTGTCCGCCTGCTTGATGTAATGGTTGTTCAGCCAAGCCAGCTTTTCCGGATTGAACTGTGCCGGCGACTTGTTCAGGTGCTCGACGTCGAACCACTGACAGAACTGCTCCATCGAGAAGATCTCGTCGTCGCCGTGGCTCCAGCCGAGGCGCGCGAGGTAGTTGAGCATCGCCTCCGGCAGGTAGCCCTGGGCCGGGTACTCCATCACGCTCACGGCGCCGTGGCGCTTGGAAAGCTTTTCGCCGTCGGCGCCGAGGATCATCGGCACGTGGCCGTATTCCGGCAGGGGAGCGCCGAGGGCGCGCAGGATGTTGATCTGGCGCGGCGTGTTGTTGACGTGGTCGTCACCGCGGATCACGTGCGTCATACGCATGTCCCAGTCGTCGACGGCCACGCAGAAGTTGTAGGTCGGGGTGCCGTCGGGACGCGCGATGACGAGGTCGTCGAGCTCGCGGTTGGAAATCGTGATCGGGCCCTTGACCATGTCGTTCCATGTCACGTCGCCGTCCAGCGGGTTCTTGAACCGCACCACCGGCTTGCGGCCTTCCGGGACCGGCGGCAGGGTCTTGCCCGGCTCGGGGCGCCAGGTGCCGTCGTAGCGCGGCTTCTCGCCGGCTGCACGCATGCGCTCACGCATCGCTTCCACTTCGTCCGGCGTGCAGTAGCAGTGGTAGGCGGTGCCCGCCTCCAGCATCTGCGCGACCACTTCACGATAGCGGTCCATGCGCTGCATCTGGTAGAACGGGCCTTCGTCGTGGTGCAGGCCGAGCCAGTTCATGCCGTCCAGGATCGCCTGCACCGCCTCCGGGGTCGAGCGCTCCAGGTCGGTGTCTTCGATCCGCAGGATGAAGGTGCCGCCGTGGTGACGGGCAAATGCCCAGGAGAAAAGCGCGGTGCGCGCGCCGCCGAGATGGAGGTAGCCGGTGGGGCTGGGTGCGAAGCGTGTACGGACTGTCATGGCAATTCAAAAATAAAAACGGCCTTGGATCGCCAAAGCCGTTAATGGAACGTGAGAAAAGTGCGTTATTTTACCTTGTCGTCAGTCGTTCTTGATCACAATGCTCGGGAACTTGCTGGTCATGTCCTTGGCCTTCTCCGCCACCTTGACCGCGACCTTGCGCGCGATCGCCTTGTAGATCGCCGCCACCTGTCCGTCCGGGTCGGCCACGACGGTGGGCGTGCCGGAATCGGTCTGCTCGCGGATGGACATCGTCAGCGGCAGCGCGCCGAGGAATTCCACGCCGTACTCGCGGCACATCTTCTCGCCGCCGCCGGTGCCGAAGATCGGTTCCGCATGGCCGCAGTTGGAACAGACATGGATGCTCATGTTCTCGACGATGCCGAGGATGGGAATGTCCACCTTCTCGAACATCTTCAGACCCTTGCGCGCGTCCAGCAGCGCGATGTCCTGCGGCGTCGTGACGATCACCGCGCCGGTCACCGGTACGCGCTGCGACAGCGTGAGCTGGATGTCGCCGGTGCCGGGCGGCATGTCGACGATCAGGTAATCGAGGTTGCGCCAGTTGGTTTGCTCCAGCAACTGCTGCAGCGCCTGCGTGACCATCGGGCCGCGCCACACCATCGGCTGGTCGGGATCGATCATGAAGCCGATGCTCGACACCTGCAGGCCGTGGTTTTCCAGCGGCTCCATGGTCTTGCCATCAAGCGATTCCGGCTGGCCGGAGATGCCCATCATCATCGGCTGGGACGGGCCGTAGATGTCGGCATCAAGAATGCCGACCTGCGCGCCTTCCGCCGCCAGCGCCAGCGCTAGGTTGACCGCGGTGGTCGACTTGCCCACGCCGCCCTTGCCGGAGGCGACGGCAATGATGTTCTTGACGTTGGACATCAGCTTGACGCCGCGCTGCACCGAATGCGCAATGATCTTCGAATACACGTTCGCTTCGACATGGCCCGCGCCCGCCAGTTGACGAACGGCATTGACGGCCAGGGAACGGATCGGCTCGATCTGGCTCTTGGCCGGGTAGCCCAGCTCGACATCGAAACGGATGCCGGCGTCGCCGACCTGGATGTTTTTCACGGACTTGCCCGATACGAGATCCTTGCCGGTATTCGGGTCGATAACCTGGGACAGCGCCGCCTTCACGGCATCAACGGTGATAGTCATGGCTTCTCCTGAATTTTGTTGCAGCAAGTCTAAACCAAATCCTGGCCGCCCCTCGCCGAGTTTGACCATGCGCCACTGCGATATATGCCCCCGCGCTGCTAAAATGGCTGTTTTATTTCATTAAGCATTGCCAAATGAGCACCACTTCGCATCGCAAGCTGTTTGTCACCACTGCCCTGCCCTACGCCAACGGCGCGTTCCACATCGGCCATATCATGGAATACATCCAGGCCGACATCTGGGTCAGGTTCCAGCGGATGCAAGGCCATGAGGTGCATTTCGTCGGTGCCGACGACGCGCACGGCGCGCCCATCATGATCGCCGCCGAAAAGGCCGGCGTGACGCCGCAGGAGTTCGTCGCGCGCATCGCCGCCGGACGCAAGCAGTACCTGGACGGTTTCCACATCAGCTTCGACAACTGGCATTCCACCGACGCGCCGGAAAACCACCAGCTGTCGCAAGACCTGTACCGCCGCCTGCGCGACCACGCCAAGCTGATCACCACCAAGACCATCGAGCAGTTCTACGACCCGGTCAAGAACATGTTCCTGCCGGACCGCTACATCAAGGGCGAGTGCCCGAAGTGCGGCGCCAAGGACCAGTACGGCGATTCCTGCGAAGTCTGCAGCGCGGTCTACGCGCCGACCGAGCTGAAGAACCCGTACTCCACCCTCACCGGCGCGACGCCGGTGCTGAAATCGTCCGAGCATTACTTCTTCCAGCTGTCGAACCCGAAGTGCACCGAGTTCCTGCGGGAATGGACGCAATCGCCCAACCGCCTGCAGCCGGAAGTCGTGAACAAGGCCAAGGAATGGCTGGACAGCGAAGAAGGCCTGGGCGACTGGGACATCAGCCGCGACGCGCCCTATTTCGGCATTGAAATCCCGGATGCGCCGGGTAAGTACTTCTACGTCTGGCTGGACGCCCCGGTCGGCTACCTGGCCTCGCTCAAGAATTACTTCGACAAGACCGGCCGCGATTACCAGGCCTTCATGGAGGATCAGTCCACCGAGCAATACCACTTCATCGGCAAGGACATCATCTACTTCCACACCCTGTTCTGGCCGGCAATGCTGAAGTTCTCCGGCCTGAAGGTGCCGACCAATGTATTCGTGCACGGCTTCATCACGGTGTCCGGCGAGAAGATGTCGAAGTCGCGCGGCACCGGCATCTCGCCGCTGCGCTACCTCGATATCGGCATGAACCCGGAGTGGCTGCGCTACTACATCGCGGCCAAGCTGAATGCCAAGGTGGAGGACGTCGACTTCAACCCGGACGACTTCGTCTCGCGCGTCAATTCCGACCTCATCGGCAAGTACGTCAACATCGCCAGCCGCGCCGCGGGCTTCATCACCAAGCGTTTCGGCGGCAAGCTGAGCAACCCGATCACCGGCGGCGAAGCGATGACCTGGCGCCTGCGCTTCGGCGAGCAGGAAAACGACATCAAGGAAGCGTTCGAAGCGCGCGAGTTCGGCAAGGCGATCCGCCAGATCATGGCGCTGGCCGATGAAGTGAACCAGTACGTCGACACCAAGAAGCCGTGGGAACTGGCCAAGGACCCGGCCAACGACCAGGAATTGCAGGACGTGTGCAGCAACCTGCTGCGCAGCTTCTACTGCCTGACGATCTACCTCGCCCCCATCCTGCCGGAACTGGCGCGCAAGGTCTCGAAGCTGTTCGGCATCGAGCGCGACCTGACCTGGGCCGACCTGCAGAACAGCCCGTCCTCGATCGACACCTTCGAACACCTGATGCAACGCGTCGATCCGAAGATGCTGGATGCGCTGTTCGACGTTCCCGCACCCGCCGCGGAGGCAGCGGGCAAGGTGGAAGGCGCAATCGAACCGCTCGCGCCGGAAATCAAGATCGACGACTTTGCCAAGATCGACCTGCGGATTGCGAAGATCGTGAACTGCGAGCACGTCGACGGCTCCGACAAGCTGCTGCGCCTGACCCTGGACGTGGGCGAGGGACGTACGCGCAATGTCTTCTCCGGCATCAAGTCGTCGTACAAGCCGGAAGACCTGGTCGGCAAGCTGACCGTGATGGTGGCCAACCTCGCGCCGCGCAAGATGAAGTTCGGCGTGTCCGAGGGGATGGTACTGGCGGCATCGTCCGCCGATGAAAAGGCCAACCCCGGCATCTATGTCCTCAATCCTTGGCCGGGCGCCGAGCCCGGCATGCGCGTGCGCTAAGCCATGCCTGCCGGAGAGTCTCCCAGTCGCCGATTCCAGGAGGTGCGGAAACCATGAACATCGTGGTCCGCGAAGCTAGCCTGGAGGATGCCCAGCTGATCGCCGATCTCACGCGCGCATGCTGGGCCGGCAAGGTGGCCGTCACGTCGAGCGGCCATCGGGAGACGGCGGTGCGCGTCCTGCAAGACCTGCAGGACGGCGGCGGCTTCATCCTGCTGCGCGACGAGATGCCCATCGGCTCCACCCGCTGGGTGCCGCTCGAGACCGAACCCGACGTCTGGGAAATCATCCGCATGGGCGTTTTGCCCGCCTACCGCGGCGAGCACCTGTCCCAGCACCTTCTTGAAGCAGTGATCCATTGCGCGCTGGCCTGCGACGTCCGCGAGCTGCGCCTCGGCGTGCGCGCCGACCAGGAACGCCTGCTCGACCTGTATTCCGCATTCGGTTTCGAGCTTGCGCCGGAACTCGAATATACCCATGCGAACCCGCTTGAGCCCGCGCCCACAGTGATGCGCCGGGTACTGGGTTATTGAGTGGCAATCCGCCGGCCGGAAGCGCACAATACGCAAGGCAGGGGAAGCACCCTGCCCCAGAAGACAGGCACAAGAAGGCATTCAGGGAGCCTCACCGCATGAACATTTCCAGCCTCCGCTTCCGCCCGGCGCTGGTGGACGCGCTCAAGGGATACGACAAGACACGTTTCATGCACGACGTCGCCGCCGGCCTCACGGTCGGCGTCGTCGCGCTGCCGCTGGCAATGGCCTTCGCCATCGCCTCCGGCGCCAAACCGGAAGCGGGCATCTTCACCGCCATCATCGCCGGCTTCCTGATTTCCGCACTCGGCGGCTCGCGCGTGCAGATCGGCGGCCCGGCGGGCGCATTCATCGTCATCATCTACGGCATCATCGAAAAGTACGGGCTGGGCGGGCTGCTCATCTCGACCATCTGCGCCGGCGTCCTGCTCATTGTGATGGGCGTGTTCCGCGCGGGTACGTGGATACGGTACATTCCGGTGCCGATCGTGATCGGCTTCACCAATGGCATCGCGGTGCTGATCGCACTGTCGCAGCTCAAGGACTTCTTCGGGCTTGCGATCGACAAGATGCCGGGCGATTTCTTCGCCCAGGTGAAGGTCCTGCTGGCCAACGCGCACACAGTGCAACCGACCGCGCTGGCCATTGCCGTCGCATCGCTGATCCTGCTGTTCAGCTGGCCGGCGGTATTCCGCAACAATCCCGACGGCACTCCCCGCGCGTTCCGTTTCCCCCGGCTGGCGCGGCTGCTGAAACCCTTGCCGAGCCCGATCCTTGTCCTGGTGCTGAGCACTTCGGCGGTCACCGTATTCGGCCTGCCGGTCGAAACCATCGGCTCGCGCTTCGGCGGCGTTCCCCAGGGCCTGCCCTCCTTTCAGCTGCCGCCGATTTCCTGGGAAGTGGTGAAGCAGCTGTTTGCGCCGACGCTGACCATCGCGCTGCTGGGCGCCATCGAATCCCTGCTCTGCGCGCGGGTGGCGGACAACATCACCGGCCAGCGGCATGACCCGAACCAGGAGCTGATGGCGCAGGGCGTGGCCAACGTCGTCACGCCCTTCTTCGGCGGCATGCCGGCCACGGGAACGATCGCACGCACGGTAACCAATATCCGGACCGGCGCGACTTCGCCCGTTGCCGGGATCGTCCATTCCCTGGCCCTGCTGGTGATCGTGCTGGTCGCGGCTCCGCTCGCGACCAACGTGCCGCTTGCGGCGCTGGCCGCCATCCTGCTGCATGTCGCGTACAACATGGGCGAATGGCATGAATTCCGGCGGCTGCTGAAGTTTTCGATGAACTACCGCATCCTGGTGGTATCGACCTTCCTGCTGACCGTGATCTTCGATCTCACCGTCGCCGTCGAGGTCGGCCTGGTGCTGGCTTGCGTCTTCTTCATCTACCGCGTGTCCAGCCTGACGCGGATCGAGCAGATTCCCGCGCCCGCACTGCCGCTCTGGCCGGCACCGGGCGTGACGGCGTATTCGATCTTCGGTTCGCTGTTTTTCGGCGCCGTCGGCAAGATGGAAGCCCTGACCCTGCCGGGGCAGATCCCGGAGAAGGCGATGATCCTGAAGCTGCACCAGCTCATCAACCTCGACACGACCGGCCTCGATGCCCTCGAAACCGTGCACAAGACCCTGCAGAAGCACGGCTGCGCGCTCATCCTGTGCGGGGCGAACCACCAGCCCCTGAGCCTGATGGCACGCACCGGATTCCTGGACCGGCTGGGCACGGACAATTGCGTGGAAGACCTGACGCACGCGGTCGAACGGGCCAACGCACTTGCAGCGCGCTAGCCTTACCGCGAGGAATCTTTGCGGCGGCATTGGCGTAATGACAAGAACCATGCACGCCATGCCACAGAGTGTTACCGGATTGACGGAACGGCAGCGAAGACAAGGTAAAATAGCGCGAGCTTTTCCATCCTGACCCCCATTTACCATGAAATTCAGCAAACAACAGACGGGCTACGTATCCGATTTCACGAAGTTCCTGAATGAACTGAAGCAGAGCAATCCGTCGCTTGAAGAAAAACAGCGCGCCGGCCGCGCGATCTGGTGGGACAAACAGCCCATCGACCTCGAGGCCCGCCGCCGCGAACAGGAATCGCGCGTCAAGCAAAACCCCTACGTCTACCAGCCCAAGTCCTGATGTCCAACCAGGACACGCTGCTGGCACACCTGCCGGCTGACGCCCCCGAACAGGCGCTTGCAAGCCGGCCGGATTCGACACCGGATGTGGTGGACGGCATGGCTTTCGCAAAACTGTACGGCGAGCCGCTGTTCAAGCTGCCGACGGACCTGTATATCCCGCCCGATGCGCTGGAGGTCTTCCTCGAAGCCTTCCAGGGCCCGCTCGACCTGCTGCTCTACCTGATCCGCAAGCAGAACTTCAATATCCTCGACATCCCGATGGCGGACGTGACGCGCCAGTACCTGGAGTATGTCGACCAGATCCGTGAGCGCAACCTGGAACTGGCGGCGGAATACCTGCTGATGGCGGCCATGCTCATCGAGATCAAGTCACGCATGCTGCTGCCGGTGAAGAAGGCCGATACCGGCGAGGAAGCCGAAGACCCGCGCGCCGAACTGGTGCGCCGCCTGCTCGAGTACGAGCAGATCAAGCTCGCGGCACAGCAGCTCGATACCGTGCCCCAGCTCGGCCGCGACTACGTGCGCGCCCAGATCTTCATCGAGCAGAGCCTGACGCCGCGCTGGCCGGACGTGAACATCTCCGAGCTGCAATCGATCTGGGCCGACATCATCAAGCGCGCAAAGCTGACCCAGCACCACACCATCACCCGCGAGGAGCTGTCGGTGCGCGAGCACATGACGGGCATCCTGCGCCGCCTGCAATCGTCGAAGTTCGTCGAGTTCTCCGACCTCTTCGATCCGTCGCGCGGCGTGCCGGTCGTGGTCGTGAACTTCATCGCCCTGCTGGAGCTGGCCAAGGAAACCCTCATCGAGATCACCCAGGCCGAAGCATTCGCGCCGATCTACGTGCGCCTCGCCTATTCACCGTCCTGATTCATTCCATCCGCCGCATGCCCGTGGCGACTACCGTAGCAAGGCCGTCCTATGAAAATCATTTCCTCTATCGATGAATTGCGCGACCAGCTGCGCGGTCAGTTGCGCACGGCATTCGTGCCCACGATGGGCAACCTGCACGAGGGCCATCTGTCGCTGATGCGGCTGGCGCGCAAGCACGGCGACCCGGTGGTTGCATCGATCTTCGTGAATCGCCTGCAGTTCGGCCCCAACGAAGATTTCGACAAGTATCCGCGCACCTTCCAGGCCGACGTGGAAAAGCTGGAAAAGGAAGGCGTGTACGTGCTGTTCGCGCCGACCGAAAAGGACATGTATCCGGAACCGCAGGAATACCGCGTGCGTCCGCCGGACGACCTCGGCAACATCCTCGAAGGGGAATTCCGCCCGGGCTTCTTCACCGGCGTGACGACTGTCGTGCTCAAGCTGTTCTCCTGCGTGCAGCCGCGCGTGGCGGTGTTCGGCAAGAAGGATTACCAGCAGCTGATGATCGTGCGGAACATGGCCAAGCAGTTCGCGCTGCCGACCGAGATCATTGCCGCCGAAACCTGGCGCGCGGAAGATGGCCTCGCCCTGTCTTCGCGCAACGGTTACCTGTCGGCGGACGAGCGCGCCGAAGCGCCGCAGCTGTACAAGCTGCTCAATGAAGTGGCCAACGAAGTGCGCTCCGGCCACCTCGACATGTTCGAACTCGAGCGCCACGCGGTGGCGAAACTGGCCGCGCGCGGCTGGAAGCCGGACTACGTGTCCGTGCGCAAGCGGGCCGACCTGCAGCCGCCCTCGGCCGGCGACCTCGCGCAAGGCGAGCCGCTGGTCGTGCTGGCCGCGGCCAAGCTCGGCGTCACCCGCCTGATCGACAACCTCGAGATCTGATTTCGCCGGACTGCTGCCATGCCGTACTTCCGGGTCAGCCTGCTTGCCGCGGCATGCGCGATGGCTGCGCTCGTGCCACCGGTGGCGCATGCGGCCGTCAGCGCGGTCGACGACGCGCGGCGCACCGTCACCCTTCCCGCACCCGCGCGCCGCATCGTCAGCCTGGCGCCGCATGCGACCGAAATGCTGTTCGCGGCCGGCGCCGGGGCCTACATCGTGGGCGTCAGCGAATTCAGCGACTACCCGCCTGAAGCGAAACGCATCCCCTCCGTCGGCAGCGGCGTCTCGCTCGACCTGGAACGCATCCTGCAGTTGAAGCCGGACCTCGTGGTCGGCTGGAACAACGGCAATGCCGCCACCCAGCTCTCGCGCCTGGAACCGCTGGGCATCCCGATCTACAAGAGCGAACCCTATGATTTCGACGCGATCGCGCAGTCGATCGAGCGTTTGGCCCGGCTGGCCGGTACCGACGCGACGGGAGCCGCCGCGGCGCGCAACTTCCGCGCACGCCTGAAAAAACTGCGCGACACCTACGAGGCCCGCCGCCCGGTAACCGTCTTCTACCAGATCTGGCGTTCGCCGCTGATGACGCTCAACGGCTCGCACCTGGTTTCGTCGGCGATGCGGCTGTGCGGCGGAGAAAACATCTTCGGCAAGCTGCCCCAGCTCGCGCCCACCGTCACGGAAGAAGCCGTGGTCAAGGCTGACCCGGAAGCCATCGTGGCCAGCAGCGGCGAACAGGATGACGTGTTCGCGCCCTGGCGGCGCTTCCCCAGCCTGAAAGCAGTAACCCGCGGCAACCTCGTGTCCATCGACGGCAACCTGATCAACCGCGCCGGTCCGCGCATCCTGGATGGCACCGAGGACCTGTGCCGCAAGCTGGACGCGGTGCGGGCCAAGCAGCAGGGACGCTGAGGCAGCCTATTCCGGCAGCGGCATCAGCATCAGGTCCGTATCGCCCGGGTCGATGCCGTGCTGCGACAACAGCGTCGTCACCTGCCCGCGGTGGTGCGTCTGGTGGTTGAACAGGTGCGTAACGAGCAGCCACGCCGGGCGTGTGCGGTTTGACCGCGTGATCCCGCTGTACCAGCTGAAATCCGCGGCCAGCCATGCCGGGTCGAGCGTCCCTGCCCAGGCCAGGATATCGCCGTCCATGGTCGCGCGCGCCCGTTTCAGGTCGCCCCAGTCGTCGTACAAGTCGGCTCCGAGGCTCCCCTTCGGGTATTCCTTGGCCAATGCAGTGCCGGCGGTGAAGCGGCCCAGCCACATGTAATCGCCCCACAGGATGTGGTTCAAGGTCGAGTGGATGGAGCGGAAGAAAGCACCGGCGTCCGCCTTGCGCTGCGCCTCGGTCAGGCGCTCGCAGGCGGCGTAGAGCTTGCCGTTCATCCAGCGGTTGTACTCGGCCAGGGTCCTGGCGTATCCGGGCGTAATCATGCAAGCCTCCCGCAAATAACGATATCTCACGATAGACGATCCCCGCCGCCCTCGCCACTTCCCACAAATGTGGTATTGACCGCGAGCCCGCCGACTCTATAATCGGTCGGTTTCGCGGGCACGCTGCACGCCCCGTAGGATATTGTCCGACACCGTGGAGATGGCTGGGCATGATGAACGATAAAGCTGCAGAATTCCTTCCCCGACAGCATGTGTGGCTGCGCCTGCTCGTCGCGCTTGGCGCAGCCGCGCTCGCGCTGCTCGCCTTGATGGCCTATCCGCCCGCCTATGAATCCGCGCGCATGATGCTCGCCCGCCCGATCCCGAGCGCGATGGCATCCGACAACACGATGTCGCCGTCCGAGGCGCGCCGGCAGAAGGTATCCACGGCGCGCGCCGTGGTCCACGGCACCTATCTCAAGGACCCTTACGGCTGCGTCTATATGGTGGAATATGTGGCGGCGAAACTCTCGCTCTCGCCCGTTCTCGACGAGCAGCGACGGCCGGTCTGCCACTGAAAAACGGATATGCGCATGGCGGGTTTCGCTGCGCTCTACCCACCCTACGTTTCTCTATAAAGAACGGTAGGGTGGGTAGAGCGCAGCGAAACCCACCTGCGCATAAAGAACAGTAGGGTGGGTAGAGCGCAGCGAAACCCGCCAGACCATCCCCTGCCCGGCTCAGTCCTGCACCCACTTCACAAGCTCCGCCCACTGCTCCAGATCCTTCTCCACGCGTGAAGGCGCAACGTCCCAGACGGTAGCGCCGTGCGCGGCAAGCTGCACGTAGTTCTGGGTGTCGCGCAGGTATCCGAGCACCGGCAGGCCGGCATTGCTGACGTAATGAGCTAGCTGGTCGGCGGCGCGGGTGCGGACGTTGACGCGCATGCCCAGCACGCCGACCTCCGCCTTGCCATGCCGTCCCGAGGCCAGCCGCTGGAGGAATTCCTGGGTGGCCAGGATATCGAACATCGACGCCTGCAGCGGCACGACCACCTTGTCGGCGATGCGCAGCACGTCATCCAGCCGATTGCCGGACAGCCCGGCCGGAGTATCGAGCACGATGTGGGTGGTGCCTTTCGGCGGCCTGGCGAGTTGCCCGCCGGCGATCTCCCATGCAGCGATCGGCGGCAGGCCGCCCGGGCGCAGCGACAGCCAGGCGCGCGACGACTGCTGGACGTCCGCATCGCCCAGCATGACCTTGTGCCCCTGCCTCGCAAAATAGCCGGCGAGATTGGTCGCGACGGTGCTTTTGCCGACGCCGCCCTTGGGATTGGCAATCACGATCACTGGCATGTCTGTCCTCCGCTGGTGTGGGGTTGCCGCTTAGGATAGCACGGGCCTGTTTCTGGCCGGCAAGCCGGTCAGGGCGTCGAGCAAGGGGCGTGCGGCGTCGGCGATCCGGTCCAGGCTTTGCTCCCGCAGGCGGGCGAGGTCGACCGCTTCCACCTCGTCCATGCCCGCCCATTGCAGCAGCGCCGCCAGCGCACCCGGCGCGTCGAACACGCCGTGCAGGTAGGTCCCCAGCACCTGGCCGTCGGCGGAACGCGCGCCCTCGGCGCGTCCTCCGACGTAAAACGCAGGCAGTTCGGTTGCCGGGCCGCGCGATAGCCCCATGTGGATTTCGTAGCCCCTGACCTCGCCCTCGGCGAAGGCGCAGCGTCCTTCGACCTGCGCGAGGGTTTTCTCCCTTGCCAGTTCGGTGTCGATGTCCAGCAGACCAAGCGCTTCGGAGCTTCCCGGTGCGCCCTCGACCCCGCAGGGATCGGACACCGACCGCCCGAGCATCTGGTAGCCGCCGCATATCCCGATCAGCTTGCCGCCGTAGCGCAAGTGCTTTTGCAGGGCCTGCGGCCAGCCGTTCTCGCGCAGAAAGGCGAGGTCGGCGCGGGTATTCTTGCTGCCCGGGAGGATGATGAGGTCGGCCGGTGGAATGGCCTGCCCCGGGCCGATGAAACGCAAGTCCACGCCCGGCTGCGCCCGCAAGGCGTCGAAATCGGTGTGATTGCTGATGCGCGGCAGGACCGGCACCACGATGCGGAAAGCGCCCTTCTCCACCTGCGCCGGCTGGATCGCATCCTCGGCATCGAGGAACAGGCCGTGCAGGTAAGGAAGCACGGCCAGCACCGGCTTGCCAGTCTGCTGCTCCAGCCACTCCAGGCCCGGCTGCAGCAGGCTGATGTCGCCGCGGAAGCGGTTGATGACGAAGCCGGCGATGCGTGCCCGCTCGCTCTCGGACAGGCAGGCGAGCGTGCCGACGATGTGGGCAAAGACGCCGCCGCGATCGATGTCGGCCACCAGGATCACCGGGCAATCCACCGCTTCGGCAAAGCCCATGTTGGCGATGTCGCGTTCGCGCAGGTTGATCTCGGCGGGGCTGCCGGCGCCTTCCACGAGCACCGTATCGAAGCGCCCGGCCAGCCGGCGGTAGGATTCCAGCACCGCCTGCATCGCCACCGTCTTGTACTGGTGGTAGTCGCGCGCGTTCATGTCGGCCCGCACCTTGCCGTGGATGATGACCTGGGCGCCGGTGTCGCTGGAGGGTTTAAGCAACACCGGGTTCATGTCGGTATGCGGCGCCAGACCGGCCGCCGCGGCCTGCAATGCCTGCGCGCGGCCGATCTCGCCGCCGTCGCTGGTCACCGCACTGTTGAGCGCCATGTTCTGCGGCTTGAAGGGTACGACCTTGATGCCTTCGCGCGCCAGCAGCCGGCACAGCGCGGCGACGACGGTGCTCTTGCCGGCGTCCGAGGTCGTGCCTTGCACCATGAGCGTTGCGTAGGGAAAGTTCATGCGCGGCGCTCCTGCCATTGGCGCACGAGCGCGGCGATCTGCGGCAACCCCTCCGTGATCGCACTCGGCCCCGGCGACAGGATGTCGGCCGATTTGACTTCCGCGACCAGGCCGTCCCTCAGTGCGGGAATGGCATCCCAGCCGGCGCGCGCGGCCAGGGATTCGGGGCGGAATTTCTTGCCACACCAGGAGCCGATGATGATTTCCGGCGCGCGGCGCACGACTTCCTGCGGGTCGGCGATGATGCGTGCGCTGGCGCCCGCTTGCGCGGCAAGCTCGGGGAAGATATCCTCGCCGCCCGCGATGGCGATGAGCTCCGACACCCAGCCGATGCCGCTGATCAGCGGATCGTTCCATTCCTCGAAGTAGATTTTCGGGCAGACATGCCACTGCGCGGCCTCCGCCCGCACCGCGTCGATCTGCGCTTGCAGTGTGCCGGCCAGCGCGCGGCCCGCCTCCTGCTTGCCGGTCAGCGCGGCAAGCACCTCGATCATGCGGAAGATGCCCGCGATGTCGCGCTGGTTGAACAGATGCACTTCCACGCCCGCGGCCGCAAGCTCGCTGCAAATGCCCGCCTGCATATCGGAGAAGCCGATCACGAGGTCGGGCTGCACGGCGAGGATGCGTTCGATGCGCGACGACGAAAATCCGCTGACCTTCGGCTTTTCGGCGCGTGCGCGCGCCGGCCGGGTGGTGAAGCCGGAGATACCGGCGATCAAGTCTTCTGCCCCAAGGGCATACAGCGTTTCCACGGCCTCGGTGCTGAGGCAGGCGATGCGGCGGTAAGTCACTGGCGATCTCCCCTGCGGCTTCTTGCTTCCTCGAGTTTTTCGCACAATTGCGTCGCCCCGGCAAGAATGCGCGGGCCGGAGCGGTTGACCAGGTCGGCATCGAGCGCGAACAGGTTGCCGCGGCGGACGGCGAGCATGGAAGGATACTGCTTCCAGATCTCGACGCCGCTCACCGCCTGGTCGCGCCGGTCGCCGCTCACGATCGCCTCCGGGTTTTCCTGCAGCACCGCTTCAGGGCTCAGGCTGGGCGCCACGAGCGGCAGTTTCGCGAAGATATTCTCGCCGCCGCACACGCGGATCGCGTCGCTGATGATGTGGCGCTCGTTCAGGGTGTACAGCGGCTTGTCCCACACCTGGTAGAACACCCGCACGGGCGGGCGCTGCCTGTAGCGGACGACGAGTTCCTCAAGCTGCGTACGAAGCCGGCCCGCCGTCTGTTGCGCGGCCTGCGTCGTTCCCATCAGTTGCCCCAGCTTGACGATGGCCTCGGGTATGTCTTCCAGCTTGTGCGGCTCGCTGTAGTAGAGCGGAATGCCGAGCCGGCGCAGCTGCGCCATCTGGCGCGAGGAGGCGTTGTGCCGCCATGCCACGAGCAGGTCGGGCTTGAGCGCGAGCAGTCGCTCGATGTCGACAAGGCGGTTGTCGCCGACGCGCGGGATGCTGCGCGCGGCGGGCGGGTAGTCGCTGAAATTGACGGCGCCGACAACGCGGTCCCCGCCGCCGGCGGCGAACAGCATTTCGGTGACATGCGGCGCAAGCGAAACGACGCGGCGTGCCGGTTGCTGCAGGGTGACGGTGGCACCGTCGTCGTCGGTCACGCTGATGGCGGCCCGTGCAGGCAGGATGGCCGCGCAGCACATGGCAAGGAAGACGCGTTTCATCGCACCGCCCTTTCCACTGGCCGCCACGCATCGAGCGCTTCCTGCAGGCGCAGCCAGCCCGGTTCGTCCGCGGGAAGGCCGACGCGGATGCCGCGTCCCTTGTCCGCAAACAGGCGCACCCAGATGCCGTGCGCTGCCATATGCGCGTGGAAGGCTTCCGCACGTTGCTCGGGCCACCAGCGGTAGAGCGCGGTGCCCGAGGCATGGATGCCGGCATCGGCCAACAGGCTTTGCAGCCGCGCGCCGTCCTCCTGCAACTGCCGCCTCGCCGCCTCCTGCCATGCGTGGTCAGTCAGGGCAGCGTGCCCGATAAGCTGCGCGGCAGCGCTCACTGACCACGGCCCGAGCCAGTCCGCGATGCGAGACAGCGTCGGCTGTTCCGCCGCGACAAAACCCAGGCGCACACCGGCGAGCCCGAAAAACTTGCCGATCGAACGCAGCACGATCAATCCGGGGCGGCCTGCGCAATGCGCGACGCTGAGGCTGGACACGACATCGCCGAAGGCTTCGTCCACCACCAGCCATCCCCCGCGCGATGCGAGGCGCTCGGCCCAGGTGAGCAAGAGCTCCGGCGCCACGCTTGCGCCGGTGGGATTGTTGGGATTGCAGATCACCATGACATCGGCCTCGTCGACGCTGTTCCCGAGCGAGGCATACGGCAGCTCCCTCACTGCATGGCCGCCCTGCCGCCAGCAATGCGCGTGTTCGGCATACGAAGGCGCCGACACCACGACACGCGAACGCGGGCGCACGCGCGGCAGCGCCTGGATAGCCGCCTGCGTGCCCGCCACGGCGAGCATGTGCGGCGCGCCGTAATACGCCTCCGCCGCCGCCGTCAGCGTCGGGTCCTCTTCCGGAAGGCGGTGCCAGATCTGCGCCTGCAGCGCCGGGGCCGGATAAGGCTTAGGGTTGAGGCCGGTCGACAAGTCCAGCCATTCGGCCACCGGACGGCCGTAACGCGCGGCCGCTTCGCGCAGGTTGCCGCCGTGCTCAAGCATGGGCCATCCTTTCTATGAAGATTGCGCAGACGGACACGACGGCCAGCCACCCGACGCAGGTGCGCGCCACCAGTGCCCAGGCGCGGTCGATATCCGCCGCGCCCGCCTGGCTGCCCGCGCCCAGCGGCGGGCGCTGTTCGTGCACGCCATCGTATTCGGCGGCACCCCCGAGGGCCAGGCGCAGCGCACCGGCGCCGGCCGACATGACCGGGCCGGCATTGGGACTGCTCCACGCCGCCGCCTGCGTTCGCCAGCATCGCATCGCGCTGCGCGTATCGCCGAGCAGCGCGTAAGACAGCGCGGTGAGACGCGCCGGAATCCAGTTCAGGACATCGTCACTGCGCGCGGCCATCCAGCCGAAGGCGTGGAAACGCGCATTGCGGTAACCCCACATTGCATCCAACGTATTGGCGAGGCGGAACAGCAGCGCGCCCGGCCCGCCGGCGACGGCAAACCAGAACAGCGTGCCGAAGATGGCGTCGTTACCATTCTCGAGAAGCGATTCGACCGCCGCCTTGGCCAGTTCCGGCTCGCCCGAATGGCGGGTGTCGCGCGTGACGATGCGGGAAGTGAGCGCGCGCGCCTGCTCCACATTCCCGCTCCGCAACGCCCGCGCGATCGGCAGCATGTGGTCGCGCAGGCTGCGCAGGCCGATGCAGAAATACAGCAGCACGGTGTGGATCGCGAGGCCGGCGAACGGGTGCCATGCGGAGGCCAGCGCAATCATCCACGCGGAGAAGCCCACGAGAGGAAGCACGGCAAGCATCCAGGCCAACACTCCTGCCAGCCTGCGCGCCCTGCCCCGGTTCAAGCGCCGTTCGATGGCATTTGCCATCCTGCCGAAACCGACCAGCGGATGCCACTTGCGCGGCTCGCCCAGCATCCAGTCAAGCGCAACGCCGGCAGCCATCAGCAGCGCAAGCGCGAGTCCGCTCAGCATGCCTTTTCCTTGAGCACGAGCGGCAGGCCGGCGGCCACCCAGACCGCACGCTCGCAGCGCGCGGCCATGTCCTGGTTCAGCCGGCCTGCTTCATCGACGAACCAGCGCGACACTGCTCCCTGCGGCACGATGCCCATGCCGACTTCATTGGACACGATGACGATGTCGCCACGCACCGTATCGAGCGCGGCAAGAAATGCTTCGCGTTCCTCTGTGAAACGCACGGGCGGAACGATAGTACCGACCTCGGGATATTCCCTGTTCTCGCTGAACAACAGGTTCGACAGCCAGACGGTGAGGCAGTCGACAAGCACGACATTACCCGGCGCCGACCAAGTGCGCAGCGCAGCGCCGAGGGCGAGCGGCTCTTCGGCCGTAGTCCACGCCGCATCCCGCCGTACGCGGTGATGCGCAATGCGCGCCTGCATTTCTGTATCGCCGGCCTGCGCGGTGGCAAGGTAGACCACCGGCTTGCCGCTCTGCGCAGCCAGGTTTTCCGCATAGCGGCTCTTGCCGGAACGCGCGCCGCCGAATACGAAGCTGCGTGTCATGGAATCACCACTCGACGCCCGGCTGGGCGGCAATGCCCGCGGCAAAGGCATGCTTGAGCGGCTGCATCTCCGTCACGGTATCGGCCGCGGCGATGAGTTCCGGCGGCGCCGCGCGGCCGGTGACCACCACATGCTGCATCGGCGGCCGCGAGCGCAGGTCTTCGATCACGCGATTGACCTCGAGATAGCGGTATTTGAGCGCGATATTCAGTTCATCGAGCACGACAAAACCGACGCTCGGGTCGCTCAGGAATTCCTTCGCCCGCGCCCACGCGCGTTCGGCACAGGCGATGTCGCGCTCGCGGTCCTGCGTCTCCCAGGTATAGCCCTCACCCATCGCGTGGAAGCTCACCTCGCCAGGGAAGCGTTGCAGAAACAATTCCTCGCCGGTGGATTGCGCGCCCTTGATGAACTGGACCACGCCGACTTTCATCCCATGCCCCAGCGCGCGAATGGCCATGCCGAAGGCGCTGGAACTCTTGCCCTTGCCGTTGCCCGTGTTGACCAGCAGGACGCCGGTGTTGCGCTTCGCCGCCTCGATCTTGCGGTCGACCACTTCCTTCTTGCGCTGCATGCGCGCGCGGTGGCGCTCGTTGATGTCTTCAGTCATTGCTTTTCTCCTCTCCCTCTTCCGCTGGGATGAATATGGTGCGCCTGCCATGTTGCACGGCTTCGATCGGATAGCCGAGGCAACGGCTGAGCAGCGGCGCCGTCATGACTTCCGCTGACGGGCCGGCCAGCCACTCGCCGTCCCCCATCAGCAGCAGCGCGTGCGAGGCAACGCTGTGGGAAAGATTGAGGTCGTGGCTGACGAGTACGACGGCCTTGCCTTCCGCGCGGCACAGGCGCGCCAGCAGTTCCATCACGCCGACCTGGTGCGCCAGGTCGAGCGCGCTGGCGGGTTCGTCGAGCAGGAGCAATGGCGTCTCCTGCGACAGCACGGCGGCAATCGCGACGCGCTGGCGTTCGCCCCCGGAGAGCGTGCGTACGTCGCGTTCGGCGAGGTGGCCGGCATCCAGCGCGCGCATGGCGGCATGCGCAATCCGGTAATCCGTTTCGGCATCCCAGTAACGGTCATCCTGGTAGGGATGGCGCGCGGCCAGCACGGTGTCGATGGCGCGGTAGCCGAAGGCATCGTTCCTTCCCTGCGGCAGATAGGCGCGCTCCCTCGCCAGCGCCAGCAGCTGCCACTCGGACAACACGCGTCCGCCCAGCAGCACGCTGCCGCTGTCCGGCGCGCGCAGGCCGGCAATCGTGCGCAGCAAGGTGCTCTTGCCCGCGCCGTTGCGGCCGATCACGCACCAGCACTGGCCGGCTTCCACCGTCCAGTCCAGTCCGGCAACGAGTTCCCTGCCGCCGATGCGCAATCCCAGCTTGAGCGTCTGCATGGCTTATTTCCTGTGGATCTGGTGCAACTGGAGAAGGAATACCGGCACCCCGATCAGCGCCGTGATGACACCGACCGGCAATTGCTGGGGCGCGATCACGGTGCGCGCCAGCGTATCGGCAAGCACCAGGAAGGTGCCGCCGGCCAGTGTGGCGGCGGGCAGCAGCAGGCGGTGGTCGGGCCCCCATGCAAAGCGGCAGGCATGCGGCACGATCAGGCCGACGAAACCGATGCTGCCAGCCGTGCTCACCGCGCTCGCGGTCAGCAGCGCGGAAAACAGGAACAGACCCTGGCGCAGGCGGTTGACGCGGATGCCGAGCGTGGCGGCGGCTTCCGCATGCAGGGCCATCACATTGATCGCGCGCGCCACGCGCACCGCGAACACCAGCGCAATGAGCCAGACCGTCCACGGCAGCCAGCGCGCCTGCGTTGCCGACAGGTCGCCGATCAGCCAGAACACCATGCCGCGCAGGCGGTTGTCCGGCGCGATCGAGAGCATCAGGGTGACCAGCGCGCCGCAGCCGGAGGCGATGATGACGCCGGTGAGCAGCAGCATCGGTGCGTTGCTGTCGCCCGCGCTGCCCCGCAGGTCGCGCCAGGCGAGAAGGAAAAGCAGGAAAGAGACGGCCATGGCGCCGCCGAACGCGGCGATGTCCACCAGCCACGCCGCAGAGAAAAAGAGCATCGCCGACAGCGCGCCCACGGCGGCGCCGCCGGACACGCCCAGCACATAGGGATCGGCCAGCGGATTGCGCAGCAAGGCTTGCATCATCACGCCGGCCAGCGCAAGGGTGGCGCCGGTCACGAAGGCCGACAGCGCGCGCCCGAGGCGCAGCTCCAGCAGCGTTGCGGCCAGCGAGGACGAGTCACCCCGTAGCTGCTCGCCCAGCGCTGCAAACAATTCCGGGATGGACAGGGACACCGAGCCGATGCCGCAGGCAAACAGGATGCTGCAAAAGGCGGCCGCGACCAGCACCGTCAGGATGCTGACGGCGCGGCGGCGCTCATGGAAAGCTGGCAGCATGATGGCCTCGCTGTGCACGGTGTCCCTTCCTTTCTTACTTCATCGCTTACTTCATCGCATAGCGCACGCCGACGAAGACGTTGGAACCCGCCGTGTTATAGAGGCGGGCCAGCTCGTACTCCTTGTCCAGCACGTTGTTCCAGCGGCCAAACAGCGACCAGTCCTTCGACAGGTCGTAGCTGGCGTGCAGGTTCAGGAGGCCGTAGCCGCCGAGACGGTTGCGGTTGTTGGCGTCGTCGAAGCGTGCGCTGGAGAAAACGAGCTCGCCGCCCGTCGTCAGGTCGCCGGCCTTGTAGTCGAGGGCAAGCGTGCCGTGTTTCTTCGCGCGCCGTGCAAGCTGGCGTCCGGTGGTTTCATCCTGCGGGTCCTGCAGGTCGAGCGAGCCGCGCAAGGTGAACTGGCCGAAGGTGGTGCTGGCGCCCAACGAGAGGCCGGTCAGCAGTGCTTCATTCACGTTGTAGGTGCAGCCGAAGGGAAACGCGGCGGGCGTGACGGGGCACACCGGCGTCGTCACCAGCAGGTCGGTCAGGCGATTGCGGTAGTACACGGCACTGTACTGGCTTGTCCCGTCTTCGTAGTACACGCCGATTTCCGCGTTCCTGCCTTTTTCCGGGCGCAGCGTGGGAATGCCGAAGTTCGGGAAGTACAGCTCGTTGAACGTGGGCGCACGGAAGCTCGTGCCTGCGCTCGCGTTCACGCGCAATGCGCTGGTCAGGCGGTAACCATAGGAAACGCTGCCCGTAGTGCGCGAACCGAACTGCGAGTTGTCGTCGCCACGCAGGCTCAGTGCGCCGAGATGCGCGCCGCGCCGCATCTGGTAGGCGAGTGCGACGGACTTGGTCGTGCGGTCGCGCACCAGCGCAGGCTCGGTCGAATCGACATCTTCCTTCCTGTGCTCGAGGATCGCCTGCAGAACGTCCGTACCCAGCGTGAAGTTGTTTTGCCAGCTGATGGTGGTCTGGTCGGTGTCGAACTCCGAGCGGCCGAAGGATGCATTGTTCCTGCTGTGGTCCGTCGACTGCGAGAGCTGGACATGACTGTTCCAGTTCGGAAGGATGCGGTTCTTCGCATAGAGGCTGTAAGCGGCGACGCGGGTGCGCGTCCGGTCGTCCATGGTCGGACCGGAATCGAACTGGCTCTTCAGCTCGCTGTGCAGGAATGTCGCGCCGAGCTCGTGGCCCTTGGCAAGCTGGTATGCGAGCTGGCCGCTGGCGCTGGAGTTGCGGTAACCGTCGTCATCCGCATTGAAGGAGAAATTGCCGGGCTTGGTGGCGGAGAAGCCGTCGGAACGCTCATGCCCTGCGCGGAATGCGTAGCGAAGGCCCTCGCTGGAGCCGGACACGCCGGCCTCGGCGTTGCGCGTGCCATAGGTGCCCGCGCCGGCGGAGGCCGTCAATGCGGGTGCGCCATCGCCCTGCTTGGTGAAGATCTGGATCACGCCACCCATCGCGTCCGCGCCGTACATGGTGCTGAGCGGGCCGTAGACGATTTCCACGCGGTCGATCTGCGACAGCGGAATCGCGTTCCAGCTTGCGCCGCCGCTAGTGGAAGAGCCGACGCGCACGCCGTCGACCAGCACGATGTTCTGCTTGTTGTCGGTGCCGCGGATGTAGACGGAAGACTGCGTGCCGGGGCCGCCGTTGCGCGCGATCTCGATGCCGCGCTGGCGCTGCAGCACGTCGGCGAGCGAGGTGCCGCCGGAGCGGGCGATGTCCTCGGCAGTGATGACGACGTTATCGGCCAGCACTTCCTTGGCGATCTGGGGCGAGCGCGTCGCGGTAACGACGACGGAATCGAGTTTCTTGTCCTGCGCGTAGGCAGATGCAGAAAACGCTGCAGACGCAGTGGAAGCGGCGACAGCGATCGCAAGCGGCTTGGCTGCTGCTTGCACGCGCAGTAAAACGGGTGATGTCATGACGAATATCCAGAGAAAGACAACCAGCCCGCTTCCCCGCAGGCTGGATGAAAAGAAGTACCGGACAAGTCGATGACGCTCGGGAAACGGGGCGCGTGCCCCATTTTCGTTGCGAAGGTCCCCGTCCGCATACTTCCACCTGCTCTGGCCGGTATCCGGGCTGACAAGGCGAGGCGGCCGACCTTCCCATGCAGAACGCACAGTGGCTTTGAAGGACCGCTTGTCAATGGGGAATGCGCTGTTCGTGCATTCCGGATGACGCTTGCTTACCGTTGCGGGGGCAGCACACGTTAGCTTGAGGACAAGCACCGTGTTTCCCGTTTAACTGCGCGCATGAACATGCGCGCGGGCACCAGAACCCGCCTATTTTAAGGCTTGCAATACAGGCCGACAACAAAAAACGGCTTTGTTATCCGTTTAGCAATCGACCGCGATTGCTGCGCCATAGGCGATCGGATTGGGCGTGCGCGCGGCAGCGGCGACCATTTCTTCCGGCGTCATGCGCTGCACGGCGGCGAGCAGCAGGCGAATGGTTCCGGCATGGGCGACCACCACGACATCCTCCGTTTTCTCCGCCGTCAGTTCCTCGTGGAAGGACAGGACGCGCCGCGCCACGTCCAGCAGGCACTCGCCTCCGCCTGGGCGGTAGTTCGACAGCGCCCCGGCCCAGGCATCGACCTCGGCGCGCGGAATGGTTTCCCAGGCCTGCATTTCCCAGGCGCCGAAATCCATTTCCATGAGGCGTGGATCGAACACGACATCGCCGCACCGGAGTCCTTCGGCCAGTTCAACGGCAAGCGAACGGCATCGCTTCATCGGACTGGAAAAAATCCTTGCGCCCGCAGGCAGTGCCTGCAGCAGTTGCGGCAGCACTTCTCGCTGATGGTCTTCGTCCGCGGCAAGGTCGGTACTGCCATAACATGTCCCCTGCGCGACGACGGGCCGTGCGTGCCTGACGAGGTACAAGCGCATCAGCGCACCGCGAAGGCGAGTACGCCGAGATAGAAGGCTGCTTCGCTCAGTTGCTGCACCGCGCCCAGGCAGTCGCCGGTGTAGCCGCCGATGCGCCGCACGCATTTGCGGGCCAGCCAGCCTGCTGCGATGACGGCAGCGACGATGCCGGCAGCGAGCGCGACGGCGCTCACTGCGCCCGACACGGCGACTGCGGCAAGCACAGCCAGCACCGATGCCGCGGCGATCGCAAACTCCGCCGCCGACATCCGCTGCGCCAGCGGTTTGGATTTCCCCTCCTGCTTCACATAATCGAGTTTCCAGATCAGCGCCGTCGCCGCCAGGCGCGACAAGGGATGCGCAAGCAGCAGCGATGCAATCGCCGCCGGTGCGGGCAGGCCGGACAAGGCCGCACATTTCACGGCAAGCAGCAGGCCGATACCGATGGCCCCATACGCACCGATGCGCGAATCGGTCATGATCTCCAGCACGCGTTGTTTGTCGACGCCGCCGCCGAGCCCGTCGCAGGTGTCGGCAAAACCATCCTCGTGGAATGCGCCCGTCAGGTAGATGCCGGCGGCAGTCGACAACAAGACTGCAACGGCACCGGGCCACACCATCTGCGCCGCAGCGTATGCCGCAGACGCGACCGCGCCCACCACGATGCCCACGGCGGGAAAGTAGCGCGCAGACTGGTGCAGCCATGCCGCGTCGAAGCCGACCCAGCGCGGAATGGGCAGCCGCGTGAAGAATTGCAGCGCGATGAAGAACAGGCGCAGCTGGTGGATGGCGCGTGGCTGCATGTCCTTACTTGTCCGCGGTGCTGACCTGCGCGGAGGCAAACGTCGCCATCTCGCGCAGGAAGTTGACCGACGCATGCAACAGCGGCAGTGCAAGCGCGCACCCGCTGCCTTCGCCGAGCCGCAGTCCGAGCTGCAGCACAGGCCGCCCGCCCAGGTGTTCCAGCATATGCCGGTGGCCGCGTTCGTTGGAGCAATGCGAGAACACGCAGTAGTCGAGGATCGCCGGCTGCAGGCGGGCGGCGACGAGCAAGGCGCTGGTGACGATGAAGCCGTCGATCAGCAGCACCATGCGCCGTTCGGCCGCGCCGAGCATCGCGCCGGCCATCATTGCGATCTCGAATCCGCCGAAGGTGGCGAGCACGTCCAGCGGCGATGTGACCTCCTTGTGCCGCGCCACCGCCTGCTCGATCACCTGGCGCTTGTGGGCGATGCCCTCGCCGGAAAGCCCCGCGCCTGCACCGACACACTCGGAAACGGGAATACCGGTCAGCTTGTGCATCAGCGCCGCGGCGGCGCTGGTATTGCCGATGCCCATTTCGCCGAAACCGACCACATTGCCCTGCAGCGTCGCTGCGAGTGCGAGGCCATGGCGCAGTGCCGCCATGCACTCATCCTCGCTCATCGCGGGCTCGACGGCGAAGTTGCGCGTGCCGTATCCCACCTTGCGGTCGATCAGGCCGTCGCGGAAGCCGAAGTCGTGGTTCACCCCCGCATCGATCACATGCAAGGCGCAGCCGTTCTGGCGCGCGAAGACATTGATCGCCGCGCCCTGCGCCATGAAGTTTTCGACCATCTGCCAGGTCACGCTCTGCGGGAAGGGCGACACGTTTTCGGCGGTCACGCCATGGTCGCCGGCGAAAACCAGGATGGCCGGACGGTCGATGCGCGGCTCGGTGCTTTTCTGGATCAGGCCGATCTGCATGGCCAGTGTTTCCAGCATGCCGAGGCTGCCCAGGGGCTTGGTCTTGTTGTTGATGGCGGCATCGAGGGCGGCAGAAAGCGCAGCGTCGGCCGTGTTCCGGATATGAGGAATATGCATGTGTGTGCCACGCGCGGCGTGGAGATAAGGATTGACCGGGGCCGCGGCAAACCCCGTCCGCGGTGACGCCGTCCTCCGCCTGCAAGCAGGCGAGGACCATTCCGGCCGGTATCCGGGCTCACAAGGCGGACCGATGTGCCTTCCCATGCGTGCGCACAGTGGCGTAGAACAATCGGCCGTCGCCGGCGGCGACGCTTGCTTACCGTTGCGGGGGCAGCACACGTTAGCCTGCATGGCAGGCCCCGTGTTTCCCGTTTAACCGCGCGCATGGACATGCGCGCGAGCACCAGAACGCGGGAAGTGTATGCCCGCCGCAGCGGCGGCGTCAATTCGCCATTGCTGTTCCCTCGCTGTTCCCTCAATCGCCGCCTGCAAGTAAACTGTGCGCCTTCTTTTCCTCAGCACATGCTTCCCGCCATGAAAAACAAGGCCGAATACTACAGCCAGCAATACAACGCCCGCGCGATGATCCCCGACCATCCCTATATCTTTACCCGCTGGCTCAAGGATTCCGCCCAGGCGCGGCGCACGCAGGCGGCCCTGTTCGACCTGGCCTATGGCGAGGCCAGCGGCGAGCGCCTGGATTTCTTCCCTACCCACCGCAGCGACGCGCCGCTGCTGGTCTTCATCCACGGCGGCTGGTGGCGCTCTCTGGACAAGTCGGACTTTTCCTTCATCGCGCCCGCCTACACGCGTGCCGGTTTCAATGTCGCGCTGACCAACTACACGCTGGCGCCCGAAGCCTCGATCGCCGAAATCGTCCTGCAGCAGCTGCGCGCCCTCGCCTGGCTGTACCGCAATGCCGAGAAGTACGACTTCGATCCCGGCCGCATCGTCGTCGCCGGCCATTCCGCCGGCGCCCACCTCGCGGCGATGACGATGGCCGCGGTATGGCCGGCGTTCGGCGCAGACCTTCCCGCCGACCTGGTCAAAGGCGGAATTCTCCTGTCGGGCGTCTACGACCTGGAGCCGGTACGCCATGCCGACTTCGTCAACATCGACCTCAAGCTGCGGGAAGAAGACATCGCCGTCTTGTCGCCCTGCCGTATGCCGCAGTCGCACCCGGCGCCATTCGTGACAGCCTTCGGCGGCCTTGAGTCCGAGGAGTTCCGCCGCCAGACCGGGCTGATGGTCGACGCCTGGAAGGCGAGCCATGTTGCCGATATTGCACTGCCTGAGGCCAATCACCTGACCATCTGCGATGCGTTCGGCACGATCGGCCACCCGCTGCACGCTGCCGCCGTCAAGCTGATCCAGGAAGTGACAGCAACTCCTTAGCAACACCATGGCAAGCCGCACTTTGCCGAGGCAGCCCATGGCATTATGATGTTCAAAGTTGCGCGCAAGAAAATCGTGACTGATAATCGAGCCGATAGCCGCACACAGCCGATTTGCGCGACCTGTAAGACAAAAGCCGACACCACACATAGGAAAGCATCACCATGACCGACGCAGCAGACGACGATCTCGAAGCACTGTTTGAAGAAGTGGCCGCCCAACGCGTCGAAACGGTCGCCGCCCCTGCAGCTTCTGCGGAAGCCGAAGCCGCTGCAGAACCGGTGGATGGTGAAGCAGCCGCCGAAGCCGAGGACCAGTCGGCCAAGCCCATGTATGAACGGCTGGGCGGCATCGTCCGCATGCTGCACGATTCCCTGCGCGAGCTCGGTTACGACCGCTCGCTCTCGGACGTGGCAAGCCAGATCAGCGACGCCCAGGGCCGCCTGAATCACGTGGCCTCGCTCACGGAACAGGCTGCCAACAAGGTGCTCAACGCGGTCGATACCTGCATGCCGGAACAGGAAACCCTCGGCAAGAAGGCGCAGGACATGGAAAACCGCTGGGCCCAGCTGTTCGACGGCAAGCTCAGCATCGACGAATTCAAGGCGCTGGCGGGCGATTCGAAACAGTTCGCCGCCGTCGTGATGGAAGCGACCGAAGCCGAAAAGGCGCGCCTGCTGGAGATCATGATGGCCCAGGACTTCCAGGACATCACCGGCCAGCTGATCAAGAAGATCGTCAACATCACCAATCGCGTCGAGAACGAACTGGCGCAACTGCTGCGCGATAACGCGCCGCCGGAAGTCAAGGCAGCCATCGCCGAACACAAGCCGGTCGATTTGATGCAGGGACCGTCCGAACCGGGCACCGCCATGGCGCAGGACGACGTGGACAGCTTGCTTGCCGATCTGGGGTTCTGATGGATGACATGCTCAAGGAATTCGTCGTCGAGGCGCTGGACCTGGCGACGAACGTGGAAGAGCACCTGCTCTCGCTCGAGCGGCGGCCGGACGACAGCGACAGCCTGAACGCGCTGTTCCGCTCCTTCCATACGATCAAGGGTGGCGCCGGCTTCATGAACCTGCCGGCCATCGTCTCTGCCTGCCACCTGACCGAAAACCTCTTCGACGCGCTGCGCACGGGCAAGGTGCCCGTTACCCCGGCCGCGATCGAAGCCGGCCTGCAGGCCAGCGGCTTCGTCGGCGACCAGCTCAAACAGCTGGCCAACGGCGCCTCGCCCGACAGCCTGCCGGCCATGCCGCCCTCGCTCGAAGCGCTGGTGGCGCAAGCAATCGAAGGCGGCACTGCTCCCGCCCCCGCTGCGCCCGCCACGGTGGAGGCCGCCGCGGCAGCCGAGCCCGCCGTCGCTGTGAGCACCGTGGGTGCCGGCGGATTGGACTGGGAGGCGCTTTACCGCGCCGTCGTGCCGGCCGGCACCCTGCCCGCTGCCCCCGCTGCCGCACCTGCTGCCGCAGCGCCTGTTGCAGCCCCCGCCAACGTCACGCCGATCGTCAAGCCGGCAGCCGACGAGGCGGCACGCCCGGTCGTCGCGCAAGTCAAGGAAGACACCATCCGCATCGACGCGGTCAAGCTCGATGCGCTGCTGGAAGTGGCCGGCGAATCCGTCCAGGCCGCCAACCAGGCCGCCGTGCTCCTCGAGAAGCTCTCGCAGTTCAAGTTCGAAGGACAGGCCGCTGCCCTGATGTCGACCCTGCAGGAAACCCTGAGCCGCGCCTCGCGCTATTCCACCGAGCTGCAACGCGCGACGCTCTCGACCCGCATGCAACCGGTAGGCCGCCTGTTCCAGAAGTTCCCGCGCCTGGTGCGCGAACTGGCGCGCGACCTCGGCAAGGATGTCGACCTCGTCATCGAAGGCGCGGAAACCGAAGTGGACCGCGTGGTGGTGGACAGCCTGTACGACCCGCTGGTGCACATGCTGCGCAATTCCCTGGACCACGGCATCGAAACGCCCGAGGAGCGCGCGACCACCGACAAGCCGGCCAAGTCCACCATCCTGCTCAAGGCATGGCAGGAAGGCAGCAGCGTCATGATCCAGGTTTCCGACGACGGCAAGGGCATGGACCCGAACAAGCTGCGCACCAAGGCCATCGCCAAGGGACTGATCAATGAAAACGCCGCGCAGAGCAAGGAAGAAGCGCTGCAACTGATTTTCCTGCCCGGCTTCTCGACCAAGGAAGTGGCGTCCAGCGTATCCGGCCGCGGTGTCGGGATGGACGTGGTGAAGACCGCCGTCGAAAAGCATCGCGGCGCGATTCGCATCGAGTCCGACATGGGCAAGGGCACCGTCTTCACCATCCGCCTGCCGATCGAGCTGTCGATCGTGCCGACGATGCTGGTGCGCACCGCCGGCGCGGCGCTGGCACTGCCGATGGCAGTGGTGGAACGCGTGGTGGAATTGCCGGAAGAGTTTGAATCCGTCGGCGGCTCGCCGGTGCTGCGCGACCAGGGCCGTCCGCTCGCGGTGCTTTCGTTGGGCGGCATCCTCGGCTACGAGCCGACGCGGGAAAAGGTCGGCATCGTGATTGCGGCTGCACAGCCGTACATCGTTGCGGTGGAAGCCGTTGACGGTACCGCCGACCTCGTGATCAAGCCGCTGACCGCCCTTTCCGTCCCCGGCGTCAACGGCACCGCGCGCTCCGCCGAGGGCGAGCTGGTGCTGGTGATCAGCCTTGCCTTCCTGCTGGACGGCTGCAAGACGACGACCGCCTCGCGTCTCGCCGCCTGAAAAAAATCCCGGACGGTTTCCCGTCCGGGATGCATTTCTTTCCCCTGTTTATTGCTTCGAAGTCCTGGTCACTTCTTCGCCAGGCGTTCGTTTTTTTCCCTCGTCCATTCATCCAGCTTTTCGCGAATGCCGGCCTGCTCCGCCGCCATCTGCGTTTCGGAAGCAAGTTGCGCACAGAGTTCGAGCCGGATGCCGTTGGGGTCGAAGAAATAGATGGAGTGGAAGACGCGGTGGTCAGTCACGCCCAGCACCTCGATACCGTTCGCTTCCAGGCGCGCCTTCATCGCTTCGAGTTGCTCGATCGTGTCCACGCGCAGCGCGATGTGGTTGACCCAGGCCGGCGTGTTGGGCGATGCATCGGGCGCGACATTGTCGCCGAGGTCGAAGAAGGCCATGCAGGAACCGTCCGTCATGCGGAAGAAGATGTGCACGTAGGGGCAGTATTCGCCGGTCGAGGGCACGATGTCCTTGCGGATGTAGTGGAACAGCGGCAGGCCGAGGATGTCCTCGTAGAAATGCCGGGTCTCTTCGGCGTCGCGGCATCGGTAGGCGAAATGGTGCAGGCCGTGGATAGGCACGGCTGCGGGAATGCCGGCAGCCTGTCCGACGGCGGTAGCGGCAAGTGTGCTCATGGCAGCTCCTCGTGTAGTGATCAGCGCGCTTTTGGCGGCGTGTATTGCGCGACCTTCTGGTTGATCGCACCGAAAATCGATTTGCCGTTGGCGTCCAGCATCTCGATCTTGATCGTGTCGCCGAACTTCATGAACGGCGTTTTCGCTTCGCCGTGCGCGATCATTTCCAGCGCGCGTTTTTCGGCGATGCAGGTATAGCCCTTGGCGGAATCCTTGTTGGACACCGTGCCCGAGCCGATGATCGATCCGGCGCGCGCACCGCGCGTCTTCGCCAGGTGCGCGATCAACTTCGGAAAGCTGAACACCATGTCCGCCCCGGCATTCGGCTGTCCGACCAGCGCGCCGTTCCATGTGGCGCGCAGCGGCAGGTGCACCTTGCCGTCCTGCCATGCGGTATCGAGCTCGTCGGGCGTCACGGCGACGGGGGAAAAACTGGATGCCGGCTTGGACTGGAAGAAGCCGAAGCCCTTGGCCAGTTCGGCCGGGATCAGGTTGCGCAGGGAGACGTCGTTGACCAGCATCAGCAGCTTGATGTGCGAGCCCGCCTGTTCGGCGGTCGTGCCCATCGGCACATCGTCGGTGATCACCGCCACCTCGCCCTCGAAGTCGATGCCCCATTCTTCCGAAGCCAGCAGGATGTCGTCGGTCGGACCGATGAATTCGTCGGAACCGCCCTGGTACATCAGCGGATCGTGCCAGAAGGATTCCGGCATCTCGGCATTGCGCGCCTTGCGCACCAGCTCGACGTGGTTCACGTAAGCCGAGCCGTCCGCCCACTGGTAAGCGCGGGGCAGCGGCGACATGCAGCGCTCCGGGTTGAAATCGAAGCTGCGCTGCGCCTTGCCAGCGTTGAGCTGTTCGTACAGCGCCTGCAGTTGCGGCGCGATGAAGCTCCAGTCGTCGAGTGCGCGCTGCATGGTCGGCGCGATGCCGTCGGCGATGTGGGCGGTCTTCAGGTCGCGCGATACGACGGCCAGCTGGCCGTCACGGGTTCCATCCTTGAGGGTGGCGAGTTTCATCCGGGGGTCCTTGTGGTGAAGAAAAGGGCTTTTGCGATTGCCGGAAATTACGTATTATTAAATCAATTCACCATATCGTAATCCCAAGCCGGAATGAAATCAACTGCCGACAGCCCGCCGAATGACTCGCGTCAAGGTATCCAGTCCGTGGAAGTGGCCGGCCCGCTGCTGGTCGCGCTGGCCCGCGCCTCGGGGCCGCAGACGCTTTCCGCCCTCGCCCGGAGCGCCGGCATGCCGGCGGCCAAGGCCCACCGCTATCTGGTCAGCCTGATCCGCGTGGGACTGGTGGAACAGGATGCCGCGAACGGCTTGTACGACCTGGGAGGACTGGCGCTGGAACTGGGATTGGTGTCGCTGGGGCGGCTGGATGCCGTCAAGCTCGCGGACGAGACCCTGGCGGGTCTGCGCGAAGCCACCGGGGAAACGGTGGCGTTGGCGACATGGGGCAATTTCGGGCCGACCTATATCCGGCTGCTGCAATCGAAGCGGCCGGTCACGGTCAACCTGCAGATCGGCAGCGTGATGCCGATGACTTACACCGCCAGCGGACTGTGCTTCGCGGCATTCCTGCCGGCGAGCGAAACCGGCGAACTGCTCCAGCACGAGCTGGCGCAGAACCGCGGCGAAAAGCTGGATGCGCCGCAATCGATGCGCGAGCTGGAACCCTTGCTGGACGACACGCGCCGCCACGGAATGGCGCGCATGATCGGGCACCTGGAGCCGTCAGCAGCACGGGCGCCGGCGAGGACGCGCACCGCAGAACGCCTGCTCGCCGGGTTCAACGCCTTCTCGGCGCCGGTGTTCGATCACGAGGGCCGCATGCGCTTTGCATTGACGGTCGTGGGGTCGGCGGCGCATGTCGATGAGGACTGGAATGGTCAGATCGCGGCTCAGACCAAGGCGCACGCGGAACAGCTGTCGCGGCGCCTCGGATTCCGTACTTAGAACAAGCTGCCCACGTTGAGCAGCGTAAGCACGCCCAGCACCGCGAAGATGACGGCGGCAATCGCATGCACCAGCCGCATCGACACCATCTCGATGATCTTGTTGCCCAGCAGGACGGCCGGCACGTTGGCGATCATCATGCCCAGCGTAGTGCCGGTCACGACCGCGTAGAAGGCGGAGTATTTCGCCGCCAGCGCAATCGTCGCCACCTGCGTCTTGTCGCCCATCTCGGCGAGGAAGAAGGCCACGATGGTGGTCGCAAGGACGCCGAAGCGCTGCGGCTTGGCGTCCAGATCATCGATCTTGTCGGGGATCAGGGTCCACACCGCCATGGCGAGGAAGGACAGGCCCAGCACCCAGCGAAGCACGTCCCTGCCGAAGAAATCGGTGAGCCAGCCGCCGACCGCACCGGCGAACGCATGGTTCAGCAAGGTGGCGACGAGGATGCCGAGGATGATGGGAATTGGCCGGCGGAATTTCGCAGCAAGGAGAAGGGATAGCAGCTGCGTCTTGTCGCCCATTTCAGCCAGGGAGACGATGCCGGTCGATAAAAGGAAAGCTTCCATGAATGCTCCAGGGCCGGATGAATACCGATGACCATGCGCGCCCTCCGGCCCAAGCAGAGGCAGCATGGTCAAAGGTCTCGCCAAACCTGGAGTCGCTTGCGCCATGACCCATAAGGTCAAGTCTGTTGACGCAAGCCCCTCTCGCAAATCGGAGGGAGGCTACTCCCCAATGACGGCGGGCATTTTACCCGAATATCGTAGTGCAATGGAGAAATTTGCGGCTCAGAGCTCGTAACTGTCTTTCTCGCCGCTCATCACCTGTTCGATCAGCTTGCGGTTGAGCGTGGGCGTGAGCAGTTCGATGAAACTGTATACATAGCTGCGCAGGTAGGCGCCCTGTTTCAGGGCAACGCGCGATACGTTCGTGCCGAACAGATGGCCCACCTGGATGGCTTCCAGCCCCTTGTCCCGTTCCGGGTCGAAGGCCAGGCCGGCGATAATGCCGACGCCCATGCCGAGCTCCACGTAAGTCTTGATCACATCGGCATCGATCGCCTCCAGCAGGATGTCCGGTTTCAGGTCGCGGATCTGGAAGGCGTGATCGATTTTTGCACGGCCGGCAAATGCAGCGTCGTACGTGATCAGCGGATAGCTCGCGATTTCCTCCAGTGTCACCGTCCTGGACTTGAGCAAGGGATGTTCGTGCGGCACCACGACCACGTGCTCCCACTGATAGCAGGGCAGGGAAATCAGCCCATCCGCACTGGCGATCGCCTCGGTCGCGATGGCAAGGTCGGCCTGGTCTTTCAGCACCATCTCGGCGATCTGGCGCGGATTTCCTTGCAACAGGGACAACTTCACCTTCGGGTATTTCTGGGTGAATGCCTGCACCACCTTGGGCAGGGTGTAGCGGGCCTGGGTGTGCGTGGTGGCAATCGTGAAACTGCCGGTGTCCTGGGCCGCGAACTCCTTGCCGATGCGCTTCAGCCCGTCGATCTCCTGCATGATCAGCTCGACCGAGCGCAACACCGCCCTGCCCGGCTCGGTCAGCCCGCGGATGCGCTTGCCGTGGCGGGTGAAAATATCCACCCCCAGTTCCTCTTCCAGTTCGATGATCGCCTTGGACACGCCCGGCTGTGAGGTATACAAGGCCTTCGCCGCCTCGGTGAGGTTGAAATTCTGCCGTACGGCTTCCCGGACAAAGCGGAGTTGATGGAGGTTCATCGTTTCCCTTTTGAAAAAACCATGCCTACTTTTCCGTGTTTATATATGCCGATTGAGCATATAAGCAAATAAATTCTAAGTAGTTTGGAATAAGGAATAAGTTTATTACGATTCACGCTAATTTGCGTGAGGTGACATGACTCTTACTTATGTAATTTCCGGTTTTGCGGTCGGCCTGCTGGTCGGGCTGACGGGCGTCGGCGGCGGCTCGCTGATGACGCCCCTGCTCACCCTCATGTTCGGCGTTTCCCCCACCGTTGCCGTCGGCACCGACCTCGCGTTTGCCTCCACCACCAAGGCTGCCGGAACGGTGGCCCACCGCTACCGCGGCACGGTGCACTGGGACATCGTCCGCCACCTCTGCTTCGGCGCCTTGCCCGCCGCCGTCCTCGCCGCGATTGCGCTGAAGCACTTCGGCGCGCTGGACAAGGAAATCGGCCAGATCATCCGCTATTCCATCGCCTTTTCCGTGCTGCTGACCGTGGTCGCGCTGCTGTTCCGCGGCCGCATGCAGGCATGGGTGCTCAGGCATCCCGAAAAACAGTTGCAAGGCACCAGGCTGATGGTTGCCACCATCGTGGTCGGCGCCATCCTCGGCACGCTGGTCACCGTCTCGTCCATCGGCGCCGGCGCAATCGGTGCAACCATCCTGGTATTACTGTATCCTCGCCTGTCCCCCGCGGAAATCGCCGGCACCGACATCGCCTACGCCGTCCCCCTCACCGCCATCGCCGCCTTCGGCCACTGGTGGCTCGGCTCGATCGACTGGATGCTGCTCGCCGCCCTGCTGCTGGGCTCCCTGCCCGGCATCACCATCGGTTCCCTCGCCGCCAAGGCGGTCCCGGAAAAGATCCTGCGCGGCCTGCTGGCAACGACGCTGACCGGCGTCGCCGCGAAACTGGTTTTTTAAGATTGGAAAAAAGAAGATGTATCGTTACGACCAATATGATCATCAGATCGTCAAGGAACGCGTGGCGCAATACGCCGACCAGGTGCGCCGCCGCCTGGCCAACGAACTGAGCGAAGACGAATTCCGCCCGCTGCGTTTGCAGAACGGCCTGTACTACCAGCGCCATGCGTACATGCTGCGCATCGCCGTGCCCTACGGCCTGCTGGCCTCGCGCCAGCTGCGCATGTTCGCCCACATCGCGCGCGAGCACGACCGCGGCTACGGCCACTTCACCACCAGGCAGAACATGCAGTTCAACTGGATCAAGGTGGAAGAGACGCCGGACATCCTCGCCAAGCTGGCCTCGGTCGAGATGCACGCCATCCAGACTTCCGGCAACTGCGTGCGCAACATCACCTCCGACCAGTTCGCCGGCGTCGCGCCCGATGAAATCATCGATCCGCGCCCGTACTGCGAAATCCTGCGCCAGTGGAGCACCTTCCACCCCGAGTTCGCCTACCTGCCGCGCAAGTTCAAGATCGCGATCAACGGCGCGGAAGAAGACCGCGCGGCGATCATGGTGCACGACATCGGCCTGTCGGTCCTGAAGAATGAACAGGGCGAGATCGGCTTCCGCGTCTTCGTCGGCGGCGGCATGGGCCGTACCCCGATCCTGGGCAGCGAAGTCCGGTCCTTCCTGCCGTGGCAGCATGTGCTGAGCTACGTCGAAGCCATCCTGCGCGTCTACAACCAGTACGGCCGCCGCGACAACATGTACAAGGCGCGCATCAAGATCCTGGTGAAAGCGCTCGGTGTCGAGGAGTTCGCGCGCCAGGTGGAAGAGGAATGGCAAGACCTGAAGGATGGCCCGAGCACGCTGACGGTGGAAGAACTGCAGCGCGTCGCCGCCTACTTCACCGCGCCGGCCTATGAAACCCTGCCCGCCACCGACAACGCGGTCGAGCACCTGAAGGCGGAAAACCGCGCCTTCACCAAGTGGATCGAGCGCAACGTCAAGGGCCACAAGGTGCCGGGCTACGCATCCGTCGTGCTGTCGCTGAAGAAGACCGGCGTGCCGCCGGGCGACATCACCGCCGACCAGATGGACTTCGTCGCCGACCTCGCCGACCGCTACAGCTACGGCGAACTGCGCGCCACCCACGAGCAGAACCTCGTGCTGGCCGACGTCAAGCAGTCCGACCTGATCGCATTGTGGGAAGAAGTGAAGAAGCACGGCCTGGCCACGCCGAACATCGGCTACCTGACCGACATGATCTGCTGCCCCGGCGGCGACTTCTGCGCGCTGGCCAATGCGAAGTCGATCCCGATCGCGCAGGACATCGCCGAGCGATTCGACAACCTCGACTTCCAGCATGACATCGGCGACCTCGAGCTCAACATTTCCGGCTGCATCAACTCCTGCGGCCACCACCATATCGGCCACATCGGCATCCTCGGCGTGGACAAGGACGGCAGCGAGTGGTACCAGGTATCGATCGGCGGTTCGCAGGGCAACGAGTCCAGCATCGGCAAGATCATCGGCCCGTCCTTCTCCGCCCATCAGGTGACGGAAGTGATCGACCGCATCCTGCAGGTGTACGTGCGCGAGCGCACCGAGGACGAGCGATTCATCGACACCGCGCGCCGCATCGGCGTCGCGCCGTTCAAGGAATTCGTGTACGCCACCCCGATCAAGATCGAACATCCCGCTGGAGAAGACGCCTATGCGTAACATCATCAAGAACAAGGCCGTCGTCGCGGATGACTGGACTGTTTTCCGCCTTGGCGAAGAGGATGCGCCGGATTCCGTCGCCGTCCCCGAGGGCAAGGTCATCGTGCCGCTGAAGGTGTGGCAGCAGCAGCGCGCCGCGCTGGAAAACCGCGCCGAGCTCGGCGTGTGGATCGGCAGCAGCGAGCGCCCGGAAGAACTGAAGGACGACCTCGGCCGCTTCAAGCTGATCGCCGTCGACTTCCCGAAATTCGCCGACGGCCGCGGCTACTCGATCGCCTGGAACCTGCGCTCCCGTCTCGGCTATACCGGCGAGCTGCGCGCCATCGGCGACGTGCTGCGCGACCAGCTGTTCTTGATGCAGCGCGTGGGCTTCGATGCCTTCGCCGTGCGCGCGGACAAGAACATCCATGACGCGCTCAAGGGCCTGACCGATTTCTCCGAGGTGTATTCCAACTCCTGGGACCAGAAGTCGCCGCTGTTCCGCCGCGTGCAGCGCGGTGCGGGAGCCGAGGCATGAGTGACTATGCCACCCTGGTCGAGAACACGCAGGCGACGCTCAAGCGCATCGCCGCCGAGTTCTCGCCCGCGGTCTTCGCTTCCAGCCTCGCCGCCGAGGACATGGTGCTGGCCGACATGATCCTGCGCGCGAAGCTGCCGATCGGCATCTTCACGCTGGAGACCGGACGCCTGCACAAGGAAACCCTGGGCATGGTGGACCGCATCAGGGAAACCTATGGCGCCGAGGTCAAGCTGTACAAGCCGGAGCCGGCCGCCATCGACGCCTATGTGCAGCAGAACGGCTTGAACGCCTTCTACGACAGCGTCGAGATGCGCAAGGAATGCTGCCGCATCCGCAAGGTCGAACCGCTCAATCGCGCGCTCGCCGGCAACAAGGCCTGGGTCACCGGCCAGCGCCGCGCGCAGTCGACCACCCGCGCCGATCTCGCCGTGCAGGAAGACGATCCGGCGCACGGCATGACCAAGTTCAATCCGCTGGCGGACTGGTCGGAAGAGGACGTGTGGCACTACATCCGCAGCAACAACGTGCCGTACAACCCGCTGCACGACAAGGGCTATCCGTCCATCGGCTGCGAGCCCTGTACCCGCGCCATCCAGCCGGGCGAGGATGTGCGCGCCGGGCGCTGGTGGTGGGAAAACCCGGAATCCAAGGAATGCGGCCTCCACGTGGTGGATGGCAAGCTGGTCAGAATCAAATCGGTAGCAGCTTAAAAATCATGAACACAGCAGTCGAAAAACTCTTTTTGGACGCAGCCAGCAACCGTCACCTGGACTGGCTCGAATCGGAAGCGATCCACATCATGCGCGAGGTGGCGGCCGAGTGCACGAATCCCGCCCTGCTTTTCTCGGGCGGCAAGGATTCGGTGGTGCTGCTGCGCATCGCGGAGAAGGCTTTCCGTCCCGGCAAGTTCCCCTTCCCGCTGGTGCACATCGACACCGGACACAACTTCCCGGAAGTGATCGAATTCCGCGACCGCCGCGCCAATGAACTGGGCGAGCGCCTGATCGTGCGCTCGGTGGAAGACTCCATCAAGAAGGGCACCGTGCGCCTGCGCAATCCGCAAACGGATTCGCGCAACGCGGCGCAAGCGGTGACGCTGCTGGAAACGATTTCCGAATTCGGCTTCGACGCCTGCATCGGCGGCGCGCGCCGCGACGAAGAGAAGGCCCGCGCGAAAGAGCGCATCTTCTCCTTCCGCGACGAATTCGGCCAGTGGAACCCGAAGGCGCAGCGTCCGGAACTGTGGGACCTGTATAACACCCGCGTGCATCCGGGCGAGAACATGCGCGTATTCCCGATCTCCAACTGGACCGAGCTCGACGTGTGGCAATACATCGCCCGCGAAAAGCTGGCGCTGCCCTCGATCTACTTCGCGCACGAGCGCCAGGTCATCCCGCGCAACGGCCTGCTGGTGCCGCTGACTGAACTGACCCCCGCGAAGGAAGGCGAATCCGTCGAAACGCGCATGGTGCGCTTCCGCACCGTCGGCGACATCTCCTGCACCTGCCCGGTGGCCTCCGACGCCGGCACGGTGGACGCGATCCTCGCCGAAACCGCGGTCACGCAGATCACCGAACGCGGCGCGACCCGCATGGATGACCAGACATCCGAAGCATCGATGGAAAAACGCAAGAAGGAAGGGTATTTCTGATGAACGCCGCAGTCTCTGAACAAGTGTTGTCGACCGTCACCGAGCGCGGCCTGCTGCGCTTCATCACCGCCGGCTCCGTCGACGACGGCAAGAGCACGCTCATCGGCCGCCTGCTGTTCGACAGCAAGGGCATCTTCGCCGACCAGCTCGACGCGATCTCGCGCGCCAAGCACAAGCGTACCGTCGGCGACACCGTCGACCTCTCCCTGCTGACCGACGGCCTGGAAGCCGAGCGCGAGCAAGGCATCACCATCGACGTCGCCTACCGCTACTTCGCCACGCCCAAGCGCAAGTTCATCATCGCCGACACCCCGGGCCACGAACAGTACACCCGCAACATGGTGACCGGCGCATCGACCGCCGACGCCGTCATCATCCTGGTCGACGTCTCCAAGGTGAAGCTGGGCGAAGACGGCAGCCTGGAACTGCTGACCCAGACCAAGCGCCACTCGACCATCGCCCACCTGCTGCGCATCGAGCACGTGATCGTTGCCGTCAACAAGATGGACCTCGTCGACTACGACAAGACCGTCTATGACCGCATCGTCGCCGCCTACCAGCAGTTCGCGAAGCAGCTCGGCCTCGCCGATGTGCGCGCGATTCCGCTGTCGGCACTGGCCGGCGACAACGTCGTGACCGCCAGCGACAAGATGTCGTGGTACGAAGGCCCGACGCTGATCGAGCTGCTGGAATCGCTGTCCGTGTACGACGAATCGCACGACGAGCCCTTCCGCTATCCGGTGCAGCTGGTGGCACGCCACAACGGCCACGAAGCCAACGACTTCCGCGGCTACATGGGCCGCATCGAAGCCGGCAAGGTGAAGAAAGGCGACAAGCTGATGGTGCAGCCGAGCGGCCAGAGCGCTACCGTCAAGGACATCCTCACGCTGGACGGCTCGCTCGATTCCGCCACCGTCGGCCAGTCGGTCACCCTCCTGCTGGACGAATACCTGGACATTTCGCGCGGCGACATGCTGGTGCAGGCCGACCGGCCGGCCACCCTGCTCAAGACGGTGGAAGCCGACATCTGCTGGCTGTCCGAGGAACCGCTCGACATGCGCCGCAAGTACTGGCTCAAGCACACCACCAAGCAGGTCGCGGCGCGCGTGACGAAGATCGACACCCTGCTCGACATTAACACGCAGGAACGCCGTCCCGCCGATGCGCTGAAGCTGAACGACATCGCCACCGTCTCGCTCAACGTCCAGCAGCCGCTGGCCGCCGATGCCTACGACGCGATCCGCTCGACCGGCGCCTTCATCCTGATCGATGAAGTGACGCACCAGACGGTGGCCGCGGGCATGATCCGCATCGCCTGACCCGCACTTCATGACATCCCCATCCGCCGCGCAGAAGACGACCGGCAAGGTCATCCTGCTCGGCGCCGGCCCGGGCGCCGCCGACCTCATCACGGTCCGCGGCGCCCGGCTGCTTTCGGCGGCCGACGTGGTGCTCTACGACGCACTGGTCACGGAAGAAATGCTGGCGCTGTGCCCGCAGGCTGAAAAGATCCCGGTCGGAAAGCGCTCCGGGCAGCGATCGACGGCGCAGGACGTCATCAACCGGAAACTCGTGGAATGCGCGCGCAAATACAAGCTGGTCGTCCGCCTCAAGGGCGGCGATCCGATGATGTTCGGCCGTGCCGACGAGGAATTGCGGGCGCTGGAAGCGGAAGGCATCGAAGTCGAGATCGTGCCGGGTGTCACCGCAGCGCTTGCCGCGGCTGCGTCGTCGAAACAACCATTGACCAAGCGTGGCGTCGCGCGCAGCGTCGCGTTCTTCACGTCGGCCACCGCGCCGGGTCATCCGGAACACACCACCCTGCCCGATTGTGACACGCTGATCCAGTACATGGGCGGCAAGGAAGCGATTACCACCGCGCAGAGATTGCTGGCGCAGGGACGCTCGCCCTCATTGCCGGTGCTTGTGATTGAAAACTGCAGTCGTGCGAATGAACGGATCCTGCGTTTTCAGCTGGGGGAATTGGAAAAAGGTTTGGCCGGTTGCCATGGGCCGGTGCTCGTGATGTTTGGCGAGGCGCTGGCGGCGCGCGGGTGATTGATTTCCGGCGCTGGTGGGTTTCGCTGCGCTCTACCCACCCTACCGTTCTTTATAGGGACGGTAAATTCGGTTCTCCACAAAGGACTGTAGGGTGGGTAGAGCGCAGCGAAACCCGTCAAGCCGCTAGAGGACGCCAGCCGCTCCCACGCAATACCGCGCAATCGCATTCAACACCTCTGCATCCTCCCCCACAGCGGGCACGGCACGTATCACTACCTGCGGATAATCCTGCCTCAGCTTCTCCAGCATCACGGGCAGATCACGCAACACATGCCCGCCCTGCCCGAAGAAGACCGGCACCACCGTCACCTCCCCGCACCCATCCTGCACCAGCCGCCCGACCAGTTCCGGCAACCGCGGCTCCATCAGTTCAAGAAAGGCAAGCGACACGGCCGCATCCGGCATCTGCGCCTGCGTCAACTGCTGCAGGCGCTGGAAAGGCTCGGCCCAGCGCGGGTCGCGCGCGCCGTGGGCAAACAGGACGAGGGAACGCTGCGCCATGACCACTCCTAGTGTTTCTGTACCCACAGCAAGGCGGCCACCGCCACCAGCAGGAAAGTCATGCTCGGCAATACCGCAGTCGCCAGCGGCGGCCAGGTATTGAGCAGGCCCAGGTGCGAGAACAGGCTGTTGAGCAGCTGGAAACTCACGCCGATCATGATGCCGATGAAGATCTTCAGGCTCACGCCGCCGGCGCGGAAATGCAGGTAGGCGAACGGCAGGGCCAGCGCCATCATGACCAGCACCGCGAGCGGGTAGAACAGCTTTTTCCAGAAAGCGATTTCATAGCGTTCCGTGGTCTGCTTGTTCTCGGCGAGATGGCGCGTGTAGGTGGCCAGCCCGTAGGCCGACATGCGGTCGGGATCAGCGAACAGGACGGACAGAATATCGGGCGTGATCTCGGATACAAGGTCGCGCTGCGGTAGTTGCCGCGTGGTGACGACGGCGGAAAGATCGGCGGCATTGCGCGGAAATACGGTCTCCGTCACGTTCGCCAGGCGCCAGATATTGCGGCCCTTGTAGTCGGCGTGATCCGCCGTGACCACGGCAGTGAGATGGAATTCGCGGTCGAACTCGTACATCTTCACGCCCTGCAATTGCCCATCCGTCGTGACGTCGCCGACGTTCAGGAAACGCGAGCCGACCGGCTCGCCTTCCACGCCGTTCTGGCGGATCACGTCCTTGGTCCACAGGCCGGTGCGGAATTCCTTGGAGACCGTCGCACCCTGCGCCTGCAGCTTCAGCCTTTCGCCCATTTCGCTGCTGGCCGGCGCAATCACTTCGCCGAACAGGAAGGTGATCAGCACGAAGACAATACCGATCTTCGCCAGCATCCAGCCGGCCCTGCCCGTCGACAGGCCCGAGGCGCGCATGATGGTGAACTCGGATTTCGCCGCGAGCTGCGCCAGCGCATAGATGGTGCCGATCAGCGCCGCGATGGGCATCAGGTCGTAGACATAGCCGGGCAAGCCCATGGCGACGTACAGGAACGCATGTTGCAGCTCGTAACCGCCGCGCCCGACCTGCGGCAGTTCGCCGATCAGGTCGAAAAAGGCGAACAGGGCGAGAAAGGCGACCAGCGCGAATACGACCGCGCCGACGATTTCCCGCGATACATAGCGGTCGAGGACTTTCATTGCGCCCCCGCCTTCCTGAACAGCCAGGCGCGCTTGAAGGCGCCCCACTTCGTAGCCGGGTGGTATTCGCTGTTGACGAACAGGCGCCAGGAAAACAGCAGGACGATCAGGATTGCCGCGACGAGGTGCAGCGGCCACCATGCGGCCTCGAAGGACATGCGCTTCTGCACCACCGCCGCCTGGAACACGCTGACCATGTTGCTGTAGATGATGAACAGCAGCAAGGCGATCAACAGGTTGGCCGAGCGGCCGCCGCGCGGATTGGCGAAGCTCAGCGGGATGGCCAGCAGCATGAGCAGCAAGCCCATCACCGGCAGGGAAATGCGCCACAGCAGTTCGCCGGCGTTGAAGTGATTCATGTTGGCCAGCAACTCCGGCGTGGACAGGGAGCGCGCCGACTGGTCGCCGATCAGCGCCTGCGACTGCCGCGCCACCAGCACGCCGTAGCGTTCGAATTCCATCACGCGGAAATCCGCCTGGGTCGCCATGCCGTCGTAACGCCGTCCCTGGTTCATGACCAGGAACTTGTCGCCGCGCTCGTCGAGCATGACCGAGCCTTCGCGGGCGACGACGATGCTGTTGCGGCCATCCTTGACGGTATTGACGAACACGTTCTGTACCTTGGTCGCATCGCCGCTGACACCTTCCACGAAGAAGATGCGGTCGGCGGACGATGATTCCTGGAAGCGGCCCGGCGAGACCTTGGCGATGTCTTCGCGCTTCTGGAAGCGCTCGCGGAATTCGGCGCTCTGGCGGTTCGCCCAAGGCGTGACGAAGAAGCTCAATGCCACGACGACCGCGATGACGGGCAGGCCGAAAGACAGGACCGGCCTGACCCAGCGGGAGAGGGAGAGCCCGGATGCGAACCAGACCACCATTTCCGAATCCTGATAACTTCGCGTTACGACAACAAGTACCGAAATGAAGGATGTCAGAATCAGGATGATCGGCAGGTAACGCAGGGCGGCAAAGCCGATCAGGGCGATCACGTCCTGGGATGCGACCTTGCCCCCGGCAGCCTGGCCGAGGATCTTGATCAGCATGACAGTAATCGTGATGGTGAAAAGCGTGGTGAAGACAGCGCCAGCGGTACTTACCAATTCGCGTCGGAGTGCGCGCTGAAAGATCATTGAATAGAAGACTATAATTGCGTCTGGAGAAGGAGTGACCTATGGACTTTAGCATAAAACCAATCGAGGCTAAAACCGGCCTTTTAGGAGTGAAAACCGGCTGCATCGCGGTCGGTGTATTTGAAGACAAGAAATTGTCGGCGGGCGCGAAGGCCCTCGACGGCAAGGGAGCGATCACCGCGGCGCTCAAGTCGGGCGACATCACCGGCAAGGCCGGCACTACCCTCCTGCTGCGCGGCCTGGACGGCGCGGCGGCGGAACGCGTGCTGCTGGTCGGCCTGGGGAACGAGGAATCGGTCTCCGAGAAGAATTTCCAGGCCGCGGTGCAGGCCGCATCCCGCGTGTTTTCCAACCTGGGAACGAACGAGGCGACGCTTGCCCTCCCTTTTGAGGAAATCAAGAACCGCGACGTGTCCTGGGCAATCCGCTGCGCGGTGCTCGCCGTGCGCGACGCCAACTACCGCTTCGACACGACCAAGAGCAAGAAGGAGGAAAAAGGCGGCGTGAAGAAAATTGCCGTCCTGACCTCCTCGGCCGCGTCGAATGCGGCCAAGACCGCTGCCGCCCAGGCCACCGCCCTTGCCAACGGCATGGCGCTGACCAAGGACCTCGGCAACCTTCCCCCCAACATCTGCACCCCGACTTATCTGGCCGGCGTGGCCAAGAAGCTGGCCAAGGATTACAAGTTCGGCGTCGAAGTGCTGGACCGCAAGCAGATCGAAGCGCTGAAGATGGGCAGCTTCCTCTCGGTGACCAAGGGCAGCGAAGAGCCGCCGAAGTTCATCGTCATGAAGTACAACGGCGGCAAGCCGAAGGATGCGCCGATCGTGCTGGTCGGCAAGGGCATCACCTTCGACACCGGCGGCATCTCGATCAAGCCCAGCGCCAACATGGACGAGATGAAGTATGACATGTGCGGCGCCGCCTCGGTGCTCGGCACCTTCCGCGCACTCGGCGAGCTCGGCCTCAAGCTGAACGTGGTCGGCGTGATCCCGGCCTGCGAAAACATGCCCTCCGGCCGTGCCTCCAAGCCGGGCGACATCGTGACCTCGATGTCCGGCCAGACCATCGAGATCCTCAACACCGATGCCGAAGGCCGCCTGATCCTGTGCGACGCATTGACCTATGCCGAACGCTTCAAGCCGGCCGCCGTGGTCGACATCGCCACCCTGACCGGCGCCTGCGTCACCGCACTCGGCCACCACAACACCGGCCTGTTCACGCGCCACGACGATGCACATGATGCACTGGCGCAAGAGCTGCTCGCGGCAGGCAAGGAAACCGGCGACACCGCCTGGCGCATGCCCATCGAGGACGCCTACCAGGAACAGCTCAAGTCGAACTTCGCTGACATGGCCAACATCGGCGGCCCGCCCGGCGGCAGCATCACCGCGGCCTGCTTCCTGGAACGCTACACCAAGAAGTACACCTGGGCGCACCTCGACATCGCCGGCACCGCATGGAAGAGCGGCGCCGCCAAGGGCGCGACCGGACGTCCGGTGCCGCTGCTCACCACCTTCCTGATCAACAGGGCGAACGGCAAGTAAGCTTCATCCACGCGCGGGCACGGCATCCGTGCCCGCGTCTCCCCTCACCCCGCCTGCTCCCGCTTCTTCCCATGCGCCTGCAACAGGCAGTCATGGAACACTTGCGTCACCCGCTGCGGCTCCGGCGATTGCCGGATCGCGCTGACGAAACTGCATTCATAACGGAACACTGAGGGTTTCACTGCCCGCATCAATCCTTCCGCCTCGAAACTTTTCGCGTAGTGGTCGGGAAGGAATCCGAGGAACTCGCCGGACAGGATCAACGTCGCGATCGATTCCTGGTCGAACCCGGTCGCCTTGCGCGCGAGGCGCACGCGCTGGCTGATTTCCATGTTGGGCGAGTGGTAGCCCAGTCCGGCGAAACGGTAGGCGTTGAGGCTTTTCCAGGTCATCGCGGTATTCCGTTCGACAAACAAGGGGTGCTTGCTGCCGCAGTAGAGCAGCATGGTCTCGCCGAACAAGGTGTCGTAGCGCAGGCTGGCGGAGTTGCGATGCACCGGGATGATGCCGACCTGGAACTGGCCGTCCATGACGCCGCGTTCGATGGTGTTGATCGGCCCGACGTGCATGTGGAGCGAAACCTCCGGTGCCAGCCGGGTGAACAGCGCGATTGCATCGCCGACGTGTGCGGCGGGATTGCTGGCAGTCTTGTCGAACACGGCGACATTGAGCTGGCCGCCCAGCCGGCTGTGGATATCGTCCACGCCGCGGATGAAGGCGTCCGTGGCCGCCAGCAGGCGCTGCGTTTCCTGGTAGATCCGCTGCCCCTCCGCCGTGGTGGCGAAACCGCTGCGGCCGCGGTGGCACAAGGTCAGGCCGAGGCGGGTTTCCAGGTCCTTCACATGCTTGCTGATGGTTGAAATGCCAATATTCAATTCCAGCTCGGCCGCCGCCATGCCGCCGCAGTCGACCACGCTCTTGAATACGCGCAGCAGGCGCATGTCGGCATCGCTGAGCTGGCCAAGGATGGCCCGTCTTTTTACTTGCATGGATATTCAAGTAAACATTGATATTTGAGTATTCATGATAGTAACACGCAGGTTCAGAATAGGACTCTTATACCAACAGGATGGACTGGAGCGGACATGACACAAGCACACAACGCAGAATGGCTGGAAGCCCATTGGATGCCCTTTACCGGCAACCGCAATTTCAAGGCATCGCCGCGCATGATCACCGGCGGCTCGGGCGCCTATTACACTGACGGCGACGGCCGCAAGATTTTCGACGGCTTGTCCGGCCTGTGGTGCTGCGGCCTCGGCCACGGCCGCAAGGAGATCACCGAAGCGGCGCGCAAGCAGCTCGACACCCTGGACTACGCGCCGGCGTTCCAGCACGGCCATCCCCTTTCGTTCGAGCTCGCCAACCGCATCAAGGAGCTGGTGCCCTCCGGACTGGACTATGTGTTCTTCACCGGCTCGGGCTCGGAAGCCGCGGACACCTCGCTCAAGATGGCCCGCGCCTACTGGCGCGCCAAGGGACAGGCCGGCAAGACGCGCCTGATCGGCCGCGAAAAGGGCTACCACGGCGTCAATTTCGGCGGCATTTCCGTCGGCGGCATCGTGGGCAACCGCAAGACCTTCGGGCAAGCAGTGGAAGCCGACCACCTGCCGCACACCCTGCTGCCGCAGAACGCTTTCTCGCGGGGCATGCCCGAGCAAGGCGCCGAACTGGCGGACCAGCTGCTCAACCTGATCGCGCTGCATGACGCCTCCAACATCGCCGCCGTGATCGTGGAACCGTTCTCGGGTTCGGCCGGCGTGATCATTCCGCCCAAGGGCTACCTCAAGCGCCTGCGCGAGATCTGCACGCAGAACAACATCCTGCTGATCTTCGACGAGGTGATCACCGGCTTCGGCCGCTGCGGGGCGTTCACCGGCGCCGAGGCATTCGACGTCACACCGGACATCATGAACGTCGCCAAGCAGGTCACCAACGGCGCGCAGCCGCTGGGCGCGGTCATCGCGAAGAAGGAAATCTACGACACCTTCATGCAGACCGGCGGGCCGGAATACATGCTCGAATTCCCGCACGGCTACACCTACTCCGCCCACCCGGTTGCCTGCGCCGTGGGCCTGGCGGCGCTCGACATCCTGGAGAAGGAAAACATGATTCAGCGCGTGCGCGAGCTGGCCCCGCATTTCGAGAACGCAGTGCACAGCCTCAAGGGCAGCAAGCACGTGGCCGACATCCGCAACTACGGCCTGGCAGCGGGCCTGACGATCGCCGCCGTGCCGGGCGAACCGGCGAAGCGGCCGTACGAGATTGCGATGAAGTGCTGGCAGAAAGGCTTCTACGTCCGCTACGGCGGCGACACCATCCAGCTCGCGCCGCCCTTCATTTCCACGCGCGAGGAAATCGACGCGCTCATCAACGCCCTCGGCGACGCCATCAACGAAACCGCCTGAACGCAAGGACCACACATGACTACACCCAGCACCATCGGCCATTTCATTCACGGCGGGCATGTCTCGCGCGGTGAGCGTACCGCCCCCGTCTTCAACCCTGCCACCGGCGTCGCGGAAAAGAAGGTCCGCCTCGCCGACAAGGCGACCGTGGAGGAAGCCATCGCCTCCGCCGAACTGGCCTACCCCGCATGGCGCAGCACGCCACCGCTCAAGCGCGCGCGCGTCATGAGCCGCCTGAAGCAGTTGCTCGAGGAGCATGCGGACAAGATCTGCGCAATGATCACCGCCGAACACGGCAAGGTGCTGAGCGACGCCATGGGCGAACTGCAGCGCGGTATCGAGAATGTCGAATACGCGAGCTACGCCCCCGAACTGCTGAAAGGCGAACACAGCAAGAACGTCGGCCCGGCCATCGATTCCTGGAGCGAGTTCCAGCCGCTCGGCGTCACCGCCGGCATCACACCGTTCAACTTCCCGGCAATGGTGCCGCTCTGGATGTGGCCGATGGCCGTCGCCTGCGGCAACACCTTCGTGCTCAAGCCTTCCGAGCGCGATCCGTCGGCCGCGGTGTACATCGCCGAGCTGGCGCTGCAAGCCGGCCTGCCGCCGGGCGTGCTCAACGTCGTCAACGGCGACAAGGAAGCGGTGGACACGCTGCTGACCGATTCGCGCGTGCAGGCGGTCAGCTTCGTCGGCTCGACCCCGATCGCGCAGTATGTGTATGCAACCGGCACTGCACACGGCAAGCGTGTGCAAGCCCTGGGCGGCGCGAAGAACCACGCGGTTGTCATGCCCGACGCCGACATCGGAAACGCCGTCAATGCGCTCATGGGCGCGGCCTTCGGCTCCTGCGGCGAACGCTGCATGGCGGTGCCGCTGGTGGTTGCCATCGGCGATGACACCGCCGAGGCCGTGATCGCCGGCCTGAAGGCCGAGATCGCGAAGATGAAGGTCGGCCCCGGCACCGACGCAGGCAACGACATGGGCCCGCTCGTCACGCGCGAGCACTTCGAAAAGGTCAAGGGCTACGTCGATACCGGCGTGGCCGAAGGCGCCACCCTGCTGGTGGACGGCCGGGAGCTGATGGTGCGCGATGCGAACGGCGAGCGCAGCAACGGCTACTTCCTCGGCCCCTGCCTGTTCGACCACGTGAAGCCGGGCATGCGCATCTACCAGGAAGAAATCTTCGGCCCCGTGCTCGGCGTGGTGCGCGCCGCATCGCTGGAAGAAGCGATGGCCCTGATCAACGCGCACGAGTACGGCAACGGCACCTGCATCTTCACTCGCGACGGCGAAGCGGCACGCCACTTCTGCGACAATATCCTGGTCGGCATGGTCGGCGTCAACGTCCCGCTGCCGGTGCCGGTCGCCTACCACTCCTTTGGCGGCTGGAAACGCTCGCTGTTCGGCGACTTGCATGCCTACGGGCCAGATGCCGTGCGTTTCTACACCCGCCGCAAGACCATCACTCAGCGCTGGCCGGCATCCAACGACCCGGGCCGGGCGATGTTCAGCTTTCCCTCAAGCCGCTAAATGAAACTGTTTTTCCCTCGCGCGATCAAGATAACAAGCATGCGCGAGGGAAAAACATGGAACAGCTGCCGAACCGGCTAAAGAAAGTCTCGTTCAACCTGTCTGGTCTGCTCCGGCGCGTGAGCACGGCGGAAAAGTCCGTGCTCCTCGCCGCCTTCATTTCGGCGGCCTCGCTGTTTGCCTTCGTCGAAATCGCCGACGATGTCAGCGAAGGCGATACCGTCGCCTTCGATACCGCCATCCTTCTCGCCTTCCGCAACCGGTCGGACTTGTCCGACCCGCTCGGCCCGGCGTGGTTCGAAAGCATCATGCGGGATTTCACCGCACTTGGCGGAGTAGCTTTGCTCACGACCGTCACCGCGCTCGTGGCCGGATTCCTGTTCCTCACCGGAAAGCGGCGCGCGGCATGGATGGTGCTCGTCTCCATCATCGGCGGCATCGCACTCAGCCACCTGCTCAAGTGGGGATTCGGGCGTCCCCGGCCGGACCTCGTGCCGCACGTGACGGCCGTGTACACGCAAAGCTTCCCCAGCGGCCACGCCATGCTGTCGGCCGTGGTCTACCTGACGCTCGGTGCGCTGCTTGCCCGCACCGAGCGGGACGTGCGCGTGAAGATCTATCTTCTCGCCGCAGCCAGCCTGCTCACCATGGCGGTCGGCGTCAGCCGGGTGTATCTCGGCGTGCACTGGCCAACTGATGTGCTCGCCGGCTGGGCAGTCGGGGCGGGCTGGGCGCTGATCTGCTGGTTGATCATGCTGTGGCTGCAAGGCAGGGGGAAAGTCGAAACGAACAGTGTGGACGGGGCGCGTTCCTCGGCGCCATGATTCGGATCGTAGGGTGGGTAGAGCGCAGCGAAACCCGCCATGCGAACAGCAGGAGTTGTTCGGTGGGTTTCGCTTCGCTCTACCCACCCTAAAGTCCTCGATGGATTATCCGGACATTACAGTCCTCTATGCATTATGCGGACATACGCTAGAATCGGGCACACCATGCAGATCACTATTCAACGTCCTCAATGAAACTCGCCACCTGGAACGTCAATTCCCTGAAAGTCCGCCTGCCGCAGGTACTGCAATGGCTGGGTGAAAACCCCGTCGATGTCCTCTGCCTGCAGGAAACCAAGCTCACCGACGACAAGTTTCCGCAGGCCGAGATCGAGGCCGCCGGGTATCAGGCCGTGTTCACCGGGCAGAAGACCTATAACGGCGTCGCTATCCTGTCGAAGCATGCGATGGGCGAGGTCACGCGCAACAATCCGCGCTACGAGGACGAACAGCAGCGCATCATCGCCGCCACCATCGAAGGCGTGCGCGTCGTCTGCGCCTACATTCCGAACGGCCAGGCGGTCGGTTCGGACAAGTACCAGTACAAGCTGAAATGGCTGGATGCGCTGCACGGCTGGCTGGCGGATGAATTGAAGACTCACGAGAGCCTGGCGCTGCTGGGCGATTACAACATCGCGCCGGAAGACCGCGATGTGCACGATCCGAAGGCCTGGGAAGGCCAGGTGCTGTGCTCGGAGGCGGAACGGGCGGAATTCCGCCGCCTGCTCGATCTCGGGTTCAAGGATGCCTACCGGCTGTTCGAGCAGCCGGAGAAGATGTACAGCTGGTGGGATTACCGCATGATGGCCTTCCGCCGCAACATGGGCCTGCGCATCGACCATATCCTGCTGTCGCCCGCACTGGCCTCACGCTGCAGAGCCTGCGAGATCGACAAGGTGCCGCGCAAGTGGGAGCAGCCGTCGGATCACACACCGGTCATCGCAACCATCGAGTAAGGCGACTAAGGCGACTAAGGCGACTAAGGCGCCCGATGCCCGAAGGCACCGGGCAGTCGACAACTTACGCCGACAGCGCAGTCTTGATCTGCTGCAGCGAAGCCGGGTCTTCGATGGTGGTGAGGTCGCCCGGGTCGCGTCCTTCGCACAGCGCCTGGATGGAACGGCGCAGCAGCTTGCCGGAGCGCGTCTTGGGCAGCAGGCTGACGAAGTGCACGCGCGCCGGGCGTGCCACCGCACCCAGTTGCTTGTCCACCACCGCCATCACTTCCGTCTCCAGCGCCTTGCGTCCTTCCGGCGTGGCTGCCGCGTCGGCATTTTTTAGGATCGCAAAGGCGACCGCTACCTGGCCCTTCAGTTTGTCTTCAACACCGACCACGGCAACTTCGGAGACGTTCGGATGGCTGGAGATGCTTTCCTCGATCTCGCGCGTGCCGAGACGATGGCCGGCGACATTGATCACGTCGTCGGTGCGGCCGAGGATGAAGTAGTAGCCGTCGGCATCGCGGATGCCCCAGTCGAAGGTGGAATACACCTGCTGCTTGAAGTTGGACCAGTAAGTCTTCACGAAACGCTCGTCGTCGCCGAACACGGTCTGCATGCAGCCCGGAGGCAGCGGCCCTTCGATCACGACCACGCCCTTCTCGTTCGCGCCGCACATCTCGCCCGTCGATTCGTTGAGCAGCTTGACGTTGTAGCCGTACATCGGCACGCCGGGGCTGCCCAGCCGCGTCGCGGTGTTTTCCACGCCGCGCGCTACTGTCAGGATCGGCCAGCCGGTTTCGGTCTGCCAGTAGTTGTCGATGATGGGCACGCCAAGCTCGGAAGAAATCCATTGCGAGGTCGGCTCATCGAGCGGTTCGCCGGCGAGGTAGAGCGCCTTGAGCGAGGACAGGTCGTACTTCTTCATGAACTCCGGCGGCTGCTTCTTCAGCACGCGCACCGCGGTCGGCGCGGAGAACATGCGCGTGACCTTGTACTTCTCGACGATGCTCCACCAGATGCCCGCATCAGGGCGGATCGGCAAGCCTTCGTACATGATGGTCGCCATGCCGGCGATCAGCGGGCCGTAGACGATGTACGAGTGGCCGACCACCCAGCCGATGTCGGAGGTGGAGAAATAGGTTTCGCCGGGATTGCCGCAGAAGATGTGCTTCATCGACGAGGCCAGCGCCACTGCGTAACCGCCGACATCGCGCTGCACGCCCTTGGGCTTGCCGGTCGTGCCCGAGGTGTAGAGGATGTAGGACATCTCGTTCGACTCGAGCCATTCGACCGGCACCTCGGCCTTGAGGTGCTGCTCACGCAGCGTCGAATAGTCGACATCGCGGCCGGCGACGAGGTCCATCGGTACAAGACCGCGGTTGACGAGCAGGACATGAGCGGGCTTGTGCTGCGCGAGGCCGATCGCTTCATCGAGCAGCGGCTTGTAGGACACCGCCTTGCCGCCGCGCGAACCGGCGTCCGCCGAGACGATGAGTTTCGGTTTCGCGTCGTCGATGCGGGTGGCAAGGCTGTTCGCAGCGAAGCCGCCGAACACCACCGAGTGCACCGCGCCGATGCGCGCGCACGCGAGCATCGCAAATGCAGCCTCGGCGATCATCGGCATGTAGATCAGCACGCGGTCGCCCTTGCCGACGCCGAGCGATTGCATCATCGCGGCGGCGCGCATCACTTCCGTCTGCAGTTCCTTGAAGCTGTAGACCTTCTCGGTGTTCGTCTCGGTGGAGATGGCGATCAATGCCGGCTTGTCGCCCTGCTTGTCCGCCCAGCGGTCCACCGCGTTGTGGCAGAGGTTGGTCCTGCCGCCGACGAACCATTTGGTGAAAGGCGGCCTGCTGTAATCGAGCACCTGCGAATAGGGCTCTTTCCAGTCGATGAGTTGGGCTTCCTTGTCCCAGAACGCCTGGGGATTGTCGATGGAATTCTTGTAGAAGTCTGCGTACGTCATGTTGCCCCCGAATAGAATTTTCTTGCTGTGCCAGCTTATCGTCCCAGTATGTGCAGCCTGACTTACTCTGCACTTACGGTGGGCCGCGCAGCGCGAAAAAAAAGCGCATCGACGGGAGGGTCTTTGCGCTTTTCATGGCCACGGTTGTTGCCGATCAGAATGCGTCGCCGGGGACGCGTACCCAGCCTTCCATCAGGACCCGCGCGCTGCGGCTCATGATGGCCTTGGTCACGTTCCATTCGCTGCCGGCTTTCACCGCTTCCGCGCCGACGCGCAGCGTGCCGGACGGATGGCCGAAGCGCACGGCAGTGCGCTCACCGCCGCCCGCGGCAAGATTGACCAGCGTGCCGGGAATCGCCGCTGCCGTGCCGATCGCCACCGCTGCAGTGCCCATCATCGCGTGGTGCAGCTTGCCCATCGACAGCGCCCGCACCAGCAGATCGATGTCGCTAGCGGAAACCGTCTTGCCGCTGGAGGAAACATAGTCCTTCGGCTTGGCGACGAAGGCGATCTTCGGCGTGTGCTGGCGCTTGGCGGCTTCATCCACGTTCTTGATGAGGCCCATGCGCATTGCACCGTAGGCGCGGATCGTCTCGAACATCGCAAGCGCCTTGACGTCGCCGTTGATCGCTTCCTGCAGCTCGGTGCCGGTGTAGCCGATCGCTTCCGCGTTGACGAAGATGGTCGGGATGCCGGCATTGATCATGGTGGCTTTCAGCACGCCGATGCCGGGCACTTCGAGATCGTCCACGAGATTTCCGGTCGGGAACATAGAGCCGCCCGCGCCCTCTTCCTCGGCTGCCGGATCCATGAATTCCAGTTGCACTTCCGCCGCCGGAAAGGTGACGCCGTCGAGTTCGAAGTCGCCGGTCTCCTGCACTTCGCCGTTCATCATCGGCACGTGCGCGATGATGGTCTTGCCGATGTTGGCTTGCCAGATGCGCACGACGGCAGTCCCATCCTTCGGGATGCGTGCGGCGTCGATCAGGCCGCTGCTGATGGCAAACGGGCCGACGGCGGAAGACAGGTTGCCGCAGTTGCCGCTCCAGTCGACGAAGGCCTTGTCGATGGAGACCTGGCCGAACAGGTAGTCGACGTCGTGGTCGGGCCGGGTGCTCTTTGCGACGATGACGGTCTTGCTCGTGCTGGAAGTCGCGCCGCCCATGCCGTCGATCTGCTTGCCGTAGGGATCGGGGCTGCCGATGACGCGCATCAGCAAGGCATCGCGCGCGGCGCCGGGAACGCGTGCGGTCTCGGGCAAGTCCTGCAGGCGGAAGAACACGCCTTTGCTGGTGCCGCCACGCATGTAGGTGGCAGGGATTTTGATCTGTGGTACGTGGGGCATGTATGTTGTCCAGTCAAGGATCGTGGGGTGGGTAGAGCGCAGCGAAACCCACCGTGTGCTTCTTGGTCGTTAATGGTGGGTTTCGCTTCGCTCTACCCACCCTACTTCTTTATGCTGCTTTCGACTCCGACGACGCCAGGAAGTCCTGCGCGAACCGCTGCAGCACCCCGCCCGCTTCGTAGATCGACACCTCTTCCGCCGTATCGAGGCGGCAGGTCACCGGCACTTCCACGCGCTCGCCGTTCTTGCGGACGATCACGAGGGTGAGGTCGGCGCGCGGCTTGCGCTCGCCGATCACGTCGAAGGTTTCGGTGCCGTCGATCATCAAGCTCAGGCGGTTGACGCCCGGCTTGAACTCCAGCGGCAGCACGCCCATGCCGATCAGGTTGGTGCGGTGGATGCGCTCGAAGCCTTCGGCCACGATGGCTTCCACGCCGGCCAGGCGCACGCCCTTCGCCGCCCAGTCGCGCGACGAGCCCTGGCCATAGTCCGCGCCGGCGATGATGATCAGCGGCTGCTTGCGTTCCATGTAGGTCTCGATGGCTTCCCACATGCGCGTGACCTTGCCTTCCGGCTCGATGCGCGCCAGCGACCCCTTCTTCACCTTGCCGTCCACGACCACCATCTCGTTCATGAGCGTCGGGTTGGCAAAGGTTGCGCGCTGCGCGGTGAGGTGGTCGCCGCGGTGCGTGGCGTAGGAATTGAAGTCTTCCTCCGGCAGGCCCATCTTGGCGAGGTACTCGCCCGCCGCGCTGTCGAGCAGGATGGCATTCGACGGCGACAGGTGGTCGGTAGTGATGTTATCCCCAAGGACCGCCAGCGGACGCATGCCCTTGAGCGAGCGCTCGCCCGCCAGCGCGCCTTCCCAGTACGGCGGACGGCGGATGTAGGTGCTCTGCGGGCGCCAGTCGTACAGCGGGCTGACCGAAGTGGCTGCCGCCGAACGCTGGTCGAACATCGGGATGTAGACCTTGTTGAACATTTCCGGCTTCACGCTGGCCTTGACGATGGCATCGATCTCTTCGTCCGTCGGCCAGATGTCCTTGAGCGTGACCGGCTTGCCGTTGGCGTCCGTGCCGAAGGCATCGCGCTCGATGTCGAAGCGCACCGTGCCGGCGATGGCGTAGGCCACGACCAGCGGCGGCGACGCCAGGAAGGCTTGCTTCGCATACGGGTGGATGCGGCCGTCGAAGTTGCGGTTGCCGGAGAGTACGGCGGTGGCGTACAGGTCGCGGTCGATAATCTCCTGCTGGATCTTCGGATCGAGCGCGCCCGACATGCCGTTGCAGGTGGTGCAGGCGAAGGCGACGATGCCGAAGCCGAGCTTTTCCAGTTCCTGCTTCAGGCCGGCTTCTTCGAGGTACAGCTCCACGGCCTTGGAGCCGGGCGCGAGCGAAGTCTTCACCCACGGCTTGCGGGTGAGGCCGAGGCGGTTGGCATTGCGCGCCAGCAGCGCGGCGGCGATGACGTTGCGCGGGTTGGAGGTGTTGGTGCAGCTGGTGATGGCGGCGATGATCACCGCGCCGTCCGGCATCTGGCCCGGGACTTCTTCCCACTTGCCGGCGATGCCCTTGGCGGCGAGGTCGGCGGTGGCCACGCGTGCGTGCGGATTCGACGGGCCGGCCATGTTGCGCACGACGGAGGACAGGTCGAACTTCAGCTCGCGCTCATAGACAGCGTTCTTCAGCGTGTCGGACCAGAGGCCTGCTTCCTTGGCATAGGTCTCGACCAGTTTCACCTGCTCTTCGGTGCGGCCGGTCAGCTTCAGGTAATCGAGCGTCTGCTGGTCGATGGAGAACATCGCCGCGGTCGCGCCGTATTCGGGCGCCATGTTGGAGATGGTGGCACGGTCGCCGAGCGTGAGCGAGGAAGCGCCTTCACCATGGAATTCAAGATAGGCGCCGACCACTTTCGACTTGCGCAGGAATTCGGTGAGCGCGAGCACGATGTCGGTGGCGGTGATGCCCGGCTGGCGCTTGCCCGTCAGCTCGACGCCGACGATTTCCGGCAGGCGCATCCAGGACGCGCGCCCGAGCATGACGTTCTCGGCTTCCAGCCCGCCCACGCCGACGGCGATCACGCCCAGCGCGTCGACGTGCGGCGTGTGGCTGTCGGTGCCCACGCAGGTATCGGGGAAGGCGACGCCGTCCTTGGCATGGATGACCGGCGACATCTTCTCCAGGTTGATCTGGTGCATGATGCCGTTGCCGGCCGGGATCACGTCCACGTTCTTGAAGGCATGCTTGGTCCACTCGATGAAGTGGAAGCGGTCTTCGTTGCGGCGATCCTCGATCTCCCGGTTCTTCCGGAAGGCATCCGGGTCGAAGCCGCCGCACTCGACGGCCAGCGAGTGGTCGACGATCAGTTGCACCGGCACGACGGGGTTGACCTTGGCCGGGTCGCCGCCCTGGTCGGCGATCGCATCGCGCAGGCCGGCGAGGTCGACCAGCGCGGTCTGGCCGAGGATGTCGTGGCACACCACGCGGGCGGGGAACCAGGGGAAGTCGCGCTCGCGCTTGACCTCGATGATCTGCTTCAGGCATTCGGTCAGGATGGCGGGATCGCAGCGGCGCACGAGATTCTCGGCGTGCACGCGCGAGGTATAGGGGAGCTTTTCCCAGGCGCCCGGCTGGATCGCCTCGACGGCGGCACGCGCGTCGAAGTAATCCAGATTGGTGCCCGGCAATGGTTTGCGGTATGCGGTGTTCATGGCTCGTATGGAATGAGTGGTGAGGTGCAACGCGGGCCCGCCGTCGTGGCGGGCCGCATGCACTTATTTGCGCTCGGCGATCGGTACGAATTTGAGGTCTTCAGGACCGACGTAGTTCGCGCTCGGGCGGATGATCTTGTTGTCGATGCGCTGCTCGATGATGTGCGCCGACCAGCCGGAAGTGCGCGAGATCACGAACAGCGGCGTGAACATCGCCGTCGGCACGCCCATCATGTGGTAGGAGACGGCCGAGAACCAGTCGAGGTTCGGGAACATCTTCTTGATTTCCCACATCACGCTTTCGAGGCGTTCGGCGATGTCGAACATCTTCATCGAACCGGCGTCCTGCGACAGCGTGCGCGCCACTTCCTTGATCACCTTGTTGCGCGGGTCGGACACGGTATAGACCGGGTGGCCGAAGCCGATCACGACTTCCTTGTTCTCCACGCGGCGGCGGATGTCGGCTTCCGCTTCGTCCGGGTTGTCGTAACGCTTCTGGATTTCGAACGCGACTTCATTCGCGCCGCCGTGCTTCGGGCCGCGCAGCGCACCGATCGCACCGGTGATGGCGGAGTAGATGTCGGAACCCGTGCCGGCGATCACGCGGCCGGTGAAGGTGGAAGCGTTGAACTCGTGCTCGGCGTACAGGATCAGCGAGGTGTGCATTGCCTTGACCCACAGCTCGGGCGGCTTCTTGCCGTGCAGCAGGTGCAGGAAGTGGCCGCCGATGGAATCGTCGTCGGTCTCGACCTCGATGCGCTTGCCGTTGTGGCTGAAGTGGTACCAGTACAGCAGCATGGAACCGAGCGATGCCATCAGCTTGTCGGCGATGTCGCGCGCGCCGGGGGTGTTGTGGTCATCCTTTTCCGGCAGCACGCAGCCCAGCGCGGAGACGCCGGAACGCATCACATCCATCGGATGCGAGGCGGCGGGCAGCGCTTCCAGCACTGCCTTCACCTGCGAGGGCAGGCCGCGCAGGGCCTTCAGCTTGGTCTTGTACGCCTTCAGTTCGGCCACTGTCGGCAGCTTGCCGTGCACCAGCAGGTGGGCGATCTCTTCGAATTCGCAGGTATCGGCGACGTCCAGGATGTCGTAGCCGCGGTAGTGCAGGTCGTTGCCGGTACGGCCGACGGTGCACAGGGCGGTGTTACCGGCGGTCACGCCGGACAGGGCAACGGATTTCTTGGGCTTGAAGCCAGCGGCTTGTTGGTCACTCATCAGAATCTCCCGGGAAAAATTACTTGGCTTTTTGTTGTGCGAACAGGGCGTCGAGCTTCTGTTCGAATTCGTGGTAATTGATGCGATCGTAGAGTTCCATGCGCGTCTGCATGGTGTCGACCACGTTCTTCTGCGTGCCGTCGCGGCGGATGGCGGTGTAGACGTTCTCGGCCGCCTTGTTCATCGCGCGGAAGGCGGACAGCGGATACAGCACGAGGCCGACGTTCACGCTCTTGAGTTCTTCGACGGTGTAGAGCGGCGTCGCACCGAACTCGGTGATGTTGGCCAGCACCGGCACCTTCAGGGCGTCGGCGAACGTTTTGTACATGTCGAGCTGGGTGATGGCTTCCGGGAAGACCATGTCGGCGCCGGCTTCGACGCAGGCTTGCGCGCGGTCGAGCGCGGCTTCCAGGCCTTCCACGGCGAGCGCATCGGTGCGGGCCATGATGACGAAGTTCTCGTCGGTGCGCGCATCGACGGCGGCCTTGATGCGGTCGACCATTTCCTGCTTGCTGACGATTTCCTTGTTCGGGCGATGGCCGCAGCGCTTCGCGCCCACCTGGTCTTCGATGTGGATCGCCGCGGCGCCGAACTTGATCATCGACTTCACGGTGCGCGCCACGTTGAAGGCGGAGGAACCGAAACCGGTGTCGACGTCGACCAGCAGCGGCAGGTCGCACACGTCGGTGATGCGGCGCACGTCGGTCAGCACGTCGTCGAGGTTGGAGATGCCGAGGTCAGGCAGGCCCAGGGAACCGGCCGCCACACCGCCGCCCGACAGGTAAATCGCGCGGTAGCCGGCGCGCTTTGCCAGCAGCGCGTGGTTGGCGTTGATGGCGCCGACGACCTGGAGCGGGGATTCTTCTTGCACCGCCTTGCGGAAGGCGGCTCCTGCGGAATTGAGACTCATGTCTTCACCTTGTTGTGGGTAACTGTTGCAACGATTGAAGCTGGAGGCCTTATTGCAATCGGTGTGCCACGCTGCAAGGGTGGGTTGAAGCAAGATAAACGCTTTATCTTTCAATTACTTAGATAATTCCACATCAGACTGCCGGCTGCCGCCTTGTTTCAAACTGCGTTACAATTGAAACATTGAAACGTGGATGAAACATGCGACTCCCCGCCCGCCCTGCCCTCGACCTGCCGGAAAAACCGATCATCTGGACGGTGTCCATCTCGCGCCTGTCCGATCTGTTCAGGGACATCACCCTGGAATTCGACGACCGCGCCACCATCGAGCCGATCCACCTCGGCTTCGAGGACGCGGTCCGCCATATCCGCGAGCGGCTCGAAACCGAGCGCTGCGATGCCGTCATATCGGCCGGTTCCAATGCCGCCTATCTCAAGAGCCGGCTCTCGCTGCCGGTTGTCATCGCCAAGGCCAGCGGCTTCGACGTGATGCAGGCGCTCGCGCGGGCCAGGAAGATCACGCCGCATGTGGGCCTCGTCACCTACCAGACGCCGATGCCGGAACTGGAGGAATTCCTCGCCACCTTCGACATCGCGATTCCGCAGCGGACCTATGTCACTGAAGAAGACGCCCGCGCGCAGATCAACGAGCTCAAGGCGGCAGGCATCAAGGCGATCGTCGGCGCCGGCCTGATCACCGACCTCGCCGAGGAAGCCGGGCTGGCAGGCGTGTTCGTGTACTCCGCGGCCTCGATCCGGCAGGCATTCGAGGATGCACTGGAAATCGCACGCTTCACGCAACTGGAATCGAGCCGCGGGCGCGCCGCACCGGTGGCCGACACCCTGCGCGCCAAGCACGGCCTGAACGACTTGCGCGGCGATTCGCCGGCGATGCAATCGGTGCGCCACTCGATCGAACTGTTTGCGAAGTCCCCTGCCACCGTCCTCATCGAGGGCGAGACCGGCACCGGCAAGGAACTGGCGGCCCAGGCCATCCACCGCGAGAGCCAGCGCGCGCGGCAAGCCTTTGTCGCGATCAACTGCGGCGCGGTGGCGGAGTCGCTGCTGGAATCGGAATTGTTCGGCTATGAAGAAGGCGCGTTCACCGGCTCGCGCCGCGGCGGCCATGCCGGGCTGTTCGAGGCGGCCAATCGGGGCACCCTGTTCCTCGACGAGATCGGCGAGATGCCGCTGCAGTTGCAGACGCGCCTGCTGCGAGTGCTGGAGGAGCGCGAAGTCGTGCGCGTCGGCGGCACGCGGCCGGTGCCGGTCAACGTACGCATCATCAGCGCCACGCATTGCGATCTTGATCAGCGCGTGAGAGAGGGACGCTTCCGGGCCGACCTCTTCTACCGGCTCGGCGTCTTGCGCCTGAGCTTGCCGCCGCTGCGCGAGCGCAGCGAAGACCTGGTCGCGCTGGCGGAATGGGGGCTCAAGAACGCGCTGGCTTCGCTCGGCGTGCGGCCGCATGCGAATCTGCACGCGGAGCTGCTTGCGTGCGCTCCGCTGCTGGCGAACTACGGCTGGCCGGGTAATGTGCGCGAGTTGCGCAATCTGATGGAGCGGCTCGCACTCTTCCTGGCTGCGGAACCGTTGCAGGCGCTGTCGCCGAGCTTCGTGTTGTCGGTGGCGCCGGAGCTGGCGGCATCGGCGAAAGTTGAGGCACCCGTCAAACGCATCATGGTGCCTCAGGCTGAATCCATCCAGCAGGTGCTGGCGCGGTTCAATGGCAACCGCGAAGCGGCGGCGAAGTACCTGGGGATCAGCCGTACGACCTTGTGGCGCAAGTTGAGTCAGGGGCAGTAGGTACGCGGTGGGTTTCGCTTCGCTCTACCCACCCTACAGTCCTTTATGGAGAATCGCAATTTCCGCTGCCTATAAAGAACCGTAGGGTGGGTAGAGCGCAGTGTATAGCCGGGGGACATAGGTAACACCTGTCGGGAGACATGGGTAACACCTTTTATGATCATCGCGTTGCAACAA
>Ga0196971_1000154_pt1 | contig 66782 bp, 71 predicted proteins | sample S1v_1013CmetaG_FD_148660 | JGI IMG/M metagenome (GOLD analysis project Ga0196971, IMG submission 148660) | Soil microbial communities from Anza Borrego desert, Southern California, United States - S1+v_10-13C | ecosystem: Environmental > Terrestrial > Soil > Desert | place: USA: California... | reverse complement strand
ACAGAAGATGGCTTCTAAAGTCAAATCCTGAGCTTGCACAGCTTCTCAGGGATACAATAGGTACCGGCTGGGCAAAGCATCCTACTGACCTTATAAAATTCCTGAAATACCAGGACGATCCGGCCGTGCAGGAAAAGGTAAGGCAGATAAAGCTGAACAACAAGCTGGAGCTGGCGAAGATTATAAAGCAGAAATACTCTATAGATGTAGATGCAAATTCGATATTCGATGTTCAGATAAAAAGGCTCCATGCTTATAAGAGACAGCTTCTGAACGTACTTCATATAATGCATCTGTATAACTGCCTGAGGGAGGATCCGAAGCTATCCATAATACCAAGGACCTTCATTTTCGGTGCCAAGGCGGCACCGGGCTACCAGCTGGCAAAGCAGGAGATAAAACTTATTAATACCCTCGCTGATAAAATAAATAATGACAAAAGTATTGATAATAAGCTTAAGGTAGTATTTATGGAAGACTACAAGGTATCCCTGGCGGAAAAGATCATACCGGCTGCTGATGTAAGTGAGCAGATATCAACTACCACAAAGGAAGCCTCTGGCACAGGGAACATGAAGCTCATGATGAATGGGGCCATTACTGTTGCCACTCTTGATGGAGCAAACATCGAGATAAGGGATGAGGTGAGGGATGAAAACATAATAATATTCGGAATGACGGATAAGGAAGTGCTTGATTATTACAAGCATGGAGGGTACAGTGCAATTGAACAGTACAACAGAGATCCGCGTATTAAGGCTGTTGTAGACCAGCTTATAAACGGATTCTTCCCTGTGAGCAATGTTGAGTTCATGGATATATACAACCATCTGCTGCTGCATAATGATGAATATTTTGTGCTGAAGGACTTCAATGCCTATGTGGAAGCACATAAATGGGTGGATGAGCTTTACAGGCAGAAAACCAAGTGGACCAGGATGAGCATAAACAATATAGCCCATTCAGGAGTTTTCTCCAGCGACAGTACAATATCCGAATATGCTACCGGCATATGGGGAGTCAAAAGGGTGATTATATGACGGATATACAGATTTTTCACAATTCCCATGAGGAGAAATACCGCTTCCCTTTCGGAGCAGTTCCCTGCAGCAGCAAGGTAAGTCTCGGGCTGACGATAAAAAGCACAAAGCCTGTTAATTCTGCAGAGGTGATAGTTAGCCCTGAGAGCGGCAGTGAACAGAGGAGACCTATGACTATCCTGAATGGACAGGGGGAAGGGCTGCACTACACGGCTTATATAGATATTCCCGGTGAGCCGGGACTTTTATGGTACTATTTTGAACTGGTCATAGGCGGAGAAAAGTTTTTTTATGGAAATAATGAAAGATCATCAGGAGGTATTGGGCGCTTGTACAGCACAATACCTGCCGGATATCAGATCACAGTATACATGGGAGAGGCAAAAACCCCCCATTGGTATAAGAAGGCAATAATGTACCAGATATTCGTGGACCGGTTCAGAAACGGCAGCAAGGACGGCAAGGTCCAAAATCCCAAGAGGAACAGCTTCATATATGCAAATTGGGAGGATACTCCCACATATATAAAGGACTGTGAGAAGGGCTCAATAGACCGGTGGGACTTTTTCGGAGGGAATCTTCAGGGAGTGATGGACAGACTGGAGTACCTTAAAGAGCTTGGTATCACTGTTATTTACCTGAACCCTATTTTTGAGGCTCCAAGCAATCATAAGTATGATACTGCTGATTACAAAAGGATAGACCCTATGTTCGGCAGCAATGAGGTCTTCAAGGACTTGTGTGAAAGGGCCGGAAAGCTTGGAATATCAATTATGCTGGATGGGGTTTTCAGCCATACCGGCAGCGACAGCTTGTATTTCAACAGATACGGCAATTATCCCGGCATTGGAGCATATCAGTCGCCTGAATCTCCTTATAACTCCTGGTACCGTTTCAGATGCTCCAGGGATGACTATGAATGCTGGTGGGGAGTTGACAACCTGCCCAATGTAAATGAAATGGATCCGGGATATCTGGATTTTATAATCACAGGGCAGGACAGCGTCATTAAGTATTGGATGGAGCTTGGAGCAAAGGGCTGGCGTCTGGATGTGGCAGATGAGCTTCCCGACGAGTTTATCCGTTTGCTCCGGAAGACAATGAAACATAAGGACGCTGATTCGATACTCATGGGAGAGGTGTGGGAGGATGCATCAAACAAAATAAGCTACGGCAGCAGAAGAGCCTACCTTATGGGAGCGGAACTTGATTCAGTGATGAATTACCCCTTCAGGGGAATAATGATAGATTTCTTCAGGGGAAACCATGATGCAAAACGCGCAAATGAGGCGCTGATGAGTATCTATGAAAACTATCCCCTTCATAATTTCTACTGCAATATGAATCTGATAGGATCACATGATGTTCCAAGGATACTGACAATACTAGGAGAAGCTCCGGAAGAGCAGAATATGTCACAGAAGGAAAAGGAAAGGTACCGCCTGCCGGAAGGGCAGAGAGCACTTGGAATAGCACGGCTCAAGCTTCTGACACTTATACAGATGACCTTCCCGGGAGTTCCCTGCATATACTATGGGGATGAAGCCGGACTTGAGGGTTATAGGGATCCGCTGAACAGGGGGACCTATCCCTGGGGTAGTGAGAATCTCGAACTGCTTGAATGGTATAAGGCCGTAACCTCCATAAGAAGAAGGTATGATGTTTTAAGCACAGGGAAGTGGATCCCTGTATTGGCTTCCGGGGATGCATTGGGGTATGTCAGAAAAGTGGAAAATGGCAGGGACATGTTCGGCGAACAGTGTGAGGACAACACCGCTTTTATATTGGTGAACAGGAATAAGGACCACCGGTGCCATATATCCGTAGATATCGGAGCCTGGAGCAAGGGTATCATGTATGACCTGCTTGACCGCTGCGAGGCCGTTGACTTCATGGATGGCAGACTGGATATTGTACTGGAGCCCCTGCAGGGGAAGCTATTCATATCAAAACCATAAGTAACAAGAGGTAAACATGAGTATAAAAGAATCCATACTCGAACAGAGTGACAGCGTACAAGCGAAAAAAAGCCGCAGCGACAGGAAAGACAAGGGAGTATTCTACACTCCGCCGGAGGTTGTGGAGAGAATGGCGGAAGAAATGCTGTCGGCGGTTGACCTGGCTGCAGATCCTTATATAAGAATCCTTGATCCTGCCTGCGGTACAGGACTTTTTCTTGTTAAGGCCTTTGAGGTGCTTAAGAGAAGGTTTGAGGAGAATTTTAATGAAATATTGGACAGGAATAAGGAGCTTCAGGGAAAGCTGCATAAGGAAGAGCTGGGCTGCTTTATTGTTGAAAACAACCTTTGGGGGACTGATATTGATCAGGAGGCCTTGAATACGGCGGCTGAAATACTGATGATGCTGGCAGGAAAGGAATGCAGGCCGAATTTTCTGCGCTGTGACAGCCTGGTCAGCGGTATGACGGCTCAAAGCAGCCTGTCTGGCGCCATGTCCAGGGAGGAATATGAATTCTGGGACAGCAATTATGATTATATTATCGGGAATCCTCCCTACATTGGACATAAACAGGTATCGGGGGAATATAAAAAAGTTCTTCAGCAGCTCTATATGGGTATTTACAGGGACAAGTCCGACATATCCTATTGCTTCCTGAAAAGGGGCATAGACCTTTTGAAGAAGGGCGGAAGCCTGAGTTTCATCACCTCAAGATATTTCATGGAAGGCCCTTCAGCAGCGGGGCTGCGGAAGTATATGGCCGGTAAATGCACTATAACTGAGGTTGTGGACTTTTATGGAGGCCGCGTTTTCCAGGATGCAGGGGTAGCGGCTTGCATAATAACGCTTAAAAAGGGAAGCTACGGTGATAAGATACAGGTTCTGAAGTATAAGCAGGGTAAAAGGAACACCGGGGTGGAGTTATTTGCTCCAATGAATTTTGAACGATTTACAGCAAACAGATCGGAGCTCAGGGATGAGGGCTGGGTACTTTTGAATCCTGAAAAATATGGAATATTCTCCGCAGTGGAAGCAAAGGGCTACCTGACTCTGGGGGATGTCGCAGACAGCTATCAGGGTATAATAACAGGCTGCGACAGGGCTTTTGTTGTGAGCAGGAAAGAGATAGAGGAGTATGGTATTGAAGAGAAGCTCCTTAAGCCATGGATCAAGAACAGTAATGTCAGGAAGCATTCTATTGATGCTGCAGGCCAGTTTATAATATATTCTGATTTTATAAAAGCAGAAGAGGATTTTCCAAATGCTATAAAATATATTTCGGATTGCAGGGACAGACTTGTTGGGAGAAGGGAATGCAGGAAAGGCGTAAGGAAATGGTATCAGCTGCAGTGGGGCAGGACCAATGAGATCTTCGAGACTCCCAAAATAGTCTATCCTTATAAATCTCCGGACAGCCGGTTTGCAGTTGATGAGGCCGGATATTACTGCAGTGCGGACATATACAGCCTGAGGCTCAGGAAGGAATATGAAGGAAGCCTGTCTCTGAGATATATTTCTGCCGTACTTAACTCCAGACTTTTTGAATTTTATTTCAAATGCTATGCAAAGAAAATCAGTGAAAATCTTTATGATTATTATCCTAATACCGTTCTAAGGATGAGGATACCCATGCCCAAAGCTGGTGATCCAATACAGGAAATGGCCGGCAGGCTGGTACACTGTAAAAATGAGGATGACATAAAGACTATTACATATGAGATCGACAGGGAAGTATATAAGATGTACGGTTTAAATGAAAGACAGATAAAAATTGTTGAAAAAGGCTAGGGTATTCCTAAAGGGAAAAAGGTTTCGGGGTTCCGAGGCTTCGAGGTTATGGGGAAACTCGGGTATTCCTTGTAAAAATCCGTGTGCCCCGTGTTACCCGTTCCTGAACCTATAAGGAATACCAAAGCTTTCCTCGTACCTCGTACCTCGAATCTCGAATCTCGTATCTTTAAATTTTGGAGGGGTTGCAATGCTTTTATTGGCTGCGGCGGTAGCTCCATCGGCTGCTCTGCTTTATTATTTTTACACCAGGGATAAATATGAAAGGGAACCGAGGCTGCTGCTCCTGAAGTCGTTCCTGATGGGTGGAGGTCTGGTAATACCTGTACTTTTTGTAGAGTTGACCTTGAATATATTTGATATTGCCGAAGGTAACCTGCTGGCTGCCGGCTATACTGCCTTTGTAGTAGCGGGGCTTTCTGAGGAATCCTTCAAATTTCTGTTTTTTTTCCTGTACATATGGAAAAATAGAGAATTCAATGAAATGTACGACGGGATAGTATATGCAGTATTTATTTCCCTGGGCTTTGCAACTGTGGAGAATCTCGCATATGTACTCCAGACCGGCTTTGATACTGCATTTATAAGATCACTTACAGCTGTACCCGCTCATGCACTTTTTGCAGTGGTTATGGGTTATTACCTGGGTATCGCAAAATTTGCGAAGCTGCAGTACAGGAGGAAATATATATGGCTTGGATTTATGAGCCCTGTAATACTTCATGGAATATATGATTTCATACTGCTTTCGCAGAAATTTTATTTGCTGGTGCTTTTCATACCTTATATGATATACCTCTGGAAAAGAGGCCTCGGGCATGTTGATGAACTGCTGGAATATTCGCCCTTCAGGGACAATGAAGACAGTAGAGAATAAACTAATGTATATAGTTTATTCTCCTGTTCTTGCCTATATAGTCCACAAATGCCTCCAGCCTTGTCTGATATCCTGCCTCACCGGTCTGTTCATCGACGATCAGGTATAATATTGGGATGCCATAGTCCTTTTCCACCTGTGGAAGTATTGCGCGGGAAACTATTTCCGGCATACAGGTCATGGGATATATCTGAACAAGTCCGTCGTAGCCAAGCTTTGCATAGTGTACTGCATGACCGATGCACTGCTGTGTATGGCCTCCTATGAGGACGGGCAGATAAGGCTTTGACAGCTTCTTTTCCATTCTATAGCCCTTCCGTCCGGTGACGGGCAGTATAACGGTGTTGCGCGCCCAATCCCTTACCGTCATAGACCTGTGTACCTCCACACCCAGATCCCCGAGTCTTTCCTCCACATTGAGGTTTGTGAAGGGCTCAATGATTGTGTATATTTCTCCGATTATTCCTACCTTTATCGGTTTGAAGCTGTTGTCAATATCTATCCTGCTTATCTTGTTCCTGGTTTCCTGGATCAATTGAAGCATCTGGGCTGTACCCCTGGCATTCATAACATCCTTCTTAAACTCATGCATTATGCTTCTTATTTCTGCTTTGTTGGCAGCCCTTGGCCGGGTATAATAAAGCAGCTCATTCAGACTGTCTACTTCACAACATACCTTGTACGCATTCATAAAGGCAGTGATTATATTTGCCCTGCCGCCTCCGGAGATTTTCTTTATTGTATCATAGAAATCACTATAACCCTCCCTTGGAGGATCAAGAATAATGATATCCACATCTTTATACCCCGCTTCCTCCAGGGCTTGCTTCTGCAGCGGACCATAGTAGCCAAAACGGCATGGCCCGCAGCTTCCAGTGATGAGTATTGTATCTGCTCCAGCTTTGATGCTGTTCATATAATTCCCCAGCATTATTTTGTATGGCAGGCATATGGTCTCCGGTGAGATGGAAGAGCCAAGCCTCAGGGTGGAATTTGTAGTGAACGCGGGTATCACACTTTCCACACCTATGTCATCCATCAGACTTTTAACTGCTATGTATGCTTCTCCCATATGCGGGTATGTAAGCCGCATCTGAATTCCCCCTCCTGTCCAGTAAGTCGTAGAATGCCTCCAGACGGGTGTTAAAGCCTGCATCACCCGTATGCTCATCAATATTCAGCACCATGTATGGCTTTTTATAATATCTTCTTGCCTGCTTCTCAATAAACTCCCCAACCAGGGAATCCACTCCACAACCGAAGGCTGTCAGTGCCAGCATTCCGTCAATAGAACTATTATCCATTATATATAATGCGCTGCCTATAAGGCTTTTACCGCTGCTCCAGAACATCCTCTTTGAAAGCTCCATACACCGTTCATTTATTATCTGAGGATCTATCATATCGGGAGTAATAATTTCAATACCCCGTTCTTCGAGCTTTTTCATCAGTCTCATGTTTATAAAGCTGTCATATAGAAGATAAGGATGGCCGATAAGCCCTATCCTGGCGTTTGTTCTGTAAAAACTACGCGGTATGGCTGCAATTACACGGTCTGGAGTATTGCCCTTATACACTGCGGCTTTAAATTTCTCATGAGCCTTCATGGCCGCATTTATTCCCTTGTTGATCTTTACAGGGTTCCTGAATTTCAGCGAAAATGCCATCCTGTACAGTGCCTTCACAAGCTCGCTGCGGTTTTTCACAAGATTTATTTCGGTATCTATGAGAGGAGGCAGGTCTGGAACCGAATACTTGACCATTTCGGGAAGGCCGCCAAATTTGGGACATATATACTCGCCCTTTGATACGCTTGTAAGACGTGGCACCAGTATACAATCCACCTTATTCCTCAGACCGTATGCATGGCCATGGTATACCTTTACAGGCAGACATGCGTCGTCTATGCTGTAGAGTACACCTTTGTCAAGAATTTCCTTCGTAGTTTCCGGAGAGGGAACAACCTCAGCTCCCAGCTCTGTAAGGAAGGTCTCAATAAACGGGTAATACTTATAAAAATACATTCCCCTGGGAATGCCAACTTTTACAGCCACTGAATCACCTCTTTTCCTCTAATATTATTAACAAAAGGCAGAGGTTTAAAACAGAAATAAAAAAAATCAGAAGCATGTTATTTATGCTTCTGATTTTACGGGCGATGGGCAATGGGCAATGAGCAATGGGTTGCGCGCATTTTTGGCAGGGCTTCGAAGCGTTGCTAAAATCCTCGTATCTCGCATCTCGAATCTCGTATCTATAATACTCCGTAGATTACTATCCCAAGCACTCCAGATAATAGTAATGCAATTATCGGGTTTAGCTTCAGCTTGTAAACTCCGGTAAAAACCAGCAGTGCTATCAGGACACCTTTAAAATCTATAATGGAAACCTTTCCGATATCTATGCAGGCGGCGGCTATAAGTCCAAGTACAGCAGGCCTTATACCGCGGATAATCCGGTTGATCTGTCTTAAGTGCTTGAATTTATTATAATAAACTGATACGAGTAGTGTAATGGCTGTTCCTCCTTCCTGAAGAGGAAGAATCCCAGGATGCCGCTGATCAATTATGTATGCAGTTTATTGTACTTTTTTCAGTAATGACATAATCTGCCGCAATATCGAATTCATCTGAAGGTACATGGTCAACAATTTGGAAGGAATAAGCAAGGGCGGCTTTTACTGCGTCAGGCTGCAGCCGCTTCATGAATCTGTCATAATAACCTGCACCGAAGCCTATCCTGTTTCCTGAATTGTCAAAGGCTACTCCTGGAACGAGCACCAGATCGATCAAACTGCTGTCGGATAATCTGATATATTCCGCCCTGGGTTCCCTTATGCCGAAATGGCCTTCCTTCAGCTCCTTGAGGCTTGTTATTCTGGAAATGCAAAGCTCGTGGGTTTCCGGTATGCATACAGGAATATATACCTTCTTGTTATGCATAAGACAGTAGTCAATAATCGGATCAGTCTTTACTTCATGCTTGAAATCCAGATATATCATCACATGAGCTGATGTATTGAAAAAGCTGTTTTCCTTCAGATGAGAAAATATGCTTTGGCTGAAATGGTATACCTCGTCATCAGACAGTTTGTTTCTTATTTCAAGGATTTGTTTTCTTATAGCTTCCTTCATGGGCTCCTCCGCATCTTATCCAGATTTTTCTCATAGTATTTATAGTAGCATTAATAATATAGTGGGTGCAATCGAAAATTAGTATGTAAAATTATTTTTGGAATGAGAGAAACATCAGACTTTAGTTTTAAAGCGACGTATATTATTATGAAAGAAAGAATGACAGATTAGAAGAATGGATTACTTTACTACTTGATGAATGCAAGTCCATTATACCAAAAAAATTTGTGCAGAATCTGAGTAAAAAATATTATTTTTTCGTCAAACATATAGGAGGTAAAATAATGAATAGAAATTCAAATATTGTGATTGGTGCAGTTTTAATAACCATGGGAACATTGTTCCTCCTGTCAAACCTGGGTTATCTGAGCTTCAGCTGGAACTATGTGTGGCCTCTGGCACTGCTGGTTCCCGGGATATATATGCATTTTGCATTCTTCACAGGAATTGACAGGAATCCCGGGATATTGGTTCCGGGAGGGATACTTACCACTTATGGTGCTCTATTTTATGCCAACGTGTTTTTTGGATGGCATATGATGGCTGACCTTTGGCCAATGTTTCTTATAGGTATTGCAGTGGGACTGTTTGAGCTGTACCTGTTTGGCAGCCGTGACAAAGGACTTCTTGTCCCTGTATTTATACTTGGAGGCATAGGACTATCAGCCCTGTTAAGGACTTTTATATTCTTTGACCTGAAGAATTATATTGTACCCGTAATACTGATTGTGATCGGGATAATGATAATATCCAAAAGGGACGGTAAAAGAGGCAACAGCTAAAATCTCAGCTGGTACGGACTATACATTGCTTCAATAAAGTGCATTTGAAGCTGCACTTTACTCGATTTAAATATCGATCCGTAAGCAAAATGGAAGTATGTTATGTTATATGTACCAGCTGTTGACATATATTCTTCTTCATAACCAATAAAGAATGCTGAATATGATGCTAGGATTTAAATTTATGAAATCCAATGCATTATATTCAGTTTTTGCTATCGTCATAATTCTCTATTTATTGACAATAATAAAAGTGAAAGGTATATTAGTTATAGAATATATTTACTGTTGGTTTTTTCATTTATATAAATCGGGGTGATGATGTGGCGCAGATTCTTATTGTTGATGACTCAATTATAATGAGGCGTAATCTGAAGACTATACTGACAAAGGCAGGGCATTCAGTTATTGCTGAAGCAGCTAACGGGAAAGAGGCTTTAGTTGAGTTTGAAAAGCACATGCCTGATCTGGTCACTATGGATATTACGATGCCGATAATGAATGGAATAGAAGCGGTCAGCAGAATTATAAGCAGCTTCCCGGAAGCAAGGATTATCATGATCAGTGCCCTGGATCAGAGGAATATGGTATTTGAAGCACTGGAAAGCGGTGCAAAGCATTATATAATAAAGCCGATCACTGCTGAAAATGTTCTTAAGGTTGTCAATACTGTACTTGAGGAAGTGGAAATAGTAGGGACGGAAAAGGGGCCTTTTCCTGAAAAGACGGCAGTGGAGAACAGGAATTGAATAAATGTATTTGAATTGATCAACCTGAGATATATAATATATTAATGGTTGATTTTTATATTGAACTTGGATTATTTTGTATACTATATTGGTTGGAGGTTGACGAATGAATAAGCTGAGGAGATTTATTTCGTATTATAAGCCTTATAAAGGCTTGTTTTTCCTTGATATGCTCTGTTCCTTTACGGCTGCAGGGGTGGACCTGCTTTTCCCGGTGCTTGTCAAGTATCTGCTGGAGCATGGTTTGAGCGCAGAGGTGGGTATGGCTCTCGACATCATAATGAAGATAGGTGCATTAATGCTTGTCATGTATATACTCAAGTATTTCTGCCAGTACTTCATCACGGCCTGGGGGCATATTATGGGGGCAAGAATGGAATATGACATGAGGGAGGATATTTTCGGGCATCTGCAGAAGCTTTCCTTTTCATTCTATGACAATAATAAGACAGGACAGATAATGTCAAGGATTGTTAACGACCTGTTTGATATTACCGAGCTTGCGCACCACGGTCCCGAAGAAGTATTCATCTCCCTGATAAAAATAATCGGTTCCTTTTTTATACTGCTTAGCATAGATGTGAAGCTGACTTTGATAACCTTTGCCTTCATTCCCTTTATGATGGGTTTTGCCTTCTTTTATAATGACAAGATGCGTTCGGTATTCAGGAGAAACAGGCAGAAGATAGCAGAGATTAATGCACAGATAGAGGACAGTATAGCAGGGATCAGGGTGGTACAGTCCTTTTCCAATGAAAGGGTGGAACAGGAGAAGTTCACCCAGGGGAACACGGGCTTCTACGATACAAAAAAAGAAAGCTATTATTATATGGGACGTTTCTTCAGCGGCATCAGGCTGTTTGACGGTATAATCTATATAGTTGCGGTGATTGCCGGGGCATATTTTATAAATCTTGGCACTATAAAAACCTCGGACCTTGTTGCATACCTGCTCTATATAAATACCTTCCTTGTTCCCATAAGATCGCTTATCGACTTTACAGAGCAGTTTCAGAAAGGAATGACAGGCTTTGAAAGGTTCCTTGAAATCATGGATACTGAGCCCGATATTAAGGATAGCAGTGATAGCGTCACACTGGAGAAGGTTCGTGGAAGGGTAGAATTTGAAGGTGTTTCCTTCAAGTATGATGAGGGAGGACATGTTCTGAAGAATATAAACCTGAACCTGGAGCCCGGGGAGACAGCTGCTCTTGTTGGACCTTCAGGAGGAGGAAAATCAACACTCTGCAGCCTTATTCCAAGGTTTTATGAAGTGACTGAGGGAACCATAAGAGTTGACGGAACAGATATCAGGAATATAAAATTGGACTCCTTGAGAAAGAATATAGGAATCGTCCAGCAGGATGTATATCTTTTTGCAGGGACGATCCTTGAGAATATCAGGTATGGTAAGCCGGAAGCCACCCGGGAGGAAATCATCCGGGCAGCCAGGGAGGCAAATGCCCATGATTTTATATTAGGACTGGAGAAGGGCTATGAAACCTATGTGGGAGAAAGAGGAGTAAAGCTTTCAGGAGGGCAGAAGCAGAGAATAAGTATAGCAAGAGCTTTTCTTAAAAACCCCCCTATATTGATACTTGATGAAGCCACCTCCTCCCTGGACAACCAGAGCGAGAAAATAGTGCAGCAGTCTCTCGAAAACCTGTCCAGCAACAGGACAACCTTTGTGATAGCCCATAGGCTTTCAACCATCAAGAGAGCAAAGACGATACTGGTGTTTACCGACAATGGAATAGAGGAAAAGGGAAGCCATGAGGAGCTTATATGCAGTAATGGGATATATGCATCGCTGTATAATGCGCAATTTGAAGATTTTGAAGAAATAAAGGTATAAAAAAAAGCCTGCGAGGGGCGCAGGCTTTTTAGAGAGGGTTTTTAAAATCAGTATTAGCTTTCTATGAGCACATTATAGCAGTCAATTGTGCAGATTTTATGAAGAAAAAGAAAAATCTCCGGATATTAATAGGAACTGTGTTGGCTGGATATCAGGTCCTTTTCACGCTCCATAATATCTCCATAACTATTTTCTATACTGAAGAAAATACATAAATGGAGGAAATATGAAAGAGCAATTACAAAATAAACTGGAGAATCTAAGAAAAATAATCAGAAGTACAGATGGAGCAGTAGTTGCATTCTCCGGAGGAGTGGACAGTACCTTTCTTTTGAAGGTCGCCGCAGAAGTGCTTGGAGAAGATGTTATTGCCGTAACGGCAAATTCAGAAACTTATCCCAAAAGAGAACTGGAGGAGAGTAAGCTATTTGCCAAAGCCCAAGGAATAAAACATATTGTAATTGAAACTCTTGAGCTGGAAATAGCAGGCTTTGCAGATAATCCGCCGGATAGATGCTTTTACTGCAAGCATGAGCTGTTTTCCAAGCTTACGGATATTGCAAAGAATAACGGCATGAAGTATGTTCTTGATGGATCTAATTACGATGACAGGAATGACCACAGGCCGGGAATGCGTGCTGCCAAGCAGCTAGGAGTGGTTAGCCCGTTGAAGCAGGCAGAAATGACAAAGGAAGACATACGTGAGTTGTCCAGAGAATTTGGGTTAAGCACTTGGAACAAGCCTTCCTTTGCATGCTTATCATCAAGATTTCCATATGGGACCAGAATCACACCAGAAAAGCTTGTAGTGATCGGTGAAGCAGAAGATTTTATCAGGGACTTGGGCTTTCACGAACTAAGGGTCCGACATCATGGCACTATAGCGAGAATTGAAGTTGGTAAGGCTGACTTAGGGCGGATTGTAGCTTTTGCAGATGAAATAACTGCTAAGCTTAAATCACTGGGCTTTTTATATGTGACATTAGAGCTGTCTGGCTATAAGTCTGGAAGTATGAACTATATATTAACAGAGGAAGAAAAAAGTATAGAGAACATATAGTATTACATAAACAAAAGCTGCTAAAATAAAGCAGCTTTTGTTTATGTAATACTTATTGATTTTTGCATATAAACTCATAGTTTTTTGGTGTTCTAATTGTAGGATTAGTGCCGCACAACTCACAATTGACCGCTTTATCAATATCCAACAAGGTGAAATCAGTTTTCATTGCATCGAACATAAGTATTTTATTAACCAGCGGAACTCCGATACCTGTCAAATACTTAATCGCTTCTATTGCTTGAAGCATTCCCATAATACCGGGTACAGCACCTAATACTCCTGTTTCGGAACACGAGGGTACCGGACTGTTATCTTCAGCTTCAGGAAAAATACATCGGTAGCACGGACTCCTACCTGGGAGTATCGTTGTTACAAGACCGTCAAAACGTAGAACTCCTGCTTCGAGTAAAGGTTTTTTTAAGAAATAGCACATGTCATTAAGCAGGTAACGGTTGGGCAAATTGTCTAGCCCATCAATTACTATATCGTAATCTGAAATAAGCGCTTCTGCATTTTCTATAGAAAATCTCTGTTCATATGTGCAAAGCTCAATATCAGGATTGAGTGTTCTCAGAAACCTCTCTGCTGACCTGACTTTAGCCATGCCGATAGTGTCGGCGGAGTGTAGTATTTGTCTGTTGAGATTACTGATTTCTACGGTATCAAAGTCTATTAGTCCCAGTTTTCCTATCCCCGACATAACTAGAGCATAAGCAGCAGGAGAGCCTAGTCCTCCGCTGCCTACAATCAGAATCCTTGCTCTGCTAAGTTCTTCTCTTGCACTTTCAAGATTTATAGAGTATTCCGGTTTTTCATTATTAGCTTGGCTACATGCAAAGGTATAGGTCGACAAATTATAATGCAATGCTTGCTCGCTGACGCTGCCGATATCCAACAATACCTTCACTGTTTCAATAGCGGTAAGAGTGCAGTTAAAACCAAGATATGCGTTACCAAACAATGTGCAAACCGAACATTCTTTATAGTCGGCATATAAGCTATTTATATCATCAATAACCTGACCAACACTTTCTCTTGCGCGGACAGTTTTTATATACCCATAGCCACCAGCAACTGCTGTGAATATAAGAGGAATATTTGCAATATTAATTTCCGGATTTGATATTGCCTTTTCATAAAACATTATTGTGACATTATAATCAACAGAAAGGTCAAGTTTCTGATTGCCTGAGATATCAATTATTCGAAGCTGCAAATCAGGATTAAGTCCTCGTGCATTTTGCGTTATAAGTTCAATTCCATCGATATTCGCAGCATAACAATCTATTTTGCCTATACCCATAGCTGAAAGATAATAAAGCAGAACTGCACAGTTTGAAATACCTTCGCAGCATACCAGGATAGATGAGTCAAGCAGCTTTTTTTGTCCTGGACCACCTATTTCCGGTATTATAATATGCCGCATATATCTTTGGATCTGTTCTCTTTCCAGTATCAAATCAATACCCCCAAAAAACTTAGTTATTCTTTCCATCTCATTTGATAGTCTTTAACGGCATTATGCAGCGCAGTGGCTGCTGTATTTGAACATAATAGCTTTTGCTGAGGCAATCCTCCTAAAGCCGATGCTACATCATCGTTTGATATTCTCATAGCTTCCGCCAGGGTTTTACCAAGGGCAAGCTGTGTCAACATACTGCCTGAAGCTATAGCAGCGCCACAGCCGAATACCTTTAGCTTAATATCAGAGATTATACCATTTTTTACTTTAATATATACTGTAATCTTATCACCGTCAGAAGCATTTCCTGTTTGTCCAATACCATCAGGGAATTCTAATACACCAATATTTCGAGGATTAGATAGATGATCCAACACTATATCGTTATACATAAAAACCTCCTATAGTACTGATTTGAATTTGTTGGATTTAACTTATGCAGGTTCTTAACTATTCAACTCAATGCAGCGTGCAGTATTATTCAGATTAATATAATATAAATCAACATACTTTGCAATAATAAGATTATTAAACAGGAGGTGATTTGATGGATATTTTAAAAGACAATAATCATATGCAGAATTGTATAGTTTCATGCGTGGCCTGCATGCAGGCCTGCGAGGAATGCCTTATGGCCTGCTATAAGGAGCCGGACTTGAATGCAAGGGTGAAATGTGTGAGTATGCTTCGGGATTGTGCTGATATCTGTATATTGGCAGCACAATATATGTCTAGGAACAGCCCTCATAGCAAGACAATATGTAAAATGTGCGCCGAGTTATGTGATATGTGTGCAGCTGATTGTGAAACCTTCAAGGATGATCATTGTAAAAGGTGTGCCGATGTCTGCAGGGCATGTGCGGATGAATGCCGCAAAATGGCACAATAGACGAGTATAGGGGATAGTGCTACTACCTCCTATCTTATTCAGGAGGGATAATAATGGCTTGGTTATCTTTAATACCACCGCTTATTACTATTGTTTTGACATTTAAAACAAAAAGACTGGTTCCCGCTTTATTCCTTGGAGTAGTTGCAGGATCGTTGATCAGCTCCAAATCCATACTTGGAGGTATTATTAGTATAGGTAGCTATCTTGTCGATGCTGTAGCTGATAAGGATAGTGCATATACACTGGGGTTTTTGATTGCTTTCAGTGCTTTGGCTGACGTAATAGAAATGGCTGGTGGGATCGCCGGGTTCAGTGAAAAAATAAGCAAATGGGTTAAGAATGAAAGACATGTGTCATTATGGACATGGTTATTGAGTGTATTTACCTTTTTTGATAGCTCCTTTCATACTATTGCTGTAGGGACAATGTTGAGCCCTATCATGAATAAGGTTAAGGGTTCTAAGGAGAAATTTGCTTTTCTTCTTTCGGTAACCAGTCTTCAGTTGATACTTCTGATACCTATAGCAACAGCCTATTTAGGCTACATGGTAGCTTTGGTCACAAATAATATTAAGGGTAGGGGAATAGAACAAAGTGCGTACACCATAGTAGCTCAAAGTGTGCTATGGAACTTTTTTTCTTGGGTAATGATATTAATAGCCATAGGAGTCAGCATATTTGGACTGGGATTCGGAAGGATCAGACTTGGGAAGATATCTGAGGGTGAGGGCCTGACACAAGCGCATATTGATAGGGATGAGGCTTCGGGTAAACCAATTCAGGAATACCCTAAGAAAAGCATGAATCTATTGGTGCCCGTTATATTTTTGCTTATTTGTACAATTTTCTTTTTCTGGTGGACAGGGCGGAAGAAATCGACCAATTTCTTTGGCGCTTTGAGTGAAGCTAATTTCAATGCATCAATATTTGCAGGAATCATACTTACCCTGATAATTACCAGTATATTTTTTATGCTTCAGAAAATAAGTCTGGCTGAGATTGAAGCTCACATAATTATTGGTGCTGAAAAAGTACTCTCCCTTGTATTAATACTCTCACTCAGTTGGGCTCTTACCATTGTCACAGAAAAACTGGGCTTTAATGACCTAATTAGTGACGAGATAATAAAGAGTATTCCGGCAATACTTATACCACCGGCTATCTTTTTGTTTGCTGCCGTTATATCTTATACTATTGGCTCATCTTGGGCGACTTGGGCACTTGTAATGCCTACAGCGGTAACATTTGCTGTAAGCTCAGGGGTCAATATAAGCATAATGATAGGCACAGTCTGGGCAGGAGGCGCTGTTGCCGATGTAATATCACCACTATCTGCACAAATGGCGGGCATATCCTTTGGAGAGCACCTTTCTACATCTTTTCCATATGTTATAGGAGGAGTGCTTATATCGGCAGCCGGATATTTATTAGTAGGAGTATTGTTTTAGCAAAAAAATATAATGGCCTGCATTGAGAAAGGCAGGCCATTATAGAGATGGTAAAAATGCTATTCATTACATCATCGCAAATGCTCTGCACTCTTTTGCACAATGAAGGTATATTCTGCCGCATCGCTGTGACTCTGTATCTCTGAATCTCAGGCATCTTTAATTTCCCTTCCTTAGACAGATTTCATTAAAATATACTATTTCTATAGGTTGATGGTACATTGTACGATTAGAAATATTTCATTTCTTAATTGAAATTGTTACTTTACTCTTCATAATTCCTCCATAATATGTAGATATAATTAGCACATAAAATAAAAAATCATAAAATAAAGGAGAGATTCCAAATGAGAAAAACTGTTATATTATTAATGACTATAGTAATATTGACTATAGGAGCAGTAACAGCGGTATATGCGGCGGATACCAACAGCCCCCAAAACTTTGGTTGTGGCAGCCAAATGATGTATCAGAACAATGATACATACAAATCAATGATAGACATGATGAGGAATAATGGCTTTGAATCAGCTGCAAAAGCAATGGAAAACAGAGACTATGCTGCTATGAATGATTTTATGAATAACCTTACTGACGAGCAGTACAATCAGATGATTGAAATGATGAAAGAAAACGGTTATGCGGGCATGGCAGATATGATGGGCTACATAGGGAGAGAAGGTATGTTGGATATGCATAATTCTATGATGGGAAGGTATTTCAGGAATTAATGAATACCAAGCAACGGGAGTGTAAGGTCTGTGGATTTTGCACTTCCGTCCTGGTTTTAAGAGGTACCTATATTAACTTGGGATAGAAAAATATGTTGACATAATGAAGATTATCATTTATTATAATACATATAAAACCGGTAGGAATAGTGTGAAATGTATTGAAGAGAAGAGTAGGCCAGGAGAAACCGACAGAGAGAAGGTCCATTGGTGAAAGGGCTTTTAGGTGGAACTTGACTGAAGTGCATCTCGGAACAACGGACCGAACATTGATGTAAGTAGGCTCCGGCGGGTATGCCCGTTATAGCATTATGGTATGTATGTACCAAATTAAGAGTTGTCTGCATCATAATGAGTTGTGCAGATTAACAGAGTGGAACCGCGGAATGAACTTCTGCCTCTGTCATAGAGGGAGAAGTTTTTTATGTTCCGATCCATAAGAATAAACTGGGAGGGGATAATCAAGCAATGTAATGGTACGATTAAAAACCCACAAAAACAATAGGAATAATAATATATAAATAAAAATTAGGAGGATTATTATGAAGAAGAGAATAGTTTTAGTAACAGCTATTATTACAATTTTAGCACTGGTATTCACAGGTTGCAGTTCTGCAAATCAGTCGGCAGCAAACCGACAGGCAAGTGAAGCAAAACCGCAGAACCTTCTTGAACAGATAAAGGCTGACGGGAAAATCAGGTTTGGAACTGAAGGTACCTATGCACCCTTTACCTTCCATGATAAGGATGGCAAACTTACAGGCTTTGATGTGGAAATTGCCGAGGAAATAGCAAAGAGACTGGGAGTAAAGGCAGAGTTCATAGAGACCAAATGGGATGGTATGTTCGCTGGTTTAGATGCAAAAAGGTTTGATGCAATAGCCAATGAAGTTACAATCAAACCGGATAGACTTGAGAAATATGACTTTTCAGATCCTTATATTGTATCCAAGTCAGTACTTATCGTAAATAATGAAAACAGTGATATAAAAAGCTTTGAAGATTTAAAGGGCAGGAAATCCGGACAGTCCTTAACAAGTAATCTTGCGGACATTGCTAAGTCCTTTGAGGCAGAAATAGTACAGGTTGACGGCTTTAACCAATCAATTGATTTGCTTGTATCAAAGCGTATTGATGCTACGATAAACGACAGTTTGTCATTCATGGACTTTAAAAAGCAGAGGCCGGATGTGCCGATCAAGGTTGTGGATGAGATGGATACGACAGGCCAGATGGGAATCATGTTCAACAAAGGAAACAAGGAGCTTGTAGATGCAGTAAACAAGACACTGGACGATATGAAGACGGACGGAACGTACCTGAAGATATCGGAGAAATGGTTCGGGGAAGACGTCTCCAAATAAAAACATAGTGCCTCGTAAAGCATATCAATTCCAGGGTATGCGAGGCGCTGAATTAAGTAAGTGGATTTTAACGCTTTGAAAGGTGAGAAAGCTGTCGCGTTAAATTCCACGGAGAGGGTGATTTCAAATGTCAGACAGAATGGTAAGAATTATACAAATACTTGCAGATTCCTTTTTAACACTTTTAGAGGCAGGGATAAAATTCACAGTGCCCCTTACCATCCTGTCCTTCATTATTGGGGTGGCAATAGCTTTCACTGTTGCAATTGTGCGGGTTCTAGAAATCAAACCCCTTGAGGGGATAGTTCGCTTTTATGTCTGGATAATCAGAGGAACCCCATTGCTCGTGCAGCTTTTCATAATCTTCTATGGACTCCCAAGCATTGGTGTCACGCTAGATGCTTTGCTATCTGCCGTCATAGGCTTCTCCTTAAGTGTTGGGGCATACAGCTCTGAAATAATAAGGGCTGCTATCCTTTCGGTACCGAAGGGTCAGTGGGAGGCTGCACACGCACTAGGGATGTCAAAGGTACAGGCCTTAAGGCATGTTATACTTCCTCAGGCAATAAAAGTTGCGATACCACCTTTGTCAAATTCCTTCATAAGTCTCGTCAAGGACACTTCTCTGGCAGCAGCTATCACTGTGACGGAAATGTTCCAGGTGGCTCAGCAGATAACCGCAAGGACCTATGAACCATTGTGGCTGTATACTGAAGCAGCGTTGATATACCTGACCTTCTGTTCCGGGCTCGGAGTGCTGCAGTCCAGGATGGAGGCACGATTCGGAAGGCATTTGGCAAGGTAATAATATAACAGGGGAGGGATGAAAAATGATTCGATTGGAGAATGTATATAAGAACTTTGGAACACTTGAGGTTTTGAAGGACATAAACCTGACTGTGGAAAAGGGTGAGACTGTATGTGTAATAGGCCCCAGCGGTTCCGGAAAAAGCACATTGTTAAGGTCACTGAACCATCTGGAGACGATAACCAGTGGCAGGATATTGATAGACAATGAATTGATATATGATATAAAAAATGGTAAAGCTGTACTCCGATCGACTCAGAATAGAATATCTGAAGTTTGCTCAGAGATGGGCATGGTATTCCAACAGTTCAATTTATTCCCCCACATGACCGTTCTGGAGAACATCATGCTTGCTCCAAGAGTGGTAAAAAGAGAAGCTGTGCAGCAGACAAGGGAATATGCAATGCACCTGCTTGATAAGGTAGGGCTTAAGGATAAGTGGGATGTGCACCCATCAAAGCTTTCAGGTGGGCAGCAGCAAAGGGTCGCAATTGCAAGAGCTCTTGCAAACAGGCCCAAAATCATGCTCTTTGACGAGCCTACGTCAGCCCTTGATCCGGAACTTGTCTCAGAAGTCCTTGAAGTTATGAGTTCCCTGGCAAAGGAAGGTATGACCATGCTGGTAGTGACCCATGAGATGGGCTTTGCCAAGGAAGTGGCAAACCGGGTTATATTTATGGATAACGGTGAAATAATTGAAGAAAATACCCCGGAAAACCTGTTCAATAAACCTGAAAAAGATAGGACAAAAGCTTTTTTAAGCAAGATTATTTAATACCATACTTGTGAATAAAAGTATATGTCAGATATGCTGATTATTTGGAGATGGGAGAAATTTAATCTCTCCATACAATCTCCATATACCTGATATATAATTAGCTGCAAACAGAGCTAGGAGGATTAATTATGAATTGTCATGAAGAGAATAAAGAAAAGCAAGTATCATATAAACACAGCCCGTTGAAGCATATGCTGCATATGGCCATTTGCTGCGGACTGCCCATAATCATCATAGGAGCACTTCCGCTTATAACAAGATTCAGTCCTGGGGCTGCCGGAATACTGGGGAAGATAGCACCCTTTCTATGCCCTATAATGATGCTGGCAATGCTGCCTATGATGTTCAGGGGACATAAAGATGGAAGCTGCTGTGATCATACAAAAGCGAATGATGAAAATAATAAGTAGCTTAATCTGAACAAATCTTGAGAATATACTATTTTGCATATAATATGTAAATAAATTACCAGCTGTAAGGCTGGTTTTGTTTTTGAACTTATAATATATCTCCATAATATTTCCATAATTATCCCTTATACTAAAGCTTGTAATAAGGTCATTATAAATTGCTTGTTTGCTGCAAGTATATGAGTGGCTTAAAATAGGAGGTATCATTTTGTTTAACTCAATTAGGAAAAAACTCATTGCGGGTTTTTCAATCATTTTAGTTGTTGTTATCTTTAGTACTCTTTTCAATGTGTATAGTTTTACTAAAAGTAAAAATCACATTATGCATATTAAAGAAAAGACTGCTAAGAGTCTGGAGTTGGCCAGCAATATGGAGAATGATATATTGCAGACCAGGCTTTATATAGCGGATGTAAGTGCTTCGAAGGACATTGTAGAATTGAAAAAGGCTGAAGAGCATGCAGTACAATTTAAGGATAATGCTAAAGCACTGGTTGATTTGGAGCCAGGCTATCTGGCGGAGATTCAAGATTTAGAGGCAGCTTTCGATAAGTTTTACAATTTTGGTAAGCAAATGACAAACATGTATATAGAAAGTGGTCATGTGGAAGGAAATAAAATGATGGCCGAGTTAGATAAACTGGCTGATGGCGTATATAAGAAAGTTGATACTTTGCAGATCAAAAGTCAGGAAAGTATGGATGACGATCTAATGACAATTGAAATGCATATGGGAATGAATCAACAGCGTGCCATCATAATAACCATTATAACTATTATACTCTCATTAAGCATGGCTGTGATATTGGCTAATGGCATGCGAAAGCCCATAAACAAACTCTTGGAGATATTTATTGATATAGAAAAGGGTCAAGGGGATCTGACAAAGAGAATACATATTAAGTCTAAAGATGAAATTGGTAAGATGGCAGAAGCATTTAACAGGTTTATGGATGGAATGGAACATATGGTATCCAATATTAAATCCAACTCAGCAATAGTAGCACAAGGCTCTGAGCTATTGAGTGAAGGCGGAAATGAGACTACAAAGGCTATGACCGGTATTGACGGACATATGAGTATAGTCAAAGAAGATACAGATAACATAACAGAGCTGATAAATAATATTACTGTAAGTATTTCTGAAATTGCTGTTACATCGCAGGCGACAGCTGGTGATGCACAAGAGATATGCAGTGTTGCTGCAAATATCAACTCTATCGCTTTGGAGAGCAAAGATAGGGCTTCAAAAACAAAGGAAGAAATGCAAAAGATTGAAAGGATATCTGCACAGACAATCTCAGTTACCGAAAAGCTCGGTAATGAGGCAAGTGAAATTGGCAAGATTGTTGATACAATAAAAACAATAACAGACCAAACCAACTTATTGGCTCTGAATGCTTCTATTGAAGCTGCAAGAGCGGGTGAACATGGGAGAGGCTTTGGAATTGTCGCAGAGGAAATCCGCAAGCTTGCAGAAAATAATACACAATCAGCTAAGCAGATAGAAGAACTGATTGCGAATATTCAGGGTATGATTATGGAGACAATCACATCGACTGCAGATGTCGGTAAGAACATAAAACAGGGAAGCCGGATGGTTGAAAGTGTATATGATGAGCTGACACGAATCACAGAAGGTGTCAGTGAGATAAATGAACGGATTCAAAACATTGCGGCTGGTACAGAGGAGCAGGGAGCATCAACAGAAGAATTATCAGCTGTAATGGATTCTATTAACACAAGCAATATAGGGATTGCCAGGTCAGTTACTGAGGTAGCAGCCAACATAGCAAAGCAGACAGAGACAATTGACGGTTTGAGTAATACGGCTGACATGTTGAATAAATCAGCTGAAGAACTCTTTGGACTGGTTGGAAAATTTAAGATTAAGGCATTATAAGTATTAACAGGGATTATCCCTCAAGAATGAGGTGCTAGACTTAGTATTGACAATACTAGTTAGAGAGCTGTTGTAAAGGATGAAGACAATATGTTACTTAATAATCGGTTGATGAGAGAAAAATATACTATAGAAAAAATGATAAAAATCTTTTGTAGTAGCCATAATACAGATCATAGCTTATGCCCTGATTGTAAATTACTATTGGAGCAAGTTCACAAAAGAATTGAAAACTGCAAATATGGAATGTGCAAGCCGAATTGCTCAAGGTGCGACATATATTGCTATAGCGCGGATATGCGAAAAAGAGTTAAAGCTGTGATGAAGTATTCGGGTCCCAAAATGCTCCTGCAACATCCAATTTTAACAGCACTGCATCTACGGGATATATATAATAAGTCTGTGAGGTAATATTTCAGATAATAATGAGTATTTTACCGGTTGGACAACTTATATTAAGGTTGCCCAACCGGTAATTCTATTTGTAGGAATTTGCACAGCAAAGTGTAGAAACTTCTACACAATATAAAGCTGCTAATCTTGTAATAAATATGTAGACCGATGGAATTGCGACAAATCCAGACTAAAGAATATACCTGATGGTAAGACTGTTTATGATATTGTTCGCAGTTGGTTTGATCGCAGGTGTTATTGCTTGGATTAAGAATGTATTATTAACCAATTGTTGGTACATCTTTAGAATGTAATGTATATGGGGAAGAAAATCATTTATCATTTTAGTTAATGAGGTTAACATTAGTTAATATCAATTTATTTTTGCTCCATAAAATCTGCACAAAGATGTTGTAACATGATAAATATAAACTTTGAATGTTGATGGACACTAACAAATATGTGCTGCTTAAGTTCTGTATTAAAAAATATGATAAAGGTTGGGTTTGGAATGAATAGTACCAAGGTAAAGCTTAAAAATGCAAATATTCTGTGCAGCAAATGCGTTCTTCATGTCCTGCAGGCTTTGACAAGACTGGAAGGGATTCAAGAGCTGGAGGTTGACCTTGCCAGAAGGCTGATAAAAGTTGTATATAATGATGAAAACATAACAAAAGAAATGATTAGTGAGATGGTAAATAACGCAATTGAGATAAGAGTACCCCGAGAGGTATCCAAAATAAATGAGCAAAAGGATTTGATCAATTAAAGAAAATGTATGAAACAGAAGGGGTAGTATCAGCTATCCCTTCTGCTTTGTGGGAAGGGGGAGATACTATGTTGCTTGGCAAAGTATCCCGGATTTATTATTTGAATATTTCATAGAATTATTGTATTGTAGGAATATGATTTGGAGCTATCCTATAGTTAATATACCAATGCAAATTTGTGGTATGAAACTTGCTATTATACTAAATTGAAATAAAATAGCGGAGGTTAAACTATGAATATTCGACGAACCATATTACTACTATTGCTAATAATACTAGGAATTATTCTGGCGTATAACTACTTGCTCATGAATTATGTGATGCAGCGCGGTATGGGTATGGGTATGCACGGACGGATGTGGTTCTATGCACAATCAGGGAATATGATAGATTTAAAATATATATGGTTTTTATTAATATCGATAGTTGGACTTCTTGTTTTTGACTTTATCCAGCCGTCCGGCAAGATAGACAGATGCCACAAATGTGGAAAATACATCGAGGACGAAAGGTGGCGCATCTGCCCGGTGTGTGGAACCAGGTTAAGGCGCAACGGGGGTGATTAAAATGACTTTGTTTTTTTTGATTCTAATAGCCTCAGCTATATATTTATTATTTATTTACAGGGATGATACCTTAATTAATAAATCAAACAATACTTCCGGCAAGTGTCCGAACTGCGGGAGTTCTGTGGAGAGTCATTTTAATGTATGTCCTATTTGCAAAGAAACATTAAGAACCGGCTGTCCCAACTGTGGAGAAAAGGTATCAGTCAAGTGGGATTATTGCCCGTATTGCGAATACTATTTAAGAAAAGGTAAAAACAAATGAAGGGAGAGCTCACAGTGGTTCGGTTTTTAAAAAAATACTTGAGTGAGATCATCATTGCATTACTCCTTTCTGTAATCAGCACATTTCACTATATTGGCAGTTCGCTGGAATCACCATACCATAACTTTTACCGTCTGCTATATGTAATTCCCATAATTTTGGGGGCTTTCCGCTATGGATTTAAAGGCGGAACTATTGTATCACTTATTGCTGGTACAATTTATTCACCACACATCCTGCTCACTGCAGGAATTGGAGTTGAAGTCCTAAGTGAAGCTGTGGATATAATTCTTTTTTTCACTGTAGGGCTTATAACCGGTACGTTGGCTGAAAGAAAGAATATAGAAAAAAGAAAACTGGATGAGCAGCTGCGGCAATATAAGATACTTGACAGATATTCAAACAGCATAATAGAAAGCATTAAAAGTGGAGTAGTTGTAATTAATAATGATATGTTGATCACCATTATAAACAAAGGGGCAAAGAGAATTCTGGAGGTTGAAGAAGACTTTACCGGGAGCAATTTTATCGAGGTGTTTTCTTGCTGTGAAAATGTCAAAGATAATATCCTGGCAGTCACAAAAGAAAATAAGGCATTAGAAAATATTGAAATGAGTTTGGAACGAAGAGGACTATCCAAGGTTATTAGAATAAGCTTTTATCCTTTGAATTATGAAAGCTTAAAAAAGGGTCTGGTGGTTATTCTTGATGATATTACTGAGCTAAAAGCTTTACATTATCATGCTCAAAGAAATGATAAACTTGCAGCTATAGGTGAGCTTGCTTCAGGTTTTGCGCATGAAATCCGGAATCCTTTGGCAATTATAAAGGCTATTGAGCAGACAATGTGCAAAGAGCTTAAGGAAAACAGCGAAGCAATAACTGAACTGACAATGATTGATGAAGAAGTGGAACGGGCAAATAGGGTTGTCAAGCTTCTAATGGATTTTGCTAAGCCTGACAAACATGAAAGAGGTTTTTTTTCTATCAATACCTTAGTCAGAGAAGTATTGATGATTGCACAAAAGTACATCAGTCAGCATGGTGTTGAAATAAAGTTGGAAGAAGTTGAACTGCCATACGCAGAAGTTGATAAAGAGTTATTAAAGCAGGCTTTTATAAATCTGATTTTTAATGCTGTAGACGCAATGCCGGATGGCGGAATACTTTACATTCAGCTTGCAAAAAAGGATGAGGATTGGATAAGGGTTTCCTTCAAGGACACAGGCTTAGGCATTGAAAAACCACTCTTGAGTAAAATATTTGATCCTTTTTTTACAACCAAGGATAAGGGGACTGGATTGGGGCTTTCCATTGTTCACAGAATTGTTGATGAGCATAAGGGTATTATAAACGTTAGCAGTGAAGTTGGAGTTGGAACATGCTTTGAGGTGCTTATACCATTAAACGGCGCGGGGGTGAATGAGCAGGATGTATAAGATTCTTATAGCTGATGATGAAAAAAACCTGAGATGGGTTTTGGCAAAAAATCTTAAGGAAGAAGGATTCTCAATTATTGAGGCAGAGGACGGAGAGGAAGCCTTTAATAGTTTTGTAGATAAAGAGCCCGATATGGTTATATTGGATTATCGTATGCCGAAGATTGATGGGATGGAGGTACTGCATAGAATCAATAAAATAAATGAGAAAATACCGGTTATTATGATTACGGCTCATGGGAATACTGAAGCTGCAGTGGAAGCCATGAAGCTCGGCGCAGTAGATTACCTTACCAAACCCTTTGACATGGAAGAATTAAAGATTAAAATCAATAAAGCATTAAATATCGATTGGATGACAAGAGAGATTGAGTACTTAAAAAGTGAAAATGTCCAACCCTTCGACAAAAGGATTATAGGCAGCAGCCGTATAATGCACGAAGTATTTGAAATGATTGAGAAGGTTGCTGACACACATGCTACAGTACTTATAACTGGAGAAAGCGGTACAGGAAAAGAACTGATAGCAAATGCTATACATCAGAAGAGTCCCAGAAGTGATCAACCGTATATAACAGTAAACTGCGGTGCCATACCGGAGAATCTTTTGGAAAGTGAATTATTCGGATATGAGAAAGGTGCTTTTACAGGTGCACAGAGCAGAAAACCGGGGCGTTTTGACAGAGCAAATGGCGGTACGATTTTTCTGGATGAGGTCGGTGAACTGAGTTTGCCTCTACAGGTCAAGCTGTTAAGGGTACTTCAGGAGCGTGAGTTTGAACGTGTTGGCGGGACTGCGGTTATTAAGGCAGATGTCCGGGTTATAGCCGCGACAAATCGTAATCTTGAACAAATGGTTGAAGAAGGGGCCTTCAGAGAGGATCTGCTTTACAGGTTAAAAGTCATTCCTATTCATGTTCCGGCTCTCAGAGAGCGTAGAGAGGACATTCCTCTGCTAACAGACTTTTTTATTCAAAAGTACGCCGGTATTTTAAATAAAGGTTCTATAAAGATGGATGCAGACATCCTGGACATACTGAAAAGGTATGATTATCCGGGCAATATCCGTGAGTTGGAAAATATCATAGAGAGAATGGTAATTCTATCTTCAGGTGGAAGGACAACAATGGAAAGTCTTCCTAAAGAAGTGTTAAAAGGTGCTTACAGTTACAAAAAAGATGTTTTTACTCTACCTGAAGAGGGTATCAACCTTGAAGAGGTTGAAAAAAGTCTGGTAAGACAGGCGCTTGAGATATCTAATTGGAACCAGACACACGCAGCCAAGCTTTTGAGTATACCAAGACACGCGTTAATATACCGTATGGAGAAATTCGGCCTGAATAATAAGGAGTAAAGAATAGTCACCCAATGGGTGGCTGTTTTTTATATAGCCTTCTTATATGTATACTATTCTACAAGTTGGTGTAGGATTTCACACAGTACAAGTGTTTAGTGGATATATATAACTTTCTTTTCTTTATGGTATTTGTCTGCCAAAGGAAGTGAAAGAGCAGAGAAGTGTTGGAATTAAAGGGGTCTAGCGTTTTGAAAAAGAAAAGAACATCTAATTTTGAAAGTTGGCACGCTAGTTGCTTTATATAATGACATAAATAAAAAACTTTGAAAGGAGGTGAAATAATGAAAAGGAATCCTTTTATCAGACTTATTGTTGTATTGGCACTAGCGCTCTTAGGCCTTTGGCTGCTGCAGACAGTGCTGTTTGGAGCAGGAATGGGCGTAAGCTATGGATTTAGAGGTAATTTTGGAGGTGGTCATATGTACATGTATCCCGGAGTTGGATATGGATTCTCATTGGTATCACTACTCTTATTGCTGACAAAGGTATTGTTCGCTGTTTTTGTTATCGCACTGGTTGCGGCTATAGTAATATGGATTAAGAACAATATGTTCACAGCAGCTGATTTTGAAACTATGAAGAATTCTTTTAAAGGGAATGGAGTATTTGTAGAGAAGGGGAAATGCAGTATCTGTGGTAAAGCATTAAACGCAGATTGGAAAGTTTGCCCCCACTGCGGTAAAGAAGTGGAAGCTAACGCATAGTTGATAAAGAAATAAATAAGTACAATTCACACAAATGAGGAGGAATAAATATGAATAGAGGTCCTTGGTCTAAGCTTGCGGTATTGTCATTGGCAGGAATTGTCCTCAGCTTTGCATTACTTTGGGGGATAAGCTACTTCAACACATATAACAGTTATTCAAGTATGAATATGAATGGATACAACATGCCTATGTATGGCATGAACAATATGCCGATGAACGGGATGAACATGCAGGGCGGCATGAACATGAACGGTTATAATATGCCAATGAATGGGATAAACATGCAAGGCGGCATGAATATGAATGGAAATATGAACAATATGCCGATGAATGGAATGAGCATGCAGGGTGGTATGAACATGAACGGTAATATGAATATGCAAGGCGGCATGGGAATGATGGGTGGAATGAATATGATGGGCGGAATGGGCATGATGAAAGGCATGGGAATGATGGGCGGAATGTAAGCCTGATCGACAAAAGGGAAACCTGGCAGTCAGCTGCCGGGTTTCTACTATAATAAGTGCATGAATTGGTAAAGGAGGACTAGTATGAGCTGCGGCAGACGTGGATTTTTCTTCGGCAGCGGATGTGGCAGAGGGTTAGGACCTGGCTGCCTGGTATATCTGATTGGGGTAGTGGTTACTGCAATCCTGATAATTTCAATAATCTGAATGGAAAAGTAGGTGTAATAGCATGTCTGGTATAAACTCATTATCAAATAATATTCAAAGAATGCCCCAAAACTGTGGTATGAAAGGTATGCATGAAAGCGCCAATGCTAAAACAATGCAACATAAGGATCATCCGAAAACAGACCACAATGAGCATATGGATAAGAGTACAGTGCAAAAGCCTGTTGCGAAGGCTGGCAGCTTCGATGTGAGAATTTAATTGCCCTCCATAATATCTTCACAAAAAACTTATATCATTAACTAAAAGCTGAGAGGTGGAGTTATTATGGGCAGCAAAAAGAAGCAGAATACAAAAGTAATAGACAGCAAAAAGAAAAATTTAATATTAATGATACTTGTTTTAGTATTGGCATCCTTTGCAGTATATTCAACGATCAATAATGATCAGAAGCAGCAGGTATCTTCAGCAGATGCAGATAAACCGCCTGTAGAAGTAACTAATGGTGAAAATGCAGATACACCAAACGATGTAGATCTTAAGATATTAAAAAGTGAGATCACTGATAAAGCGAAATTTTACCCATATAAAGCAGGAGATACTTACATGGAAGTATTTGCTGTGAAAGCTACTGATGGAAGCATTCGAACAGCACTAAACACATGTCAGATATGTTTTGACTCTGGTCAAGGCTATTATAAGCAAGAAGGAAATAAGGTGGTATGTCAGAATTGCGGGAATGTGTTTGGTGTAGATGATATCGAAATAATAAAAGGTGGATGTAACCCTGTTCCGGTTATGCAAGAAAACAAAACTGAGGATGGGGAATATATCACAATAAAGAAAGAGTTCCTGGAAGCAAATAAAGACTTGTTTGCGGAATGGAAAAGATAGAATTCAAAGTATCATTCAGTTATGAATGATACTTTTCCTTTAAGTACAAGAAATGTAATTATTTATCCTCATAAAATCTCCATATTTATCTGTTAGGATGATAATACAAAATATTATCGATTCAACTAGATAAATCTGGGAGGGAAAACGATGGCTGACATTAAGCGTGAAATTCTTCAGATGAATGGTATGACCTGCTCGAGCTGTGAACTCAGGATAGAAAAGGCCGTTGGTAAACTGGATGGTGTTAAAGAAGTAAAAGCAGCCTATTCCGCATCAAAGGTATATGTGACTTTTGATGCAGATGTTATTGATATAAATGATATTATAGCTGCTATCGAAAATGAAGGATATTCAGTATCACAAAGTACACCTGCCAGTGGCAAAAAAGAAGGAAAAATTGAAAGGCCGAAAGAGCATAATGGATCTTCATCAGGACAGACCTTAGGCTTGATTGTTATTTTGCTTTCACTATATGTAGTTATAAACAATACAGTCGGATTCAATTTCATTCCTGAAGTTAGCCAAAATATGAGCTATGGCATTCTTTTCGTGGTAGGACTTCTCACCTCGCTGCATTGTGTGGCAATGTGCGGGGGGATCAATATCTCTCAATGCATTGCTTATAAGCATATTGATGATGGAAATCCTTTCAGCAGATTAAAGCCTAGTTTTTTATACAATCTTGGGAGAGTGATTTCTTATACCCTTATAGGGGGCGTTGTCGGTGCGCTAGGTTCAGTGGTGAGCTTTTCAGGAAATGCTAAAGGTCTGGTTGCCGTTATAGCCGGCATATTTATGATGATTATGGGCTTGAATATGCTTAATGTCTTCCCATGGTTAAAAAAGATCAATCCGAAAATGCCAAAGTTTATAGGAAAGCTTTTGTATAACAATAGTTCTAAATTTGGACCGTTTTATATCGGTCTTCTAAATGGCTTAATGCCATGTGGACCGTTGCAGGCCATGCAGCTTTATGCATTAGGTACAGGCAGCTTTGTAACAGGTGCTATATCTATGTTTTCATTCAGCGTAGGTACAGTGCCGCTCATGTTTGGCTTTGGAGCAATCAGTACTTATCTTGGCAAGCGGTTTACGAATAATATGTTGAAGATTAGTGCTGTCCTGGTCATAGTACTAGGCATCGTAATGGCAGCCCGTGGCTTTAGTTTATCAGGTGTATCTTTTGCGCTTGCAGCTCCAAATGCAGATAAAATTGCTGAGTCTGGAAGCGTAGCTCAGATAGAAGGGAATGTACAAACAGTAAAAATAGACTTGGAATCCAATTATTATGCTCCAATAGTTGTTCAAAAAGGAATTCCTGTCCGTTTTATAATAAATGCTGCAGAGGAAGACATCAATGGATGCAACAATGCAATTATTATTCCCAAGTATGGAATAGAAAAGCGATTGAAACCAGGTGAAAACGTAATTGAATTTATTCCTGAAGAAGAAGGTAATGTTGTGTACTCATGCTGGATGGGTATGCTAAGGAGCAATATCCTGGTAGTATCAGACATTGCTAAAGTATCTAACGACGATATTGAAAAGGCTAATGAAGGTATAAAAGGAGGCGGCTTGGTGCCACCATGCTGCCAGTAATCAAGGAGGTAGGAATATGAAGAGCCTGAAACAGGTAATTGACAATTTCTTGAAGAAGTTAGCTGACCAGAACAAAGAGCAGTTTGGTAATGAAAAGCTTGACTGCTGTAAATTGGACCGACCTAAGCAAGTTGATAAGTAGGAACTAAATTTTCGATGATGTATTGGTATATATGGTAAAGGGGATGTTGTGATGCAGCAGAACGAATTCAAAATACTTGTTGTTGATGATGAAGAGAAAATAGTTGAGGTTGTAAAGTCTTATCTAGACGCAAGTGGTTATAAGGTGTACGCCGCATATAACTGTAAGGAAGCGCAGGATATTTTTGACAAGGTTAACCCGGATCTGCTTATTTTAGATCTGATGCTGCCGGATATGACTGGCGAGGAGCTTTGCACAAAACTGCGTAAAAAGTCAAGAGTACCAATCATCATGCTTACAGCAAAAATTGATGAAGTAGATATTCTAAAAGGCTTGGATATTGGTGCGGATGACTATATCACTAAACCATTCAGCACAAAGCAGCTGGTGGCAAGAGTAAAAGCCCTTTTGCGGAGAAGTGCGCAAGAGGTTATACCGCTCACCGACATTCTTTCATTTAATGAAGGAGATTTGAATATTGACTCGCTGAAGCACGAAGTGAAAAAGCAGGGAGACGTAGTCAGCCTAACACCAAACGAATACAAGCTGCTAATGTCTATGGTTAAATACCCCCAAAAGGTGTTTACACGTGAAGAGCTAATAGTTTTGGCTTTGGGTGGGGAATTTGACGGATTTGACAGGACAATCGACTCCCATATAAAGAACCTGAGACAGAAAATTGAAACTGATACAAAAGACCCTAAATATATTATAACTGTTCATGGAGTAGGTTATAGATTTGGTGGTGAGTGATATGAAGGTCACTTTAAGGACTAAGTTGACATTGTCCCATGTTACTACAGCTTTGATATGCGTTGCATTGATAAGCTTTTTTTCCAATATTCTACTGGAAAGGTACTTTCAAGATTATGTTAAATCAAATCAAGAAAAAAAGAACAAAGAAGTGGTCTCGCTCTTTTCCTACAATTATCAACGTAATGAGCAGTGGGATGCAAAAAGTGTTCAGGATATAGGCGTTTATGCCCTGGAAAGGGGAATGATCGTTGAAGTCAAGGATTTATCGGGCAGTACCATATGGGATGCTATGTCGTATAATAACGGTTGGTGTGAAGAAATGCTGACTCATATGACTCAGAATATGTACAGCCGATATCCAAATTGGAAAGGGGAGCTTATTGAGACAAGCTATCCTGTCTTCTATAAGGGAGATCAGGTAGGAAGTATAGATATAGGACATTATGGCCCTTTCTATTTCGATGATAACGATTTGGCATTTATAACTGCGCTGAACCGCATATTTATAGGCGTCGGGATTTTTTCACTGTTACTGGCTTTCTTATTCGGGTCAATCATATCAAAAAGAATTACAACTCCCATTACTAGAGTTATCAACTCGGCTCAAATGATTGCAAAGGGCTATTTCGGAGATAGGAGTGATGAGCAATCCAACACCAAGGAAATCAGTCAGTTAACCGATACTATCAATGATCTGGCAGCATCGTTGGAAACCCAGGAAAAGCTGCGAAAGCGTCTTACAGGCGATGTAGCCCATGAATTGAGGACACCGGTTGCTACTCTTCAAAGCCATCTGGAAGCAATGCTTGATGGAATATGGGAGCCAAGCAGTGACAGGCTCACAAGCTGTCATGAGGAAACAATACGAATAAACAAGCTGATTGGTGACTTGGAAAAGCTGGCACGCTATGAAAGTGATAATATGATATTAAATAAAGAAGAGTTTTGCTTATGTGAATTATTGAAGAGGCTAATGCATAACTTTGAAAATGACTTTATGCAAAGAAATATAAAAATAGAGATGCAGTGTGAGCATAAGAAACTTTATGCTGATAGGGACAAGATGAGCCAGGTACTTGTAAACCTGATATCCAATGCACTTAAGTATTCAGGAAATGATAGTCATGTGACCATAGCTGTTGATGAAGATGGAGCGAATACTATAATTACAGTAAGTGATACTGGAATCGGTATCTCGGAGGATGATCTGCCTTATGTATTTGAGCGGTTTTACCGGGCAGATAAGTCAAGAAACCGTATGACTGGAGGTTCCGGTATCGGATTGACTATTGCCAAGGCTATTGTAGAAGCACACAAAGGAGATATTTCGGTAAAAAGTAAATTAGGCGAGGGCACAGTATTTACTGTTGTCATACCAAAACAGGCAGGTTAATTCCTGCTTGTTTTTTTATAGGATGTTGAAGAGTCAGTAATAATAGTTTTCATTTAGAACTTTAGACACAAAATTACATATCTCCATAAAATCTGCATAAAAGAACCCTATAATCAAGTTGTAAAGCTGGAAAGAAGATGATAGAAAATTCAAATGGGAGGGGTTATGTAAACAAAACAATAAAATTTTATAATCAATTTGTATGACGAATAAGACAAGATAAAGCTCAAATACTGATTAAGGAGGGAATACAGCCAATGAAGAAGTTCTTTAATGGTCTTCTAATCTTTATACTGTTGATAGTTATTATTGGTGGTATAGGATACATCGGATATAATTACTATTTTATAAATCCCGCACAGCTACAAAATGGATCAATCTACAATCAGCAGACTACACAGACCCCTGCTAATAATTCCATGGCAGGTATGCCTGGTATGCAGCATGGCAACGCGAATAACCAGCAGCCGGCTAACAACGCAGCAACGGGCGGAACACCAGCCGCAGAAACTGCAGCATTGGCATTGAAGAACAGAGATGTAGTGAATCAGGCACTATCATCACTGAATGAGGCTATTGAATCTATGTCACTGGATCCTTATGGATCATCAAACAATACTCAGGAAGAAGATAGTATGGCAAATATGCCAGGTATGAACAATACGCCGGCAATGGCTGAATCCAACCAATCTGTTACAAACCCTGGGACAAGCACTACAATACCAAGCGTACAGGGTAATACCACCATCAATATTTACCCGCAGCAAAATGGTGGACAGACCGTACCAGCCAGCAATACAACACAGAATGGCATGATGCCGAATATGGGTACTACATACGATCCTAATAAGATGGAACAGCTGCACTCAGGTTTATTTAAGCTTTCGTTAGGTATGCAGCTGTTGGAGCAACTTAAAGGTGAGTTTGCCTACCAGGCAGAATCAGCAGCTTCCAATATCCAGGATCTTGCGCAGTACTATTCACTGCAATATACAACAGCTCTGCAGAATAAGAGCAAACTTAGCCAGGCATCAATTTATATAAACGAGGCGGCAAATCTCTTAAATATAAATCCATATATCTCAGGTAATGGAATGGTCTTCGACCAGGAAAGAATGCAGCAGATACATAAAAGCGTATTCAAGCTGGCAGATGGTATTGCTGCGTTAAGCAGGCTTGATGGTGACTTGACAAAACAAGCAGTTGCAGCTGCCAACACATCACAGACATATGTGAATGCTGCCAATACTGCACAGATGAACAATATGATGCCTGCAACCAATGGATTTGACAACATACTTGGTGGCTTAAACATACATTTCATAGTTAATGTGATACTGGTCATCTTTGTAATTGCATTTATCCTTGGCATACTCGGATCGGTCTTCAGCCTTTTAAAAGCTCCTGCCAAAAGTCAAGGGCGGATTTAGGCTTATTCGTAAAAGGAGGCAAGGATATGTGGGAGACAATCAAAAATAATGTTCTATTAAAGACAATAACAATTGTTATTCTTGGAGTCCTAGGCTTTGGGTTAGCTTTCGACATCATGTTCGGCAGAAACGCTGGGATGATGGGAGAAGGTATGAATAGCGGCTATGCTTTGGAGAGTACACTTGCGTACATTCTGATAATTTTAATAAAACTGTTTCTTATCGCTTTAGTACTTGTAGCACTAACAGCCGTGTGCAAATCAGGCAAGAAGTATCTATTTGAAGGTGGTGATATTAAAGTGTTTGAATCAATTAAGAATGATCCAATAATGAAAATAGCATCGGTTATTATAGCGTCTGTCCTTTGCATTGCTTTAATTATTATACTGTTTGGCAATATATTCGGCGGGTTTGGAGTTACACCAAATTACTATTATAGCATGGGGGTTTCCGGAGGACTTGGATTGGTACCTTTATTGGTATTTCTTTTGAGGCTGCTTTTCGCAATATCAATAGTTGGATTAGTTGCATCAGTAACCTTCTATATTATTCAGAATCCCTCAAGGCTTAGTAATAACAAGACTATAAGTACTTCAAGCAAAATGGAATCCAATTATGTTTGTATCAGATGCGGCATGGCTTTGAAGCCTGACTGGAAGTGCTGCCCTAATTGTGGAGAAGAAAAGAAAGTATGCAGCACATCCGAGTCAGCTCCTGCAGCAGATATAATCGCTGCTGAGGAAGATAACCATACAGAGATAACATCCGATGAGAAGGCTGTAAAAGAAGACTTAGTAGGAGAGTCATATTCTAAAGATAGTGTGGAAGTTTATGATAAACTCTATGACATTCCTACAGAAGAACTGAAAGATAATGCAACATACATAAAGAGCAGAAAGAAGCAAAATAAGAGGTAGACCATGAAGATTCGATTTGACTTTGTTATGCACTGGATTTATGCAATTGCTTGGGCACTTTTGGGTATCAGCGGCTTTGCAATGGTTGGAGCGAAATACGGCTGGATATTGAATTTCAATTATGCAATGGCAGATTATATTCATCGCATTTCGGCAGCTGCTTTTGTGGTTATCACACTAGTATCAATTGTTTATGAAGTAATTAAAAGCATCCGGCGTGACGATCGCTATTTGTCCTGGCATATCATAGGGAGAAGCGGTTACCAATTGTTTACCTTCATTGTGTCCTTGATACTTATTATAACTGGTGCTTTGATTTGGATATGTATAGAGTTCAATATGACAGCTATAGGTTTTGCACTCTGGTTGCATGAATATGTTTCCTATCTGGCATTGGCAAGTGTAATTTGGCATATCTACATGAAATGCCATGCGCTTATCTGGCCTAAAAAAGCAAATACATCAAAGCTGAGCGCATAAGGGGGGCAGGGTATGCTGCAGAAACCGTGGTTTAAGGTATTTGTATGGTTTATGGCGACATTTTTCTTCTTCCTGGCATCAGGGGTAGTAATCTCAATTTTCAGGCCGGGACCTTCAGAAGCTGAGGCTATGCAATTCATGATGAGCATGATGAACGCCATGGATAAGTCCATGATGGGTGTCATAATGAATATTGCGCATAGCACACTGATGCAGTCGATAATATCATTTGTTGCTATAGGAACATTCCCAATTATAGTTGTAAGTGTCATTGCCGGAGTAATAATACGAATAGCACAGCGGAGGAGTGGACATGCTTAACAAGAAGAAAATGCATTTTTGGCGCTTGACGCTCATATTCGGAGTTTTTACACTTATCACACTTTTCTTGTTATGGTCCGGTACACCTATGCAAAATGCAGGTATGATGGACAACAGCATGGGGAGTATGATGAAGTCGATGCATTTGTCAAACATAACAATCTATGATTTGTTCGATACAATGAATTCACAGCAGGCAATGAGCGCAATGAACAGCCATCATCTCAACCAGGCACCGGCTATTTACCAATTGAGCTTCCTGACAACCGGTATTATCTTCGTACTACTGCCGTTCATCATCGGTGGAGCAATATTACTGGGTATTGTCTGGGCTAGATAAGGAGGGGCAACAGTGAGTCTTTTAGGTTCAGTAGGACAGCTTTATATGCTTATACTGTTAACGCTGCTTTTTCTCGGCTTTGGTCTTGCGATATGGAGTGCAATTAGACATTTTGCAGAACCACCAAGTAAAAAAGAAAATGTGGGAAAAGCAAACAGCAATGGAAATACAACAAATAATCAAACACAATCAAAAAAACAAATTCTTGGAGGTATTATTATGGCAAATAACGGATGGTTAAAACTTGCGATTTTCTCTTTTGTGGGAATACTTATCAGCTTTGTAGCATTGGGAGTACTGACAACAAATGGCATGACAGGCGGTATGGCAAGTAATAATATGACTATGACTGGCACCAGTATGGCTAACGGCAATTCACATCTCCAGCACCAGCAGCAAGCAATGGACCCATATGCAATAAACAACATGCAAATGGCAGGTATGCAGGGTAACATGAATATGAACAACATGCAGATGGCTAATATGCAGATGACTGGTATGCAGGCAGGTATGAATATGCAGGGCAATATGAACAGTATGCCGATGTATGGAATGCAGAGCGGAATGAATGTACCGATGGCTGGTATGCAGATGAACCAGATGCCAATATACGGTATGCAAAATGGAATGAATAGTATGCCAATGAACAACATGAACATGGGCAGCAACGACATGATGATGATGCTGCAGAATATGCAGATGCAGATGAATCAGATGCAGCAGCAGGTCAACATGATGAACAATGGCGGAAGTATGAGCAGCGGCAGCATGAGCAACAGCAGTATGGGCGGCTCATCAGGCGGCGGAATGGGCATGATGGGCGGCATGATGTAGTATTGGCACATGATAAAAGGTAAACCGGGTTCCGGTTTACCTTTTAGGTGTTTCTAGAGGAATCCGGAAGGGAGAGAAATTATGGGTAACCGAGCAATAACGGTATTAGCGTTTATAGCAGCAGTTGTTGTTACTTTTGCAGCACTTATAACCTATCAGAACACACAAAGGATAATCCCCCAGGCAATAGTAGAAGCACCGAAGCCAAGCAGCCAGGGGCATAACATGCAGTCAATGCCGTCAAAAACCTCACAGGCAAATAATCATGATTATGCAAAAAATATTGTGCATCCTAAGCCGGGGCAACCTGTCAAAACTTTTAAACTTACTGCGCTCGAAACCAATATACGTATAAAAGATGGATCAAGCCTTGCGGCGTGGACTTACAACGGTACGGTACCCGGACAGGAAATCCGCGTTCAACAGGGGGATTTCGTGCAGGTAGAGCTCAAGAATAACCTCAGGGAGCCTGTGACTATACACTGGCATGGCTATCCTCTTAAATCTGCAATGGATGGTGTTCCAGGCTTGAACCAGAATGCGATAAAGCCGGGTGAAACCTTCATTTATGCATTTTCAGCAGATATGGCAGGGACATACTGGTACCACTCACATCAGGAAAGCTCAGTACAAGTGGATAAAGGGCTATACGGTGCCTTGATCGTAGAACCCAAGGATTGGACTAAACCCGATCGGGACTATACGCTTATATTGGATGAGTGGATAGAAACTCCTGATAGTGAACAAAGTGCACATGGAGGGCATGGTGGTTCAAGCAACCAGTCCAATAGCATGCCGGGAATGAATATGCCGGCAGCGGGAAACGGTGACCTGGTTATGTCGGAAGAAGAAATGATGGCATACATGTATAATGTTTATACAGTGAACGGAAAGTCTGCAGGATTGATTGAACCATTGGAAGCCAAAAACGGTGAGCGTGTCAGACTGCGTTTCATAAATGCGGGCTACAGGAAACATGGAATTCATATTCCTGGACAGGAGATACGGGTAATCGGCTCAGACGGGCAGGATATAACAAATCCGCAAATCATAAAAGATCAGATATTAATGATCTCCCCGGGTGAGAGATATGATGTTGAATTTGTTGTGAAGTCGGACCAGAACTTCTTCATAGATGCCCATGATGAGAATAAGTATAACGAACAGTTAAAGATTCCTGTAAAGGTAAATGAGTCGGACAAGATAATGGAGGAAGACAAGAATGCTTCATATCCTGTGTTTAATCTGATAAGTTATGGTAACGGGGGCAATAAGCTCTTTACACTGGATGGGAAATATGATGTTGATTACAAGGTAGATTTGAGCACTGATACCGGCAATAATGAATTGAAGTATACTATAAACGGCAAGATCTTTAAAGACCTTCCACCATTAAAATTGAAGACCGGATATATTGTCAAAATGACCTATGTCAATAACAGCAAGGTTGATCACCCAATGCATATGCATGGACACTTCTTTCAAATACTTTCGAGGAATGGGCAGCCTTCAAAAGGCGCTGTTATTGTGAAAGATACTTTACTGATTAATCCTGGTGAGGAATATGTAGTAGCCTTCAAGGCGGACAATCCAGGTAACTGGGTGCAGCATTGTCACGAATTGCATCACGCTTCTGCAGGAATGATGCAGATAATTGAGTATACAGATTTCACATCAAATTATGAGCCTGACCCGAATAAAACATTTAATAAACCGGAATAGTATTAAAATAAAAAACAGCTGGCGGTGTGAACTGCCAGCTGTTTTGATTTTTACTCTTTTATAGTGATGCCATTAGGTGCTTTTCCAACAGGAATTGTGCTTACAACGGTATTGGTCGCTGTATCTATGACTGTTACGTTGTTTGCGCTGGTATTAGTTATAAATAAGGTTGTTCCGTCTTTTGATATGCTGATACCCTGGGCCTTATCTCCTGCGATGATTGTATTGACAGCTTCCAAAGTGGTCATATCAATTACGCTGACATCATCAGAGCCCGAGTTTGCTACATATACAAACTTGCTGTCCGGTGTAGCGATAAGCTGATTGGGCTCCTTGCCGACATTGATTGTTTTTACTATGGCCATGTTCATCATATCAATGACAGCAACCTGGTTGTCTCCGCTCAAGGAAGCGAGTACATATTTGCTATCGGGTGTGAATCCTACCTGAACAGGTTGTTTTCCTATTTCGATTGTCTGAATGACACTGTTGGATGCTGTATCAATAGCAGAAAGTTGGTTTGATTCCATATTAGCTACAACTACATGTGTGCCGTCAGGTGATATCTTAAGTCCATGGGGCATCATGCCAACCGGAATTTTTGCTGTTATATTGCCTGATGCAACATCGATGACATATACATTACCAGGTTTCTTCTCACTCCCCATGTCATGTCCGCTTGAATTTGTGCTGTCAGCCATCTCTGCTACTGTTACATAAGCAGTTTTTGAATTCGGGGAGAATACAACATGTGTCGGACCATCGCCAACTTTAATTGTTTTCACAACAGAATTTGAAGCAGTATCAATAGCTGAAATACTGCCGTTCTGGCTCTCAACCACGTAGACAAAACTACCATCTGGTGTTACTTGTGCATTGTGAGCTCCCTGACCTACAGGAATCGTTGCGCTAACTTCCATAGTTGCCATGTTTATTACTGAGACAGTGGCGTCTCCCTCATTGGCAGTGTAAATAAAGTATTCCGGCATATCTCCTGAAGTTGAATTGCTCATATCGGCTGCGGGTGCAGACTGATTTGCAGGTGCTGCAGAATTTGATTCCATCGGAGGCACGCTCTTTGGTGCACATCCTGCTAATAATGCGACAATAAATAGAGTTGTCATAGTTAAAAAAATCAGTTTCTTCATATGTAACCTCCCTATATATTATAATGTATGAATGTTTTCAGCAAGAAGCTCTATGAACTACTGCTGCCAGCTGTGCTCTGCACGGGCGCTTCTTGCAGTAGAGAGCTTCTAGCTTCAAGCCATTCACGAATTGATATAACTTTATCAGGATTATATGGAGATTTTATGGAGGCTAAAATGGCTATACCCACAGTAGTTTTGTGCATTCTGTTGTAAGATCTGTTAATTTATCAATATTATGTATAGATGGTGCTAAAGTGCTAAAAATAGTAATCATTAGTGGGGGATTAAGAAGATGCCGAGGGTGTAGGAATGTCGGCGGTGAAATCCCATTTTGCACTAATAAAAAGTGAATAGTGAGGGAGAATAAACATGAAGTTTTTAAGAGGATTATTGGTTTTTTTCCTGATTATTGTGATTATCGGCGGATTAGGCTACATAGGGTGGAATTATTACTACATGCCATATATGGGCAATACCGGCAATCTGCCGTCTGCCACGCCGCCGGCAAACACACCGGCTGATACTAACCAGGGGAGCATGGGCAATATGCAAATGCCGGGGCAGGGGAACACAGGCACAACGACAATGCCCGGGCACGGAAACATGGGGACACAAACACCTGCTGCTCAAAACACAGGGTATAGTGCTCTGGCTTTACAGAACAAGGATAGGTTGACTCAAGTGGTAGCTACAATCAATCAGGCTCTGGATCTGATTACTATGGATCCTTATTCAAGGCTTACGCTGCCGGATGGTACCAATGAGGCTGCAGCACAGCAGGCACCCCAGGGGGGAGGTACAGTAAACATTTATCCTAACGGGAATAATGCTGTTAATGTCAATCCTGCCACACCTTCAGCAGCGACAACAGGAACGACACCTGCGGCTCCATCAGCAGCGACGGGCATGACAGCAGATGCCAACTTCGTATATGACCAGGCAAAACTTGAACAGCTTCATAGGGGTATTTTCAAGCTGGCACAAGGTGTAATGCTGCTGAACCAACTAAATAGCAATCTGACTTTGCAGGCTGGTTTGATGGAAGCAAATCCTCCGACTTATCAGAGTTACATTGACCGTTACAACACAACCATGCTCAACAAAACGAAGCTTAATAATGCAATCAATATGATCAATGAGGCATCGGACATGGTAAATGTCAATCCCTACGCATCGCGTAACGGCTATCAGTATGATGTTCAGGCAATGGACCGGCTGCACCGGGGCATATATAAGCTGGCACAGGGGATGGTGCTGGCTTCAGAGTTGGATGAAGAGTTTGCAAAACAAATGGTATCAGCAGTAACGGCAGCACAATATCTTTATTCAACAGGCTCAATGTCCGGCATGAATATGAATATGCCTATGCAAACCGGTTTAAGTTCACTTTTTAACTCGGCGAACCTGGCTTCCATTCTGAACCTGATTTTAGTTATTCTGATTGTTACTTTGATACTGAGTATTTTTGGAGCCATTAGTCAAATGCTGAAAGGGAAAAAACGTCTTAAAGACAATGAATCACATAATGATAGTTCTAATATCTAGAAGAAGGGAGTAATAAGCGAATGTGGGAAAACTTAAAAAATGACCCGTTTTTCAGAGTTGTATTGGTAGCAGTGATTGGCATACTTGCTTTCGGTCTACTGCTCAATCTATTTTCAGGGCAGGGCGGCCTTATGGGATTTGGTAATTATCCATACGGAGGCATGATGAGTGAAGGTGGTCATATGGGATATAGTGGAGGCTATGGCTTTTCATTCGGGAATCTTGTTGGAAGTCTTATGGTCTTACTGGTCAAGCTGCTGATTTTCATACTAATTGTCTCACTTCTAATAGGCAGCTTCACATGGGTAAAAAACCTTATGGTCAAAAATAATAACGCTCCGTGGGTACAGGCCGTAAATAGTGATCCCCTACTTCGGACTGTTGGAATCATTACAGTCACGATTTTGGGACTTGTTCTGATATCAGGCTTTTTCGGCGGCTTTATGGGTTATGGAATGGGCGGCTATAATCTGGCATATGGTATTGCTAGCCTCTTAGCCGTGCTAATCAGGCTGCTTTCTTATATTCTGGTCATATCATTGATTGTTGCTGCGGTTATTTATATTAAAAAACAGTATGAGAGCGGCAATGTAAACCTTTTTGGTACAGACAAGACAGCAGCTTCAAATATGAATACTACAGGCACAGACAAGACAGCAGCTTCAAATATGAATACTACAGGCACAGACAAGACAAAAAATGATAAACCTCTATAACAGGATGGAGGGATAGTTTATTGAATGTAAGATTCGATTTTATCATGCATTGGCTCTGGACGATTGTTTTTGCAATATTGGCCTTGAGCGGTCTGGCCATGGTAGGTCCCCGCTATGGCTGGATATTGGTCTATGATATTGCGGCTGCAGATTTTGTGCATCGTGTTCTGGCTGCGGTATTTGTGCTCCTGACCTCTGTTTCGGTTGCATATGAGATTATGAGATCAGTCAAAGCTGACAGCAAAAAGCTCACCTGGTTTATAATCGGCAAGAGCGGCTATCAGCTTTTTACCTTGATTACCACTTTGATTTTCATTGTAACCGGAGTTATTATATGGGTCTGTATGGATTCAAACATGGCTGCAACAGCATTTTCATTGTATATCCACGAGAAACTGACCTACATCGTTATAGCCAGCTTAATATGGCATATATATATGAAAGCACATGCCCTGCTGTGGCCTAAACCGTCAAGCGGTATAGCCTCCAAGGCGAAAAGCAAGGAAGGAGAAGTCGTGTCAAAGGGTGGGAAAGCATTATGATGCAAAGGCCCTGGTTTAAAGTTTTCATATGGTTCGCAGGGACTGTGTTCTTCTTTATGGCGTCAGCAGCCTTGATTTCTTATTTTGGACCAGTACCGACTGAGGCGCAGGTAATGGCATATATGGCAGGAATGATGGCAGCTATGGAGAACTCTCTGATGGGTCTCTCCATGTCTCTAGAAGGGGACTCGCAGCTGAAAGGTTTGATAGCGCAGATTGCAAGTGTGACAGTCCCACTGATTTTTGTCGGAATCGGGTTTGGAGTGCTCGTTCGGATAAGGAGGAGCAGAATTGATTGATAAAAGGAAACTACATTTTCTGGAACTCACTTTTCTGTTCGGGATAGTGACTCTTATGACGCTTTTATATGAATGGGGCTATAGCAGGCCAGGAGAGAAAGGCTCGGAAATGATGAGCGGCAGCATGGGCAGCATGATGCTTTCAATGCATGGCCGTGGGGCGACTCTGGCAGATATTATACAGCAGGAAGAAGTTTCAGATACCAATGCAGATAATGATGCTCATGAGAGCCATCACAGTAGCAGTTATCTCAGCAGTATTCATTACATCACAACGATGACTATAATTGTTTTGCTTCCTTTGATAATTGCGGGTTCTATATTTTTAGCCATCGTGTGGATAAAGTGATTTGTAGGAGGTAAAAACATGAGTATACTAGGCTCAGTAGGTTCTTTGTATATGGTCATCCTGATTTTGTTGCTTATCATCGGCTTTGGGATGATGGGCTTATGGTTGGTAAACCTTGTGTTAACCCCTTTGAATGCAAGTAAAACTAAAACAATGAACAAAGAAACCAATATATTAAATGGAGGGATACATATGAATTCGTGGTTAAGACTTGTGCTCTTTTCCTTTATAGGAATCATTATATCAATGGCTGTCCTGGCGTTTATAGCTCCCGGAGGCTTATACGGTGCGGGGAATATGATGGGTGCTGGCTACCCAGTTCAGCAGCATACGGGAATGAGCGGTATGACGATGCAGGGCGGTATGCCGATGAATATGAACAATATGGGCTCAAGTAATATGGGCAGCATGTCTATGATGGATGACGACATGGATATGATGGGAATGCCTATGGGCAGCGGTATGTCCGGACAGGGCAATATGAACAGCGGTATGAGTATGATGCCTATGATGAACAATATGCAGGGGATGTCCGGAATGGGCATGATGAATATGATGCCCATGATGGGAATGCCAATGGGTGGCAGTGGAGGCAGCATGGGCGGCGGAATGAACATGATGAGCATGCCTATGAACGGTATGCAGATGCAGGGCGGAAGCTCCGGTATGGGAGGCATGAATATGCCAAATATGCAGCCGATTATGGATAATGACATGATGATGATGCAGATGATGAACCAGATGCAGCAGCAGATGAACCAGATGCAGCAGATGATGAATAACATGAGCAATGGTAGTATGAGCGGCGGTGGCAGTGGTGGTGGCAGCATGAGTGGCGGCGGAATGGGAATGATGTAATCCGCCTTACAATTAAGAATAGATAAAAGCTAGACTTCTGTATGGTTTGAAGTCTAGCTTTTCTTATGTTTGCAAGTAAAAGTGTGATATTCCATATTACCAAGCCGGCATCATGTTCATACCGGTCATGGGCATTGTATTCATAGTGTTCATGGGAGTCATGTTCATACCGCTCATAGGCATCATATTCATGTTGCCAATCGGGTACATGCCCATGCCGGTCATCGGCAACATGTTCATACCGCTCATAGGAGCCATGCTCATACCATTCATAGGCATCATATTCATGTTGCCCATGGGAATCATGTTCATGCCGTTCATCGGCATTATATTCATACTGCCCATTGGGTACATACTCATACCGATCATTGGTATCATATTCATGCTACTCATGGGATACATGTTCATGCCGCTCATAGGCATTGCTCCCATGTTCATATTGTTATAACGGTTCCAGCCGAATAATCCTCCAGGTATCGTAAATGATGCAACAACACTTATAATGATTATTCCGACAATAGAAAAAACTACAAGTCTTGACCAACCTCCGGCACTATTCATAATTTTACCTCCTTATAAATATTAAACTTTAATCTTATATTGAACATGATTCATACCTGATTCTTGTTTTTCGCTACATTCTGATCCTTAACCATTGTTATTGCTGCCATAACTAGCGAAATAATAAGGAACACCACTAGTGTTTTAATAATAAGCATCAGTACACCTGTAATTGCATATGCAAGGTTAAACCCATATCCCATTACATACCAGCTAGACCAGTTAAAAAGGGTACATATAAGAATGATACCCAAGATTCCAGCTCCAATAACTGCTGCAATTTTTAACACTGGAGCATCCTTAAATATTTGATCGGTCTCCGGCTCTGATTTTTGCCTATTAACACTATCCATGTAGGTGTTTCTTATCCACATTACAATTCCTGCAGCAACCGCAACAAACAATACAAATGCAAAAATCTTAAGAAGTAACGTCAGTACCAAAACAATTGTATTTCCGGCCGAGTATCCGTAATATCCCGTATATGTCATGTATCCCATAACCGTCTCACCTTTCTTATAATATTGATATTCATATCTGATTCTATTATTTGCAGATGGTTTATTTATATTTAGAGAGATTATTTCAGAAATTACATTAAAAGTATTTTCCGTTTAAGAAAGGATAAATGAATATAAGCGGTTTTTAAATGAAAAACGGCAGATTCTGAAACAACTGCCGTAAAAATGTTCGAAGAATGCTGTACCATCTAGTCCATTTCCATAATGGTCACACCATTTGGCCCTTTTCCAACTGGGACCGTACCAACAATATTATTGGTTGCACTATCAATAACCGTAACATTATTGGCTACATAAACGAATTTACTATCCGGAGTAGAATACAATTGAATAGGGGATTTTCCTACAGGTATTGTTTTCGTAACTGCCAAGGTTGTCATATCGATAACAGCTACTTTATCTTCACCGCTCAGTGAAACAAATACATATTTATCATCCGGAGTGGTGCCAACCTGTGCGGGCTTGCTGCCTACCTTTATGGTATTGGTAATCTTGTTGCTTGCAGTATCAATGACGGATACCTGGTCTGCTTCCGAGTCGGCTACGAACAGCATACCGTCTGAAGCCAGTCTGAGGCCGTGAGGCATGGCACCTACTTGAATCTTTGCAGAGACACTGCCGCTTTGTAAGTCTACAACATAGACATTGCCGGGTTTATTATCGCTGCCCATATCCATCCCGGCGCTTTCGGCCATTTCGGGCACTGTGACATAAGCCTTGCTGGAATCAGGTGAAAAGACTATATGACTTGGACCTTCACCTACATTTATAGTTTTGACAAGGGCATATGTAGTTGTGTCTATGGCTGATATTGTGTTGTTTTTATTCTCTACTACATACACGTATTTACCATCCGGTGTAATCTGGACGTTGTGCGGACTTTGGCCAACCGGAACAGTCTGAATAACCTGCATGGTCGCCATATTTATGACTGAGACAGTGGCATCGTCCTCATTGGCTGTATAGATGTGATATTCTTCATGTCTCCCATTGGCTCATTTCCCATTGCCGGTGTCGGTGTTGCCTGAGCCGGTGTCGGCTGGGCAGGTGCCGGTTGGGGAGCATTTCTTGGAGCACATCCGGATAGAAGAGTTATAATAATTACAATGAACAAAATACTGTATCTTAAGTGTTTCATATTATGCCTCCTTCTGAATTTTGTATTAGTATTTGAAATTTAAGTTTCGTTATTCCATAAAAAAACTGAAACGGGCAAGCCTTTTCAGTTTATCATTACACCATAAAAGATATATGTATTGATTTTATGAAGAAACATAATAGTAAATATGATGCTGCCTAAGAAAACAAAAGGAGTGCTGAAGATGCAGGAAGAAGCTAATAAGACTATGAGGCGTTATGATAGAGTATCTGCAATTTATGATATTTTTGAAGCCCCTATGGAGATGGTGGCTTTAAAACAGTGGCGTAAGGGGCTTATGGATGAGCTTTATGGTAACGTGTTGGAGGTAGGTGTCGGAACGGGAAAAAATATTGAATATTATCCTAAAGGCATTGATATAACAGGTATTGATTTTAGCCAAGGAATGTTAAAAAGGGCAAGACAGCGGGCAGAAAAGCTCGGTAAGAAAGTTGAGTTGCTGCAAATGGATGCCCAGTCCATGGATTTTTCTGATAACACCTTTGACACGGTATTTACAACATGTGTATTTTGCTCAGTTCCGGATCCGGTTATAGGGCTGAAGGAGATACGAAGGGTATGTAAAGAAAGTGGCAGGATAATTCTAATTGAGCATGTCAGAAGTGAGAAAAAACTATTAGGGCTTCTGATGGATGTTTTAAATCCGGTTGTTGTAAACCTATACGGAGCAAACATTAATAGAAGGACGGTTGAAAACGTCCGTAATGCCGGCTTTGCAGACATACACGTGACAGACCTCTATAAGGATATTGTAAAAAAGATAGTTATACAAAATTTCAAATAAGAAGGCATCCAATATAAGGATGCCTTCTTATTTGAAATTTTCGCTTTCCGAGGAAATACTAATGTATAAGGAATTATTATATTAAAAATAGCTTCTCCATAAAATCTACACAAATCAAGTTTATATTATGTGTATAGGGTAGTGGGGTATAGTAAAGAATGAAAGGAGAAATAAAATGAAATCAGGAAGCTTTAAGATAAATGGCATGACTTGCGCAGCCTGTGCCAAGGCGGTGGAAAGAGCAGTAAAGAAGCTGGACGGGACTGAGGATGTCAATGTCAACCTGGCTACAGAAAAGCTCGCTCTTAACTATGATGAAGCAAAAATCAAAGCAAGTGACATTGCAGATGCAGTTACAAAAGCAGGTTATGAGGCTGTGGAGGAGAAAAATACTAAAGATGTTACAATACCTATCTCAGGCATGACATGCGCTGCTTGTGCGAAAGCAGTAGAAAAAGCGATAGGTAAATTGCCGGGGGTGGAGGCTGTAGCGGTCAATTTTGCTACAGAAAAAGCAAATATCAAATACGATCCGACTGGTTTAAGGTTGTCGGAAATCAAACAAGCTATAGCAAAGGCGGGCTATAAAGCACTGGAAATTGAAAACAAGGACAAGGTGGATGAGGATAAAAAGCGCAAGGAAAGAGAGATTAGGATACTGTGGACTAAGTTTATAGTCTCGACGGTTTTTGCTGTTCCACTCCTGTATATAGCAATGGGAGCCATGTTGGGATGGCCGCTGCCTAAAGCATTGGATCCAATGGATTTTCCTCTCTTTTATGCGTTTGTACAAATAGGACTTACCATTCCAATAGTCATTGCAGGATATAAATTCTATACCGTAGGATTTAAAGCGATTTTTCACAGAAGTCCTAATATGGACTCCTTAATAGCAATGGGTACTTCGGCAGCTATACTTTATAGTTTGTACTCAACATATCGTATAAGCACTGGAGATTTTATGAGTGTCGAAAACCTTTACTTTGAAACAGCGGGTGTCATAATAGCATTGATTCTATTAGGAAAGTCCCTGGAAGCAGTATCAAAGGGAAGGACTTCAGAAGCCATTAAAAAACTGATGGGTCTGGCCCCTAAGACTGCAATAGTAATGCAGGATGACAAGGAAATTGAGATACCAATAGAAGAAGTTGAGGTAGGCGACATTATAGTAGTAAAACCCGGATCAAAAATTCCGGTAGACGGCGAAGTGGTGGAAGGACTTACAGCAATTGATGAATCAATGCTGACTGGCGAAAGCATACCTGTAGAGAAAAAGCAGGGAGATAAAGTGTTTGCCGCTAGTATCAACAAGACAGGGTCTATTAAGTTCAAAGCCACAAAAATAGGAAGCGATACAGCTCTGGCACAGATAATAAAGCTGGTGGAAGATGCTCAAGGGTCCAAGGCACCTATTGCGCAAATGGCGGATATTGTTTCCGGATATTTTGTACCGATAGTATTCGCAATAGCAACTCTCTCAGCACTGGCATGGTACTTTATCGGTGGTGAAACACCAGTGTTCTCGTTAACAATCTTTATAGCGGTATTGGTTATTGCCTGCCCTTGCGCATTGGGCCTGGCTACTCCAACAGCCATAATGGTCGGAACAGGAAAAGGCGCAGAATACGGTGTGCTGATTAAAGGCGGAGAAGCCCTGGAAACAACACACAAGATCAAGACCATTGTATTTGACAAAACCGGAACAATAACAGAAGGAAGACCAGAAGTTACAGATATAGTCACTACTAAGATTATCGAGAAGAATAAGCTTCTTCAGATTGCAGCATCTGCTGAAAAAGGATCTGAGCATCCTCTTGGAGAAGCGATAGTCCGCGGAGCAGAAAAAGAAAAACTCGAGACCCTTAAAGTGACAAAGTTCAACGCAATACCAGGTCATGGCATAGAGGTTGAAATCGAAGGCAAGAATGTGCTGCTTGGTAATAGAAAGTTAATGGTGGAAAGGAATATCAGCCTTTCTGAGCTTGAAACCGAATCTGACAGATTAGCATCTGAAGGAAAGACACCTATGTATGCCGCTATAGACAATCAAATGGCTGGTATTATAGCAGTTGCTGACATTGTAAAAGAGAGCAGTGCAAGAGCAATAAAGAAGCTTCATGATATGGGCATAGAAGTGGCGATGATTACCGGTGACAACCGCAAAACAGCAGAAGCAATTGCAAAACAGGTTGGTATCGACCGCATACTGGCAGAGGTTCTTCCGCAGGATAAGGCAAACGAAGTGAAGAAGCTGCAGGCGGAAGGCAAGAAGGTTGCCATGGTTGGGGACGGAATCAATGATGCTCCTGCATTGGCGCAGGCCGATATAGGTATTGCCATAGGCTCCGGTACTGACGTGGCTATGGAATCAGCGGACATAGTGCTGATGCGAAGTGATTTGATGGATGTACCAACAGCAATACAGCTAAGTAAGAGTACAATCAGGAATATTAAACAAAATCTATTCTGGGCATTTGGCTATAACGTGGCAGGTATACCGGTTGCAGCAGGTCTCCTGCACTTATTTGGAGGACCACTGTTGAATCCTATATTTGCAGCAGCTGCCATGTCGCTAAGCTCAGTGTCTGTATTGACAAACGCTTTAAGGCTGAAAGGCTTTAAACCATATAAGTAAACAATAATAACTAAAATGAATGGGAGGAATATAAAATGAGAAAACAGATAAATATTGAAGGAATGAGCTGTGGCCATTGTGTAAAACATGTTGAAGGTGCACTTTTGGAGGTGTGTGGTGTTGAAAAGGTTAATGTAAACTTACAGGATAAATATGCAGTAGTAGAGCTAAAGCACGACGTTGAGGATTCTGTGCTCAAGGAAGCCGTCGAGGAAGCAGGCTATGATGTTGTAGCAATACAGGGGATATAACCTTAAGTATTCAAAGGAGGAATAACGTTGGAGTATACAAAGCCTTCGAATCAAAGCAGTGAATGCAATCATACAGATGTGTCTATGCGGACAGATAAAGCAAAGAAGGATCTGATAGCCAGGTTGAACCGCATTGAGGGTCAGGTAAGAGGTATAAAAGGAATGATCGAGAAGGATGTATACTGTGATGACGTGCTGAACCAGATAGCAGCGGTGCATTCAGCTATGAATTCAGTCAGTCGGCTGATTCTGAACAATCACATGAAGTCCTGTTTGGTAACACGTATTCAATCCGGAGACATAGAGGTAGTTGACGAACTGCTGTATACAATTGAAAAAATGTTAAAATGAAGAAGGTAGGCTAGAAGTATGAAAAAGTCAATAATTATTAGTTTGGTTTTAATAATGGTAGTATCCCTGGCAGCGTGCCAGGCAACAGACGTGGTGGGTAAGGTTGCGGTTACATCCTTTGAAGCTGTATTGAACGCAGCCCCGGATAATGTAACCTTTGATGAAGCAAATAACGGCTGGTCTTTAGCTTCTCCAACCGGTGAAAGGTTCATATGGGGTAAAGACTTTAGCATGGAAAACATGGCAGATGTGATGATGGAGTTTGATGCAAAGCCTTTTATTGATGCAGGACTAAATGTAAGTCTGCTCCCACAGGAAATGTACTTATATGACAGTAATATGGGTAAGCTTATGGTCCACTCGGAGCTTGGCAACGAAAAGTTCACATATAACGGAGAGGCAAAGCCTCTGGATTCCTTTAAGAAGCTTGTTGAAACCCACAGAGCCAACGTCGGCTATCATGAAAAGCTGGACCACTATGGCATAGCATTAGGCGAAGGTAATATGTTCGAATGGGCAAAGGATATGAGCACAAACAATAAGGATATAGTGTTCGTACTAAACCCAGAGATACTAATTAATGCCGGTGTTGATCCAAATAAGGTTGAAGGCTGGGCTTTTGCAAAGGTTGAAGTAAAGGATGAGCAGGGCAAGGCAGTTGAAGTAGATAAATTCCTGAAGCCTTTTGATCTGAAGTAGAATACAGATTAATCATATAGAGCTTATAATTCTGGAATAATCCCGGAAGCCAGGCAAAATTTGTTAGGTAATCTTGGAGAATGAGCTCTGTATTTTGCAGGGCTCATTCTTTATCTCAGCTAATACTATTCCGGGGACTTACTTGGTATTTTACTTGGTTTCGGACTCATGGCTATATCCTATACACTGGTATATTTCATAGATAAGCACTATAAGAAAAACGGTAGAGTAAGATTCATAATAAAGAGAGTTTATAATGAGAGGATAATAAGACACCACGGATACATGGAAGTACCTCGTAGTGTCAGATTTATGAGGAATTACAGCTTCTGAGATTTATTTTTGGTGGCCGGAATATTACAATAAGAAAATGGGGTGAGCATATGACAAGTGAAATTATCTATAAAACTCTAGTTGATAGATTGAATGAAGGTAAGAAAGCTGTAGTAGTTACAACCTTAGTTAAAGAGAATTCCGGGAAAGTTGCATATGCTACTAAAAACATATTTGGAGAAGATATTTGTTATAGGGGCAAGCCATTCAGGTATTTGGACGCTACTGTTTTAGAATATGCAGTGTATGCTTTGAAATCTGGGAACCTCCAGTTTATTGAGGGAACAGGCCGAGCAGCATATTTAATCGAGCCGTATTTACCTGAAAGCCGCTTGATTGTTTTAGGGGGTGGGCATATTGCAAAACCACTGGCTGAGTTCGGCTCAAAAGCAGGTTTTTCAGTGACAGTTGCCGACGATAGGCCTATATTTGCCAATAAGCAGCGATTCCCTGATGCTGAGAAAGTAATTTGTGAGGATTTTCAGAAAAGCATTGGTATTCTTAACTTAAACAAATCTGCCTTTGTAGTAATTGTGACCCGTGGTCACAGGCATGACATAACCTGCCTAAGACAGGTGCTAAAGTATGATACTGCATATGTAGGTATGATAGGTTCAAAACGTAGGGTTCAAAGTGTAAAAGAGCAGCTTTTAAGTGAAGGGTATTCCAGAGAAAGGATAGACCAGGTAAATGCACCCATAGGTTTGGAGATAGGTGCAATAACTCCTGAGGAGATAGCAATATCTATTATAGCCCAGGTTATACGCTATAAACGTCTTACTGCTACATCAAACAAACATGTTACACATGAAAAGTCAAATTGGCCGGAATTTGACCGGGAGGTTCAGACAGAACTGGGTAATGCCAGTGATGGAACTAAAGCCATAGTTACGGTAATCTCTACAAAAGGTTCAACTCCAAGGAAAACAGGTGCAAAGATGCTTGTATGGCAGGATGGAAGGACTATGGGAAGCATTGGCGGCGGATGCAGTGAAGGAGCAGTAATAAGGACAGCCCTTGATGTAATCAGGGATGGAGGCTATAGAATCCAAGAAGTTGACATGACAGGAGATATTGCTGAAGATGATGGTATGGTTTGCGGTGGTATAATGCAGATTTTAATAGAGGCTTATTAAGGGCATGACTAGTCGTTGAATAGAAGAAAGAGAAAAAGGCTACAGATATTAACAGGACCGGTATCGGATGGATATCAGGTCCTTTTGTTATTCCAATACCCGGAAAAATTCAAGAGCTTGAGGTTGTCCAGAAGATGGTATATAATTCAATTATATTGTTAAACAATAACATATTTTACAGCAGATACAACATGAAGTAGTCCTTTTAGCGTCCGGCTGGTTTCCTTTGCCTCCGCACCTGCCGGGTGGCTTCTTTGCGTCTGGAGCTTATTCAATGAACTATTAGTGAGGATAATTCAATGAATGGAAAAAAAGCTGACAAAAGAATACTGTTGCTTCTGTTTAGCCTTATCTTCTTAGCTGTAATAATTACCGGTATATTATATTTCTATGCGGGTGATGATCACAGGGCATACCCGGCTCAGGGGACGCTGGACCTGAAAAACTGGGATCCGGATAATGACGGACCTTTAAGCTTGAGCGGGCAATGGGATTTTTACTGGACGGATTTTCTGGACTACCAGGAGGCTTCTGACAGCAGCCGACCACCTGATTTGACTGCAGATGTGCCTGCTGTCTGGAACAACTACAAATTAAACGGTGAGAACTTGCCGGGCTTCGGCTATGGTACATACTTGCTCAGGGTGGTGAATGTGCAGGAAGGAAAGCCATTAGCACTGAGTATTCCAACCTTCTCAACAGCCTATGAGCTTTATATCAATGAACGCCTTGTTTCCTCCAACGGAAAAACCTCTACAGGCAGGGAGGGGTTTTTACCTGAGTATAAACCTGTGATTGTGGAGTTTACACCGGAGAAATCCAGCTTTATGCTTATAATCCATGCTGCCAATTATATCTATGCCCGCGGAGGGATGTGGTATGCGGTCAATATGGGTACGCCGGAACAGATCAGGAGCATGGAAAAAACCACTGCGTACAAGGACCTGTTTTTGTTCGGGGCACTGTCTATCATGGCACTTTATTACCTTAGCATTTTCCTGCTGCGGCGGGAGGACAGGAGCAGCCTTTATTTTGTATTTATGTGTATCATATTTGCAAGCCGAACTGTCATATACGGAGACTTTTCCGTTTACAAACTGCTTCCCTTTATCAGTTTCCGGGCAATCGTAACCATAGATTATATCACTTTATGCTGGTTTTCTATCTCTGCTGCCTTTATGATCGGGGAACTGTTTCCGGAAGAGAATTCCGGAAGGGTTCTGAAAGCGGCTTTCATTTATGGGGTGGTCATGGCACTGGTGTTTTTACTGACTCCAATTTCCTTTTTCACACGGCTGGTTCATCTTGTTCAAATTGCTGCAATACTAATTGGGGCTTATTCCATAGTGACTGCCGGTAAAGCATTCCTTAAAGGTAAAAAGGACTCATTGCTTGTGCTGCTTGGAGCTCTTGTGGTCATTGTATGCGCACTGCATGATATGCTGTTTCAGAACAATGTCATACTCAGCAATGTAGGCGAATTGGTGCCCTTTGGGCTGTTCATACTGATGTTTCTCCAGTCCTTTGTCCTTGCCAGGAGATTTTCAGAAGCTTTTAAGAATGTCAATTCACTGTCCCAAAAGCTTCTTAAGCTGGATAAGATAAAGGACGAATTTCTTGCAAACACCTCTCATGAGCTCCGTACACCCCTGAGCGGAATACTCGGTATCACAGAAGCAATGATGAAGGAAGAAAGCGGTCAACTGAGCAGTATCCAGAAGCAGAATCTGTCTACCATAGCAGGAAGTATACGGAGACTTACAAATCTGGTCAATGACATCCTGGATTATTCAAAGCTGAAGCATGGAGATATAAGGCTCAATATAAGGCCAATGCAGATAGAAGGGCTGATTTCCACCGTTGTTAATATTTTTAAGCAATTAAGCCGCTCAAAGGAATATGATGTTATCCTGGAAATTCCCGAGGGGCTGCCCCCTGTACTGGCAGACGAAAACAGGGTGGTTCAGATATTGTACAACCTCATAGGAAATGCAGCCAAGTTTACAGTCAGGGGTTATGTCAGGATTTCTGCCAAAAAAATTCATAATATGCTGGAAATCTGTGTCAGTGACACTGGGGAAGGTATTCCGCAGGACAAGCTTGAAGATATATTCAAATCCTTCGAGCAGGTGGACACTTCCCTTACACGAAGGCATGGAGGGACAGGCCTGGGCCTTCCCATTACCAAGCAGCTGGTGGAATTACAGGGAGGCAGCATATGGGTAGAGTCGAAGCTGGGAATTGGCTCCAGATTCTATTTCACACTTCCTGTATCCAGCGTATCCCCGGAGGCTAAAGAACCGGATATGTCGGTATCAGAATTAGCTGCCTCAGATACGGAGGAACTGACTGACAATACAAAAAAGCTGGGGGATGGGACCCGGATACTGCTGGTGGATGATGATACAGTCGGCCTGCAAGCCTCTACAGCCATACTCAGGCTGGGCAGCTATGCGGTTAAAGCGGTAAACAGCGGCAAAGCCGCCCTTGAGGAAATCAGGAAGCATTCGGATTATTCGCTGGTAATATTGGATGTCATGATGCCGGAAATGTCCGGCTATGATGTATGCAGGAAAATAAGGGAGAGTAAATCGGCCTTTGAGCTGCCGGTGCTGATGCTGACCGCCAAGGCAGCCATCGAGGATATTGTCATGGGCTTTGAAGCGGGAGCCAATGATTACCTCCAGAAGCCTTTTGAGCCGGAGGAACTGCTTGCAAGAGTGGGAACCCTTGTTAAGCTCAAGGCTTCAGTGGACAAAGCAGTGGCTGCAGAGGTAGCTTTTATGCAGGCACAGATAAAGCCGCATTTTCTTTTTAACACGCTTAACACTATCTCTTCCTTCTGTGACAGTGACCCGGAGCATGCACGGCAGCTTATTGATGATTTTTCCAACTACCTGCGGCAAAGCTTTGATTTTAAATGTATTGAGATGTATGTACCGCTGGAAAGGGAGCTTAGTATTGTAAAATCTTACGTGGCAATTGAAAAGGCGCGTTTCGGGGACAAATTGAGGGTAGAGTTTGATATTGATGATACAATAGATGTCAGGATCCCATTGCTGTCAATACAGCCGCTGGTTGAAAACGCTATCAGACACGGATTGAGAAAGAAGGGCGGAAGGGGTACCGTTTTAATATCGGTAAGAAATGTTCCCCAAGGTGTTCAGGTGCTGGTGGAGGATGACGGTTCAGGCATACCGGAAGACAAGCTGGCAGTATTGTTAACGCCCGGGTCAGGCAGAGGGATAGGTCTTTGGAACGTAGACCGAAGACTCAGGAAGCTTTTTGCAGAGGGACTTACTCTGGAAAGCGAAATTGGGAGAGGAACAAAGGTATATTATATAGTTCCATCAGAGGTGATATGAATTGATCAGGACTGTTATTGTGGATGATGAGCAGCCTTCTCTTGATAAGCTGGAAAGGCTGCTGACGGACAGCGGTCTGGCAGAGATAAAGGGGAAGTTCACTGAACCGCTGGAAGCGCTGGAATTTCTTAAAAAAAATGAGGCAGATGCTGTATTCCTGGATATTGAAATGCCCGATATTGACGGAATTGAGCTGTCAAACAACATCATCGGGCTGCAAAGGAGTATTGCAGTTGTTTTTGTTACGGCATACAACCAGTATGCAGTTGAAGCCTTCCGCCTCAATGCTCTTGATTATCTGATGAAGCCTGTAACATTGGAGCGGCTTATGGAAACACTGAACAGGGTAGTTGAAGAAAAAGGCATCAAAGTGCGTTCCTGTAGGATACAAGTCCAATGCTTTGATAAATTCAGCGTAATTTCCGGAACAGGAGAAGTGAAATTCCGAACAGGTAAGGCAGAGGAGCTTTTGGCATTTCTCATTGACAGGCGTGGAGGTTCCATCAGCCGTAGGGAGCTTATTGACTGCCTGTGGGAGGATTTTGACGGAGACAGAGCGCTTATCCATTTCAACACCACCCTTCATTATGTAAAAAAAGCATTGCTGCTTCATGGCATTCAGATACCGATCATATATGAAAGAGGATGCTACAGATTTGGTATGGAAGGCTTGAACTGTGATTATCTGAAGTTTCATGCCTTTATTGACAGTGCCGCGGCTGTCGATCTTAAAAACATCCGGGAATATGAAGCGGCGGCAGAGCTATATACGGGAGACTATCTTGCCGGCAGGGAATATGAATGGGCGGAGAGAAAACGGCAGCTTCTGAGAGAACGGTTCATACACCTTCTTATTGCAATCTCGGATTATTACAAAACAGGGGGCATTTATCAGAAGGCTACTGAATGGTTGAAAACCGGACTAATGCACGAACCGCTTCACAGGGAACTGAATTACATGCTGATTGAGATGCTGCTGCTGACCAATGACCGCATATCAGCTGCAAGATATTATAATATTTACAGTAATGGATTGAGGAAAAAGCTCAACCAGGAGCCGGATGAAGCCTTCAGGAGGCTGCTGCGGTAGGAGCCGGCAGTACCGGCAGGTTAATTACGGCAGGCTTTTCAGGAATTATTTTTGAAATTTTTGTCCAGAGACAGCTTTATACGTTCTTTGCCTTTTTCAGATACAGCTTCTTTTCTGATCATAGTCTTTATGTTATCGGCATGTCTGAATCTGAGGGCTGACCAATCATCATCCATGGCTATCTGACGTACAGGTTCGTAATTGTAATCACCAAGCAGGCTGCCTGTTGTATCCCGGTCACAGTCTGAGGTCTTGTATTTTTTTGATGATTTCTTAGGATAACAAATCCACAGCAGTCCATCTCCCTCTATGAAGGAAACAGCTTTTTTGCTAAATTCCTTCAGCTCCTCATTATTCTTGCCGTATGCCATTACAAATCCGTATATGTCCTGTTTTGGTTCATAATCAACGGGGACCTTGAATTCATCGGCTACAGCACTGAATTCGTCAGGAGCATTTAGAATAAGAACAGGTTTATGCGCATCCTTAAGCTGCAGCTTTTTTATTAATGATGTGTTTTCTGACATTTGTAATTTCTCCCTTGCTATTTTATATAGATGAATTTGAAATAACCTTTCATATATATGTTTCGCACTAAACATTTTACATTGAATTCAAAGAGTGCGAAACATTTTCCTTGATTCATATATCGTGAAAAGTATATTTTGATAATACAAAATCAGACGCTTCAACTGATTTTGTAATGATAAATCTTTTTCACGATATATATAGCATACATTGATTAAAATTGAGAAAACCATTCCTCCTTAACCTTTCTAAGCGATTCAGGGTTCAACTTGAGTATTTTACTGTTGCCGGCTCTTGTATATGTCAGCAGGCCGGCCTTTTCCAAAATGTTCACATTCTTCATCACAGCAAACCTTGAGGTAGGGAAGTAGCTGCAAAGAGTATTGATATTAATCGCTTCATTATCCCGTAATATCTCCAATATTTTTCTTCTGCCGCTGTCTGCCAATGCCTTGAATACAAGCTCCTGTGCGGTGTCTGCCGAATATATGTTTTTTTCTAGTGCCATACTGCCAATAACCCACCTGTCAGTACGAGATTGATCAGATCAACACCGGTATCAATTGCAAGCAGCCTCAAAGGCCTATCCTCCCATACCCGCAGCTTCATTGCACCTGCAAAATCCATACCCACCCATAGAATAAACCCTAAAAAGCTGCCTACAGCTATTTTGTTTACATCCAGGTTTAATATAAGTAGCGATAATAAGACAGACTGCAAAAATGCACTGAATACACTGTAGACATATGCCTTAACCGTCGATAAACCGGAGTCTTCTACATCTGCCGCAGTAATACCCAAACACTCCATCCATTGGCTTCCGATCAGCTTTGATGAGTACCATATGGCACCAATAACAATGTTGACGACTGTACATGCAAGAACAGGAACAATACTGATTTGCATAGTCAGAATAATAATCACCTCCCTGAACTATGTTACTATATGGTAACATAGTTCGGAGGGTAAGTCAATAATGTTGTTACGGAACTGAGGTAACAAACATAGACTTGATATGAATACTAGATAGATATGACAGGACAGATAATTCACGTGAATGGGGACAAAATGTGATATTCATAGGCATACTGCGCTCCATATACTGCAATGATGGACAATTGCTGTCAGTATATTAAAACGGTATAATATATTATTAATAATACAAAGTACCAGAATAAACCTTAGCTGTAACAAGGAGGTACACCAGATGAAAAATACGGCTGCGGTCAGCAGATATATAAGAACAAGTGAAATCGCCAAGGCAGTCGGAGTGCATCCGAATACTGTGAGACTGTATGAGGAATTGGGGTTCCTGCAGACTGTTCCCAGGAGTATAAAGGGTTACCGGCTTTATACAAAGGAGCACCTTGAACAGATGCGCCTTGCCAGGATTGCCATGCGGTGTGAGTTCGTTGAGGGCAACATACGCAAGCGGGCGGCCTCTGTAGTGAGAACCGCTGCAAAAGGGGATTTGAAGGAAGCCCTACAAATGGCCTACGGATACCTGGCACATATAAGGAATGAGCGTTCTAAAGCAGAAGAAGCGCTGGAGCTGTCTCAGAAGTGGATAAGCGGGGAGTTTCCTGCGGATTCCGGTGTGTATTACAAAAGGACGGATGTTGCAAGGCTGCTGGAGGTTTCCATTGATGTTCTCAGAAACTGGGAAAGGAACGGATTGGTGAATATACCCAGAAGCGTTAATAATTACAGGGCGTACGGTCCTGTGGAAATCAGCAGGCTGAAGATCATCCGCACCCTGAGGGCTGCCAATTACAGCATGATGGCAATCCTCCGCATGATGAAATATATAGACACAGGAAAAAAGGGGGATATGAGGGGAGTATTGAATACGCCCCTTCCGGAGGAGGACGTTGTCGGCGCTGCCGATAGGTGGATATCAGCCCTTACGGAAACGGAAGAAGATGCAAAAGAGGTCATCCTTCAGCTTGAAAAAATGATAAAAATAAATATGGAAATTTGAAACCCTCCAGTATGACACCAGGGTTGCCTTCATGGTTTATAATGTGATGGCAATAGGGTAAAAGGAGGGTTTTTTTATGTTCAAAATTCTGAAGGGACAATATGATACAGCTTTTCCGGCTGCGGAAATGAAAGGGGATGACCGTACATGCAGGGAAATATGGTAAGGTTAAGCATTGAGAAAGAACTTACAAAACTATCCATACCGATGTTGATAGGGATGATATTCGAGCTGATATGCACCCTGCTGGATATTTTCTGGATTGCCCGGATAGATCCCGGAAATACGGCTATAGTAAGCGGAGTCGGGCTCATTTATCCGGTTGCCTTTCTGCTGGTAGCTCTGATACAGGGTATCAGCACCGGGATATCTACGATTGTGGCCATTGCCGCAGGCAGGAAGGATGAGGAATATACCGGGGAAGTGGGAAGAACAGGCTTTAATATGAGCTTTTACTCAAGCATGGTAATCATAATCCTGACCTATGTGTTTTCCGGGAGCATCATAAATCTGCTGGCAGGAAACGGGATTTCAGCAGCTGCAAAGGAGTATGCCATGGAATACCTGATGTTCTATATGCCGGGAATATTCTTCCTGTTTTGCGCCCAGGCTTATCTGGCCCTTCTGCAGGGTCAGGGGAATACAAAGCACGTTGGAATGGCAATGTCCTTCTCTACTATCGTAAATGCAATACTTGACCCGGTCTTTATTTTTGTGCTGGGGCTGGGTGTGAAAGGTGCGGCCATTACCACCTCGATTGCACAGGTGCTTTTGTTCGGGTATACCTTAATGGTAATGCTCAGGCAGGAGAACAAGCCTATATCCGTCCGGGGCCTTACTTCAGTCAATTTCCCCATAATCAGGGAAATATTGAAGCTTGGTATTCCCCAGAGCGTCAGCTTTATAATCCTGTCGGCATCCTTTGGAATTCTGAACTGGTTCGTCAGTTCCATCAGCGAGACCTTCATGAATTCCTACACTATCGTCAGCAGGTTTGACGGGATTCTGCTGACTCCGACCCTTGCATTTTCCATCGGGCTTTCCATCATGATAGGACAGAATTACGGTGCGGGAAATATTGAAGAAATGAAGTCCATTCTGATACGCGGCACCGGGCTGAACATGATAATATCAATCCTGACCGGCCTGCTTTATATGGTCACTGCAAAACCACTATTCGGAACGATGACCGGCAATCCTGAAGTCATAACCCTGGCAGTTAAGCAGGTATACTACCTGACAATCGTGACCACAGCGGGAAGCGTGCTTGGCTTGTGCGCAGGCTCGGCATTCCAGGCAATAGAAAAGCCGGTAAGCTCTACATTCATCATGCTGCTCAGGATGCTTCTCATAACAGTCCCCTGCATTATAATTCTCAGGCTTATTCTTGGAAATACCGTGGAAAACGTCTGGATATCCATTACACTGGGCAGCCTGACAGGCGGGATAATCGGCTATGGCATGATACTCGGAAATATAAATAAGCTTATCGTACAGTCACAGTCCGGATTGGGTGAGAAGGAGAGAGAATATGCACAATGAAATAGTAATCCGGGGCGCCCGGGAGAATAATCTGCAAAACATTGACGTTATAATACCGAAAAACAGGCTTGTCGTGCTGACAGGCCTGTCGTGCTGACAGGCCTGTCAGGCTCGGGAAAATCCTCTCTGGCTTACGATACCCTGCAGAAGGAGTGCCAGAGGCAGTATATGGAATCCATGGGAATGGCGGTTGATTTTATTAACAAGCCAAAGGTTGAATCCATTACAGGACTCTCCCCTTCCATAAGTATCGACCAGCGTATGTCAAACCGAAGCCCCCGTTCAACAGTCGGAACCTCGACGGAAATATTCACTTACCTTAGAATACTTTTTGCAAAGCTTGGAGTCAGGGAGTGCCCCAAGTGCGGGAGCAGGATCCAGCCGCCCTTTGATTCCGGGAAGGAAACCATGGAACTATCCTTTGATGAAGAAGATGGGGACGGCGGTTTTAAATGTCCTCACTGCGGAGGTACAGTGCCCGGACTTTCAATGTCGCACTTTTCCTTCAACAAGCCTCAGGGAGCCTGTGAGACCTGCACGGGACTCGGGGTGGTTTATGAAGCCGACTGGGACAGCTTGATTGACAATAAGAAAAGTATTATAGAAGGGGCTGTAAGGGAATGGGATATCCACTATATCAGGAGAAACAGGGAGACCTTTGAGGCCTGCGGGAAGCATTACGGGTTCACCTTTGACGTCATGAAGCCCATAGGGCTTCTGGGACAGGCAGAAAAAGACCTGTTGTTTTATGGTGTGGACCACGAAAGGTTCAAAAGGCATTTCCCGGGAATAACTCCTCCTGAAACAGCAAGCATGGGGAGATTCGAAGGCATAGCAACAAATATACTGAGAAGGTATTCGGAGCATGCCGGTAATTCCGGACACCAGAAGAAGATTGAAAGGCTGCTGGTGAAAAGGGAATGTTCCTCCTGCAAAGGCGAGTGGCTAAAGGAATACAGCAGGAAGGTGACTTTGGAGGGGGAAAACATAATCAGCTTTTCAGAGATGCCCATAACAAGGCTGACCCAATGGATCGGGGCTGTTAAAGGAAAGCTTTCGGGACAATCCGGATGCATTGCCGCTCCCTTAATAACAGAGCTGGGGGATAGAATATCTGACCCTGAACAGGGGGATGACGACCATCTCCGGCGGCGAAGCGCAGAGGCTCCGACTTGCCTCAGTACTCGGCTCCGGACTGACTGGTGTGCTGTATGTACTGGATGAGCCCACCACAGGTCTTCATCCGAGAGATGCTCAGAAGCTGCTGGAAGTACTCCGGAAGCTCAGGGATATGGGCAATACGGTACTGGTCATCGAGCATGATACCGACATGATGCTGCAGGCGGATTACATCATAGACATGGGGCCGGGAGCCGGGAAAGACGGCGGAAAGATCATCGCACGTGGGACACCGGAAGAAATAATAGAAGTCCCTGCTTCTATAACGGGCAGATATCTGAAACAACTGCAGGAAGGCAATGAACTGCGGAAAAAGAGAAGCGACACAAAGGGGCATATTGAAATTCACGGAGCTGCGGAACATAACCTGAAGGGTATTGATGTTTGTATACCTCTGGGAAAGCTGACGGCTGTGACTGGAGTATCAGGTTCCGGCAAATCCACCCTTATGTTCGATATACTTGAAAAAGCCGCATCCAGGAAACTGAACGGCACTGGAGCTGAACCGGGCAGGCACACCTCCATATCGGGGCTGGAGCTTATAGACAGGGTTGTGTCGGTGGATCAGACACCCTTAGACAGGAATCTAGGCTCCAATGCAGCGACCTATACCGATATTTTTACACCTGTGCGCAGCCTTTTCTCGGAGCTGCCGGAGGCCAGAGCGCAGGGGCTTGCTGCCGGGGATTTTTCCTTCAACACGTCCGGCGGCAGGTGTGAGAAGTGCGAAGGCGCAGGAGTGCTGAGTATCGGTATGCATTTTCTTCCTGATGTTGAGATAGCCTGCCCAGTGTGCAGAGGCAGGCGGTTCAAAAAGCATATCCTTTCAGTCCGGTACCTGGGCAGGAATATATCCTACCTATTGGATATGACAATCGAAGAAGCATATGAACTGTTCAGAGACTGGAAAAACATCTCCACCAGGCTAAAACTGCTTGTTGATGTAGGTTTGGGCTACCTGAAGCTGGGTCAGCCCGCCACCACCCTCTCAGGGGGCGAAGCCCAGAGGGTCAGCTGGCAAGGGAGCTTTGCCGCAATGGGAAAAGGCTTACCCTTCCTCCTTCCGGATTTTTAATATAAATATTTATTTATTGATTTGACATAAAAATTGATATAGACTAATCTTGGAAATAATAACTAATGTTTCAAATATAATTGGAATTTTGGAGGACTCACATGGTTACTTTGAAGGATATTGCTAGGGAAGCTAATGTAAGCGTCACAACTGTTTCAAATGTAATACACGGGAATTACAAGCGTGTCGCACCGGATACTGTCGAAAAGATCAAACAGATAATTGAAAGAACTGATTACGTTCCTAATATGACCGCCAGATCTTTGGTCAACAAGCTGTCAAAGATCATCGGCGTTATTAACCATGTAGTGCCTGAAAAGAGCGGAGGCTTCATATCCGACCCCTTTCACAGCGTCATTATTGAAGGTATCGAGGAGAAGCTCCGTGAAAAAGGCTATTATCTGATGGTACGTACCGTATTCAGCGAAGATGAATTGTTTTCACTGCTCCGTAACTGGAACATAGATGGTCTTATTCTGACCGGACTGTTCCAGGATGAGTTTTTTGACAAGCTGATGAATGCTGACGTGCCCTTTGTACTGGTCGACAGCTACATAGACAACCAAAAGGTGCTGAATATAGGGCTTGAGGACCGCAAAGGCGGATATATAGCCACAAAATACCTTATTGACAAGGGGCACAGGAATATAGTATTTGCATCCCCTATAATCAAGCAGAACGGTGTCGTGGAAGAGCGCTTCAAGGGCTACAAGCAGGCACTCAAAGAGGCGAACATACCTTTTGACAGGAAAAATGTATACCAGCAGGAGATCACCATAACGGAAGGTATAGAACTGGGACACAAGCTGGCGCACAGGACTGATGTATCTGCAATATTTGCAACAGCAGACATACTGGCCGCAGGTATCATATCCGGCCTCAACGAGCAGGGGAAAAGGGTGCCGGACGATTTTTCGGTAATGGGCTTCGACGACCTTTACATAAGCTCGCTCACGGCGCCGAGACTGACCACGATACATCAGAATACTCAGGAAAAAGGCAAGGTTGCGGCGGAGTCATTGATCAGAGTTATTGAAGGGAAGTCTGTTGAGAACAACAATATAATAATGCCGGTCACATTGGTAGAACGAAACAGTGTAAAAGATATAAGATAAATATAAGCAATTGATTATTGACAAACAATGTAAAAAAAGTTATATTTATATTAAGGTTTAACGTTAAACCTGTATTTTTATCACTTAGGTTTAACGTTAAACCAAGCAATAAATATTTAAATAGGGGGAAGTTGTATGAAAAAGGGTTTTCAAAGACTTGTTTCCTTGGGTTTGATATTGACTTTGCTATTACTGGCAGGCTGTGCGAAGCCTGCTGCTGAGACCGCCGCACCGGCTGCTGCTCCGGAGCCGACGCCGGAGAAAATAACTCTCAAGCTTGGTATCTGGCCGGAGGATACGCTGACCGACGATATCAAAATGCATGAAAAATGGGTAGAGACCTTTAACGCCAAGTATCCCAATGTGGAAATCGTGCCTGCATATTATAAGTATGCAACAGATACTTTTGTTTCCCTGGCTGAATCAGGCAATCTGCCTACAGTATTTGAGACGTGGTATACAGAGCCTCAGAAGCTCATAGAAGGCGGATTTGTAAAGGACATTACCGCAGAGCTTAAAGAGCTGGGCTGGGATAATGCCATGAACCCCACCATAAAGGAACTACTGTCAAAGGACGGCAATATTTACGGTATTCCTAGAGACGGATATGCCTTGGGACTGATGCTGAATGTTGAGCTGTTTGAAAAGGCCGGCCTGGCAGACACCAATGGTGTTCCTCTATATCCCAAGACCTGGGAGGAGCTTGCGCAGACTGCAAAAACGATAAAGGACAAGACAGGAAGCGCCGGTATATGTATTCTTGCTAAAGACAATGCAGGTGGATGGCATTACTCCGGTATAGCCTGGGCTTTCGGCGCACAGATGGAAGCACAGAAGGACGGCAAATGGATCGCACAGCTTAACTCCCCTGAAAATATAGCTGCAATGAGCTTTGTTAAGGATTTAAAATGGAAATACGGTGTTTTAACAGCCAACCCGACTAACGAAGACTGGGGTACAGGCTTCAAAGCCCTTGGAACCGGCGAGGCTGCAATGTATATCGGAGCAAATGA
>Ga0196971_1000153_pt1 | contig 66975 bp, 54 predicted proteins | sample S1v_1013CmetaG_FD_148660 | JGI IMG/M metagenome (GOLD analysis project Ga0196971, IMG submission 148660) | Soil microbial communities from Anza Borrego desert, Southern California, United States - S1+v_10-13C | ecosystem: Environmental > Terrestrial > Soil > Desert | place: USA: California... | reverse complement strand
AAAACTCAATGGCATTCCCCGCTTGGCTCAGGTTATCGAGGGAGTCGTGTTCAAGGACGGAGTTCGGGAAGACGCCGAGAAAATCGCCGCCTGAGTCCGCCCCGTACACAAAATTTGACCATTACTCTCGGAATGTATATGACCGATCTTAATAAGAACAGTGCCTTGAATTTTATTGCCTTGTCACAGGAAGGTTCTTATTTGAGTATTGAGGATCCTAAAACCCGTGATAGAGCTTTTGTTGGAACATATGAAAACAATCAAGGGTTTGGGATTTCGCTGTTCGACGAGCGCGACATTCAGCGCACATCAATGGGGTTTGATAGGACTTCTTCGATAGTTAGTATTTGGGACCGGTTTGGAAATGCTTCTGGTTTAATTCGATCGGACGAAGCCTTTGGTTTATACATGGGTGACAAACTCGGCAGAAATCCAATAGTTCTAACTATAGGGCCCGATGGTAAGCCAGCATTTCAGGTAACCAGTAAAACCAGCGTACAATTTGGATCACAAGCGACATCAAATTAGTTTGGAGCTTATGTGCGCGTTTAAATTGTTCGTTGATGAAGCAATAACAGCGTCAGCCTCTCTCGCCCTGATCTGCTCAACTTCTTAGAGCTCCCGCAGCTCCTTCACACGGGGCGACAACACCTCAGTATCCAAGCCGGTCATGCTGACCGTGTCAGCATGCACCTCTAGGCTACTAACACTGTCCCACAGCACAAGTCATGGAAGCCTGCCTCCGGCTCGTTGCTGGTCATGTGCCGATTGGGGTTAGGCTTTACGGCGCAATCTAATGCTTAGCTGCTCCCGTTCTTCCAGCCACTTGTCCACGGTAACTTTCCTCCAAGCATGTCTCTTTCCCAGCTTGAAAGACGGTGGGATGTGCTCGCTTTTCCGATGAAGGGCCGACCTTATTCCAGCTTCGGTCAGGCCCAACAGATTGGACAGGTCATTGATATACAGGACTTCTTTTGCCATGACTACCTCCCATGCTGCTCGTGTAACTTTCGTCCAGTGGGGCAGGCGGTTCGATAGAATACGGACGATCCACCTTCAGCGATCCCTGCGGTATTCTGCACGAGTTTGCTAACAGCGCCATAGTGACACTCGATGGCGCCGAATCTGCGCCAGCAGGACCGTGATACTTCTCACGCCGTCAGTGCCGCTGACGCTGTGAACGGCGCCTAATGCTGGCCCGTTAATTTTTCTCTCGTAGTGTCCTTGATGGGCTCGCCCCTCGAGAGGTCTAAACGAAATCCTGGGCTGCTCGGACTTCTTTCGCCCCCTTATTCAAATTGATCAGCGTCAGCTCCGGCGCCCGATCCCGTTCACACAGCTTCTCGACCGCGTCGATCAAATTCCTAATCTCCGCCGTCGAATAGTGGGTCGTGATCCGCCCCGAGACATGACCTAAGAGATCCTGCCGGTCCTCGAGGCTCACCTCGGTCGACCGGAGCCGCCGGCCGAAGGTGTGGCGAAGGTCGTGGACTCTCACTTGCTCGAGCCCAGCTTCCTTCCTAGCTGTCCGCCAAGCCCGGTTGTTCATCCGGTCCAAGGGCTTTCCCTTATAAGGAAAGACCCATTCGGGATGGAGCCCGCGCTGGCCTTCGATCACCGACTTTGCCACCTTGTTTAAGGGCACGATCCGCTCCACCGTCTTGCCTTCTTGCCCTTTGACGATCCATTCGGGCAAGATGAAGACCGAGGTGCCGAGGGCTGGGAGCTTCTCCTCCCAGTCCCAGCGGAGCTGACAGATCTCCTGCTCCCGGCACCCGGTGTTCACGGCGAAAAGTGCCATATTCCCCAGATACTCCGGCAGCAGCTTGAAGAGTCTTCCTTGCTCCTCCCAGGACAAGGGATAGGGCTTCCGCTTTGGCCCCTTGACCGGAAGGATCATTGGCACCGACTCTAACCAGGTTTGACCGAAACCATCGCGCCAAAGCCGGGCCGCCAGATTCAGAATGTTCCTGACCACAGCGAGGTCGCGGTTGATCGTTCCAGCTGATTTTCCCGCAGCCCTCCTGTCTTTAATGAAAGGCTCCAGTGTTCCCATGTGAACCTGGTCGATTGGTAACCTGCCGATGTAAGGGTCTAGTAGCGCCAGCGAAGCCGCGTCCCGGCTTAGAGACTTCTTCTCCGCTTCATTCAAGTACTTGATGGCAGCCTCTCGGAACGTCCGGACCGGCCGCACACCGTGAATTACTTGGCGTTCGATCTCTGCGAGCCGCCGCGCGAGGTACGCTTCCGCCCTTTCAATCTCGCGTTCGCCAGTGCTTTCTCGAAGTCTTCCAACTCCTTTGATGACTTTTTGAATGTGCCAGACGTTGCCCCTGAGGATGAAGCCTGGGACGGGTTTCTTTGGCATTTTTCGTCTCCTTCTTCAATTGCAGGAGGCCGACCGTTGCGCTCCTTAAATTTATCGGCGAACCGGTCAAGCTCAATAAGATCGAACCTCACTCCGATCTGGCCTACACGTATCTCAGTCAAATAAGGCCTGACTTCCTCGTTGAAGAAGGTTTTATTGACGGCAAGGTAATGACACGCTTGTGCGATTCGGAGGAATCGCGGCGGGAAGGATAAGTCTGACATGCTCGCGGTCCTCGTCTCACAAGTAGTTGGAATCAGCCGGTAACAAACGATAAACAGCGTCAGTGACACTGTAGATCATACCCGTCTTGGAATAATTTGCGATCGCGCTTCAGAGTTTCACGACACAGGGCGCCCTTGTACTGAAACGCGATCCGGATCAAAGATTCCCGTGATTCAACTCTATGATTGCTACCGGAGAGGTGTGGGATGCGAAGTGGACCAAGACCAGGCTAATCTTTTTGATGGCAAAGCGGATGACCGAAAATCAGGAAGACATCGATGATGTGGACGAAAATACAGAAGAACAGACAGGAGATACCCCAATGAACAATATCGTTCAGTTTCCGAATAAGTCCAACGAACCGCCGGACGAAAAGCTGATAGCCCTCACCCTCGACGAAGCCTTCCGCGGCGCCATCGTGGCATGGATCCACCTTCACGATACCGAGCTGGCGGATAAGCTGTTTGACGCCGTCGTCGAGGGTTACAACAACAGCACCTACGTGATCCAAGTCCCTGAAAAATACTGGACGCCGGTACAAGAGGAGATTTACGGTACCGTCAACCGAATCAAGGACGAAGCAAAAGCTCAGTTACAAAAGTCAGACGATTGATACCCTCAACTTCGGCTTTCTTTCCTTGTACTTCTCCGGATCTCGAATCCTTTCAGCAAGCTCCTCGGGGTCCATAAGAGCTGCCCGTCTCTGAATCTCTTGCTCGAGGGTAAGGCCTTTCTTTGCGGCCGATTCATACAGCGCCTGCGACGAAGCCCCGAACACTTCAAACCACTGTGGCCGAGTCAACGAATAGCCTCCAGCGGTTATTTTGCCGGGTTCTTTTCTCACTCGGGTGGGTAGGTCCTCCCACGCTACTCCTTTTTCAAGAAGATCGAAGGCTTCCTTATACAGCGCATCCAGATCTTCCCGGGAATGAACGGTGCCAATGACTTTCGCCTTCCCACCCCGTTCCTTACGGATACGGGCGATGTAGGTTACGGTGTCTAGGGTTTTAAGAGTGCGGCAGAGAGTGTCTTTTACTGGTTTCATGGAGGATATGATAGGCGCTGAACATACTTATATCAAGCTCCGGTTTTGGAAGGTCAAAAATCCGTGGAGAGGGGTTATGTTCAGGCCCATTCCTGATCTTGAGAAAAGTATGGCCGGGGGTATCATTTGCACCATGCCGCGGCGCTCAGCACAGAGCCCATGGCAAAGGCCGAGTCTTGCCCCTTGGTTTTGGCAAGCTCACTGACATTGTTTATTCGGAGCAAATGACCATGACACTGACTATCAGACAAGCAGACAAACTCATAACTGGTATCAAGTCGCGCCTAGCTGGCACAACTGAAGCCGTTGACACTGTGGCCCTTGGCATTATCCAGAACCCTTCGGACCTAGCCGGCAAAGCACCCGCACTGTTAAACGCCATAGCGGGAACCAAATGGGAGAAACCAGTAGTGGCCTTCTTCGCTGACTACCTGATCAACTCCATATTTAAAAGGAACGATCAATACGAGTTGGGCAAGAAGCGGAAAGACGTAACTCTAAAGGAGTTGGGCGCCGATCCCGTTAGGCCGTCGGTTTATGTCTCGGAAGAGCAAGCCGAAAAGCGAGCGGCAACGGCAGCCAAGGCGCAAAAGGCACGAGAAGCCAAGGCAGAAGCCGCGAAGACAGCGGAAGCCGAACAAGCAAAGGAAATCAAGGAACTTAGGGGTCAAGCTATCGATTGGCAGTTACGCGCCGAACTGCTACAGGAAGAAGTCACCCGACTTAAACAAAGTGTGTCTGATTTAGAAACCCAGTTAACCGAAGCTCAAGAGCTTCTGAAGATCGCGGCATAACTGCCAAGGGGGCCGGGCCAATCCGGTTCCCTTTCCCTTGCGCCCAATCGGACGTAACGGAAAGGGAGACCAAATAAGGGAGAGGGATTATAGCTAGGGTATTGACTCCCTGGCGGCAAGGTTGCTGTATCTAATCGCTAGGCGTAACGCTGGGCGGTACAAGATAAGGCAGGCGCACACCATACGGGTAGGTTGTGCGTTGCATTCGCGAGCGTAAACCCCGGCAAAAGTTACCTACGCAACTGTAAAGCAAAGCGGTTGCGGTCACTGTAGCGCCAAGCTTCGGTCTAGCGGCAAAGCGCACAAACAAGCGGGTAAGCCTTAACGCTCAAAGGTAACGACAGCGACATTGCCACAAACAGCGTCAATGTCAGTGTCGTTTCTGGTTCGCACCCGAACAAGCAATACGCCGGATTGACTAGCAAACTCTCCCGGCGGAAAGGATAACGTGCAGCAAGATACACTTGCTCCCGTATAGGTGCGATGTTTGTCCCTTTCCGGCTTTCCCACGAAGTCCCGTCACGAACAGACGGGATTGTCCAAGGATGGCGGCCGGAATCGTGGACAAACACAGCGTCACTGCCCACCACAGCGTCAACCGCGCTGTCAGTGCCCCTGTGTTTGTCCATGAGAAACCCCCAACTTGGCCGCCTTCGGGCGGTCTACTTTATTCCGCCCACAGCGTCACTGACGCTGTCCCTATCTACCCTTTGGAGTACCTGAAAATGAAAACCATTATCAGCCTTCTTGTCATCACCCTATTAGCCACTCTGACTAACAACATAATCCGCAGTGTCTCGCACGCTAAGGACACCCGTTTGTCCGCGATCGAGTAGGCTGTAAATGACGCTGTGAACTGACAGCGTCAGTGTATCACTTCTGATACAGGCAGACAATGCAGGGAGGGAGCACTCCACAGCGTCAGCCACCTTGACGCTGTCCTAACACCCCAACTTGGCCCCTTCGCGGGGCCTACTTTCTTCCGTCCAAGCGTCAGCCCCTCTGACGCTGTTAATCATCTCCGCGGCCGACCTATCCTCGGCCTTCTTTTTCGAATCAGGCAGAGACGAAGGCATTCCGGTCGGCGCCGTTGCAGCACGACGGCGAAGGATTATCCGGCGTAACAGGCCTGCCCTCGGCCTTTGGGCTCCAAGTCCAGTTGGAGTTTGCCGAATAGATTGGACAACTTTACCTCCAGATCAAACATTAATCAGCTACTGACAACGTCAGAGCCCTCCACTCTGACGCTGTCGAATGTGTAGCAAGCCGGCCTAGCGTCGGCTTTTTGTTGCCCATTCGACAGTATCAGCAGCTCTACGGATGTGCTCGTAGGGCATACCGCTGCCGTGTCTTTTTCGGTTTGGGGCACGTAAAACTGCAAACCGCGAACACATGTGTTTGACGGCGCCAGCCGTTGTCGGACCTTAGGGATGCTCATTCTTAAGGATGCCAATCACAGCGTCAGCCATATGAAGGCTGACGCTGTACTCCACCGCCGGTCAGCACGCCGGCTTTTTTATGCCCACCCCTTTGGAGATGTGTCATGTCGAGAATTTAAATCGAGAGGGGAAACCTATGAATGCCTTTAACGCTTTGTTGCCTTTCTGTCGGATCGACCGCTTCAAGAAAGGTGAAGTGGTTTTTACGCCGGATAATCCGCGGGTGGGAATGATTGTGGATGGCGCTGTCGCTGTTGATTACCTCGCGAGTCGGGAGTCGCTAAGCCTAACTCATCGTGGGACGGGACGAGTTGTCGGCGCCGAAAATGTAATCCTTGGAAGTTGCCCATTTACGGCGATAGCGACAAGCCCGGTCACCTTGGCTTGGCTTGCGCCGGAGAAGGCCCGAGGGGTGCTGGAGCGGCTGCCCCACGATCAGCGGGAAGTGGTACTTGCTGAGCTACGGGAGGCGGTTTCGGATCTGCAAAAAGAATTGCTTGAGCGGATCGTCCTGCGCGAACTGAGTGCCCGAGAGCGAATATTGCGGACGCTGCGGAAGCTGATAGCCGAAGAAGGGCGGGCGATTCGGATAACTTGCACAAGGCTTGGGCGGCTGTGCGGAGTGTCGAGGGAAACGACCAACCACATTCTGAACACCCTAATCGAGGCGGGATGCGTTGAGCGGCAAGGACAGACGCTGATCCTACGGGCAATCTGAACATCGCCGCCCCTTTGGAACGCCGTAACGGGCGGGCCTTCGACTTCTTGAAAAGCAGCCGTTCGAATCGAACCTATGCTTGTCTGGTTTCGCCACACTAAGCGCTTGGCCGATATCGCCCATTATCTTCACCTCGCTGAATAGACCATGCAGGCCTGACTCACACCAGCCGACTTCTACGAAAGTCGGAGCGGTTCAGGTGCAACCGGAAAGCTTACCGAGACGGTTTTCTATACACCCGTTGAGCTTGTCGGCTGTACAGAAAACCACGTCGTACATTCCAAAACAACTCTTAGAAAGCCTTGAAACCGCTGCTTAAGGCCAACGCGTGGCATTCCGCCGAGGTGACCTGTTCTTGGTCCACGAAGCGCGATGAACTCCGGAGCGCCGGAAGAAGCTGCTCATCGGCATAGGCACATCCCGTCGCAGTAATGGCCTTCTGCCCTTGCTTGTCCGCCGCCTCAGACGAGTGCCCCCGCCCGTCCGACAAGGCCGCGAGCATCGGTGCATATCCTGGCTCGAAGGCCGTTAGCCCCGGAAAGCTCGTCCGCATCGCCGCCAGGATGCGCATCCCGGCCCAGTCCAGATCGCCCCAGAAGTACGCCGGCTTGGTTACCTTGCCGAACAGCCACGCCTCGAAGCCATCCCTAAGGTCCTGGCTGATGCCGCCGCGGGCGGAGTAGAAGAGCGAGCAACCGTCCGGCGTGCGAAGCCGCTGCGCGCTGCCCTTGAACCCGGAGGCGTACACCAGCGCCAGCCCCTCGAAGGCAGGGCTCTTGGAGCGCGTGGCTCGCTCGAAGCTCATCAAGTTCTCGATGAACAGCACCCCACGGTAGCCGGTGGGAGGCAGGAACACCTGTAGCTGGATAGGCGACTCGGGGAACGGGCACTCGTCGGCGCCGAGCAGTGCCGCGACTAGGCCCTGCCGCTTGTCGAGCACCTTCGACATGCCCCAGAACAGCTGGGAGGACACCTCCCGAAGCAACATGGGCTTGTCAGCAAGGGCAGACAGCTCGTTCAAGCGCTCGACCACCTCCGCCATCGACCGATCGGGCATGTCGATGCAGAACTCGGATACCACGGCCTTGATGTCATCGCTGGCCTGAAGCCCCGCATACACTGCGTCACGCCAACGCTCGGCAGCCGACTTGACCCGCTCCGTGCGGCTGACTACCGTCCTCACCGCAGCTTCGTCGGATACCATTACTCGAGGTAAGCTGGCGTAGCCAGAGCGGGAGCGCACGGCAACCTCCGGCTTAACTGCCAGCCAGCCCCAGCGAGCCATTTCGGTGACGTGCTGCCAAAGTCCTTCTTTTTCGGACTCCCGGTGCGCCTTGTAAAGCGCGGGCCAGGTCCGCTCGCCTAGCGCGACGGACTGCGCCTTGGAGCTGCCCCGCCGCTCAGCCGCATCCAGCCGGTCCACGAGCATGTTCAGCAGCTCGCGAACTGGGCCGGATTGAAGCCAAAGCGGCTGTCCCGTCACTTAGGAGCCTCCACCGCCTCCGGAGGTTCGGCTGCATCGAAAGCGAGCTTAGCTTGCTCACGCACGTCCTGACGCTGCTTTTCCCAGAGCTCGCGCATGCGGCCCTTCTTGAAGATGCGTTCATCGCACTCCGAGACGAAGTCGAGCTCTCCGTTGTTGGGCGTATGCATCCGACTGAAACTGTACTCCCGGTCGAACTCGGGGCGCAGCGCGCCGGCATGTTTCGTCGGCATGGCGCTGATGAGCTGCAAGCCCATGCTGTCGCGGAGGTACTTCAGCACAGCACGAGCACGCGGCTCGTCCATCCTGGAGAACGACTCGTCACTCACCAACAACTTCAGACTTGCGCCCTTCTCGAAGAGCCTCAGGCGGTTGGTCACCACTGCGGCACGGACGATGTAGGCCGGGGTCTCTAACTGCCCGCCGGAACCGGTGCCCCAAGTGGACAGCGCAATACGGCCACCACTGTCAGAGTCGTTCCAGATTTCGTAGCGACGGTAGTTTCGGTAGTCGGCAATGCGCAGCAGCTCGCGCCCTGCACGCTCCTGGTCCTGGTCAAGGAGCAGCTTGACCAGCCGGTCGCGCACCTCGATGTGCTTGGGCGACAGCTCGGTCTCGCCAAACAGGTCAACGGTCTCGGGCGAATCGGCCAGCTCGGCGACAGCCGAAAAGAACCCGTAGTACTCCTGGAATTCGGGCTCCCACTTCGACCAGTCGATGCTGAAGCGGTCGGTGCCAAACTTGAGTTTCTCCAGCTCGATGTTCAGCTGGCGCAGCATTCGAACGCCCTCGTCCACCTTGCTCTTGATTTCGACGCAGAACTGCTTGGTGAACACGTCGTGGAAGGACCGCTCGGCCTCTTCCACCTTGGCGCGGTTGTTGTATAGGCCGATGTTCTCCAGCTCGTTGTGGAGGTTGCTGACGGTTCGGCCCAGGACCACCAGGGGGCCGTAGTAGGGTTCGAAGGACGTGGCGTCCGTCAGGTGCGGCAGCGCGGACTGAAAGCGCTCGTCCTGCCGCACGCTGGCGTTGTACTCAGCCAGCATCTCGCGCACGTCGCCCAAGAGCTTCTCGGGCTGCGCACGCAAATGGTTCAACCGCGCCTGGACGGCAGGCACTTCGTACGTCCGCGACGCCAGCAGATCGTCTACCTCTTGCGCCATGACGGTGTACGTCTTCTCCGGGTTGGCCTCGCACAGGTGCTTCAGGCGAAGAATCTGGTTTTCGCGCTCCTGGAAGCGCGCATCCCGGCCGGCGTTGATGCACTCGATGACCTTCTTAGCCTCGATGATGCGTTGCTCAGCCAGGTCAACGGCCTTGTTCGCTGCCCGAATCTCCTCGTCATGGGCCTTGATGAGGCCTTCCAGGCGCGCCAGTTCGGCGCGCAGCTGCTCGACCTCCGTCAGGTCAAGCTGCGACAGCGAACGACGCGTGGCATCCAGGTCGCCGGCGAACTGCGCCAGCGGCTTGGCATCGAAGGTCGGTTCCTTCAGATTGGTCAGCATGCGGCGGAAGTCCGCGAGCGAACCCTGCAGGCGCTCCAGGTTCTGGATGTCGCGGTCCGCAGCCTCGAGCATCTCGGTCGTATCCCGCAGCGCCCGCTCCCTGGCCTTGCGACCGAGGACGAAATCCTTGCGCTCGCAGATGAACATCGTCATCGCGCCGCTGCCCTTGCCGTCCTTGGTCAGGCCACGCGGGGTGAACCGCAACTCGTTGGAGTCAGCCACTTTCTCGACCGTACCGAACTGCTCGATGAGGTAGGCCTTGGCGATGGGGTGGTCGGTGCGCAGCTCGTGGATGATGGAGTTGCCCGGTACGCGGGACGGGTCGGCTCGGTCCAGGCAACGCTTGCCCTGCACGACCTTCGAGCGGGAGCCCCAGGACTTCAGGAAGTCAATCGTGGGCGCCTCCCACTCGGGCCTGACGATGAGGTTGAAGCGCGCGCCGTCCAGGTAGCCCTCGATGGCGGCCTGCCACTCGTCGGAAGCTGGCTCCACGAGGTCGCAAAGCACCTGGACACCGGCCTCCGGCAGGCGCTCACGGATGCGCTCCAGCGCCAGCACCGTGTCGCGGTTGTAGTTGCCGGCGCCGGCGACCAGCCGCTCCTTCCGCTCAGCCAGCTCCTTTCGATCCTTCCGAGCTGCCTCAATGCGCTGACCCAGCGACGTAGCTTCGGCGGCGATTGCCATCAGGACGCTGTCGTCGGCCCCGACCAACGCGGCGTGAAGCTGGCCCAGCCCGGTCTCGATGCCGTCGAAGGCCGGCGCCAGCTGGAACAGCTTCTCCACCGACAACACGTCGTTCCGGTTGGCTTCCTCCACCGAGTCGAGCAGCCCCGCCAGGCGGTCCACGTTTGTCGAGGTGATAGCCTTGGCAACTGCCTCCACCGACGTCCGCAGCTTCGGGAACTGCTCGGGCACCGGCCGCTTGGCGATGATGTCGGCGACGTTCTTGATGTGCGCCGCAGCGTGCAGGCTGGCGTGAAGCTCGCTGAGCTTGCCCCGAGCGCCGGACGTCGCGCGCTCCAGCCGTTCGTCCAGCGTCTTCTTCTCGGTATGGGCCGGGATGCCGCTGAGCTTGGCCGCGATTTCGATGCGACTGCCGTCGACGCTCTTCTTCAGCTGCGCCTCGGTCTTGGCCTTGAGCTCATAGCGCTCGGCCAGGGAAGTGTCGTCCTTAATCTTCTTGCGCTCCTGGGCGATGCGCTCGTCGTCGGCCGTCAGCTGCATCTTGGCCAGCAATAGGTCGTACTGCACCTGCTCTTCGAATGTCGAGGCAGTCTTGCCGATGACCTCCTTCAGCTCCCGCAGTCGCGCCACCGTCGCCTCGAGACGCTTGCCCTCCTGCTTAAGGTTCGTCACCTGGCGCATCAGATCGCTGATGCGGGTGATGCTCTCCTGCAGTTGCTTGCCGTCGAACTCCAGGATGTCGTCGCGGACAAGGTCGTGCACCGAGCCGATGGGCTTGTAGGCAATGGATTGAGACCAGGCGCGAGCGGCGTTCTGCGCCTCGTCCCACGGAATGGAGCTACGGCCGCGGAAGCGCCCGTACAAGCCGCAGAGGTAGTCCCGCTTGTGGTCATCGTAGGTAACAACCTTGGGGTACTTGGCCTTCAGCCGCTTGACGATGTCTTCGACCGGCACGCAGACGCCCTGGTCCATGTCCTCGAAGAACTCCTCGACTGACAAGGCGGCGTCCTCCACGATGACCAGGACGAGCCGCTCCAGCTTGGGGTCACGACGGTCGCCAACCCCGTCCACACGAGCGGACGCGGCCACCAGGGCGGTGAACATCTTGGCCGAGCCCTCTTCCGGGCCCGGGCGGAACACTGCAGCGACGTAGCCCTGGGCGCCCGACGGACGGGAGAACAGGCTGTACTCAGCTCCGACCACGAAGGACTCGAGAGTCCGCTTGGACTTGCCGCGGCGTTGGCCCTGCTGGACCTCTTCCTGGCCGGGGTTGTAGGCCACAATGCCTTGGTAGGCGGCCGTCATGATAGTCTGGAGGGCATCCAGCATCGTCGACTTGCCGGCACCCGTCGAGCCGGTGAGCAGGGTCATGTTGCCCAGCTCGTAGTTGCCGGGACGGAGCTGGCTCCAGTTCACGAGAACCAAGCGGTCCAGCTTCATTCGTCGGTCTCTTCGGCAGTGACTTCCTGTTCCACGACCCCCCCAGCCTCCAGGGCGGCGCTGAGCGCATCGTTGGAGACGATGCCCAGGATGGTCGGCCGGATGGCCAGCAGCGCGTCTTCGTCGGTAATCGAGAACTCGGCGATGTAGCTCAGCAGGCGGTGGCGCTTTAGCTCGGCCAGCAGCGCCATCTTGTCGCCCATGCTGTTGGGAAGCGGGCGCTTCAGCTGCGTCTGCATCGTCGCGGCGATTTCCTCGAAGCTCACGAGCGCCTCGCCCTGGGGCTGGATGTCGCCAGCGTTGAGCTTGTTTTGGTAAAGAAAGCGAAGGGCAAGCGCCATTGCCACAAAGTCGGGAGATACGCGGGCGCGCAGCGACGGTGCGGGCTCCAGCGTGTCCTCCGGCAGCCCATCGACGACTGCGCCGGCAACGTAGAGCCGGTAGAACTGGTTGGTACTGTCGTGGTGGAGCCGGAAGCCCGCGATGTCGAAGTAGTCCTCCAGTAGGCTCTCGATGCGCCGCGCGTCGTCGTAGAGCAGATGCTCAACCCGGTCTTCGTCGCGTACGATGACGCCGTAGGCCATCAAGCGGGTAATGATTTCCCGAAGCCGCTCTTGCTTGATATTTGCGAGCGCAAGCTGCTCGTTGATGCTGGACAGGAGGCTCATTTCTTCAGGTCGATTTCGTAGTCGTTGCCGCTGTAGAACGCGTTCTCCAGGCGGGTCGGGAGCTTCTTGACGGTCAGGTCGGCGCCGACATCGCTGCGCACGGCTTCGACGGCCTGCATCGCACGGATGAGGTCACGCGCCGTCGCCGTGGAGAGCGCGGAAATGCGAACGGGGTGCTGGAAGACGCGCAGGTCGCGGCGCAGTAACTGCGCCACCTCCTCATTCGGGATGGAAAAGGCTTCGGCTTCAGCACGCGACATGGTCGCAGCCAGGCGCTCTTCTCGTGACGGGCGTGGCCGGATGGACACCGTCACCGCTTTGCGACGCTGGGTGGCGGTCTTGAGCTTGAAGCTGGCCGGGTCCAGCAGACGGACCTCTGCCGGCGCCAGGAACTGCCCGATGTGGGCGAGCAACCGGTCTTGCTCCTCCTTAGACGCCTTGGCCGTCTTCTGAATGGCCGCAAGGTAGGCTTGGCGGGTCTGACCCGAGCGCAGCATCATCGACTGAAGCGCCAGGCCATTGATCCGCTTGAGGTACGTCTCCATAGCTTTTAGGAAGCCCGGTTGCTTCGACTGGCAGGCCGCATCGACGATGTCCTCGATACGGGTCAGCAGCCAGTCATAGACGGAGGGGCCCGTGTGCTCCTTGACCGCCCAGTGCGCGATGTCGCGCAGCTGCTCGTCCATTCGTCGAAACTTGCCCTCGGAAACGGTGCGCAGGCGCTCCAGCTTCTGAATGATAGCTTGCCGGTTCAGCGTCGCGTTGTCAGCGGTGAGCTGCTTCGAGTAGTCTCGCTGGAACCGGTCGAGGAACTCGACGAACTCGTTCCATTGCGTGTGAACAGAGGCGGTCTGCATCAGGTGGCGGACCAGCTCATGGAAGTAGTCGATTCCGTCCGTGAGGTCCTCGATGACCTTTTCGGCGTACTCGTAGGCGTCCACCAGGTCGTGGGCGTCACCCTTATCCGAGAGTGCCGCTTCCAGGGCATTGCGGCACCCACGCATGTTGCGCTGGCGGCTGCGACTCGGGCGGTCAAGTGACCAGAGCACCTCGGCGAAGAGCTTGCCGGGGCGGGAGAACCGAAATGCGGTGATTAGGCCCGTGCGGTCGGCGAACTGCTCCAGCCAGCCGTCGGTGAGCAGGGCCCGAATGACCATGACGACCAAGCTCTGTGGGTCGTCATCATCAGTCGTGCTCAGTTCGTCGTCCGGCGCTTCGTCGGTCAGCGCATCTCGGTATTCGCGCATGACCGGCAGCAGAAGTTCCTTCAGCGCATCGCGTGTCAGGTGGTGGGCATAGTCAGCCGCCGGACCGTGCAGCCGGTCGTAGAGCGCGCGCAGGCATGCCGCGACGAGTTCGCGCCGGGAACTGTTCAGCGGTCTGAAGAAGCGTTTGCGCTCAGCATCGAAGAAGATCTGCGTTATCACTGGGCGAAGTACTTGTCTCTGCGGTTTCCGAAGGTGGGCTGAGTACCTTAAGAGCTTCGAGCACCATGGAGTTCAAGAGCGGCTTCTTAAGCATGCCGCTCGGGTAGGTCAGCTCGAAGTTATTGCCCCGGTCGAACTCGGCGTGAATGATTTGTTCAGCTTCGCAACAAAAGGCTATTGATACATAACATAGCACACCCGATTGGCTGCCAACCTTGGGCAGCTTTTGGTTTCTGGGCTACATGACACTTTCGGCGACTGTTATCAGGAGGCGAGATGCGGCAACGTGAGTGTTCCCATAAGCATACCTTGACCATTAAGCTATGTTTGCTTGCCGAAACCATCAGCGAACGTTTGTTCCTGGCCGGTCGCCGGATTCCAAGCCAATTTCCGCATTGCTGTCGTTCGAGGAACATGGGAGGTGAGTGTGCATCCGGCCACTTTGGCCGAAAAACGGTTACCGTAGGCACTCTGTTGAATGACCAGAACGGGCACACAGCCGAAGTTCGGACACTGTCCGCTAAACCAAGTCGCGCTCCCCATATGTCGCTGGTAGCGACGGTGATGCCGCTTTTCGTCGTTGGCTTACAAGCCCACGCGCTCCTCGATAGACTTCATGCCGAACCATGCCGGAGGCAAGTCATGTGCGGACGCTACTCGCTCAAGACAGATGAAATCCATTTCCATCTGAGTTGATGCGGGCTTATCCGGTGAGTACGGAGGTCAATAACCCGAGGAACGACAGCGAGAAGGGTGTCGAGGCGATTTCGGCGGAGGCCTGATGCAGGGATGTAATTTGGGCTAAGCTTTGAGGCACCGCTAACAATTGTGTTTCCTCGACTTGTTGGGCAAAGCGGTAGACCCGGCCGGGGAAATCGGGGTCTGGTTTTTGTTGCCGGATGGGTAAGGAGTGGGGGGTAGCCTCACATTTCTGACGGTACTTTTGACGGTATCCACGCTATCTGTAATTCCCTTTTTGTTTTTTAAACAACATATTGGACACTAGGTTAGATAGTCCTCCGGCCACCAAATGACACGAAGGCCAGCATTCTCTGGCTTTTTCCTTCGTTCCTTGTCCGCTGTCGGCCCAGACTAATCGGATGATCGCCCTTCCCTAACCGGAATTAAAGGTGGCAACGTGGAAATAGCAAGATATCCCCTGTACGAAAGAGGTGACCCTCCCATTAGCCTCGGTTGAATCCGACCGTCGGACGATTCGATCTGTCCAATCAAACGTTCGTCTTCTTTTTAAACGGCGCGATGCCTAGGTTTATGTAGCCTGGACCATCGTCATCGAGCCATCCTCGACAAATACGGTATCGACTGACGCATGCCACATGAAACCCGCAAAATCCAGATTGCCCCCGATATAGAGGTCTCCTCGGTTTGGGCCATTCCCGATGCCTACCGGGACACAGACGGCAGCGCCATCATTTTGGCGCACGGCGCCGGCAACGACATGGATCACCCGTTCATGAGCTATTTCCATCTGGCCTTTGCCGAAGCCGGATTGCTCAGCGTGAAATTCAACTTTCCGTATAAAGAAGTAGGTCGCAAGGCGCCGGACCGGATGCCGCTGCTGGAAAGCACCTGGCGGGCGGTGATCCGTACCGTACGGGAGGATCCGAAACTGTCGCCGAAGCAGCTTTATCTTGCCGGCAAGAGCATGGGCGGCCGCGTAGCGTCCCATGTGGCGGCGCAGGGCGAAGCATGCCGGGGGTTGGTCTTTCTCGGCTACCCGCTACACCCCGCCAAGCAGCACGACAAGTTGCGGGTGGAGCATTGGAGCGGACTGGTTTGTCCGGTTCTCTTCGTACAGGGAACCCGTGACGCCTTGTGCGATCTGGACGTGCTCAAACCTCAGCTTCCCCGTATTCCCGGCCCGGTGACGCTGCAGATCGTCGAGGGCGGAGATCATTCCTTCAAAGTACCCAAGTCCAACGGGAAAGCCCCACAAGGTATCTGGCAGGAAGTGGCTTTGGCAGTCACCTCCTGGATTGCGAGGACTAACCATGGCAAATCTTGAGCAGCTCATTACCCCGGCAAAGCTGAAAGAACTAGCCGGAGCGGCGGCCTTCGAGCGTGGCGAAGATTATTTTGCCGAGGGCACCGTCGACCGGTTGCACCGTAGCGGCGACAAGCTCAGCGCGCGAGTAATGGGCTCGGAGCACTACCACGTAGAGCTATGGGCTGATGGCGACGAACTCGGCTACGATTGCACCTGCCCGAGGGCTGCCGACGGTTATTTTTGCAAGCACTGTGTCGCCGTCGGCTTGGCGCTGCTGGACGAAAGAGAACACACGTCCGATGCAGGGAAGCAAGAAAGTAAGCGCGATCCGGAATCCCTCATCCGGAAGTTTTTGCAGATACAGTCTCCTGAATACCTGACCGGTCTGCTGATGGACCAGGCGCAGCGGGACGACGCGCTATATCGAAGTTTGTTGTTGAAAGCGGAGCGCGCCAGCGGTTTGGTCGATACGATCAAATCTTTCCGCAAGGCCATCGACAGCGCCACCCGTATTCGAGGATTCGTCGATTGGGATGAAGCGGGCGGTTTTGCGTCCGACTTGGACGAACTGGTGGATTCGCTGGAGGAACTGCTCACGCCCGGAACTGCCAATACCTTGGTAGATTTGGCCGAATATGCCATCGAGCGGGTGGATCGGGCGCTGGAACAGGTTGATGACTCCGACGGCGAGGTTGGCACAATTTTGGAGCGACTGGGAGCCTTGCATGTTCGGGCCTGTGCCATGGCGAAGCCCGACCCTATCGCCTTGGCGGAGCGGCTGTTCCGCTACGAAACGACATCGTCTTTCGATACGTATTACAACAGCGTGCTGACTTATCAAGACACGCTGGGGCCGGCAGGCATCGCGCGTTTTCGCGAATTGGCCGAGCAACACTGGGAGAAGATCAAGCCCAAGGGAGCGGGCGATCGGCAGAGCCTGGAAGACTCGTCGAACCGGTTTCACATCACCCGCATCATGGAAATCTTGGCTCAGATGAGCGGCGACATCGAAGCCCTGGTGGCGGTCAAGTCCCGGGATTTGTCATCGCCCTACCGTTACCTGGACATCGCCGAGATTTACCAAAAGGCCGATCAGCCCGATCTGGCCCTGGAGTGGGCCGAGCGTGGGCTCAAGGCCTTCCCCGAGCGGCCGGACAATCGGCTGCGGGATTTTCTGGTCGGTTCGTACCTCGAGCGTGGACGTGACGACGAGGCCTTACGGCTCACCTGGGTCCAGTTCGAAGAATGGCCGACGCTCGAACACTACCGCAAGCTGCATGATGTAGCCGAAAAACTCGGGCGGTGGCCGGAACAGCGGCAACGGGCACTCGACTGGATCGAGGTACTTGTCCTACGCGAGGCCAATGACATCACGCGCTGGAAACTGAAACCCTCGCTGCCCGACAGGTCGCTGCGGGTGGAAATCGCCTTGTGGGAAAACGATCTGGACACAGCCTGGCAGACGATCCAACAAGGCAAGTGTCGCCGGGATTTGTTGCTGTCCCTGGCCGGCAAACTGGAAAACCCGCGGCCTGCCGATGCGGTCACCCTCTATCGCCGCGTCATTCCGGGCGTTATCGAGGAAACCAACAACCGCGCTTACGAGGAAGCTATCCGCTATATCGCTAAGGTGGGTGAATTGATGCAGACGCTTGGGAAAGGTGGCGACTTCGGGAATTACCTGGCGGACCTGAGGGTGCAGTACAAGGCGAAGCGAAACTTCATCAAGCTGCTGGACGCGCTTTCTCGCCAAGTCGCCGGGCACTGATACAACGGGCAAAAGCCCAGCTCGCGTAGCGCGCATTAGCTTTAGCGTAATGCGCCAAAAGGAATATTCCATACGGCGCAATACGCGAGTACGCTATTGCGCCCTACGAGCTACGAGCTCTGCAATGTCCCCGTTCGGCAGGGTTCGTACATCCTGGATCCAGTTGAAATCCAGGCAGATCGCCAGAAGACAGAATTCCGAGACGACCCCCATGCGAACCCCGCCGTCTTTGAGGTGTTCCAGGATATCTACCCGCTTAAGCGCCTTGTTGATTCGGGGAAGATTTGCGTAATCGGTGAGAATGGCGCGGACCTCAGAAACGGGAGCCTGAACCAGGGTTTCCGAATGCATGACGAACCGCTCCTGCTGCCGTATGACCGAGGCCTCCAGCACCTGAGCGTCCCGGGCCGCCGGGGGAAGCCAGACCCAGACGAGCAGCAGGAGCCCCAATCTTCGCGCCCGGCAAGCCTCGCGCATATCCATGAATCCTACATAAAACCCCAAAAATCCACTTCTCCCCTACTCCCGAATCGGCCGCAGTAGTTTTTCCAAAAGTCGTGAATCGTCGAAATGCCGCCTGCCGAGGAACGCAATGGCATGGGTTCCCCATTGACGCATGGCGCCGGAGCTGGGGATGCCCATAGGCCAGAATAAAAACCGTTCGGGCCGCTCGCTTCCCCGTACCAAGCCGTCCGGGTCGAACAAGCTTCGGTGCCGGCCATTCGGCGCCGGCAGCGTGCGCAGCTCGTCGTAATCGAGCCAGTCGTAAGCGGTTGCCGGCGCCGGTACGGCCCGCTCCGGCGTGATGTCCTGAATGAAATGGGTCCTGGAAGCGAGCCTGATGGCCAGCCGTTCGCCCGGCTTGAGGCGGGAGATCGGGGTTGGCGACAGGACCGGCTCCGAGCCGTCTTGGGGCTGAACGACCCGATAGCCCTCACCCGGAAAAATCTGATAGTAACAGCCGCAGGGATGAATGCTGTCGTAAGCGAGGGGCTTCCCGTCCGCCCCCAAGGTGACGCGCCAGATGAACCCGTCGAAGTGCCCTGCATAAATGTCCAGGGAGCCTTCCGCTGGGCGGGCCGGGAACCAGATGAGGTAATTGAGCTGTAGCAGCACCTGCCGGCCGATGCGGGTGTGGGAAGCCAGACGGTAAACGACCGGTATCGTCACGTCGAGGTAGGCTTTTCCGTCCGCCCCGATGCGAGCGATGCCGATGCGATCGTTGTCGCTCTTGGTTTCGACCGTCCAGATCGGAGCGAAAGAAGCAAATAACCGGTCGAGCTGGTCTTCGGCAGGTTCCGGAATGCCCAGAGGATTGGCCGCCGATTGTCGGAGAATCCTGGCGACATCGGCTGCTCCGAGGGTTTCCGGTGCGGGCGGCGCATAGCTAATCCGCCGCTCCGTGCCAGACAGGTTTTCATGCTTCCCGAGAAAAGGCCGGCGCAGTTCCCGATGCACCCGCAAGACACCTTCGGCGATCGCCCAGCGGGTGAGCGGATAGAGGCCGAGAACCCGCTCCCAGGTCGAATAGGCATCGGGCACCTTGGCGTGCTCCAGCAACCGGAATCGCCGGGCCGGGGATTTCAGGTCCCGCTCGGCGAGAGCGTGCCCGCAGACATCTACCGCAGTCCTGACCCTGAGTCCGAACGGAGTATGGACCTGCAGTCGCGTCGCGGCTCCGGACGGCAGGTTGCGCCACTCGATCAGCCGGGCGGTTTCATCCAGTTTCCGCAAGCGCTCGACCCAGGCCGCATAAGCCTCGTGCGATAAATCCTTGTTCACAAAAGAAGCCAGGAATCGATCGATACGAAGATGGGGAAAATCCGGAATGAGCGCCGTGCCCGCATCCGCCACCCCGTGCTCGGCCACGAGCCGATCCATCTCGCCGAAAAAGCGCTCGCAGGCGGCTTCCCGACTCCGCGGCGAAGGCAGAGGCTTCAGCTCGGCGCACGACTGAATGAGCAGGACGAGCACTGCACCGACTACCGCTAAGCCTAGCGAGCGAACCATGAACAATCACCCTGCCTTTGTGCCCGATTCTCTACTTAGAGCTTGCCTGGCAGAAGCAGTTTTTACCATAGGCGTCTTATGGGTCATGGGGTCATGGGGTCAGGTCTTGAATTAACGCATCCGGCCGAACTCTGCGTTCCACTCGACCCGCGCCCGCAGGGTTGTTCGGTTTTTCAAACTCCCCGTAAGAGCGGGCGGATGAGTTTCTGCGTTGTAGGATAAACCCGAATATCCGGTCAGGGCACTGAGCGGGCAGATCATATTCCGCACGTACGAATACGGCTCCGAACCTTCCCCTGCGCTCCCTGTCCCATTCTTACGGAGCCGTGAGTCCGCGGCTTTGATCCTCAACATGATGAAAAGCTATGAAAGCGGAGGAAAACCATGGAAGTCCGAGAGATCATGACCCCCAACCCGATTTGCTGTATGCCGAACACCTCGCTGGAAACCGTCGCGCGGGCGATGGTGCGGCACGACTGCGGCGAGATACCGGTAGTTGAAAACGAGGAATCCATGCGGCTGATCGGCGTCATCACCGACCGCGATATCGTCTGCCGCACCATCGCCCAAGGCAAGGACCCGATGGGTATGACCGCCAGGGAATGCATGTCGACCCCGGCGGTGACGGTGACGCCGGAGACCCGCCTGGAAGATTGCTGCCAAGTAATGGAAGACTATCGGATCCGGCGGGTGCCGGTAGCGGATCAAAACGGGTGCTGCTGCGGGATGGTTTCGCAGGCCGATATCGCCCGGCGCGCCCCGACCGAGCAGGCAGCGGAGGTGCTCAAGGAAGTTTCGCAACCGAGGAATACCGCAGAACCGGCCATGGCCTAGCGCGGGAGACGGCTCGGGCCGGATTATTTTGGCGTGAATCAGCCATCGGCCATGGATGACGTGGCCCGACTCACGCCACGATAATGTTCGCCTGGGCTGTCGCTATCGGCGCTGTCGCCGGTGCCATTGCCGCGGTAGCCGGTTTCGGAATCGGCAGCCTGCTCACGCCATTGTTGGCCCTGGAAACCGGGACCAAGCTTGCGGTGGCGGCGGTGTCCATACCGCACTTGTTGGGCACGGCGCTACGTTTTTGGCGGCTGCGCGAGAATGTCGACCATCGTGTGTTATGGCGTTTCGGCCTGACCAGTGCGACGGGCGGTCTGCTCGGTGCTTGGCTGCATACCCGCACGAGCAATCCCGTGCTTAATCCGGTGTTCGCGGGGCTATTGGTCTTCGCCGGCATCATGGGATTGAGCGGACTGGCAGAGCGGCTGCGATTCAAAGGAGCCGGAGCGTGGATTGCCGGAGCCTTGTCGGGTGTCTTCGGCGGCCTGGTCGGTAATCAGGGCGGTATCCGATCGGCCGCCATGTTGGGCTTGAACGTTCCGAGAGATGCTTTTGTCGCCACCGCTACCGCGATTGCGCTGATGGTGGACGGCGCGCGGGTGCCCGTCTATCTGTTGACGGAGGGGCACCGGCTCCGGCCGATGTGGCCTCTGATCGGGGCGGCCACGGTGGGCGTGCTGGTCGGCACGATCGGCGGCGAGCGCATTCTCAAGCGCATCCCGGAAAAGCTGTTTCGGCGCATAGTCGCGGCCCTCGTCCTGGCTCTCGGAATCTGGATGTTCCTCAGCAACGGTAGATAACCTGCCTATTGAGCATTCGAATAAGGAGGAGAAATGAAAACCGAAGGCACACCCATCACGCGAACCGCCTGTTCGCTGACATTCATTTTCGCCATCAGCGCCTATGCCCAGCATTCTGCCGCCGCGCAAGCGCCCGGCGCCGAGTCCGGAGGACCGGCCGCCCGATCAGCCGGCGAGTACGGCAGGCCCAAGCTGCCGCCACCCTATGCCACGCCCTCGGCGATCCATTTTTCAAAAGTGATCGGCTGGCCTGAAGGCAAAACACCCGTCGCGCCGCCGGGGTTCAAAGTGACCCTGTACGCCGACCGCCTGGATTATCCCCGCTGGCTGTTCGTCTTGCCCAATGGCGATGTGCTGGTGGCCGAGGCCCGCACCGAACCGAAGCAGAAGGGAGAGTCGGGGCAGGACGAGTTCGAACGGGGCATGATCGAGTCCGCCACCGTGGGCAAGAGCGCCAACCGGATCACCCTGCTGCGCGATGCAAACCATGACGGGGTCCCGGAATTGCGCTCGGTGTTCCTGACCGGCCTCAACCAGCAGATGGGCATGGCGCTACGGGGCGATACCTTCTATGTCGCCAATACCGACGGCGTGGTCGTGTTCCCCTATCGCACCGGAGAAACGCAAATTACCGCCAAAGGCCGCAAGATCCTGGAGCTGCCCGCGGGCGGCTACAACAATCACTGGAACCGCAATCTCCTGTTCAAGCCGGACGGCAACAAGCTCTATATCGCGGTGGGGTCGGACAGCAACGTCGGCGAGCACGGCATGGAGAAGGAACGCCGCCGCGCCGGCATTCTCGAAGTCAATCCGGACGGCAGCGGCGAACGGGTGTACGCCTCGGGGCTTCGGAATCCGCAGGGCCTGGACTTCGAGCCGGTTACCGGCGCCTTGTGGACGGCGGTGAACGAGCGTGACGAGCTGGGCGACGAGCTGGTGCCCGATTTCATCACCAGCGTACGCGAGGGCGGCTTCTACGGCTGGCCCTATTCGTATTTCGGACAGCACGAGGACCCGCGCCGCAAGGGCGAGCGGCCCGATTTGGTGGCGAAGGCGATCGTGCCGGATTATGCGGTGGGCGCACATACGGCCTCTCTCGGATTGGCGTTCTACAAAGGCACCGCCTTCCCGGAAGCGTACCGCGGCGGCGCCTTCGTCGGCCAACACGGCTCCTGGAACCGTTCCATCCTGGCCGGATACAAGGTGCTGTTCGTGCCGTTCAAGGACGGCAAGCCCAACGGTCCCGCGCAGGATTTCCTCACCGGGTTCATTGCCGGCGAAGGGAAGCGGGAGGTCTACGGCCGACCGGTGGGCCTCGCCGCCCTGCCGGACGGCTCGCTTCTGGTCGCCGACGACGCCGGCGGGAAAATCTGGCGAGTCAGCGCCGTACGGTAGAGCATTTTTCGCTATGGTGTGGCGGCAGCACCGATGCGGACGGCGCTTAATAAGGTGCCGCTGACCGCGGCGTTTTTTGGAGCGGGGGGCCGCCCCGCATGCGGGATACTTTCTTTTGTGTGGCCAAAAGAAAGTATCCAAAGAAAAGGCCACCCGGCGAGCGTCCTGATCCTGTGCGTCACCGCCTGGCACCGGGGCCGACCGAAGGCACGTCCCTATGCCCCGGTCGCCGCGCGCAATCCATTGCGCGCCCCTTTGGGCCGATCCGGTCCCAGGCGACGATGCTCGGGGACGCCCGAACGGGACGAAGACGGGTCGCGCCCGCTATACGCCGACCGGATAGGTTTCCGCCGGTTCTTCGGCTTCTCGCAGGGCGATCCGCTCCAAAGGTTCCACGGCCCGGGTTCGGTCGTAGTGGAGCACGGCATCGAACTGCTCGGCCAGCCGGGCTTCGAAGTAGTGGCTGATGCGCTCGGTCTCGGGGAGATAGATCACGCCGATGGCGCGTTCCAGACGGGTCCGCGGCATCAATTTCGCCACTTTCTCGTCGCGGATGTTCAGCAGGAAGCTCCCCAGTCCGGTAGCGTGGAACAGGTCCTCGTAGCTGCCTGGCAGGGCCGGCCGGACCCGTTTCAACTCGGCCGGCGCGCCCCAGTCCGAGGCCGCCATGACCGTGCCGTCGTAGGTCGTGAACCCCGCCAGCACGGCATCCTTCCCATAGCGCTCCCGGACCAGTTGACCGACGTTCAGCTCGCCGTTCCAGCCCATCTGTGTGGCGCGGGCGTCGCCGATGTGCGAGTTGTGCTCCCAAACCACGATCTTGGCGGGGGTTCCCCGGCGGCTCAGGTGCCCGCACAGGGCTTCGAGCGTCTCGGCCATGTGCCGGTCGCGGAGGTTCCAGGACGATATACGGCCCCGGTACATCCCCCGGTAGTAGGCTTCCGCGTTTTGGATCAGCCGGGCATTCTGCTCGGCGAAGAAGAATTCGTCCTCCGCCGCACCTCCGTCGGTCCGTACGTAATCCGCCACGTGCCGGCGGAGTTCTACCAGTTGCTGCACGGCTTCATCTTCGCAGTGTTCGGCCAGATCGAACCTGATCGAAAAACCATAGGCTTGGGGATCTCCCCTGAAATTTTCGAAGCAGGCATAGCGGTGCCCGGCCTGCCGGGCGGCCTCGGGATCGACCGATTCGAGATATGCCAGAACCGCTTCGATGGAGGTGTACAGGCTGTAGAGATCCAAGCCGTAAAAGCCGGCTTTCGCGTCCGGAGGCAGCGCATCGTTATAGGCGCGGAGCCAGTCGATGAAAGCGAGGACATCGGCGTTGCGCCACATCCACTGCGGAAAGCGTTCAAAGCCCGCGAGCGCGTCGGCAGCGGTGCCCTCGCCGAGGCCGCGGACATAGCGATTGACCCGGTACGCATCGGGCCAATCGGCCTCCACCGCCACGGCAGTGAATCCCTTCTCCTCGATCAGCCGCCTGGTGATCTCGGCGCGGGCACGGTAGAACTCGTGGGTGCCATGAGTGGCTTCGCCCAGCAGAACGAACCGGGCGTCGCCGACGATCTCCAGAAATGGGTCGAAATCCCGCGCTTCTCCGACAAGCGGGGTAGCGGCTTGCCCAATGGCCTGACTGAGCGGGTTTGCGTTTTCGTGCGCCATGGACGCCTCCTTCTGTTCGTCCAAAATTCCGAATCGAACCGGGGGCTGGGACCGGAGCGATGGGGCGTAAGTCCGCACGGCGGCGGAAAGCAAGAGCCGCTCACTTCCACTCGCCCGTGATCAGCGGCTGCACCGGATGCTGTGACTTGCGCAATCTCAGGTCCTTGAAGATCTCCGCGGTGGCTAGAGTCTCGTCCTGCGGATCCAGAGCGACCCCGAGCTCCTTCTCAGGGTCCTCGTGCGCTCCGATCATCAGCAGCTCGACCCCTTCGTAGTCGAGCAATTCCGGCGGATCCGCGCTCAGAAAGCGACGCCTTCCGAAGCGCTCCTGCAGGTGCTTCGGAAACCGCGCCTTCTGGCCCTTCCCAAGACCCACACCTGGCGGAGACGGCTGCTCCGGATTCTTCACGCTGATTATGTAGCTCGCCTCTTTCTCGATGTTGAGCTCCTGTTGGACCTCGCCCGGGCGCTCCGGCAGCTCCAGCGCATAGGCGAAGTGCGTGTGTCCCTCGTGGCTCACGATCGAGTAAACGCCCTCGCCGGCGGGTCGCGTGGCCGGAACCTGGCGCTCGCCGCGCGTCTTGGTGCCGTAATGCTGTTCCTCCAGCTCATCGCGCAGCGCACGGGGATCTTTCACCACACGATCGACGAATCCCCAGTAAGGCTCGCCGCCATCGTGGACCTCGGGCAGCCGCTTGCGGCCGATCACGATGAGGCGATAGCGGTCCTTGCCGTACGGGCTCAGCACCGTATACAGGCGTTGTATGTCGCCTATCTTCTCCGGATCCTCCTCCTGCACGCGAGGACGGTAGAGGAAGTACACGTTGCCCTCTTCGATGACTGTCGACTTGCGCTCCTGTGTCATAGGCACCTCGTAAATCCGACACAATCCCCGATAATTGGACATGATCGTAAGGGCGGCGTTGCAGGCACATCGGCAGCAGCTTTTTTTTCAACTGCCGGAGTTCACCGCAGTCTGACGGTACATGGACGCCAAGTCCTCGGAACGCATGACGGACATCTCCGCCGTCGCGGCAAAGCGCATGACATCCGTCATGAAGATGTCCACCACGCGGGCATCGCTGTGCGGCAGCATGCCGTATACCCTCCCCCGATCTGATAGCGCATCGGCCGGTAGACCGCGCTTCTGTCGTCGTCGCCGATTCCCGGCGGAACATCGCTAAAGTCTTCCCGTGTAACGAGGCGGAATCGCACCGCTTCGAGCCGGTCTAATGTCGCAAGGACCGAACTCGGCCTGTTTCGAGGACACCGATCATGCCTACTCCGCTCACCCCGACCGAAGCTGACTTTCCACAATCTTATGCAGGGGACGGCATGGTCGAAACTGATGTTACCGTACCGCCGGTCGAGCCACCGATCGAGCCTCCCACCGAACCGCCTATGGAGCCTCCGGCCGAGCCTCCCACCGGGCCGCCGACCGAGCCCCCGACGGAACCTCCCACTGAGCCGCCGTTGAGTGACCGATCTAGCTCCTCGGACCGAGGGTCATACCGATGATCGCACAGGCAACCGCCCGGAGCGCACAACTGGCGCTGGCATTCCTCGACACGCTCAGCCCGGAGCAACGCTCATACACCGTGCTTCCTTTCGCGCACGAGACGCTCCACCACTGGAGCTATTTCCCGCGACACCGGCTGGTGACCGTGCTGCTCGACAGCCTCGGCACGCTCAAGCGCCTGCGCCACGCACTTTCCCCCGCTCGGGCCGGAGAACCGCCGAAGGCCCCTGGGCGTTGGAACTTGCAGGGACTCGCCTTCCGGGACATGACGCCCGCGCAGCGGACCGCCGCCGAGGCGCTGCTCCGGTTCAGCCTCAGCGAAGCGGGCGGGCGAAAGGCCGAGCGCATCATGCAACTGGAAACCGTCCTGCGCGAGACCGGGCACTTTCCCCGCACCCTGATCTACGACCCGGAGCAGTATGCGTTCAGCGTGTTCGGTGACCCGAGGGTTTCTCCATGGGGCTGGCGGCTGGAGGGCCATCACCTCGTGCTGCATTTCATGGTGATCACGGACGGCCTCGTCAGCGTCACCCCTGCCTTCTTCGGGGCGCACCCCGCCGAAGTGTCCACGGGTCACCTCAAGGGTCTGCGCACGCTGGCCCCGGAGCAGGATCTCGGCTTTCAGCTGCTGCGAAGTCTGACCGAGGAACAGCGCCGACAGACGATCATTGCCTCACAAGCGCCGGCCGACATCATTACCGGCCCGCGTCAGCGTGAGACGCTGCACGAAACGGCAGGCTTGCCGCTCGGCAAAATGAATGGTTCACAGTGCGATGTGGCCCTGACGCTCATCGGAGAGTACGTGCACAACGTCCGAGGTGAGTTTGCCGAGACACAACTGCGGCGCATCCAGGAGGCGGGTATGGATTCGATCCATTTCGCCTGGGCCGGAGCATTGGAACCCGGACAGGGCCATTATTACCGCCTGCATGGCCCTACGGTCCTGATCGAGTACGACAATACGCAGAACAACGCCAACCATATCCACACGATCTGGCGTGACCCGACGAACGATTACGGGACCGATTATTTGCGAGAGCACTATGCGAACAGCCATCCCGGGCACGGCCATGTTCACGGGGGCTCTCGCTGAGAGGTTGCGGCGAGGCGTCTCACTGCTGAGGCAATCGAAATGCTCCGTTTTGAGTTTCTTGCTCCGGGATGGAATGCTTTTCTTTTCGGCATTGCCGGAGCTGTGGTCTGGTATGCCGGCATCCGGCTGACGCAATATGCGAAACTGATCTCGGATCGGCTGAGTGGGCAGCAGGCACTTATCGGCACTCTGCTGCTGGGAGGCGTTGTTTCGCTGCCGGAGATGGCCACTTCCGTTTCAGCCTCCCTCATCGGCAATGCTCCGCTGGCCATCAATATGCTGCTCGGAGGCATTGCGGTCACAATGGCGATCGTCGCCATCGTGGACGCGATTAGGGGCTGGGAGCCTCTGTCCACCGATGTTGTCCATCCCATCATTCTGCTTCAAGGGGCGCTGGTGGTGTTCTTTCTTACAGTAACGGCCGCGGGAATGATCGCGGGAGACAGGCCCATCCTGAACACCGGCATCGGCGTTTGGACCAGCGCGCTTTTGCTGCTTTACCTGTTGTTCGTGTGGCTCATCAAGCGCTATGAGAGGAGCACGCCGTGGATACCCAAGCGCACCTCAAGATCGTCCCCGGTCCAGCTTAAACCGGCCTCTATCGAAAGCCGAAGACCAAAGCAACACGCTCAGGCATCGATGGGGATATTGATCCTGCGAATCTTGGCGGTCAGCACGGTCATTCTCCTAGCGGGATTTATTCTGGCCAGCACCAGCGATGCACTGGCCGAGCAGACCGGATTGGGCGCGAGTTTTATCGGAATGGTCCTGGGCGGCATCTCGACTTCGTTGCCGGAGCTCAGCACAACCCTTTCGGCGGTTCGGCTGAAGCAGTATGAGATGGCCTTCGCCGATGCCTTTGGCACGAACCTATTTTCGGTCATGCTTCTTTTTTTCGCGGATGCCGCTTATCCGAAGCAGCCTATCCTCAATGAGGCGGGACGATTCTCGATTTTCGCCATCCTTCTCGGCATCGCCGTGACTACCGTCTATTTGGCCGGGCTGATCATGCGGAGAAACTACGTTGTTTTCAAAATGGGGATCGATTCTTTCATCGTACTTTTGCTCTACGTCGGCGGGCTGATTGTCCTCTTTCATCTTCGTTAGAGTGTTTTCAGCTCTGATGTACGGTCTAAGTAAGGAAGCCGCCGTTGGCGGCGTCTTGTTTTGGAGCGGGTCTCGCCCCGCCGGCGAGTTTCGCTGCGAAGTCCATCCCTGGACTTCGCCCTTCGGGCCAGCGTTCCGCTGTCCCAATTCGCTCCCGGCGAATTGGTCTTTTGCTTGCCCAAAAGAAAGAAACCAAAGGGCACCCGATGGCGCGCTGATCCTGCGCGTCGCCGCCTGGAGCCGGGGGCGACAAAAGGCACCATCCCTGTGCCTTTGTCGCCGCGCGCAATCCATTGCGCGCCCCTTGCGGGCTGGTCCGGCTCCAGCCAGCGATGCTCGGGCGCGCCATGACGGGACAATACCGAAAATCCATACATTCGAAAACGCTCTAGCCTCATGCAACTTACAACGCTTTTGAACCATATCCCATGCCACCGTTCGAGAGCGCCGTCAGTCAATAAGGAAGGAAATAACCCATGACCACCCCCGACCAAACCGCCACCCAACCCCGCGACTGGGAACTGTTCCCCCACGCCGCCGACATGGGCGTACGCGGCTTCGGCGCCACCGTCGAAGAAGCCTTTGCCCATGCGGCCCTGGCTTTGACCGCCATCATTTCCGAGCCCGATTCGGTGGGCACCGCACAATCCGTCGAGGTGCGCTGCGAAGCCCCCGACACCGAACTGCTTTTGGTGGACTGGCTTAACGCGCTCGTCTATGAAATGGCGGTGCGGGGACTCTTGTTCGGCCGCTTCGAGGTGACCATCGAAGACGGCAAGCTGACCGGCCGGGCCTTTGGCGAGCCGGTGGAGCGGGAACGGCACGAGCCGGCCGTGGAAGTGAAAGGCGCCACTTATACCGAGCTGAAAGTTTACCGGGAACCCGGCGGCCGGTGGGTGGCCCAATGTGTGGTAGACGTATAACTAGTCCGGATATTTCACCCGCAAATCCACTACAACGTCGCACGGCGCGCGTATCCACATGCTTCCGGTCACCGCAGGCCCGGACGCTCGCCGTACCCGACAATCCGCTTCCAAAGGCTTACCCCATGGACATCTCATCTTTAGAAAAGATTTCAGACTACGAATGGCGCATCCCGGCGAAGGGCGACATGCGCGTCCCCGGCGTGATTTATGCCGACGAGGCGCTCGTCAAAGGTATGGACGACAAGGTTCTGGAGCAGATCGTCAATGTCTGCCGGCTGCCGGGCATCGTCGGCGCCTGCTACGCGATGCCGGACGCCCACTGGGGCTACGGTTTCCCCATCGGCGGCGTGGCGGCCTTCGATCCCGAAGAAGGCGGCGTGGTGTCGGCGGGCGGCGTCGGCTTCGACATTTCCTGCGGCGTCCGCACATTGCACACCGGACTTTCCGCCGGGCAAATCCGGACGGCCCAGGCGGAACTCGCGGACGAGCTGTACCGGACCGTTCCCGCCGGCGTCGGCAGCACCGGGCACATCCGCCTGACCGCCCATGAAATGGACGCCATGCTCAAAGGCGGCGCGTGCTGGGCAGTGGATCGCGGCTTCGGCGAACCGGAAGACTTGGCCCACATCGAGGAATCCGGCTGCATCGAGGGTGCCCGGCCCGAGTGCGTCTCCCAACAGGCCAAGCAGCGGCAGCGCGATGAAGTGGGCACCCTGGGCAGCGGCAATCATTACCTGGAAGTGCAGGAAGTGACGGAGATTTACGATCCCGAAATCGCCCGCCGCTTCGGGCTGCGGGAAGGCGACGCCTTGGTCACCATTCACTGCGGATCACGCGGCCTCGGGCATCAGATCGGCACTGACTATCTCAAGGAAATGGTCGCCGCTGCCGCCGGTTTCGGTATCCGTCTGCCCGACCGGGAATTGGCCTGCGCCCCGATCGGATCGCCCCTGGGGCAGAAGTATCTCGGCGCTATGAAGGCCGGCATGAACTGCGCTCTGGCCAACCGGCAGGTCATCACGCACCTCGCCCGGCAGGCTTTCGCCGCCGTGCTGCCCGACGCGGCGCTCACGGTGCTCTACGACGTATCCCACAACACCTGCAAGATCGAGGAGCACACAGTCGACGGCCGACGCAAGCGCCTGTACGTGCATCGGAAGGGCGCGACGCGGGCTTTCGGGCCCGGCCACCCATCGCTGCCCGAGGAATTCCGGAAGGCCGGCCAGCCGGTCATCATCGGCGGGAGCATGGGCACGGCCTCCTACATCCTCGCCGGCACCGAGCGCGGCGAAGCGGCGTCCTTCTCCTCCGCCTGCCATGGCGCGGGCCGCGCCATGAGCCGGCACCAGGCCACCCGCCAATGGCGTGGACGGGAACTGGTCGATGCGCTGGCGGAACAAGGCATCCTCATCCGCAGCCCTTCTCTGCGCGGCGTCGCCGAGGAAGCGCCGGGCGCCTACAAGGACGTGAGCGCCGTGGTCGAAGCCGCCGATCGGGCCGGTTTGGCGAAGAAAGTGGCTAAGCTCAAGCCGATCGTCTGCGTCAAGGGCTGAAAAAATCGTCCGCTCAACCCGGGGGCGACCGATACTCATTCGAGGGGATAACCCGCCGCCCTCCATGCCTTCATGCTGCCCGGAATGTTGTAAACCTCTTTGAATCCGCCGCGTTTCAGCATACTTGCCGCGATGCTTGCCCGGTAGCCGCTCCCGCAATAAGTGACGATCGGTTTGGTGCGATCGAAGGAGTGGAGATGATCCTGCAAAAAAGGCGCGTAGAGATGCAGGGCCCCCGGAATATGGCCTTGCTGCCATTCGGCGGGGCTGCGCACGTCCAGCACTTGGAGGTCGGTCCAGTCGCTGTCGATCCATCTCTTCAACTGGTGCACGCTTAGTTCCGATATGCGTTCGAAAGGCAAGCCCGCCTCGAACCAGCCCCGCATGCCTTTGCCCAGATAGCCGTCGTTTTTTTCAAACCCGGTGCGCAGCAGATGACGCTGAACCGTCTCGAGATCGTCTTCTTCGGCTAGAACCAACAAAATCCGCTGGTCTGGCTTTAGCATCCAGCCGGCCCACACCGGAAACTCCTCCCGCAAGGCAATATTGAGCGCGCCTTGAATATGTCCTCCGCCGAAAGCTTCGATCTCACGGGTATCGAGGACCACCGTGTCGGGCTTCCCCATCTCGATTTGGAACACGTGCGGATCGAGCATCGGAATCGGCGGAACGCAGGCCAGCACCCGAGGCCCGTGGGTATTCACGTCCTTGAGATGCGAGTAGTAGAACGGGGCGGGTTGCAACGATCCGAGTTCGTTTTTGACGAACTCGTCCTCCTTATCGATTTGCAGCTTCGGGTTATGCCGCCGCTCGTAACCGAGCGTGCTGGTCAACCGGTCGCCGATATCGCCCCCGCACGGCGAGCCTTTGCCGTGTGCCGGATAGATTTCCAGCTCGTCGCCCAGCGGCAGGAGCTTATCGAAGAGCGAGTGATAGAGCTGGCGGGTCATTCCCTCGGCCTGTTCCGCCCCGAGCAGATCGGTGCGCCCGATGTCGCCGCAGAACAGAGTGTCTCCCGTAAAAACTCCCCACGGCGCTTTGGCCCCCTTGCCGCCGCTCACCCGGTAACACACATGCTCGGGCGTATGCCCCGGCGTGTGGAAAGCCTGCAACGAGAGATTTCCGACCTGAATCGTATCGCCATCCTTGACGGCTTCGTGCTCGAATGTGCGTTGGTTCGATTCGCCCGCATAAATCGTCGCGCCGGTCTGTGCCGAGAGTTCCCGGCTGCCCGATACGAAATCCTCGTGGACATGCGTTTCCAGGATGTGGCTAATGCGAACATCATGGGTTTTGGCGATATCCGAATAGATTTCGATATCCCGGCGCGGGTCGATGACGGTGCAAACCCCGGCGCTCTCATCGCCCAAGAGATAGGACAAATGCGAAAGTCCTTCCGATCTGACGGTCTCCAGAAACATGATTGCCTCCTACTGCTAAACACCGGCACTTACCGATAACGGCCAGTTGCTCATGAACGGAACCGCGGCACCGCTCCGGCCGATATCGGCGTGAATCTGTTCTTTGGGGCCTGAGAAGGCCCGCTACTCCTCATCCAAATAGGTATCCCGGACGGTCCCGAGCCGCGTATTGCCGTGTACCACCGTGCCATCGGAGTCAATAACCTCCACCTGAAAGCCGGGATAGGTTTGGCGGAAGCGCTCCATCTTCCACTTTTCCACGCTCAAATCATTCTTCGCCGGAGACTCGAAGGGGTACTGCGGCAAGCCCATGCGGTCGCCGCGCACATCCCGGCCGTCCAAGTGGAGAATGCGTACCGCGAATCCCTCCACGTCCCAAATCTGCTTCTCCACGTTCATGACCTTGGCCATAGCCTCCCTCCGGTGCCCTACCCCGCATCACGAACAACCATGCCGAAACGCAGGGCGCGGCGGGCCGATAATGACTGTCCATGTCAGCGCCTATTCAAACAGCGTTTGCGCCCGAGCTCAGTCCGACTTGAGCTGCGCGACGCGGTCATGCAGCGCCGCGGCGATGCGCTGCTCGGGGCGCTCGCCCCGGCCCTCCTGCTCCAGTTTGTCCGCGGTCGCCGGCGGACCGAAGCGAACCTTGATCGGCCGGAAGCGGGGCACCCAACTCCCTACGGGTAGAGCCACATAGCTTCCGCTGATCCGGACCGGGACGGCCGGCACGCGCGCCGCGCGAAGCAACAGACCGATCCCGGATTCGAAAGACCGCAGCTCGCCGCTCTCGGAACGGCCGCTCTCGGCGAACCACACCAGGTTATCGCCCCGCCTGAGCGCCAACACGCCGAGGGCCAGACTAGCCAAAGGACCGCGCAGGGGATCGATCGGCAACGTGCCGGTCGAGCGGCTGGCCTGACGCATGAGAGCGTTCCTGAACATGACCCCGGTATAGCCCGCCCAGCGAGTCCTCTGGAGTTGTTCCCGCGGCAGGACGGCGGCGATGGCCATGGGGTCCAGGTAGCTGACATGGTTCGGGGTCAGGACGAACGGCCCATTCGCGGGCAGATGTTCCAGTCCCTCGGCCTCCACCTGAAACGCCCGGTCCATCAACCAGCGATCGAAGCCGAACAGGAGAACTCCCAAGGCGCTCGACCAGGTTCCCGGCGGCTCGATCCAGCGGAGTTGATCCGCGTCCAGCAGAGTCTCGGGCTGGGATAGCCGCGCCAACGGGTCTTTGACTTCGCCCGCCATCCCGCCGCCCGCCTCGGAGCCCTCCCGCAAGAGGTCACGGACGGTCTGCACGCGACTGATGGTTTCCTCATCGAGATCGACCCCGGTAGCCGCGCTCATCTCCAGCGTCAAGGTCAGCCATTCCAGGGAATCCACACCCAGATCCAGTTGGAGGTTGGCGTCCGGCGTCAGGCGCACATTCGGAAATCGCTCGGCCAGCCATTGCCAGATTTGCCGTGCGGTCGGCTCTTCGAGCACTTGCTGATCCTCGGGCGCCATTCGCTCGATCGGCAGCGGACCGACCTCTTGGGCCGCCGCTTTGCCCTTTTGTTTGGCTTGCTCGTAGATCTTGTCGAGCTCGTGACGCCGGAGCTTGCCGAGATGGGTCCGGGGCAGCGGGTCCGGCGTGATGGCGTAGTCGCCGAGCCGGTGATGGGACGGCAGCTGCCCGGACTGCGCCTCGATGTCCCGGCGGATCAGCGCTTCGAGATCCCCGCCCTCGCGGGTCGCGGCAGGGGCCGGAACGACCAGGGCCACCAGCCGGCCGCCCTTCTCCAGTACGCCGACCTCTTTGATGTGCGGGCCTTGGCTCAGAATCTCTTCGATATGCTCGGGACGGATGTTTTCGCCGCCCGGCAGCACGATCATTTCCGAGGCGCGCCCGGCCAGGCGCAGGTATCCGTCGTCAAAATAGCCGAGGTCGCCGGTGCGGAAAAAGCCGTCGGGGGTGAACGCCTCTCGGGTCTTGTCGGGCAGGTTTCGATAACCCGAGAACACATTGGGCCCCTTGGCCAGCACCTCGCCCTGTTCGGCCGGCGGCTCGGGTTCAGCGATGCGGACTTCGACACCTGGCAGAGGGGTTCCGGCGGTATCGAGGCGGCCCCGGTCCGGCAGATTGAAGCTCAGCAACGGCGAGGTTTCGGTCAGGCCATAACCCGTCGCGACGTCGAAGCCCAGGCCGACCAGCTTGAAGGCCAGATCCGGCGCGAGCATCGCGCCGCCGGAGAGCATCATCCGCAGTTCCGGACCGAACTGGCGGTGCAGGGGCGCGAATAACCTGCGGCCGATGCCGACTTCCGAATGCCGGCGCAGCGCGGTCGCGAGATCCAGGCCAAGATGAAACAGCCTGTCCGCCAAGCGTCCATGCTGTCGGACTTGGGCTTCGATCGCTCCGAACAGCGCCTCGTACATCCCAGGAACGCCCACCAGGAACGTGGCCTTCCCCTCCTTGAGCGCCCGCAAGAGCTCGGGGCCGGTAAGAGACAGCGGAAAAATGATCGGAACTCCCGCGGCGAACGGCGTCACCATCCCAACGGTGAACGCGTAGACATGATGCAGCGGCAGCGGCACCAGGAAGCGGTCCTCCTCTCCAATCAAATGGAGATCGAGCTGGGCCTCAATATTGCTCGCGAGATTCCGATGGCTCAGCGGCACCCCTTTCGGAGGGCCGGTCGTTCCGGAGGTATAGAAGAGGACGGAAGTATCCTCGGGCGCAACCGTCGCGAACGTCTTCTCCGCATCGGAGCCATAGCGCTGCCAGTGGTGGGCGTCGTCCGGCTTTCCGTCCAACAGGATCGGGTGGAGGTCGCGTTGCGGATCGATGCGCTCCAGGCGGGCGAGCTGGCGTTGCGTGGTAAACAGCCAACGGATTTCGCTATCTGCGAGCACATGACGCAGGTCTTCCTCTCCCATCTGGGCATCGATCAAGACCGGCACCATCCCGGCCTCGATCACGGCAAGACAGGCCATTACCCACTCGGGACTGTTGGGCGCGAACAGCCCTACCAGATCGCCCGGCCGGAGTTCCGCCTCGCTGAGCCCTATTCCCAAGCGGTGTGCAGAGCGAGCCAATTTCCCGAAGGACCAGGTTTCGGTGCGGCCCTTCAGGAAGGCCACGATCGCCGGCTTTCCGCCATACCCGGCGAGCTGCCTGATGAATTGCTGTAAGGTTTCGATCGCCATGTTCGATCCGTTATGGGATGGCATTCCCCGTAATGCTTAGAAGAACGCGATCGTGGGTACGTTCCCGCCGAGATATTGTTTAGTATCCCCCGGACAGCAGCGGTTTGCGCGCGATGGATGATACCGGGTGCATTCCGAGGTAGGCTGGAAAACGTGGACACCCAAGTTTCCAATGATGAGACGGACGATTGCGTCGCCATTTTTTACGAAACCTTTTGGGACATCCCAGTCTCCAAAAGGAGCAAATTGTGGCGACGAGTATTGCCTTCGGCGCCCCGGCCGTCCTGCGTTCGACCGGTCCCGACCCAACCAGGGGTCGGGACCTGGCTCCACAATGACTCGACGCCCGGTCGCGATGCCTTGTGGGTCGCCTACGACCGCCGCTCTCGCGGCGACCTCCGGCCACCCACCCGGCGCTCGGGCTTCCGGGGACTACTCGACTCGCTCGCTCACTCGCTCCATGTCTCGCAGCGGGTGTTGAATGCAAAAGTTACCGAAAGAAACCTAACCGAAAGAATTCCGCGAGCAGGCGGTGAAGCGACCACAGGCCATCGCGGAGATTACGGAGTGGATCGAGATCTTCGATAACCGCCTACGGCGTCAGGCCCTATTGAGCTTTCTATCGCCCGCGGTCTAAGCCCAACAGTTCTACCGAAAGCAGCGAGCGGCTTAACCTTTGGCGTCCACTATTGCCCACCGACATCACGGACCATCGGGACTCCGCCTGTACGCCCGTCTACGGCACTGATGGTGAGCGATCAGCCTTCACAGCCCTGTGGCTGGGTTCCGGCACTCCCCCGCAACCTAAGTCTTCTCCGTCTCGGGCAACACGGTCGATGCCATCTCCTTGGCCGAGGACTTGATCATGTCCCAACTGTCGACGTCGCCTTGGAACAGCGCCGACATGTAGGCTTTGGCTTGATCGAAAGTAATATGGGGCGGCAGCGGCGGCACGTTGGGGTCGGTATAGGCTTCGACGACCACCGGCCGGTCGGCGACCAGCGCCTGCTCCCAGGCGGGGGCGATGTCCTCCGGCTTGTCCACCCGAATACCCCGGAAGCCCAACAGCTCGCCGTAGCGGGCATAGGGGAAATCCGGCAGATTCTGCGAGGCCTCGTATTTGGGATCGCCGGCCAGGGCCCGCTGCTCCCAGGTCACCTGATTGAGATCGTTGTTGTGCAGCACCATCACGATGAGGCGCGGATCGGTCCACTGCGTCCAGTATTTGGCGGCGGTCACCAGCTCCGCGTTGCCGTTCATCTGCATGGCCCCGTCCCCCACCAGGGCGATCGCCGGCCGGTCCGGATAGGCGAATTTGGCGGCGATGGCGTACGGCACACCCGGCCCCATGGTGGCGAGCCCGCCCGACAGCGAGGCCATCATGCCGCGACGAATCTTGAGATCGCGGGCGTACCAGTTGGCGGCGGAGCCGGAATCGCAGGTGAGAATGCACTGGTCCGGCAGACGCGGCGACAGCTCCCAGAACACCCGTTGCGGATTGATGGGGTTCGCTGCGTTCATGGCACGGCTTTCCAGCACCTGCCACCAGTCCGCGACGTTGCGGCCGATGTTCTCCTGCCAGCTCCGATCGGTCTTGCGTTCGAGGAGCGGAATCAGCGCCCGCAGAGTCTCGGCGCTGTCGCCCACCAGGTTAACTTCCATCGGATAGCGGATGCTCAACATGCGGCCGTCGATGTCGATCTGCACGCCCCGAGCCTGGCCCTCCCTCGGCAGGAACTCCGAGTACGGGAAGCTGGAGCCCACCATCAGCAGGGTGTCGCAGTCCATCATCATGTCGTAGCTCGGGCGAGTGCCGAGCAGGCCGATAGAGCCGGTGACGAAAGGCAGTTCGTCCGGCACGGCCGCCTTTCCAAGCAGGGCCTTGGCGATGCCGGCGCCGAGGAGATCCGCCACTTCGATGACTTCGTCGGTAGCCCGAAGCGCCCCCGCTCCGACCAGCAGGGCGACCCGTTGTCCGTGATTCAGCACATCCGCCGCCCGTCGCAGCTCGTCCTGGTGGGGCACCACGCGCGGCGAGTCGTAACCGACCCCGGACAGCACGGTGCCATGGTGGCGCGGCGGCGTCTCGACCGCGTCCAGTTCCTGGAGGTCGTTGGGCAGAATGATGCAGGTGACGGTGCGTTCGCAGCGGGCGATGCGCACCGCCCGGTCCACCAGGTGGCGGACCTGGGCGGGAGCCGAGGCCATGTGTACGTACTCGTGGGCCACGTCCTTGAACAGCGAGATCAGGTCGACCTCCTGTTGATAGGTCCCACCGATAGCCGCGCGGGCCTGCTGTCCGACGATCGCCACCACCGGCTGGTGGTCCATCTTCGCATCGTACAATCCATTCAAAAGATGTATCGCACCCGGCCCCGAAGTCGCCAAGCACACGCCTACTTCGCCGGTGAACTTCGCATGGGCGCAGGCCATGAACGCGGCCATCTCCTCGTGTCGGGTCTGGATGAAGTGAAACCGGTCTCCGGCCCTACCCAGCGCTCCCATGACGCCGTTGATCCCGTCGCCCGGATAGCCGTAGATGCGCCGGATGCCCCAGGCCGAAAGCCTGTCCAGCAGAAAGTCACTCACCGTGTAAGCCATGGCTTGCCTCCTTATTCGGTAATCCTTCGCGGACTATGTTCGATACCGCTGCCACAAGGCTGGCCTATTGCCCGTCAAGGCCCAGGGCGTGGGCATCAAATCCTTCAGGTAGGACCGGTGAAAGCGGGAAAGATTGCGAAATGGCCAAAACTTCGAGGATAACGTTTGGCAGGTTCATCCAGTAATCGACCGTTTGTGGCGCTTGAACAGGACCACGGTTTCACCGCCCCCAGGCCATCGTGGTTCCGGGGTACTTAGCCGTTATGCCGGTTGCCGTGTAGCGTTCCGGGAACGGGAACGTCCTTCGGCGTTTCCACCAGCACCGAAACCACCAAGGCGGCGAACCCCACGAGCTGCACCGCGAAGCCCGCGGCATGCCCGTACTCCCACCGGTCCCGCAACCGCATCCAGACGGCGGGCACCGATTCCGGCGCTATTCGGAACGCCTCGGCCACTTCCCCGTTCACCGGATTGACGACGGTCAGCCATACCCCGAAGGCCAATGCGGAGCAAAGCGCCCCGGCCAAAGTCCAGGGGAACGTGCGCCCGCGCTTGCGAACCCGGAACGCAAGCACGGCAGCGGCGAGAATCGAGCCGATCTGGTAGGCGCCGCCGACGATGGCGAAATAGCGGTACAGGCTGGCGTTGACCGCGGTGTACATCGGCCAGTCGTACTGCATCTTTTGCGGAAGTTCCAGGACATGGGCGGATTCCATCGTCATGGCGAGCGCCGCCAGCAGCAAAGTGATGAAGCGCCAGACTCTTATTCCCATCGTCTTTCCTCCGTGGCTAGCTAGTTTTCTCCCTCTCCCGCCCCGCGCGATCTTAAGAAGCTAAAGCTTACATGCGATTCCTTCAATGAGACTTGCCACTGAGGAGTTTTTGACGTTTTATTGCAACACTCCAATAAAAAATAAATCCTATATTCCGCTCAGAATCTGTGTCCGAATTTCTTTCACCGAAGCCGCGAACCCACCAGACGATAGTTGCACTGCTTACTGAGACAGGCTACATGTTGCGGATCGCAGCAAACCTATCATCGAGTGCATGTACTTCATGCTCAGAAAAATCAAATTTGCCACCGAGGAGGTGGAAACCTCACTTCTATTCGATTGGCAACTCTACCCGACAACAATCTGACCCGATTTGCAAGGAAAACGTCATTTTATGATTATCGAAGGTCCCCTGCCGGAACAAAGCGAAAGCCAACGTATTGGGCATCTTGCCGAGAAATGCTTCGGCGCAAATTGCCCTAATGAATGGCGGTCCAAAAACTTAGATGGGACCGATGACTTTGGCTTCGACTATCAGGTTCAAACCATAATAGCCGGTCGCGCTACCGATGTTTTTCGAGTTCAGCTCAAGGGAAAGCAGGAGCCTGAACCAAACGCAACAGATGAGTTCTTCTCTGTTACGCTCAAGGCAAGCACAGTTCGCTACTACTCGCGCGTCACTGAACCCGTATTGCTCGTGTTAGCCGATCTCAGCATCAAACCGGAACGCCCCGCTGATTGCCCGCTCTTCTACAACTGGGTTCATGACGAATTGCGCAGGCTGAACGAGCAGGGTATTCCTCCTGAACAGAAATTCGTCAGCCTGCGAGTACCTCTCGCTAACCGCCTAACCGAGGCAACCGATTTATCATCAGATTTGGCGAGATTTCGCCAGCTGGCCAAAGTTGGGGAGGCGTTGGATATCGTTGCTGAACGCAAGCATCCAGCTTTACCGCCATCCACCCGAGCGAATCTCATCGAAAAAATTCCCAAGGTTTTTGAGCGTAGCAGCGCCTCCTTGCTGCAAGCGATGACGGAAGAGCCAGCATCCGCATGGCCGGAAGCGCCCAAGGGGAGCTTTCCTTGGTATCTTCAGGAAGCAGCTCAAAGGCTTCGTATTGGTGCTGACGAAGAGGCCGAGCAATCCCTTGTGGCAGCAGACGATGTCAAAGACGGCGCCTCAGATCTGGAACTAGCAGAGTACTGGTATTTAGTTGGCCGATCGAGGTCCATACGATTGGAGGATGAACCCGCGAGAGAGGCTTACGCGAAAGCTGCAACATTGGCCCAAGACGCCCCAAAGTACATAGTGGCTTGGGCAGAAGCAGAACTTCGTCTGCGCCTTCATTTGGATGAGCCGAATGATTTTTCTGATGTCATCGCACGGCTTTCCAGCTCTGATCCATTGAGTATGAGCATGCGAGCTCGTTTGCTGGCAGCTGAGGGCCGCTATGCAGAGGCCGTCGAAGAGGCCCGCTTGACGCCTGGTAGTGATGGGTGGTCAGCTCTGGCGATAACCCACACAATGCAGTTGGAGCATAATCTTGTCATCGAAGCATGCGACTCCGGGCTTCGAGAATTGTATCTGCGGGACGTTACGAAGCAGCTATTCCTCATAATGCGCTCGCGTGCCTATTTCAGTCTTGCAATAGGTGCTGCTGCCTTGGACGCGCCAGAAACATATCTTCCACTATCGGGTCCAGCCGGGGCGGATATCGGTCTACTACGCAACGCATGGGAAGATATGCAGGCCGCAGTTGATTCGCTCCGCGCCTCAGGGTGGCCTTCAAACATCGAATTTCTTGCCGACATATGGGCTGCAACAGCATCGATGCTCGGGCGCCAGGACGACATCCTTCCTGTATTGACCGAGGCAGCGAGCGCTCGCCCCGTATTTCCGACGCTGCAATTCGCTCTCGAATCAATCGCCGTACAATGCGGTGACTTTTCGCTTGCCTTGACCGCCAATGCACGCCAACCAGACAGTGAGACCAAGCTCTTGCGACGTGTAGCTCTGTTCAACATGGCCGGGCGGGATTCTGAATGCGTGCAGCTTTTTGAACAGATCAACGCAACAGCGACGCCATCGCATCCCATGTTTGGTACCGCAATCTCCCTTGCGATCTTGTCAGCCGACCGCATTGTTAGATCTGATCTGGTTACTACTTGGCAGCGCCTACTTGACCCTGTTCCAGAACTCGTCGCACAACGAGCTTTGCTGGATTATCTCCTGGATACAGCCAGGAACATGCTTGCCAAGGATATGGCCTTAGCCCGTCTTGAAGCGCAGTATGAAGCCTTGGGTAGGCCGGTGGCGATTGGAATCCATCTTTTCCACGAATTTAATGCGACGGACCCGAATCAAGCAGAGAAATGCGTTGCAATAGCTGAATCATTAAGTTCCGACCGAATGTTATACGCCGAGGCTGCTATCCATCTTGCCCAGGCTTTCGCAACCCTTGGGCACTGGCCGGAATTGTTGGAACTCGCCACTAGCGCACTTACCCGGTTTGAGAACGATGAGCGCTTCATTGCCATCAAAGCTATGGCACTCGATAGGCTCGGTCGAAGCCCGGAAGCACTCGCGTCGCTCAAGCGGCTGATTGGAACGGGCTCGTCGGATACCCTGGCTTTAAATACCTACATCAATATCGTCGTTCGTTGCGGATTTACAGAGGAAGCGATTAGCTCCGTCGAAGCCATTGTGGCAGCCGAAACGGACATACTTAAGCGTATCGAGGCCTTAAAGCTTCTTTTTAATTTGATTCACTATTCCGACCCTTTCAGTACTCGCAGCGTGGACATTGCGTGGCGGATGGGCCAGCTCACGAGCCAAAACGATGAAGCGCAGGAGGGTCTCTTTCTCGTACTTATGCTTGCAGCGACTCTATATGCCAAGCTCCCGAGCAGCGACTCCCGCCTTCCGGAGTTCCGTCAGCGGCTGGAAACATTCGCGCAGCGCTTTCCCGACTCTAATATCCTCAAATCAGCTCATTTCCCAGAAAACGCTAACTCTGACACATTGATGCGAATAATCAGAGAGATAACTGGGATGGACGACACGCAGTTGCGATGGCGTGAAAAGATGGAAAGGCTGTTGCAACGGGGGGAGATGCCTATCCCTTATGCATGGCGCCCGCGACATATTTTAGGCAGTGTTCCTGACCTTCCAACCTTATGGGAAATTTGCAAAGCTTCTAAGCCTCACCAACGCCAGTTTCATCTGACAATGGTGCCGGCGGATTGGAAGCCGGTAAACACTTCAGAACTGAGCGCCCACATTCCTTTGCTGGACCTCATCACTCTGTTAATCGTCCGAGACCTGGGAATTTTCGAGCTTCTTTTTGATATCTTCTCCAAAATAGCCGTCAATCAAGCGACGCTGATGGAAATCAACCAGCTGATTGCACCATTGTCTGGTAGCCCTTTTCGCCAGAAATGCCTCGAACTTCAGGCAGGATTGAAAGCTCGTTTCGAGCACATCGTCCAGCCATGGACTCCGCTGCCTGACGAAGAATCATTTAAGGCGTCGCGTTGGGCATCAGAGGAGATTAAAGAACTGGTGGCGAATGGGAGCCTTATGCTCTACTCAGATGATGCGATCTTTCGAATCTATTGCGATCCACCCGCATCGGCACCATCCAGCATCTGCTCACTTGATGTTCTACACGCGCTTGAGAACAAGGGCTTACTCTCAACTATTGAGGTTGCTGAAAAGATCGCCATGCTCTGTTCTTGGCACGTCGGCTTGATAATTGATCTGAGATACCAAGTCGCTATCCTTCCAAGTGCCTTGAGCGTGGCTAAATCGGTAAGCGAGGGGATCGACATTCTGCATGGCTCGCCGCTCTGCTCTGCCGTATTCGACGAGATTTGGGATCCACGAAAGCCTTTCGACCAACTTATTCGCCATGGAGCCGCGCTTCTTCGAGAATTCGTTTCTGAGTCACGCAACAGGATCGAGAGTATTGCCGCACTGATTGGTCTTTGGTTTGGCAAAGCCCGGTTACACCCCGAAGCTCCACACCCGCCCGTGCGAGTCTTGGCGCATCTTGTGATGCACGCGGTGGCTCGCGGCAATCCCTTGGATCGGGAGACGGTGACAAGGCTATGGACGGTTTATCGTTCGCTTGTCGAGTTTGAACATGGTGATCATATGGATATAGCAAAGGAACGGCAGGCCATCTCTCTGGCTGGCGAGATTGCAGCGGAAATCGACCAAAAGGGATCATTACAAGCAAACAGTTCCCTTCGCAACCGTCTCGCTCGTGGTCTAACTGATGGAACTTCGGACGCGGATGCGTTTAGCGAGGGCTACAACAAATTCCTCACTCGTCTGGTGGAGAAATCGCGGCGCTCTACTCTTAAATAGGATTTCTGCCTTAAGCTGCACATCCAAATCCAAATAATCGCTACGTTACCGAATAGCACTCTCGCGCCACCTTCGTGGCATAACCGATCCGGGAGGATTTCACCATGGCAAATCTCATCAATCAGCACCGAAACGAAGTCGCAGCCCTGTGCCGCCGCACCCGCGCGAAGCGGCTGGATGTCTTTGGGTCCGTGCTTCGTGCCGATTTTGACGCTGCGGCTAGCGATATCGATTTCCTGGTCGAGTTCGACGAAGTTCCACCGGCTCAGTACGCGGAAGCGTATTTCTTGCTCAAGGAAGGGCTCGAAGCGCTGTTCGGCCGACCGGTAGACCTCGTTACCGACAAAAGCTTGGCCAATCCTTATTTCCGCAATCGCATTGCGGCGGAGCGCCGTACCATCTATGCACGCTGATGCGCAAAAACTGCTATGGGACGCACAGCAGGCGGTAAATCGCATAGAGCGCTACACCGCCGGTAAATGCTTTGCCGACTATTTGGCGGACGACATGCTACGGAGCGCCGTGGAACGCCAGTTCGAGATCGTCGGTGAAGCCTTCAACCAGTTACGACGGCTGGACCCCGAAACGGCTTCTTCAATCCAGGAACTGCCGCGTATCGTTGCCTTTCGGAATGTCTTGATTCACGGCTACGCCAGCGTAGACGATCGTCTGGTTTGGGGCGTGGTCGAAGCCAACCTTGCATCGCTGCGCGCCAATCTCGAAAGCTTGCTCCGGTCACCGTGAGAAGCAGCCGATCAAAGGCCGCAGAATGCCTGAAAACCTCACGGTTGACCTTCTTTGAACTCCACTAAATCCCCCCTCACGGTAACTTTCGGCAGCGAAAATAGGATGAAATAAGGTTGGGTCTGCTCATAGACCACGTTCACCAGGGCCTGGGCCTTGCCGCTGGAGATGCCGGCCTTTTTGTACAACCGCGTGATCGCTTCGGCATATTCCGGACTCTTGAACGTGAAAATCCCGAGCAGCTTGAATCCGGTGCTGCTGCCGACGACATCGGCTTGTACGAGGCGAAAATTCGGCTGCGACAGTTCCACCTCCGTGACGGTCGTAATCTACGCTCCGCCCGCACTCGCCAACGGCGGCAAGCTCAAGGGGAGACCGGTCGCGGCGGGGGGAATCGGACAGCCGGTGAGCAACGGCAAAATCGGAATCAGCCGTAGAAACTTCATGAAGTGACTTAGTCTTCCGAATAAGCCATGGTGGTCAGCAGCGCCAGCTCCGCCTGCCGTGAATCGAGCCGGGTGTGCTGCACGACGATGGGCATGTCGGATTCGATGAGGCTGGCGTAGTCGGTATCCCGGGGGATGGATTCCGGCGTGTGGAAGTCGTTGAAGCGCAGATGCCGGGTGCGCCGGGCCGGAACCGTGAACAGATACGGTCCCGCCGGTTCGCGGTCGGCGAAGAAGACGGTCACGGAGATCTGGGCGTCGGCTCCGCCCGCGTTGAGGATGCAAACCGTCTCGTGGCTCTCGAATGCCCGTCCCCCGCCGGTGCTTTGCGAAGGGATATACCCTTCCGCGATGGCCCAGCGGGTTTTGCCGATGGGGGTCGTCATATTATTGCCTGCCTCATGTTTGACGGCTTGGCGTTTGGAAGCGGGTCCACCACCTTGCCGGGATTCATGCGGTTCTGCGGATCCCAAATTGCCTTGAATTCGCGGAATGCCTGAACCAGCGCGTCGCCGTACATCTTGGGCAGAAGATCGGCCCGCGCCGGACCGTCGCCGTGCTCGCCGGACAGCGAACCGTTGTAGCGCACCACGAGATCCGCCGCTTCATCGAGGAAAGCATTCCAATGCTCGATGCCTTCGCTCGTGAAAAGATCGAAATCGATGCGGCAATGGATGCAGCCCTGTCCGAAATGGCCGTACAAGGCGCAGTGATAACCGTATTTGTCCAGCAGCGCTCGGTAATCCCGGAGATACGGGCCGACATCCTGCGGATGCACGGCGGCGTCCTCCCAGCCCGGCCAAGCCATCTTCAATCCCGACACATGGGCGGTTGCCGCAAGCCCGGCTTCCCGGATCTTCCATATGAGGGCTTCCTCCCGAGGATCGTCCAGCAGCTTCATGGAGGGCGCATCCGGCTTGCCGCGCAACGCATCCATGAGTTGCCGGGCCTTGCCGTCGGATTCTTCCCGCGTCTCGCCCCCGAATTCCAGGATCAGCCAGCCTTTTCCCTCGGGCAGCAGATACAGCTCCTCCGAGTGCATACGCTTGGCCTTCATGTACCTGATGAGCAAGTCGTCGATGCCTTCGAGGCCGATGGGGCACGACGCCATGAGTTCGGCGATGTGATCGCCGGCCCGGTAAATGTCCGGATAGCCCAGCACCAGCAAGGTGCGTTTCGCCGGGCTCGGCACCAGGTACAGTTCGGCCTGCAGGACGACGACGCAGGTGCCCTCGGTCCCGACCAAGGCGCGGGCGACGTTAAAACCGTTCTCGGGCAGCAATTCGTCCAAGGCATAACCGGACACGCGGCGCGGAATCTTCGGAAATCGCGCCCGAATCAGGTCCGCGTATTTATCGCGAATGGCTTTGAGGCCGGCATAGATTTCCCCGCGCCGGCCGCCTCCCCGGATAATGGCATCCAGGTCCTCTTCGGAGGTCGGGCCGACGGTCATGCGAAACCCATCGTAGGTGAGGATATCCAGCGCATGGACGTTGTCGGCGGTGCGCCCGGCCATGACCGAGTGCACGCCGCAGGAGTTGTTGCCGATCATGCCGCCCAGGGTGTTGTGATCGTGGGTCGAGGGATCGGGACCGAAGGTCAGATGATGCTCCTCGGCCTTGCCCCGCAGGGAGTCGAGCACGCAGCCCGGCTCCACCACCGCCCGCCGCGCCTCCGGGTCGATGTCCAGAACGCCGCGGAGATACTTGGACATGTCGATGATGACGGCGGAGTTGCAGCATTGCCCGGCCAAGCTGGTGCCGCCTCCGCGCGAGGTGATGGGTGCTCCGTGCTTGCGGCAGGCGGCGACGGTCTCGACGACGTCGCCGATGCTGCGCGGCACGACCACGCCGATGGGCACCTGCCGGTAGTTGGAAGCGTCAGTGGCGTAAAGCGCCCGGCTGCCGAAATCGAAGCGGACGTCGCCGCGGACGCGTTTGCGGATGGCGGCGGCCAAAGCCTCCGCCGATGTAGCGTTTAAGTTTGAGTGCACCATCGGACCTCCATGTCAGATAGACGTGCAGTTGTTTCCAAGAAAGAATTAACCGGTCAACTTCCCTGTCGCGCTCTCCCCACAGTGAGAGAGAATTTCGATCCAGCTGCCCTGTCGCAGCATCGATTCTAAACCTTCTCCGTCTCGGGCAACACGGTCGATGCCGTCTCCTTGACCGAGGCCTTGAGCATGCCCCAGGCATCCGGATCGCCGTAGATGCGCCGGATGCTCCAGACCGAAAGCCGGTCCAGCAGAAAGTGACTCACCGTGTAAGCCATGGCTTGCCTCCTTATTCGGTAATCCTTTGCCGGCTATTTCCGCTGCCGTTGCCGATCACTCGTCAAGGCCAAGACGTGGGCGTTCAGTCCTTCAAGTAGGACTGGTGGGAGCGGAAAAAATTGCGGGAAAGCCCAAAATTCCGAGGGCCGAGGTACGGCGGATCGGGCCGCGGGTCTATTTCCGCCTGACCGATAATTGGCTGGAGCTCACGGTGCGCTTCATCGTCCGCGACCGCGGCATCCGCGAGGCCAAGGACGCCCTGAGCCGCGACATCCTTCGGGAATTCGAGCAGGCCGGCATCGAACTCGCTTCCGCGACCTTCGAGATCGTGGGTCTGCCGCCGCTCCGGATCGAACATAAAGAGTCGCGGACATAAGGGGCCGACTCTTCGAGGGGTTTCAGAGACGATTTAGGGGGAGGCTGTAGTGCCGCGTCCACGCTAAAAGGGTGCCTACCTCCGCAGGAGCGGGCTTTAGCCCGCGACTGGAGGCCGCCCAAGATCGCGGGCTAAAGCCCGCTCCCACCAGAAATCATTCATTACGTCATGCGAATGCCGTGAGTTCGCTTATACGTAATCTCCGGTAGCGACATAGCGGTTCTTTTCGTCTAGCTTGAAACATAGGCTGTTCCAATCGTCTATCAGCCGCTTTAGAAGGGAGTCATGAAGCGTGTCATATCCTTAAGCTTGGTCGCGGCAGCGGCATCATTGGGATCCGCATTCCCTGTCTTCGGACAGGCATGGGAAACGAGGCCGCAGCATCGTCCCAGCGCCACCCAGTTGCTTGAGGTGCCCATTTCCGGAAATCCGATCATCTCCCGGACCAAACCGGTCATCGAGAATCCTTACGCGGGCGATCCGAATGCCATCGTGCAGGGCCGAAAGCTGTTCGACAGCATGAATTGCAGCGGTTGTCATGCCCCGTTGGGCGGCGGCGGCATGGGTCCGCCCTTGAGCGACGCCGAGTGGATCTATGGCGGAGAGTCCGCGGCGATTTATCTCAGTATCGTGCAAGGCCGTCCCAACGGCATGCCGGCTTGGAGCCGAGCGTTACCCCCTCAATCCATCTGGCAACTGGTGGCGTATATCCGGACGCTCGGCGAGCCCCCCGCACCGGCCTCCGGCCCGCCGGCAAGGCCGGCCGGCCCCGTCCCGCATCGTGAGCGTGGCTCCCAGCGATGAAAACGCGGATACTCGCGCGCCTCGTCTTGTTCGCGTCCTGCCCGGCCGCCGAGGCCGTTGTACCGCCTTCCGTGGCGCAGCTCGAACAGCAGGGATACGAGGTCTTCGTCACGCGCTGCGGCGTCTGCCATACAATCCGCGGAGCCGAAGCACACGGCATATTAGGTCCCGACCTGACGCATCTGATGAGCCGGCGCTACATCGGAGCGGGCCTGCTCCCGAACACGGCCGGCAACTTGGGAGGATGGACTGCGGACGCGCAGGCACAAAAGCCGGGCTGCTTCATGCCGACCATGGACCTGTCCGGCCCCGAATTGCAGGCGGTGCTCGCCTACCTTCAAACCCTGCGCTGAAGGACTGGAGCACTCTCAGGTCTGGTGTAGCGCCCGCCAGCGCGGGCGCTACCCGTCTTCGTCCCGTTAGGGCGGCCCCGAGCGTCGCCGCCTGGGACCGCGGGCGACGCGCAGATGTAGGCCGGGATAGCCCTTCGGCTTCGCTCAGGACAGGCTTTGCGTTCCCGGCAAACGGCGCACGAATGCCGGGAACGGCTGCCGCCTTATCCCGGCCTACCTAGGCTGTTCCGCCCCGTCATCGCCGGCAGCAGCACGGGGCAAGCAGGTGCCGGACGCACCAACACACGGACTTGAAGGAGATGCCGGATGAGCCGATCGATGTTGCGTTTGCTGATCTCCGTCGCCTGTTGGGGATGGCTGGCGAATGTCCGGGCTTCGGACGAGGTCGTCCGCCTCGCTCAGGACGATGCCCAATGGGTGATGGCCGCCAAGAATTACGCCAATACCCGCTTCAGCGGCCTGGACCAGATCAACGCCGGGAACGTCAAGCGGCTACAGGTCGCCTGGACCTTTTCGACCGGCGTGCTCAACGGCCATGAAGCGGCGCCGCTGGTCATCAAGGATACGATGTACATCGTCACGCCCTGGCCAAACATCTTGTACGCCCTGGATCTGAAACAAGCGGGCGCGATCAAGTGGTCCTACCAGCCAAAACCCAGCCGCGCCGCGCAGGGGGTGGCCTGCTGCGACGTGGTCAACCGCGGGGCTGCCTATGCCGAGGGGAAAATCTTCTTTAACACGCTGGATAACCATACCGTGGCCGTCGATGCGGCGACCGGCAAAGAGGCGTGGAAAACCAAGCTGGGTGAGATCACCAAGGGCGAGACCATGACCATGGCCCCGGTGGTGGTGAAGAACAAGGTGCTGGTCGGCAACAGCGGCGGCGAAATGGGTGTGCGCGGCTGGATTACCGCACTCGATACCCGGACCGGCAAGATTCTATGGCGCGCCTTTAGCACAGGGCCGGACAAGGATGTGCTGATCGGCCCGGATTTCAAGCCCCCTTATGTGAAAGGCGAAAACCTGGGCGCGACCACCTGGCCGTCCGAGACGGCGTGGCAAATCGGTGGGGGAACGGTCTGGGGCTGGATTTCCTATGATCCCGCAGCCGATCTGATCTATTACGGCACGGCCAATGCCGGCCCCTGGAATGCGGTGCAGCGCCCCGGAGACAACAAATGGACCTCCTCGGTATTCGCGCGCGATCCCGACACCGGCATGGCGAAATGGGCCTACCAGTGGAACCCGCATGATCTCTACGACTACGACGGCACCAACGAGAACGTGCTGCTCGACCTGAACGTCGACGGCCAAGACCGCAAGGTGTTCGTGCACCCCGATCGCAACGGCTATATGTATGTGATGGACCGTCTGAGCGGAGAAATCATTTCCGCCGAGCCGTTCACCTATACCAATACGGTCAAGCGCGTCGACCTGAAGACCGGCCAGCCCGAACTGGCCCTGGAAAAGGGTCCGCAAGTCGGCAAGTTCGTGAACGACATCTGCCCGGCGCCGCCGGGCGGCAAGGACTGGCAGCCTATGGCTTATTCGCCGAGGACGGGCTTTCTCTACGTGCCCCACAACAATCTCTGTTTCGACATGAAAACCGTTGAAGTGGGCTATATCGCGGGAACGCCCTATGTGGGCGCCGAAGTTGCGATGAAAGCGGGACCGGGCGGCAACCGCGGCTTTTTTACCGCCTGGGATCCGGTACAGAACAAGAAGGTGTGGGCCATCAAGGAGCCGTTTCCGGCCTGGAGCGGTGCCCTAGTCACGGCGGGCGACATCGCGTTTTACGGGACCATGGACCGCTGGTTCAAGGCGGTCGACGCCAAGACCGGCAAAGAACTGTGGAAGTTTCGGACCGGCTCCGGCGTGATCGGCCAGCCCATCACCTATCGGGGACCCGACGGCAAACAATATGTGGCGGTGCTGGCCGGGGTCGGCGGCTGGTCCGGCGCCGTGGTAGCCGGACAACTGGACCCCAAGGTTCCCTACGGCGCCCTGGGTTTCGTCGGGGCGATGCAGGATTTGCCCAAAGTCACGGGCGAAGGCGGAACCTTGTATGTCTTTGCCCTGCCGGACGAGCAATCATGAGCGGTCTGTGGCGAAGGGTTGCGCTGTGCCTGTCGCTGAGCGTTGCGGTGAACGCCCATGCCGCTGAAGGGGCAAAAACCCTACGGGTTTGCGCCGATCCCAACAACCTGCCCTTCTCCAACGAGCGCGGCGAAGGTTTCGAGAATCGATTGGCCGAGATCGTTGCCCGCGAACTCGGCCGCAAGCTGGAGTACACCTGGTGGGCGCAACGCCGCGGCTTCTTTCGGAACACGCTGAACGCGGGGCGCTGCGACCTGGTCATGGGCGTGCCGAGCGGGTTCGAGATGGCCCTGACGACCCAGCCGTATTACCGTTCCAGCTACGCCCTGGTCTACCGCGAGAACGCGGGCTACGCGCCACGCTCACTGGACGATCCGCAACTTCGGACACTCAGGATCGGCCTGCACTTCATCGGGGACGACTACAGCAATCCGCCGCCGGCCGAAGCGTTGGCCCGGCGCGGAATCGTCCGGAACGTGGTCGGCTATAGCCTTTACGGCGACTATCGAGAGTCGAACCCGCCGGCGCGGCTGATCGAAGCGGTCGCCCGACGCGAAGTCGACGTGGCCATTGCCTGGGGGCCGCTCGCGGGGTACTTCGCCAAACGTCAGCCGGTCGAGCTGGTCGTCGTGCCGCTCCCGACGCCCCGCGAGGCTCGGGCGCAGCCGTTCGAATTCTCCATAGCGATAGGCGTCCGGAAAGGTAACGAGCCGTTGCAAGCCGCGTTGGATAAAGTGCTCGTGCGGAAGCGCAACGAAGTCGCCGGTTTGCTCGAGGAATACGGGGTGCCGCTCGTCGATACCGCCGTGGCCTATGGTCAATAAGCTGGAGACGTCAAAACCGTAATCAGTTCGCTGATCGCTGCTATAGGACGGACTTTCATCAGCCGTCCGCTGCCCGAACTTTCCGGCCAAGATCGAGACCAATTGATGTAAGCCCCTAAAAATAAAGAGGTCTTGGACATGGAACTGCCGAACCGTTATCCGGTGCTCGCCACCGCGATAGTTTTGTTCATGATCTCGGTCCCGCTGATGTCTTGTCGCGATTCGGCGGGCGTAAGACCCGCTCCGGAATCTGTGCAGCTAAGCCCTGTAGAGAAAGAGGCCGCCTCCGACATGAGCCCCGTCCGGATCGTCGCCCGGCCGGAATCATGGCCGGAGAGCGAAACCATCGAATTCACGACCACGCCCGTGCACTTGAAAATCGAAAATCGCAGCGAAAGTCCGCTGCTGATTCGCTACAGCGACTTTAAGGTGCTTACGCCCGGCGGGAAACAGTTCTCCGCCTTGCCGGTATTCCCCGTCGAGGAGAAGGATAGCGGGCCGGTGGTTCCCGGCGTGCTGCCGATGCTGACGATCGCGGCCTATCCGCCGATCAATGATCCTCTATTCGACTTTCGGGATTTCCGTGTGGCGCCCTTCCTCAAACCGGTCTATCCCACGGTCCCGGTTCATGAAGGTTCCTTTCCTTACGATCAAACCTACAACGAGCGCCTCGCGAGTTACTGGCGCGGGTTCGACCTGCCCAACCTCGAGATGATTCGGCGGGCCTTGCCGGAGGGGGTGTTGAATCCCGGAGGCTGGGTGGCCGGTTGGCTGTATTTTCAAAAATTCGAGCCCCTGCCCGCCGGTACGCTCACGCTCGATCTGATCGACGCCCGGACCGATCGACCATTCGGCCAGGCTCGCGTTCCGGTTCGGGCTCGATAAGTCCGTCGCCGTTCGCCCCAAAAATCCATCGAAACCCAATTTGCCCGTCCGTTCATTCGGAAATCGATAGATAACGGGACGATTTATGATGTCAAAGACATCATAAATCGACGATATCGAAAACCCGCCATGGACAAGGCCAGATCCGCCGCTGTCAAATTCATCGCATCGTGCATGGTGGCATTGCTTTTTTACCCCAAGACTACGGCCATAACGTCCCAAGCTCGAAACGCTTTAAAGGATCATTACGTTGGGAATCCGCCCGATCAGCCGATGCCGTATCGGATCACCGATGACGAATTCCTGGAAGCGGACAGCGAAACGGCATCGATTCTTGGCCAGAAACAGTATGAACCGCTCATCGTCGATACCCCGCCGGAATTCGGTCTGAGCACCCCGAGCAATGGCCACGTACCGAAGCAGGCGGTCAAATCGAGGGCGCTGGTGATCATCAAGATCAATCAGGCCGATCAGCGATTATCGGTTCAGGTCGATGGCGAGATGGTCCAAGGACTCGAATCCGTCCTCGTATCGACCGGGCGGCCGGGCAAAGCCACGAGAACTCCGGACGGCACCTACTCCCCGCTCGAAATGGCGGTACGTCGTCAATCGCATTTCGCTTCCAGATTAATGAATCGCCCGGTCTACTTGACCCATGTCATCCAAATCGTGAATGGCATCTTCATGCACGACGCTGCGGACGCGGCCATGGAACATCTGGGCAAAAAGCGATCCTACGGCTGCGTGCGCGTCGATCGCCGAAAGATGCCGACGATCTTTCGTTTAGTGAAACGGCACCGTTCCAACACGGAAATTCACATCTTTCATTAGAGCGTTTTCGATTTAGATGTAGGGTGCGCTGTGCGCACCTTACTACAACTTAATGGATGATTTCTGGTGGGAGCGGGCTTTAGCCCGCGATCTTGGGTGGCCTCCAGTCGCGGGCTAAAGCCCGCTCCCACGGAGGTAGGCACCCCTTTAACGTGGACGCGGTACTGCCCATACATCATCTCTGGAACCTCTCTAAACGCCGAAGCCCGGCGTGATCCGCTTATCGCCTCACGTTCGGAGACTCAAAGAAAGCGCTGAAAAAGCAATCGCTTTGCGATCTTTCCGTCCCCTCTTCAGTCAAAACCGATATCAGGAATGTATCCGGGTGAACAGCGGGTGGTAGTTTTGCGGCCCGCATTGTTTTGATTCGCCGGGGGGATGCATCGATGCCGGTTGTAGAAAATCCGGATTTACAACCCGCCAAGGAGGGCGCAATGATTCAATCCATCCAATCCTTTAAGTTTCTGATCGTCATCGCCGCGGTTCTGATCCACGGGGTCTGGAACATTGCCGTTGCCAGCCCATCCGCGCGCCTCCTCTTGGCCAGTACCGGCACGGCCATCGACGACACCGTCATTACCACCAAGATCAAGGCGGCTTACCTGCGAGACCCCGTCGTCGGCGTACTCGAGATCCATGTCGACACCATTCGAGGCATCGTATACCTCAGCGGCTTGGCCAACACGGAGGCGGAAAAGGAACGTGCCGCCACGCTTGCCCAGAGCATCGAGGGCGTCCTGGAAGTAAAAAACGACATCCGGGTGAAGGAAGCCCCGAGTAGCGAGTGAGCCCGTCCATGCCGCGGCTCGATTGTGCTCCTGGTACGAGCGATGTTTTTGAGGATTTCAATCCGCCGGCCTATGTCCCATACGCTGGCCACCGTCTTTACTCCGGAATCCAAGCTGTCCCGAATAGCTATCCGGTTAACCTTGACGCGAGGTTTTTATCATGACGGTTACCTTCACGGATGTTTTCAAAGTTCTGTTCGCCATTTTTCTCCCGCCGCTGGGCGTCTTCATGGAAGTCGGCCTTACAGGTGCTTTTTGGCTGAACATTCTGCTGACGATGCTGGGATTTATCCCGGGCATCATTCACGCCCTTTACATCATTCTCACCCGTTGACGGGAACGGCCGCCAACCAGCGAATCACCCGCCAAAAAGAAACTCCGGCCTTGGCGGGACGACTCCGGCTGATCGTCGGCGGCATCGTGCTCGCGATAAGGACGTTGTTCGCCCTTGGGGTCATCGCGGTATGACGTACTCGCAATCATGAATGTCCGAAGCCTTTTCAAGTGCCTGCTGTTCGTTCTGGCAATCCTGGTTTCGGGCTGCGGCCCCGTCTTGCGTCCGTCGCCCTCACAGCAGGAACTGATGGTTGATCGAGCGGCCAGCGACCGTCTGACCAACGCGGAAATCAAACGCTTCATGCCGCGGCTCGTCACGCGGGCCAAGCAGGAGTACGACGATTATGTCCTGGGTCTCAGGTCCGAACCGCCGGTAATCGATGCTCTTGTGATCTCCGGCGGCGGCGACTGGGGAGCGTTCGGCGCGGGCTTTCTCAAGGGCTGGGGACGCGTACCGAAGGGACCCATGGCACGACCCGAATTCGATGTCGTGACCGGCGTCAGCACCGGCGCTTTGATTGCGCCGTTCGCTTTCCTCGGAACCGACCGGACCATCGACCAGGTGCTGAAGATGTACCGCGAACCGCGTCCGGATATCATGAAACTTCGAGGAATTCTGTTCTTCCTCCCGCGCTACGCATCGTTCACCCGTATTCCGGGACTGGAGAAGGATATAACCGAAGCGATCGATACAGGCTTTCTGAACCGCATCGTCCGGGAAGGCGAGCGCCACCGTATGCTGCTGGTCAACACCACCAACCTCGATGATGGGGAGATGCACGCCTGGGACGTGGTCAAGCAAGCGAAAAGCGCTCTCCGGACCGGCGATGTGGATCGGGTGCACCGTATCCTCCTCGCTTCGGCCGCGATTCCCGGTGTCTTCCCGCCGCGCGAGATCGACGGACGGCTGTATGTCGATGGAGGCGTGACCGGAAATATCTTGTACGGCGCAAGAACGCGTGAGGAAGACAGCTTTCCGGTGGTCTGGAAAAGGACTTACCCGGACCTGCCGATCCCCAAGTTGCGTTACTGGGTCATCTTCAACAACCAGTTCCGTTTTCTGCCGCAAATCACCCGGCCGACCTGGGCCGCCATCATGCGCCGCAGCACCAATCTGGCAAGTCAATCGTCGACCGTCAACGCGATCCGCCATCTTTATGCACTGGCCGAGATTTCGAAGCTGAAAAGAGGCACCGAGTTCGAGATCCGGGTCATCTCGGTCCCCGCCGATTGGACGCCGCCGAAACCGGGCGTGTTCGTCAAGGAAACGATGAACGCCCTGGCAGACATCGGGGAACGCATGGGTGCGGATCCTTCGAGTTGGCGCACCGAGCCGCCCTGAGCGAAAAAGGCGGAGCGCTTGGAAGCGGCGACGGAATAGGGATCGTGCCGTCAGAGTTCCGAAGAGCTATCTACCTAAGGCATTTAAGGCATGTAGGCAAATCCCGCCAAAGCTTGAAGATTTCGTAGCAGCGGAAAACGGGCACCTCCGCTTTCGGGCAGCGATCCGGCGGCTTTGGAGTCGAGTACGGCTGGGCAGGCAGCGCCTGGGTGATCGGATAATCGTCACGCGCCGAATCACCCGGCCATTAACCGGCGCGCAGATGCGCAGGCGCTTTGCCTTCGCCGGACTTGAGAGCCGACAGCGGTGCTTCGCCGATTTGGGACAAGGCTTGCACGTACAAGGATCGGGTGGGTAATGCGAACTGAAGACCTTCGTTTTGAAAGCACTCGAAGATCGTCAGATTGATCGCCTCCTGCACATTCATGTAATCGTTGTAGTCGGCGCTCAGAACGTAGTAAACGACTTCGAACAACAGGGAGAAATCGCCATAGGCTTTGAAGTGGGCACGGTCGAAACGCACGTTGGCCTGGTTTTCGACGGCACTTCGCAAGAGCCCCGGAACCTTGACCAGTTTTTCGTACGGGGTGTGATAGACCAGCCCGATTTGAAACGCCGCGCGCCGCTCCTTCATGCGTTTGAAGTTACGGATTCGGGTATTCAGAAGATCGCTATTCGCGCAGATGATCTGCTCGCCGTCGAGACTGCGGATGCGGGTGGTTTTGATCCCGATATGCTCCACCGTGCCCATGAGTTGGTCGAAAATGATGAAATCGCCCGCTACGAAGGGTTTGTCGAAAGCGATGGACAGCGAGGACAAAAGATCCCCGAGTATCCGTTGCAGCGCCAGTGCGACCGCGACACCGCCGATTCCGAGACCCGCCGCCAGCGCCGTGATATCGATGCCGAAGTTCTGGAGGGTGAGGAGTAGCGCCAGCGACCAAACCGCCAGTTGGCTCAGCGAATTGAAAATCGACAGCGCTCCCAGGCTGGTTTCGTCGCGCTTCGTTTTTCGGCCCAAATAGTCGAAGACCCAGACTCTCAGAAAATAGCTCACCCAGGTGGAAACCTGGAAGATCAGCGCCACGACGGTCAGCCTGCGGACGATGCTGCTGAGCGTCGGATCCAAGTGCAGCAGCAGCGCCGATGCGAACACCGAAATCATGAGCAAAAAGAAGGTGCGGGTTCGCCTGACGCCGGCAAAGAACTCCCCGACCAAGACGTTGCGCTGGCGCTCGAGGTAGCGCTGCAAGGCGGTGATGAGAAAATTCCGGACGAAGATCAACAGGCTGAAGAGCCCGGACACCGATATGATGGCCAATACCCAGTCGCGCACCCGGTTGCCGTTCAATTCCGTATCCAGGACGAGCTCCGCCAGCTCGCGCCAACTCCGGTGCTCCGTGCGGTCGTTGACCGATTCGACGACTTTTTGAAGCAGGCGGCGGGTCTTTTCGAGATAAGCGTCCCGCTCCCGCAGGTGATCGACCAGCGATTGCACCGATTGGCGCTGCTGATCGAGCCAGCGCGCCGAATTTCCGGCGTCGCGCTCGGAATTGGAAATTTTGTTCTCGATCGAGATCGCCTGGCTCTTCCAGTCCTGGAGCAAAAGATTCAGGGAGCGTTCATCCTGTTCGAGCGCGGTCAAGGCGTCGGTCGCCTCCTCCTTCCATTTCACCCACTCCCCCGGTTTGCCGATCCCGTTGATGATGGCGTAGCGCCGCTGCCAAGCCGTTTTCCGCGCCGTCAGCAACTCGCCTCTCCGCGTTAAGCCGGCAATCTTCGCGTCCAGCGCTTCCTTGGCCAGCCGCCGCGCTTCGACCTCTTCCGACAGATCCCCGAGCTTATCCGTAGGCGCGCTCGCCATGCGCTGCCTCGCATCGTGCAGCCGACTTTCGTTGGCGATCTGCTGAGCATCCGTTTTTCTCAATTCGCGCTCTAGCTCGAGTTCCTCTTTCTCGATTTGCTGCAGCCGGTCCAAGAACTCCGCTTCTTCAAACTGCACGCGGCCGCTCGACAAGCTCAGCCGCCGTTCGAGCAGGTTCGCGGACGATTCGGCGGCGGCAAGCTTTCGTTTCTCCCTTTCCAGCTCCAATTCACGAAGCCGCAGCATCTCCTCGGCCTGCTTGAGCTCCCACCGGGCCAATTGCAGGCGTGCGGAATCGGGCTCCACGCTGTGTGAACCTTCCTTCTCGCCCTCGTAAGCGCTCAGTTCCTTTTGTTTCCCGGCCAGATCCGCCCGCGCCTGGTCGACCAGCGAACGCGTCTGATCGACTATCGCCGTCAGCGCGGACAAGCGCGTCGTCTGCGCGCTCAGCTCGGCCGATGCCGTATCCAGTTCGCTTACCGGGACCGGATCATCGCTCGTCTCCAGGGTTTCCGCGGCTTCCCGGTATTTCCGCTCCTCGACGCTCAACGTATCGGCCTCCTGCAGCGCCTCGAGCTGCCGCTCGAAGACGGAATCGAGCTGCTTCAGTGTCTCCAACTGCTTGTTCAGGGCAGCCGCCTTGTCCGAACCGGACGGTTCGGCTCCCGCACCCAAGGCTTTTTCGACCGACTCGATGGCGGCGGATACTTCTTGTTGACCGGCCTTGATGCGATCCATGCGCTGCTTCAAGGCCTCTTCCGCCGAAAGCGCCGGCTTCGCCGCCTCGACCTTGCCCGGTGTCCGCTGAGTTGCCTCCTGAGCCAAGGCCGATTGAACCAGCCAGAAAACAAGCATCCCCAAAGACAATTGGATTACAGATTGACGTAGGGATCTTTTTGAAAGACCCATTGAACCCCCTGTTAGAGCGATTTATAGTTCGCCGCGACTCGACCAAACCCTGTTCGCGAACTTCCGGATGCCGAAAAAGCGTTCGGAATCCAATCAGGCCATGGCCTGGGCCAGACGGCGAAATTGCAGACTGTACAGGGTCTGAAGATAGCGCTGGGTCTCCCGGCGCTCCAGATCGGTCACGTGCCGCCAGAATCCGTAGACTCGCGATAAGGTCATCATCCGCTCGGCATAGTGCTGCCAGGTATACCGCTCGGCGACCCGCTTGAGGGCTCCCTCCGAGATGCGCACCCAGTATTCCGGCTCATCGCGCGCTCTGGCAAAAAAACGCGCGATGCGTTCCGCCGCGGCATCGCCGTGATTCGGATCGATGTGAAAGCCCGATACGCCGTCCTCGATGATCTCCGACGGTCCGCCGAAACAAGTGGCGAAACAGGGGAGCCCCGAAGCCATCGCCTCGATCACCGTGAGTCCGAACGCCTCGAACAAGGCCGGCTGGACGAAGGCCCCGCGGCTGTCGGCCACGTACCGGTAAAGCTCGCCCGACAGATTCTTGGGCAGCCGCAATCCCAGCCAGCGCACCTGCCCTTCCAGTCCGTACCGATCGAACAAGTCGTGCATGCGCCGGATTTGTTCGATTTCCTCGGTATCGGAGGAGCGTTCCGCATCAACATGACCGGAAATGACCAGGAGGTTGGCCTCCTCGCGCAGCTTCTCGGAAGCGCCGAACCATTCCACCAGCCCGGCAATGTTCTTGATGCGATCCAGCCGCGCCATGGTGAACAACAGCGGCTTGTCCCGCTCCCGCAGGACCCCGCGCGCATCCTCCTTATCGTCTTCGCCGTAGATCAACTGCTCGATTTCAGCGTGCAGATGAGGCAGGCGGCGATCTTCCGCGGTGTAGGGGAAATACGCCGCCGCATCGGCACCCGGCGAAACGATGTTGAACTTCGGGTCGTAGACGTCGATCCCGTTCACGACCCGGAACAGGTTGGGCATGGTAAACGCTGCGTGACTCTCATACTGTCCCACGCTGTCGCGCGTACCCGCTATCTCCTGGTAGCTGCTGGCGATGATGAAATCGGCGGCGTTCATCGCGATCAGATCGGCGGTGAATTGGCAGGAAAAATGGTATTGGGCCTCGTTATCCTGCCACAACAGATCGGAATGGAGATATTTGGTCTTCTCCAGGGCGTGGGCGATGTTGCACTGGGTTACGCCGAGGCGCTGGGACAGGAGGGTCGCCACCAGATTGCCGTCCGAGTAATTGCCGACGATCAAGTCGGGACGCCCGCCCAATTCGGCGAGCAGTTCCCGCTCTGCGTCCAGGGTATAGCGCTCCAGATAGGGCCATACCTCGAACCGGGAGATCCAATGCGTAACGATCTCGCCGGACGCGTTGCGGAACGGCACCCGTAGAATCCGGGCGTTGCGCGTCCCGGAAATGGGTTCGAGCGGCTGGTCGCAGCTTGTTCCTTCCGCCTGCGGTATCAATCGGGTCAGCACCACGATTTGCGGTTCGATATCGAGACCTTGCTCGAACAAACGGGACCGCATTTCGGTCTCTAGCGCGCGCGCTTGATCGAGGATATAGACCACCTGCCCGCCGGTGTCGGGCCGGCCGAGCACATTGGCCTGGCCGAAATAGCCGTGCGGCGAAATGATGGCGAGTGAAAACACCATGGGCAAACGTGCGAGAAAAGTCTCCAGTCCTCGCGGATCGGGCGCTTCCAGAAGATCCTGAAGCAGACTCATGGTGTCCCGGATACGGGAAACCTCGCGCCCCCAGCCCGCCTCGAACCCCAGGGCGCGCAACGCTGCCGCCACCTCTTGCCAGGTCGCCGAAGGATCGTGGCCGGCGAGCGCGTCGTCGGCTTGGCGCAAGGCCCGGCGCAAATCCCGGACGCTCTTGATCTGCTCGTTGAGCATCAAAGTCTGGCCGCGGAAGGAGTGGATGCTCAGAAAGTTCAAGATGCGCTCGCCGCCCTCGCCCAATTCGTCGAACAGTTGCCGCGACAAATGCTTGTTCAGAAATTCCACGCCGCGGCCTATGGATCGTGCTTCCCGCAGCTTGGGAAATTCCCGCGAGAAAGGACCGAGATCGATCTCCAAGAGCCATTCGTCTATGCCGTGCTGGCCGGTCGCCAAGACTTCCTTGAAACGCAGGAAATCCCGCACCGTGACCTCCTCGACGGCCAGCCCGTCCAGAGCGATACGCACATAGCGCCAGGAGGCGATGCGGAGCCGGATCGCAAGATAGATCCAGGCCTCATCGAGGGCGGCCTCCTGAGAAAAGCGTATGGCCTTGCCTAGGGGCGACTGCTTGAGGCCGTCCGGTGCGTTCTCCGCGGTGCAAACGACGGCGAAAGCGTCGCAAAGATCGGAACGCTGCAGAAAACTGCGCTCCGACTTCCGGATTTGGTGGAGCACCCGGTGGCTCACGGTGGGACAAGCTTCCAGAAAACCGCGTAATTGCTCGATCAAATCGTCGCCCCGCCTCTTTTCGCCCATAAGAGCCTCCATTGATACCGCCTCTTTTATTTTGACGTCAAATGATTATTCAGCTAATCAGTCCTGTCAATTCCAGAGGACCACTCGCCGCTACCGATCATTAACATATGGTTATATCTTCACCGCTGCCCAACGAAGTTGACAAATTTCAAGAAACATTTTGAAATCAAATTATGTGCCAGAAGAAGCACTCCATCCAACTCGGTGCGGGAGATCATTCATGAAAGCAGTCATTCTTGCGGGGGGTCAGGGCGTACGGCTAAGACCTATTACCGAAAACATACCGAAACCGATGGCAACCGTGCTGGGTAAGCCCATCATGGAGCATATCGTCCGGCACCTCTGCTCGCATGGGTTCGCCGACCTGCTTGCAACGCTGCATTACCGGCCCCGCGCGATTCGCGACCATTTCGGCGACGGCGGCGACTTCGGGGTGAATCTACGCTACACCTTGGAGCATAAACCGCTGGGGACGGCCGGTTCGGTCAAGCTCGGCGCGGATTTTCTCGATGAGACGTTTCTCGTCATCGCCGGCGACGCGCTGACGGATTTCGATCTCGGGGCCTTTTGGGCGTTTCACAAGGCCAAGGGCGCCAAAGTCAGCCTGTGCCTCAAACGGGTGTCGGACCCCGGCGAATTCGGAGTCGTCGTGGCCGACGAGGAAGATCGCGTGGTTCGTTTCCTGGAAAAACCCGGCCTTAGCGAACTGTGCAGCGACACCGTCAACACGGGCATCTATCTCATCGAGCCGGAGATTTTGGAGGCGATCCCGGAAAATATTCCGTACGACTTCGCCGGCGACCTTTTTCCAAGCCTTTTGGGACACGACATTCCGTTGTACGCCCATGTCGCGGAAGGCTACTGGAGCGATATCGGCACTTTGGATCAGCTCAAGCAATCGCACTGGGATCTTCTCGACGGAAAGGTCCGCTTGCCGCTCGGCGGAAGTCTCGTCGGAGAGCAGATATGGCTCGGCGACGGCGCGCGCATCGCCAAGGATGCCGAGCTCGGCTCGCCCTGCTGGATCGGCGACAACGTGCGCATCAGGTCCGGCGTCAAGATCGGCTCGTATTCCGTCATCTCGCCGGACGTGGAGATCGACGCGAGGGCCACCGTAAACCGCAGTATCGTCATGAAAAACGCGTTTGTCGGCGAGTCGAGCGATCTGCGCAACTGCATCATCGGAGGCAGCACCGTCATCGAGGCCCGTTGCGAAATCGGCGACGACGCCATCATCGGCTCCCGCTGCCATCTCGGACGTCAGGTCGTGGTCATGCCCGGCGTCTCGATCTGGCCCGACAAGGAAGTCAACAGCAATACGACGATACGCGAAAACCTGATCTGGGAGTCGCTGCTACGCCCGTCGCTGTTCGGGTCACGCGGCGTGAGCGGCCTCGCCAATCTCCATATCACCCCGGAATATGCGGCGGCGTTGGGCAAGGCTTTCGGCACTTGGACCCGGCGCGGCACTCGAGTCGCGGTCGCCCGCGACGCGCATCCGTTCTCCCGATTGATCAAGCGGGCGTTTATCTCCGGGCTTTTGGCGGTGGGCGTCAATGTCGACGACCTGGAAGAGGCCAGCCTGCCGGAAACCCGCTTCATCACCTGCTTCGGCCGCCATTTGAGCGGCGGCGTCCATATCCGCATTTCGGACGAGCACTCCAGCGTGGCGGTCATCGAGCTTTTCGATGCCGACGGACTGCCTTTGCTGCGCAGTGCGCGCCGGAAGATCGAGGCGGTGTTCTACCGGGCCGAGTTTCCCAAGGTATCCGTCGAGAGCGTCGGCAATTTGACCTATCCCGGCCGCGTCGACGATCGGTATGCGGAGCACCTTCAACAGCATCTGAGCCGAACCGCGACTCAACCCTGGGTTGACTGCGTGCTCCATTACTGCCGGGAAAGCAATCTGGCGCGGATACTCACCGATCTGCTCGGCAGCAATGGCTTGCATCATCTCGAGAGCGACTGCAGAGAAAATTCCGACGTCCCCGTTGCGCCTTACGAACGGATCGCGGAAATCGCCAGGCTCAACCGAAAAATCGCTATGATCATCGAGCGTAGCGGCGAGCACCTGACCTTGGTCGACGAACTGGGAACGATACACCGGGCGCAACGGACGCAGGAGCTGCTCACCGCAGCCTTTATCATCGGCGCCCCGCCCGAGGAGCCGGTATTCCTACCGCCCGATCATCCCAAATTCCTGGCCGAGCTGGCGGACGCCAGAGTACGCCGCCTGATCATCACGCACAAAGAGCCTGCCGCTCAACTAAACGCGGTCAAAAAAGCCACGCAATCCGACGGCGTTTGGCTACATCTCGTCCACTTTTATCTCGGCTACGGCGCGGTTTCGGCGGCACTGCGGCTACTCGAATTCCTGGGCAAGGAGCACTTGACGCTACACGACTTCGAGCGCCAGATCCCGATCAGCCATTGCCGGCGCCTGATTCTTCATTGCCCCTGGGATCACATCGGACGGGTGATGCGCGAGCTGAGTCAACGTCCGGAAGCACGGCCGAACGCCGCCCCGGAAGGCGTGCGTCTCGATCTGGACGGCGACTGGATTTATGTTTTGCCGAGCGCGGATGTCCCGCAGCTGGAGATCAGCATGGAGGCGGCCAGCACCGCCCAACTGGCGCAACTGGAACAAGAAGTCAGCCACCGCGTGCGGAGCCTGATTCCATGAGCGCCGGCGTCCCGTTCTTGTTCGCATCCGACCTGGACGGCACGCTTTTGCCGAATACGGGCAAGCTTCCGAGCTCCGGTTGCTTAGAGCGGACCCGGGCGCTCCTACAGGCTCTGCTCGATGCCCGCTGCCCGGTCTGCGTTGTCAGCGGACGATATCTGACTCTGGCCAGACAGGGGCAAAGCGTATTCCGGCTGCCTCACCCGACCTGGTGGATCTGCAACGTCGGCACCGAAGTCTACGATCAGGCCGGGACCTTGGATCGCGATTGGCAACGCCGGCTCGGCCCGCCGCTCGATCGCGAGGCCCTGCGCCGGTCGCTATACAAGATCCCGCGCTTAGCGCCCCAGGAACCGCAAAAACAAGGACCGCACAAGTTCAGCTTCTATTATCCGGAGCCCGTCAGCCGAGAGCTGCAGACGGAGATCATGTATCGAGTCTGGGGCGTGAGAAGCGATTTGCAGATGATTTCCAGCATCGAGGAATCCTCGGGACGCGCGCTGCTCGATATCATCCCCGCCAACGCCGGGAAGTCTCACGCCTTGTGGTATGTCGCCGAGCGCTATGGGTTGGCCAGCGACCGGGTCTTTTTCGCCGGGGACTCGGGAAACGATCTCGACGCCCTGCTCTCCGGTGTGTGCGGCGTTCTGGTCGGCAATACCCCGGAGAATGTCCGGACCCAGGCCGCGCAGCGGCAAGAGGGTAAAAAGGACGCCCGATTGTTCACCGCCGACGCGTTCTACGGCGACGGCATCATCGAGGGCCTTTGCCACTATGAACTTTGGCCGTTCGGGAGAGCTAAGCCGTGACGGGAATGCGAATCGCCTTCTTCTGCCCTCATAGCGATCCCTTGGCCGCAACCGGCGAACCGGATGCGGGCGGGCAATGCATTTACGAGGCTCGCGTCGCGGAACAACTCGCCCGCCTCGGACACGAGGTCCGGGTCTTCACCCGGCGTTGGGGCGGAAAAGCCGTGCGCCAGGACATTTGCGACGGAGCCACGGTATTCCGCTATCCGATGGGGCCGGAAGGCTTTCTCCGAAAAGAAGATATGGGACCCCATCTTGCGGAGTTCGTCGAGCGCACCCTGATCCGGCAGGCCACTTGGCTGAGGCATGCCAGCGCCATCCACGGACACTATTGGGACGGCGGCGCAACCGCGCTCATGGCGAGCCTCGCTCTCGGCAAGCCCCTGCTGTTTACCAGTCACTCGTTAGGCATCTTGAAGCGCGACCGGATAACCGATCCCACGCCTGACGGCTCCAGATTCCGCTACGACCTTCGCATCCGCGCGGAAAAGAAGATCCTGAATGCAGCCGACGCCGTCATCGCGCTCAGCCGAACCGAGCGGGAGGCGTTGACCGAGCGCTACGGCGCAAACGCAGGGAAGATCCGGATCGTGCCCGGGGGCGTGGACACGGGGGCATTCCATCTTCGCCTGGACAAGACGGAGCTTCAACGTGAGCTCGGCTTCACGACCGACCACCTGCTGTTTACGGTGGGCCGGCTCGATCCCCGCAAAGGCTTTCTCGAACTGATCGAGGCCGTTCCGATCGTGGTCGAAACCTTGCGTTCGGCCGGCAAGACCGTGACATTTCTGATCCCGATCGGCCCGGAGCAGCCGTCGCCCGACGAATTGGCCTACCGGCACGCCTTGCTCAGGCGGGCGGACGAACTTCGCATCACCGAAGACATCCGCTGGTTTCATCGTCTGAGCGACGAGGAGCTGTTTCAGTACTATGAGGCCGCCGACCTGTTCCTATGCCCCTCCCCCTACGAGCCTTTCGGCCTGGTGCTGGTCGAGGCTTTCGCGTCCGGCACCCCGGTGGTCGCCACGCCGCATGGCGGGCCCGCCGACATCGTCGAACCCGGCGTGGACGGCTATCTGGCCGATCCCAGGGACCCGGCCGCGTTTGCCGCGCGAATTCTCGATGCCCTGCTGGCGCCCGAAACTCAACGCCGCCGCATGCGAGCGGCCGCGGCCGAGAAGGCTCGAAGCCGTTACGCCTGGCCGTCGGTGGCAGCGGCCATAGCGGACGCTTATCGGGCGGTTCAACCGTAACGGCTCCTTGATCGAAGGTCCGTGGCTTCGGATAGAGCGTTTTCAGCGCTGATGTACGGTCTAAGTAAGAAAGCCGGCCATTGGCGGCGGGTCTCGCCCCGCGGGCGATCCTTTGCGCCCCCATCAGTTCGGCTTCGTCTTGGCCGAGAGGAACCGGCGGATTCCGTAGAAAATCGCGCGGGATATCTTTGTCTGGTGAACCGGGTCCGCGAGCCTGCTCTCGCCCTCCGGATTGGTGATGAATCCGGTCTCCACCAGGATGGACGGGATATCGGGCGATTTCAGCACGGCGAATCCCGCCTTCTGAACTTCGGGGTGGTGCATGGGAAAGCTTTTCTTCAGCTCTCGCAACACGGCGGACGCGACCCGCGCACTCGCCTCGGAGGTCGCGGCCTGGGACAGGTCGATCAGCACTTTCGCCAGGGTGCCGTCCTTGTCCCGCAAGCTGACACCGCCGACCAGGTCCGCCGCGTTTTCCCTGCGTGCCAGCCAGCGCGCGGCCTCGCTACTGGCCCCGCGCTTGGATAGGGTGAAGACCGACATGCCTCGCGCAAGGCCATGCACATAAGCATCGGCGTGCAACGAGACGAACAGATCGGCCTGCGTCTTGCGGGCTATCGCCAGACGTTCCCGCAGACTGAGAAACCGGTCGCCCGTCCGGATCATCACCGCCTTCATGCCGGGCTCGGCGTGGATCATATCTTTCAGCTTGCGGGCCATGGACAGCACCACGTCCTTTTCCAGATGGCCGCCCGGACCGATCGCGCCGGTATCCTTCCCGCCGTGCCCCGCATCGATAGCGACCACGCGGATTTTGCGCCTCTTGAGATTTCGACGGACCGGAGTTTTGACTGCCTTTGCGGTTTTGGGTCGAGCGGCCGTCTTTTGGGCCTCGGCATCGATCAGTTCGACGATCAGCCGGACTCCGTTGCCGGCGGGGCTGATGAACGCCCTATGCGCAACGGCGCGCTTCAGATCGACCGAGAGCCGGAGCTCCCGTTTCTTGCCGGGCGATGTGCGGATCTTTCCTAAAAAGGGATGCGACGGCGGCGGCTGCTTCACGCCGACCCCAAGTTCCGCATCGGCAATATCCACCAGCAAGCGCTTCGGTTCGGCCCAGCGGACAACGCGGTACTCGGGTGTGCCGGTGAATTCAAAAACCAGCCGCGCCCGATCCATCCTATCCGCCGCCCGCAACGCCATAAGCCGGATCGGTTCGGCCGATACCGGCACGGCAAGGGCGGTCAGTAACAGGATGCGGCCCGCCTTACCCGCAAATCGCGGCATGGCTCCGGGAATAGATTTTCTCCACTGCCTCGACGAGCAGCAGAGTTTCTTTTTGGCAACGGCTCAAAGCGATCATGACATCGGCAGTTTCGACAATCTTCTTCTTCGCGCGAGTGCGGGGGGATAACAGGACGTTTATCCATCCAATCGGCAGGAGGTTGCCGGAAACGCGGAGCCTGTCCTGAGCGAAGTCGAAGGGCTTATTCCGGCCTACATTTGGGTGTACGAGCGACGTCCCAATCCACGCCGCTATACCGTGATGAAAATCGCGCTAACGCGGTGCCTGCCCCCACAAGACATCATCCATCATGCACCTTTCACAATTTGATGTAGCGGCAGGCTTGTGCTGTACGCACCGCGGAAACAGCACGCACAACGACACTCCACCCCTATTTTTTGATTTCAAAATGTTTGCACGAACTTGTCAACCCGATTTATCGTAATCTTACGACTTGAAATTGCCGACTAAAGCGCATCGGCACGAAACCGACGCAACGAAAACAAGACGCTTAGTTTTATCAGGACTTACGCAAGACGCATTTCTAGCGAAGGATTTTTAAGTTGTCGAATAAGGTAGTCATCCAGTAAGCCGTGCTTGAGTTGATAGACCGTTCGACCGGTTTGAGCCGCCAAGGACTTGAGCCGGACCCAGACCAGGAAAGCACAACCGATGTGATTGCGTTGAATTCGAGCCTTGCGGCACTGGCAGCGTTCCAGCC